>Ga0209804_1002615_pt1 | contig 10788 bp, 9 predicted proteins | sample GraSoiAngelo_139_FD_185896 | JGI IMG/M metagenome (GOLD analysis project Ga0209804, IMG submission 185896) | Grasslands soil microbial communities from the Angelo Coastal Reserve, California, USA - 14_0929_12_20cm (SPAdes) (version 2) | ecosystem: Environmental > Terrestrial > Soil > Grasslands ... | reverse complement strand
CCGAATGAGCCGGATTATCGGCTGCAGCTCGCGTCAGACTCACCGCCAGAGGGCCAGCGATAAATAAGGTTGCGATTGCCAGGATTTTTCCCACTCTCGTCTTCATGTGTTTCCCTCCCGAGCCATGCCGCTGAGTTGCAGCGCGCAGTTATGTGCGATTGTACGCCTCTAGGGCAGGGAAGTGATATCCTTGCGCGCACGTATCGCACGTATTCCGGCAGCAACCTGCGACCAGGAGGTTATCCGATGTCACAAGCACGGCAGGCAGCATTGGCATTTGCGTTTGTCATGGCTGCGATTCTCATCTCTGTACAGGCGACACGCGCGCAAGAGAATCCTTATCACCTCGTTGAAGGCTGGCCGACGCTTCCCCCCAACATCAAATGGGGCGCAGTGATCTCGGTCGATTCCGATCCCAAAGGGAATATCTGGGCTTTTCACCGAGCTCAGCCGCCCATCCTGGAGTTTGACGCCTCGGGCAAGCTGATCAAGAGCTTTGGAGTGGACATGTTTGTGCAGCCCCACGGCATGACCATAGCGCCCGACGGAAATATTTGGGTCACGGACGCACAAGGGAAAGATGGCAAGGGACACCAGATTTTCAAGTTCAGCCCGGATGGAAAGGTCTTGATGACGCTGGGAAAGGCCGGCGTCGCAGGCGAAGGGCCTGATTTGTTCAATGGACCCACCGACGTCGTGGTCGCGCCGAACGGGGATATTTTCATCAGCGATGGGCATGATCCCATGAGCAACGGCCGCGTCGTGAAATTCTCGAAAGACGGGAAATTTGTCAAAGCCTGGGGCAAGCACGGTTCTGGCCCCAGCGAGTTCATTACGCCCCACAGCATCGCTATGGACTCACGAGGCCGGATTTTTGTGGGCGACCGTGGGAACAGTCGAATCCAGATCTTCGATCAGAATGGACGCTTCCTCGATCAGTGGAAGCAGTTCGGCCGCCCCAGCGGAGTCTACATCGATAAGAAAGACAATATCTACGTGGCTGATTCGCAGTCGAATGACAAGCAAAATCCAGGGTTCAAGAGAGGCATCTATATAGGGAGCGCGAAGGACGGCAAGGTCACCGCGATGATTCCGTTCGTCGAGCCAGACCCCAACGCTAACAACAACGCGGGCATCGAAGGCATAACCGCGGACCCGATGGGTAACGTGTACGGAGGGCAGACCACAGGGATGATACTGCACAAATACGTAAAGGGTACGACCACATCCAAGTTGGCATCGGGAGCCGCTTACTGAAACGCGAAGCGTCTGATTGGTGCAGTGTAGGGCAGTTGGATTCAACTGCCCTTGGCTCCTGGCCGCTACGGAAATGTCAGTCATTCACTCACGCGCGTACATAGCCCGGATGCGGGTCACGTCGGCGTCCGAGAGGCCAGAAACCGCGGCGATGTCCTCTCGGGTGTGGATCTGCGCGCGATAACGGCCGAAATACTCAGCGACATCGCCGCCGTAGCCAAAAAAAAACATGATGTCGCGAAAATCGCGCGTATGTGCGAGCCCCAGCGCGTGGCCGAGTTCGTGAAGGCAGGTCAGATAGACGATGCTGTCTCGCAGAAGATTGTCGGAACTGGCGCGACGCGCGATATCCGGACCCAGGGCTTCCACGTCGGGCCTGATGAAGACAACTGCTCCGTGCTTGCCATGCACAAGCAAAGGTTGCGTCTCCCCATATTCTCCGCCACCGGGCTCGGCCCACTGGACCCGAATGAGTGCGGCCGATTCGCTCGCCGGCTCGAATCGCAGACCTTTGCCCGCGCTTCGTTGCCAGGCTTGGAAGGCCCAAAGCGCAAGTTCGCGGTCTCCGGGACGATAGCCCGTGCTCCGGTTTCCCTCGGCAATGAAGTAGGTGACAGCGTCGTCGGATTCCAGAGTTCGCGCGACACGTGCCTGAGGCGCTCTGGTTCGCGCCGCCCTGAGCGCAAACAGAATCAGCAGACCCAGGGCGGTCACGACCGCGGCTGTTCTCGGCGCATTGCTCTTCGCTATCATCTGGCGTCCTGCCTGCTTTGCACGAAGTGTAGCAAAGCTCTAGGATGCATGGCATGGAATCGTTAGACGCCGATCGGCGATTCATGCGCGGCCTACGAGCAGGCGCTCAAGTCTTACAACGAGGGCGGGTTGCCCATCGGCTCGGTGCTGGGGAAAACGGCGCGATCGCTGCTGCCGGGCATAATCGTCGCCGTGGATATTGTGCGCGGGCACGGTCCTTCAGTTTGGTATGAGAAAACTCATGGTTGGAGAGAACCGGAATTTCCCGCGGAATATCGCTTTTTGCGACTCATGGCCGTCGATGTGCGCCTCGTAGCTGACGCCGATTGCATCGCCCTGATGAAGCGATTCATCGCGGAGCACCTAGGAGTTGTGGGACGAAGAGATCGCCGGCCAATCGAAGGTCTAGTTTACCAGGAACTATACGGCGTGCTTTCGAATGGGGAGACCGAGTCGGAAGTCGAATGCACGTCGGTAATGCCCGGCGAACTCTGGTCAACGCTCAGCAGAACGTTATCGGAATCGGTATGCCAATCCCGCGCGCGCGTGATGGGGTCGGTGGGCACTTCGCGCAAATAGCCGGCGGAGACCAGGTCATCGAGCGACTGCGGCCCCGCTGCCTTATCGAGCGTGTATTGCTGGATGGCGCTGCGCATGGTCTGCAGGTCTTGTTTGAGGACGGCTTCGCGCGCGCGCACCACTGATTTTTCGTAGCGGCCCGCGGCCATGCCAATCAGCACCAGGATGATGGCGATCACCACCATCAGTTCCATCATGGTGAATCCACGGTTGCTCCGGGCAGCTCTGTGGAGCAGGTTAGATCGCTTTGCCAAGTTAAGGTTCATGGCTTACCAATCCGAGTATTTGGTGCCGTCGAGCGCCGTGCCGGCTGAAAGCGAGAAAACGTCGAAGACGTTTTTGCCGCCCCAGCTTGTCGAGTCCGGATCATCCTGCACAGCACGCATGCCCCATTCGGCATGCCCGGTCATGGGATCCACTGGAATGCGCCGCAGAAAGCGTACATGACGGATCAGGTCCTGCCCTGCGCTGCTGCTCTGTCCCGGAGTTTGGCCTAGCGCTCCGCCGAATCCAATTGACGGCACGAGCGGCTGTCCCGGCGTTGTAGCTCCGGTAATGCTCCCGCCTGTCTGCGATACGATGTCCACGCCCTTCACCAGCGTATCGAGATCAGGCGGATAGCCCTCGGTCCCGAGTTCGACGCGAATCAGATTGCGGTCCGCCGCATCTTTGTAACGATCGATGGCATCGCGCATCTCCCGCAGCTCGCGATGCAATTCCGCTTCTTGCTGGCGTTTCACGGTAAAACGCGCAACGGGCATTGCCGCCGAAGCGAGGACCAGGAGAATCGCACAGGCGATGATCAATTCAAGCAGCGTCATACCTGCCTGGCTGGAATCTTCGCCATTGGACGGGGAAACTTGCTGGCGCATAAGGTTTTCCGCTTGGCTATTGCACCTTCATCGTAGCTTCCCTGGTTACGAACTGCAGCGGCCGCTGCTGTGAATCCCGCGCATTGACTTGCACGATGGAAAGAGTGGAGCTTCCTGCAGCTACCCCTCGCACTACCACGCCGAAAATCGTACCGCTGCCGCTGATCCCAGGGGTATTCGGCATGCGCGTCGCGGAGACGATGGCCTGGCCGCGCTCTTTGTCCACTCGTTGCACCACCGCAATCGGTTGCTGTCCGCCGGAAAGAAATCCCCCTTGGCGCACGTCTTCGACAGAGATCACTTTGGGATCGTACTGCATGAGCATGGGGATGGAGTAGAGATCCTGCGCACCTTGTACCACCACGCCGATAGTGGTCGTCTCGCCCGCCTTCAGCGAAACGCTAGCCGGCTCGAAAGCTAATACTGCCATGCCGGTTGCAGGCGCCGCTGACGTGGGCGCGCCCGTGGCCGATCCTCCCCCCGGAGCCTCAGCCCCTGGGACCTGACCTCCCGGCGCGGCGCCCTGCGCTCCCGCCGGCGTAGTCGGTACCGCGGTTCCTGCCGCACCCCTCGCGCCACCCGCCGCCGGAACTGACGGTGTCATCACCACGGACTCCAGCCGAATTTCCGGGTTTGTATCGGTGCCCGAGGCAATGCTGCGCAGATTTTCTGCGGTGATATTCGGAATGCGAATAATGTGCGGCGTCACCACGATGAGAACTTCCTGCTCCTCGTTTTCCACGTTCTCTTGGGAAGTAAAGTAGCGCAGGAAAGGAATATCCGAGAACCCTGGCCAGCCGGAAATCGCTCGGGAATGCGTACGTTCCACCAACCCGCCAAGGATGTTGACTTCGCCATCCTGCAGCCGCACGTCATGATCGATCTTGCGCTGGCTGATCACCGGCTGATTGATTCCTCCGATGTTTTGGGTGCTGGTTACGGAGGATACCTCCACGGAGAGCTTCAAGCTGACTTCGCGGTTATCGGCATGGATTCTTGGAGTCACATCGAGAATGACGCCCACGTCGATGTACGTGAATTGCGTGTTTACCAGCGGATTCACGATGCTTCCGCCCGCTCCCGTTGCGCCCACCCCCACGCCTGCCTGGAAGCTTCCGGTAGCTACCGGAACGCGGTCCCCAATGCGCAGCTTGGCGTCCTGGCCGTCGACCATACGAATTTGCGGATCATCGATGATTCGGGTCTGACTATCGGTGAGCAAGGCCGTTGCCGTGGCGCTGGGCAGCGTGATGCTGTAATCGGCTGTCCCGACCGACCGCAGCTGATTTAGCGGCAGGCCAGTAGTGTTGTTGTTCGTCGTCCCGTTCGTATTGTTCGTGTTTGTCGTAGCGCCAGGCGGAGTGAAGGTCAGCGATGCGCTGGTGCCCGGATTGATTCCTAGGTCGCGCAGACGGTCGCGCCGCGCCTGCAGAACGGAAAACTGAATGACCACCTCCGCCTTCGGCTTATCGATGTCGTTCACGATCTTTTGCGCTAGCATCACCTTATCCGGAGTATCGCGCACGATGATGGCGTTCTGGGCGTTGAATTGCTGTACGCGTCGTAAATCGAGCAACTGTCGCAGCCCGTTGACGATTTCCGTCAAATCTTGTGGCAGAATCGTATTCTTCAAGTAGATTGTTCGGACGATCTCTTCTTCATAGTCGCGCCGCTTTTGAGCCTGATCCGGCGCCACGAAAATGATGTCGTTCGTAACCGGCTTCCAGAAAGCCTTCGATTCCAACGACACAATGTCCAGCGCCTGCTCCAGCGTTACGTCGGTCAGCTCCGCGGCAACTCTCCGCGATGTATAGTCCGGATCGAACACTACCGTGAGTCCCGCCAGCTTGGCCACCGTATCGAAGATGATCCGCGAGTCATTGGTCATCTTCAGATTGATCGGCGCGCGGGAGAGAGGCTTCAATTGCGGCGGACCCGCCATCGCTTTAGGCTGTTCCTCGGCCAGAGGGGCAGGCGGGGAAGTGTTTTCCGTCGCGCCCTTGGCCGCAATGGCATTCATGGTGTTTTGGATTTCCTGCTGGGCAATGGGACTAGACGGATCGATTATCAAAGCCTTTTGAAACTCCGCCAGAGCCAATTGCAGATTGCCCATCTCGAGCAGCTTGCGGCCTTGGTCCACGTGAAATTGACCGGCCTCGAAACGCATACGCGTCAGCTTCAGTTTGTATTCCACGTTCAGAGGATCGGCTTTAAGCGCGCGATCGTAATGCACTACAGCGGAGTCATAGTCGTCAACGGCCTCCGACTTTTTCCCTGCATTGTACTCGTAGTTGCCTTTCGCACAGCCGGCGAGGACCAGCAGCGTCAGCGAGGTTACAAGGATTCCCGCATAGCGAGCTGCGACGCTCGATGTGCCTAGGCTCGCGCCGTCGCCCACACCGTGGACGGCCCTTCCTCTTCGCTCATTCCAATTCACTTTATGCGGCCCTTACTTGCGAGATCAACGGGCGAAGCGATTCGCTTGCTCGCCGTGGCCCTGCAGAAGAAAAACAAGGTCTTCCTCATTCCGGTGGGGACAACTCCAACCATTTCTGCTCGTCATCACCGGCCCAAGGTCAGGTTTCTGCCGTGATCGGCCGGGCACGGAGCTGGACACGAATGATAGCATCCGATTGGAGTCCCAGCAAGGCACCTTGCCCTACTTACAACCGCCCGCTAAGATAGCGCTTCGTGGCTAAAGCCGGAAAGAAGACCAGCAAAAAAGATGCCTCCGGGCAGCAAGTCGTTGCCCAGAATCGCGCCGCTTCCTACAACTACCACCTGCTCGAAAAGATGGAGGCCGGCATGGCGCTGGCCGGCACCGAGGTAAAATCTCTGCGCGAGGGCAAGGCCAACCTGCGAGACGCCTACGCCGAAGTCCGCGGCACGAACGTCTGGCTGGTGAACTGCCATATCCCGCAGTACGGCCCGGGCGGCCCCTTCAATCATGAGCCGCTTTCACGCCGCAAGCTGCTTCTGCATCGCCAGGAAATTGACAAACTGATCGGCAAGACCCAACAAAAAGGTTTGACGCTCATCCCTCTGCGCATCTATTTTCGCGACGGTATTGCCAAATGCGAATTGGCCCTGGCGCGCGGCAAAAAACAGTGGGACCGCCGCCAGACCGAGCGCGAAAAGGAAACGCGGCGCGAGTTGAGTGAGGCCATGTACAAATACCGGAGGCGTTGACGAACGATGGGACCCAGCATGCAAATCAATTTGGATTCGCGTCCGGCCTCGAATGTGGAAGCCGAGGCGCTTGTGAGTTATGTGTTCGAGCCGGAGAAGGAGCAGGGAACAATCGTGCAAGGCGTGGTAGCCGATCTCGATCAGGCTGCCGGCGGCGCGCTCGGCAGGCTCGCCGCCGACGGCGAACTGACCGGCAAGATGCTGGAATTCACTCTTGTCCACTTCGCTCCGGGAATCAGCGCGCAGCGTGTGGTCCTTGTCGGCGCCGGCAAACGCGAAAAATTTGGGACCGCGGAACTGCGCCGCTTGGCTAGCGCCGCGGTGCGCTATCTAAAAGCCCGCTCGGTGAAGCGCATCGCCTTCCTGGCGCGCGAAAGCGAACGAACGGCGGAAGCTGCCCAGGCCGTCACGGAAGGTTTGGTGCTCGGGAATTTCGACGGCGATAAATACCGCACGGACAAGAAAAATGCGCCGGTGGAATCGGCGGCGCTCGTGGGCTTCGATCCCGCTGCGCAAGGCGGCATCGGACGCGGCCGTATCATTGCGGAATCACAAAACTTCACTCGCGAACTCGGTAACGAGCCTTCCAATTTGCTTACGCCTCGCCTGCTTGCCGAGCGCGCCGAAGCGATGGCCCGTGAGGCTGGCCTCGCGGTGGACATTCTCGACGAAAAACGCATCGAGGAACTCAAGATGGGCGCGCTAATGGGCGTGGCGCGCGGCAGCATCGAGCCTCCGCGCCTGATTGTTCTCACCTATACGCCCGAAAAAGTTGGGCCCGGAGCGCCGGTGCTGGGCCTTGTTGGCAAAGCCATAACCTTTGACACGGGCGGCATCTCCATCAAGCCCTCGAACGATATGGAGAAGATGAAGTTCGATATGGCCGGGGGGGCGGCCATGCTCGGCGCCATGCGCGCCCTCGCGCGCCTGAAGCCTTCCATCAAAGTCATCGCCGTCATTCCTTCTACGGAAAACATGCCTGGCGGCCGCGCGCAGAAGCCCGGTGACGTGCAGATCGCCATGTCTGGAAAATCGATCGAGGTCATCAATACCGACGCCGAGGGCCGGTTAATTCTCTCGGACGGCATCGCTTATGCCAAAAAGCTCGGCGCGACGCATCTCGTAGATGCCGCCACGCTGACCGGCGCCATCGTCGTGGCGCTCGGCCACTTCAATACCGGCGTCTTCGGCTCCGACGCCGCGTTTACCGAAAAAGTGCTCGCCAGCGCGCGCCGCGCCGGCGAGAAAATGTGGCCCATGCCGCTTGATGACGATTACCGCGAACTCATCAAGAGCACCATCGCCGATATTCAAAACGTTGGCAGCGGCCGTGGTGCTGGAGCTATCGTCGCCGCCTGGTTCCTTCGCGAATTCACCGGCGACACTCCGTGGGTGCACCTCGATATTGCCGGAACCGCTTGGCTCGATGAGGCCAAGCCCTGGGCCGGCAAAGGTGGCAGCGGTGTAGGCGTGCGCACGCTCGTCGATCTGGCCATGAATTTCGACGGCCGCAACCCCACCGCCAAGTAGTTCCGAAACCTGGCGCCCGCGTGCGTGTGCCACAGCCAATGTTGGCTGTGCGCTCCGCAAACGGTGTCAAGCGAGCGGAGCGTTCCGAAGGTGTCTCCTCCGTAAATCCGCTTTGCGATTTCCGTCGGGACACGCAGTCGAGGAATCTCTCTTCGTTTTCAGCGCGCCCTTCACGCTTTTTGTGAAGGCCGGGTTAATCAAATGTGCTTGCGCGGCGCGCCGACCTCCGGCGTGGTCCACTTGATCGTGAAACCATTCGAGAACGTCATCAGCGAGCCGAACCCTGATTCGCGTCTTGCCTTTGGGCACGGAGACTAGCGGCTCACGCTTAGCTGTGCTGAAATTGTATTCCCGCTTCATCGATCTTTTCTTAATTGTGACGATATCGCGCATTAGATTCTGGGAGTCGCGATCCCCGGATTTGAAGCCCAGGACGCCGCGACTTTTTGCCGGGTTCGCGACGCGCGCCGCTTTTGCGCGCGTTGGGGTGGCAGTCGGCCCTGAGGATTTCCCGCGTTCTGCGGCGTTACATCTTTTCCGGGGCCTCAATGCCCAGCAGATCGAGCGCCGTCACCAATTGCCGCTCCACCAGCCGGCTCAGGCGCAGCAGAAAATCCCGCTTCGCAGCGTGGGCTTCAGAGAGAATGTGATGGTGGTGATAAAAAAGATTAAACGCTTGCGCTAGCTCGAAGGCATATTTAGCCACGAACGCCGGCTCTTGCGCGCTGAGCGCGGTGGCCACCTGCGCGTCGAGCGACCCCGCCCGCAGCGCCAGCTCCCATAAATCATCGCCTTCGCCGCTCTTCAGAAAATCCTTGAAAGAAGCTTGATCCTCCGCGGCGTCATCCAATTGCTCGAGCGAAAAATGAAGCCGCTGCTCGGCCATTTTCCGGAAGATATTCCGCGCGCGTACAACGGCATATTGGCAATACGGTCCTGTTTCGCCCTCAAAGCTCAAAGCATCGCGGAAATCGAAAGCGATAATCGCAGTGCGCGTGTACTTCAGCAGGAAATAACGCAGCGCGCCAATGGCGATAGCGTGAGCGATGCGCGCGCGCTCGGCCTCGGGCGCCCCAGCATGCCTCGCATCGACTTCCGCTCGCGCCGCAGATTCCAGCTCATCCAGCAGATCATCGGCTTTCACGCCCAACCCCTTGCGCCCGCTCACCTCCACGTAGGGCTTGCGCATCTCTTCCTCGGCAAGTGTGTACCCCATCTCGGCGGCGCAGCGCGGCGAAAGCGCCACCACGTCGTAAGAAAAATGCACGGAGCGCGCGGCCTCTTGCTCAAATCCCAGAGCGCGCAGCCCTGCGACGACGACTTTTTGTAAATATGCCTGCCGCGTGTCAATGACGTTGTAAACGTCGGCCGCATGCCCGAATTCGGGCGCACCGGATTCGCCGCCGTCCGTGGTGGTGGTCCATACGGTGTGCCCGTTCGGGTAAGTATAAAAACGCCGGTAGGCGAAATCGCGGCCCAACAATCCGAATTTCCAGAGCTGATAGGCGATGTCCTTGCCCACGTAAGTAACGGTGCCGTTAGACCGCACGATCACTTTGGCATCATCGTCACTATCGCCAGTCTCTTGAGGCTCGGCCCCGGGAGGGTTGGATTGCAGCTTAGGGAACTGTTGCGTTTCTTGTCCGGGACCCGGAGGCCTTTCGGGTAGCTTCATCACCCAGCAACCCACATTTTTCCCCGCGCTCGCCAGGTGAATCGCGCCGCGCTCCCTGAGTTGCTGGAAGGCGGCATCCCAGAATTTCAGGTGTAGGATTTCGCTCTCGCGTGGCAGCACATCGTACTGCACTCCGAGGCGCTCCATGGTGCGCAAATGACAGCGCACGATGGCCACGGAGATGATTTCTGCGAGCTCGGCCTCGGCACCGTGGCCTTCTTCAATTGCTGCGAGCGTCTGGCCGCGCAGCGCAAGGCGGGTTTGGTCTTCTTCGAAAAATTGGGTCACGCGTGCGTAAAGATCCCAGCAGAAGAAATCAAAGCGCGGCGCCGCAGCCAAAGAGCGAAGTTCGGCGGCGGATTTATTTTCCAGGTGCGTGAACCCAACTACCACGTCCGCCACTTGCACGCCCGTATTATCAATATAGTTTTGCACCTCGACGCGCCGCCCCGCGCGCCGCAGGAGCCGCACGAACGTGTCGCCCAACGCCGCATTGCGTAGATGCCCGATATGCGCAGCTTTGTTGGGATTGATATTGGTATGCTCGACCACGCATTTCGGCTCGCGGGCTAAAGCTCTGTCCGCGCGCAGCGTCCCGCCCGGCTTCGCGGCTTCGGAAAAAGCCGCCGTGAAAAATGCCGCGCGATCGAAAAGGAAATTGACGTAGCCGGCGCCGGCGAGTTCCATACGTGCGACTCCCGGAATCGACGGGAGTTCTGCGGCGATCTCTTGTGCAATCTGCCTCGGCGCGCGGTGCAGCCGTTTGGCCAGCTCGAAGGCCATCGGCGTGGCCACTTCGCCCATGGCCACGTTGGGCGGGCGCTCGGTAACGACGGAAACGTCCTGGATGGCGCGGCGGTTCAGAAATTCGCGCAACGCCGCGCGGATCCGCGCCTCAACGACGTGGTACACGGGAACTCATCGGCGAATTTC
>Ga0209804_1002613_pt1 | contig 10790 bp, 6 predicted proteins | sample GraSoiAngelo_139_FD_185896 | JGI IMG/M metagenome (GOLD analysis project Ga0209804, IMG submission 185896) | Grasslands soil microbial communities from the Angelo Coastal Reserve, California, USA - 14_0929_12_20cm (SPAdes) (version 2) | ecosystem: Environmental > Terrestrial > Soil > Grasslands ... | reverse complement strand
GACCATTGCCGATCAGCAGCCACTGCCCATCGCGCCCGGAAAAAGCACCCACCAGCGCTTCTGATGTTCCGAAGGGGAGAGGCTTTGCCTTCATTACCCGTTGCGCTCTGAGATAGCTCCTAGCGGAACTTTACTGCGCAGTAAACTCCCTAGAGGGAAAGGTCTCGATTAGCGCGGTTTGTCGGATACAGGTTTGGGAGGAACCGGATTGTCCGCCTTGCCGTTCGTTTCCTTTGCACCGATGTGATCTGCGAGTTCACCGCCGGTAAAGCTAAAAGTGTAGCTTTCGTCAACTTCCGGCAGCATCGTCGCATTCCATTCGTACCATTCGGTCACGAGTTTCGCGTAGATGTCCTTACGCCGTCCTTTCAGGTTGGCCCGCTCCATCGGGTCCTCGACCACGTTGAACAAGAAAGTGTTGTCCAGGATCTTCAGATATTTGTAATCGCCGTCACGTGCGGCGCGTTGCGCATTGGCCTTGTAGCGCCAGAAAAGTTTGCGCGGAGCGGCCGTTGCGTTCTCGGTGAGCACGGGCAGCAGGTTCATGCCGTCAGAAGGGAAGGCGGAATCAGGCGCCGTGCCCGCAGCGGCGAGGAGCGTGGGCAGCCAGTCCATGCTGATGGCCACCTGATCGGTCGTTCGGCCTTGCGGAATGCGTGCTGGCCAGCGCATCACAGCAGGAATACGCAAACCGCCCTCCAGCAGTTCGGTCTTCCTGCCGGTGAAGGGCCAGGTGTCCGCGAAGCGCTCGCCGCCATTGTCGCTCGTGAAAATGACAATGGTGTTTTCAGTTAGGCGATGGGCGTCCAGCGCTTCGAGCACACGTCCGATTTGCAAATCCATGTCTTCAATCATGTGCTGGTAGGTTTTTTGCGTGCCGCCATCGAAGTCATTCAAATCGCCGTCGCGCAGGCGATTCGATTCCGCCTGGTCGCCCGGCGCCTCCCAGGGCCAGTGTGGCGCATTGAAATGCAGGCTGAGCAGGAAGGGCTGGCCCGATTTCGCGTAGCCATTCACCACATCTACCGCGTGGCTGCCGAGCAGATCGGTCAAGTAGCCCATCTGGTCAATTGCGACGTCGTCGTCCCAGAGTTCGTCCCGATGGTCCGTGCCGGTATGCATGTAATAGTCGAGTGCGCCGCCACGGAAGCCGTAGAAATGGTCGTAGCCGCTTTTCAAGGGGCCGAACTTGGGAAGAACACCGAGGTGCCACTTTCCGATGAGGGTTGTACCGTAGCCGGCCTTCCTAAGCAAAGATGGTAAGGTCGGATGTTCCGGCGGCAAGCCGATTTCGGGATTACCCGCCAGCGGCTCTTCCAGCCCCACTCGCAAGCGGTATTGGTAGCGGCCGGTGATCAAAGCTGTGCGCGTGGCGGTACAAACCGCCGAGTTCGCATAAGCTTCGAGGAAGCGCACGCCCGTCGCGGCGATGCGGTCGATATTCGGCGTATTGAGATCAGGCCTTCCGTAGCAGGAGACGTCGGCGTAGCCAAGATCATCGGCCAGGATGAAGACGATGTTGGGAGGCTTTGCGTCTTTCTGCCCGAATACATTTCGCGCGCCGGAGGCGAGCGCAAGCGTTCCTACGGCCGCGTTGCGCAGCAGAGTGCGGCGTGTAATCACGTTAGCTGAAGCTCTAGCGGGGATTCCTCCGCTCCAAATCTGAGAGCCGCGGCCCGCTGACGCGCGCCATCGGTGCGCCAATTGCCCCGCCGCCAACCTGTCTTTGTGTGGTAGGAACTGCTTCGGGTGCCTCGAGCCGCTTCTTGCCGAAGACACGCGTCGACCACTGCTTGGCCTGTTCCAGGTAGATGTAGACCACGGGCGTCAGGAACAAGGTGACAATCTGCGAGAACATTAGCCCGCCGACCACCGATATTCCCAGGGATCGCCGCGATTCTGCTCCGGCTCCGAAACCCAAAGCGATCGGCAGTGTGCCCATCAACGCCGCCATGGTCGTCATCATGATGGGACGGAATCGCACCAGGCACCCTTGATAGATGGCCTCGCTGGCATCCTTATTCCCGTTGCGCTGCGCCTCCAGAGCGAAATCAATCATCATGATAGCATTTTTCTTTACGATTCCGATCAGCATGATCACGCCGACGAAACCATAGAGGTTCAGCTCCATATCCAGCAGTGGCGAGACCCAGCCCCTCTGCGCGGCGAGGTGGAAGAGTTCGAGCGTTAGCAGCGCTCCAAAGCCCGCCGAAGGCAATCCGGAAAGAATAGTGACCGGATGGATGAAGCTCTCATACAGAATTCCCAGCACGATATAGATCACCAAAATGGCCATCAGCAGCAACATTCCCAATCCGCTCAATGAGGACTGGAAAGCTTGCGCATTGCCCTGGAAGCTGGTGCCGACCGTCGGCGGAAGTGAACGGCGCGCCAGATCGTTGATTTCATTCACTGCCTCGCCGATCGAAGTCCCAGGCTTGAGGTTGAATGACATGGTCACGGCAGGAAGCTGGCCGAGGTGGTTTACCGAAAGCGGCCCAAAAGTACTGGTGAGTTTCGCCACAGCGCTCAGAGGCACCAATGGACCGCCTTTGGAGCGCACGTAGAGCGAAGCTAAAGCATTGGCGTCCCGCTGATATTGCGGCTGGAGTTCCAGGATGACGCGGTACTGATTGTTAGGCGCGAAGATGGTGGACACCTGACGGAAACCATAGGCCGAGTACAAGGCCTCTTCCACTTGATTCGCCGTCACTCCCAGAGCTGAAGACTTGTCGCGGTCGATTACGACATTGATCTGGGGATTCTTGATTTGCAGATCGCTGGTGACGTCCTCCAGCCCCGGCAGTTGTTGCATCTTGGTCAGAAAATCCTGAGAGGCACGGAACAATTCTGAGGTGCTGGCTCCCTGCAACGTGAATTGATAGAGGGCCTTGCTCATTATTCCGCCGATGCGGATGGGGGGATCGTTACGCAGATATACGGCTATTCCCGGCACGGCTGCAAGTTTGGGGCGCAGCTCCTGAATGACCTGGTCGACTTGAGGGCGTTGGGAGCGGGGCTTCAGATAAATGTTTACCTGGCCCTGGTTGAGGCTCCTGCCGCCCGATCCGACTTGCGACAGCACGTAGGCCACGTAGGGATCGTCCTGAATAATCTTGGCGACTTGGAGTTGGTGCTCCAGCATGGAATCATACGACGCGCCCTCGACCGCTTCGGTGGTGCCATTGATCTGCCCGATGTCCTCGCTGGGGAGGAAGCCCTTGGGAATCGCAATCGCCAAATACACAGTGCCTACCAGCAGTGCTAGAGAAACGGCCATGGTCGCCAGTTTATGCCGCAATACCGTCTTCAGCGTGGCGTCATACCAGTCGGTCATGCCTTGCTGCACACGCTCGAAGAAGTTGAACAAGTTGCCGTGTTTCTCGCCTCCGGCCTGATGCGGACGCAGGAAGCGGCTGCACATCATGGGGGTTAGCGTCAGCGATACGAAACCCGACACCAAAATCGCGGACATGATGGTTACCGAGAATTCATGCAGCAAGCGCCCCAAGACTCCGCCCATGAACAATACGGGGATGAACACCGCTGCCAAGGACAGGGTCATAGACATAATCGTGAAACCGATTTCATTGCACCCGTTCAGAGCCGCTTCTAGAACTCCCTCGCCTTGCTCCAGGTGGCGGACGATGTTTTCGAGCACCACGATGGCATCATCGACCACAAATCCTACCGACAGCGTTAAGGCCATCATGGAGAAGTTGTCCAGCGAATAACCGCACAAATACATCACCGCGAAAGTCCCTACAATCGAGAACGGTAGGGCCAAGCTGGGGATAGTGGTCGCGGGGATATTCCGAAGGAACAGGAAGATAACCATGACCACCAGAATCAGTGCCAACTCCAGCGTGAACTTCACCTCTCGCACGGAATTCCGGATCGTAATCGAGCGGTCGAACATGGTTTCGACGCTGACGGCCGGCGGCAATTGCGACTGCAAGGTGGGCAGCATGCGTTTGACGTTATCCACGACCTCGACGGCATTGGTGCCTGGCTGGCGATAGACAGCCAACTGAATACCGCGCACGCCGTTGTACCAGGCTGCTGTTTTGTCGTTCTCGACGCCGTCGATGACGTGACCGATATCGGATAGGCGCACGGGCGAGCCGTTGCGATAGGCTAGGATCAGCGGAGCATAGTCGGGCGCCGTAAAGAGCTGCCCGGTGGCCTCCACGTTCACTGCTTGGTGAGGCCCCCAGAGTGTACCCGTGGGCAGACTGACGTTGCCTTGTTCGAGTGCTTGCTCGACCTCGTCGATACCGATCTGCCGCGTGGCCATTGCCTTTGGATCGATCTGCACGCGCACGGCATATTTCTGGCCGCCCCAGACCTGTACCTGCGCGACTCCGTTAATGGTGGAGATGCTCTGCGCCACCAACGTTTCCGCGAACTCATCCACTGTGGAAAGCGGCATCGTGGGCGAAGTGAGCACCAGGACGAGCACAGGGTAATCGGCCGGGTTGAATTTACTGAATGACGGTGGCGCCGGCATGTTTTGCGGAAGACTGCGGCCGGCCTGGGTGATGGCAGCCTGGACGTCTTGAGCTGCTCCATCAATGTCGCGGCTCAGAACGAACTGCAACGTAATGTTGGTTCTGCCAAGAAGATTCTGCGAGGACATCGAATCCAGGCCAGCGATGGTGGAGAACTGCTTCTCGAGCGGCAGGGCCACGGCCGCCGCCATCGTATCCGGGTTTGCGCCGGGAAGCGAGGCCTCCACCCGGATCGTCGGGTAGTCGACGTTGGGCAAATCGCTCACCGGCAAGGCCCGATAACCCGCCACGCCCACCAGCAGGATTCCGAACATCACCAGCACCGTTGCGACCGGCCGCCGAATGAAGAGTTCCGGTATGCTCATTTCGTCTGTCCTATCCGCGATTGCCTAAGTTATTTGCGCAGCGCGTGCACGGCCCGCTGGCGTGCTCGGCGTCGTTAATCGCTAAGGTTATTCTTGATTTGGACCTTGGCGCCAGGCACTAGACGCACCTGGCCATCGGTCACCACGGTCTCACCAACTTGGAGTCCCTTATCGATGACCGCTTGTCCTTCGACGCTGCGGCTCGACGCCACCGGACGAGGCGCTACGGTGCCGTCGGCCTGGACCACATAGACAAAGGACCCTTGCTGGCCCGCAGTGATGGCCTGCGAGGGAATCACGGTGGCATTCGACTGCTGCGCAAGCGTCATCAGCGTGTTCACATATAAGCCCGGCCAGAGAACGGCACGCGAATTCTCGAACGTCGCGCGCAAGTGAATGGTTCCTGTCGTCGTGTCCACGGTGTTGTCCACAAAGGTGAGCGAGCCTATTTCTGGCGGACGCGCAGCGGCCCGGCGGCCATATATCTCTTGATGTCGGGCAAGTACTCTTGAGGCTCGGTAAAGTCGACGTGGATCGGGGAGACCTGTCGGATGATTACGATCGGCACGTCAGCGACCTTCACCAGATTCCCCGGCTTAATGACAACTGAGCCGGTGCGTCCGTCGATGGGCGAGTAAATCTTGCAGTACTCCAGATTCAATTGCGCCGTCTTGAGTGCCGCCTCATCGGCAGCGACCGTGGCCTCGGCCGCATCCGCGGCGCTGCTAGAGGCCTCCGCATCTGACGGCGAGACGACACCGTCGGCGAGCAGCTTCGAAATACGTTGTGCCTGAGCCCGGCTGTTTGCGGCGACGGCTTTGTCTCGCATGAGCGTTGCTTGCACTTGCGCGAGCGCGGCTTCGTAAGGCCGCGGATCGATGGTGAGCAACAATTGGCCCTTATGAACGAAGGCGCCCTCTTTGAAATGAACCTCGAGAAGTTCGCCGGGCACTTGAGCTTGCACCGAGACGGTGTAGGATCCGACGTTGCCGATGGCGGTCAGTTGCACCGGCATGGCCCTTTGGGTGACCTTCGCCACCACCACGGGGACAGCCGTAACACGCGGCGGCGGCGCGGCTTGCTGCTTCGTACACCCGGAGGCCACCAGAAGAATGAGAAAAAATGCGGCTAGCGAACCCTGCTCAGCCCCCAAAACGGACTTCGATTTCGACCTTGCGAGCGCAGTATGATGACGGTGCATATATTGACCTATTTTGGCGTGCTCTATTCACCTGAAGGCCCGGAACTTTCTGGCCAGCATTACTTGCTTTTAGACGTCCTTGATTTGGCCCGCGTTTCATCTCATGCGCAGCCCGGTAACTGCCGCTGGCCATCAATCCCACTCTGCCGAGAACCTCTCGGCGATTGCAAAATTTTACACTGGCGGCTGCGAAGATGACAGCAGATTCCGGCGTACTTTTACGAGATTTGAGAGAAAAACTGAGGGCTCGGGGCCAGTCGAAGCCGCGGCACGCAGTTTAGGGTCTCGCAATCCTGAATCTAGTGGCCAGATGCAGTCGCGTCTGATGCTTTCGGCCTCTCCTGCGGTGAAAAGAGCTGTGACCTGGCAGACGCAAGACGCTCTAGGAGGATCGGTTTGATGAGGGAGGTCCACAGAGCGTAGCACTTGGCGCTCGGATGCAAGGCATCGGCAACGAAAAGATCATCGGACAAACGTCCGCGTTGATCGAGCATCGGTGATGCGACATCGATAAAGGCAGCGCGATCCTGGGTACGCAGAAACTCCTGAATTAGTTGATTCGCCTGCTTCATTTCCGGCCAAACATTCCAGCGTGCAATGGAAGGCTTAATGGAAAGCACAAAGATCCAGGTTTCCGGCAACTTCGAATGGATGATCTGGACGAATTGCTGAACGTCTCGCGCGACGCTCTGCGCAGATTTGCGGCCGGGCGAAGCCAGATCGTTGTCTCCGGCGTAAACAACCACGGCAACCGGACGGTAGGCAATCACGACTCGGTCAGCGTAATGATTGACGTCTGTGTATTCGGAACCGCCGAAACCCCGGTTGATCACGGCAAGCGGCTTCATGTCTTCCGCCAGGGAGCTCCAGTAGGCGATGCTCGAAGACCCGGTGAAGACAATACCGCCGGGCGGCACGGGATGGACCTTGTCTTGACGTTCAAACGCGCGAATCGACGATTCCCACTCTTGCGCAGATACGGTGGCGCGGAATTGGCGAAAAGAAACTCCCACCATTCCTAGAAGCAGAAGGGGCCACAGCAGCGCGCTCCTGCGAAGCGTACGAAGGTAGGTGTTTGGCATGAGTGAGAGCGTACGCCTGGGGATGCACAAAGGCAATCTTGCAGAATCGCGAAGAGAAGAAAGGAAGGAGGGCGGCCGGTGCGAGGCCCCATTTTCCCTGGCACCGGTCGCTCCTGATTTAGAAGCTAAGCTTCAACCCGAGTTGCATCTCGCGGGAGCCCCCCGATCCGAGGACCGGGTTGCCATTGATGATGTCCGGCGTGCCGCATCCGCAGCCGAACGAATGGCCGACCGAGGCGTCATCACCGATGTTAGAGCCAACTGCGCCGCCGTACGGATTGGCGAGGTTGGGGCGATTGAACAGATTAAAGAACTCCACGCGGAACTGGGCGCTGAACCGTTCATGAAACGTGAAGGTCTTGAATACAGAGAAGTCTAGGTTCTTGAAGCCCGGATCGCGGAAGAGGTTCCGTCCCATGGTGCCAAAGGTTCCAAACACAGGAGGAACCAGCACCGAGTTTCCCTTTACGTAGCAGCCACCGGCCAGTATCGGCACCGCTCCCCCCGCAGTCGGAAATGCCGCGTTGCCGGCCAGGGTGTTGAGGTCTGGGGCGACCTTCAGACACTGCGCCCCCAGTGACGACGGTAGCTGTGTCACGAGGCCGCTCACCCCGGATTGCTCCGTGCATGTAGCCGGCCCTATGTTACCGAGAGTTACTCCGGTGGCGGGAGCTTGTAGGAAAGCGCAGTGAGGAATGGATTCAGAGCTGGACATAAAGTCGTTGGGGCTTCCGAAGAAATCCCAACGTTCCGTCAATTCGTTGGTATTGCTGAAATTGTTTCCCGAGTCAATGACCCACCACGGCTGGCCGGTCGCAATGTTCAAGATTCCGTTGATCTTCCAGCCCTCCAGCAACTGGCCAAAGCCTTTCTTCCCGGGAAGGGCATAACCGGCCTCCAGAGTGAAGCGGTGCCGGGTGTCGAAATCACTGTTGCCGTACTCCAAATCCGGACGCGTGCTGTCCTGCGGGAGGCCGTTGAAACGGCTCAGAGAACCGTTGTCCAGGCCGTGACCGTACGTGTAACCGGCGGTGAAGTCCAGGCCGTGTGAAACGCGCTTGGTCAGGGTTGTCTGCAGGCTATTGTAGGTAGAATGGCCAAAGTTCGAATACTGGTTGATAACGTTCAGATAGGGGTATAGGCCGGCGTAGGGTTGGACGGGGACGACCGCTGGCAGAAGGGCCTGATTGAGGTCAAGCTGACCCACAAGCCGATGGCCGTGATTACCGACGTAACCCACCTCCAGCGAGAGGTCGTTGCCGAAGGCGTGCTGCACGCCGAGGTTATAGTTAACTTGGTAAGGGTTCTTGAGATTCGGGTCCACCGCCGCGATGTTGCACAGCGCGTTCGCCGCCGCGTTGCAATAAGTGAGGCCTTGCGGAAAAACAACGCCATTCCAGTGGAGGTTGCCACCGGAGACATGGGCACTGATGACCGCGATGTTGCCGCCAAACGTCTGAGGACACGATCCTCCCGCAGGGGGAGTTTGGCACGCGCCTGTCGGGACGGTGACCAAGCTGGCGCCTCCCGGAACATTCTGCGCGCCTGGGTTCGCCACGAAATCGGCGGCGGAGAAGGTCGAGTAGATGATACTGGCTCCGCCCCGGACCACGGTCGTCCCTTTACCGGTGACATCCCAGGCAAAGCCCAGCCGTGGAGAAAAGTCCTTGTGCTCGGGCTTCCAGACCGTATTACCAACCCCAGATTGACCCTGCTGTACCAGTCCGATGGCCGGAAGGAAGTTACCAATTTGGTTGTTCGCCTCATGCATCGGCGAAACGTAGGAGTAGCGCAAGCCTGCATTGATCGTCAATTTCTGGGTGAGGCGCCAGTCATCTTGGATGAATCCTGCAGTCGAAGTCCAGGTCATTTTCACATTCGGATTACCGGTAAGCAGAGCCCCAAACGCCGGATTTCCCGCAAAGAAGTCTTCAAGTGGGCAGGATCCTCCGCCACAGTCGGTGGGCCCTCCCAGAGTTCTGCCGCCGAAGAAAAAGATTCTGCCCCGCTGGTCATGGGCGTCGGAATCGGCCTCGATGTGCGCGAACTCACCGCCAAATTTCAAGGCGTGCTTGCCCAGCAAATAGGAGACGCTGTCCTGCAAATCCCAGTATGGGTCGGGTGATGAATCTAAGGGCCGGCCGCCCTGGCTGCCCAATAATTGACCTGCCTGCGAGTTAAAACCCGCAACAACGACCGTTGGAAACCCGCCAATTGCTGCGCCTGTGTTAATGGCGTAGCCGCTACCGCCGGTCAGGCCTGAGCCATCGGCTTTGACGGCAGAGTCGGCCGGGTCGAATTTGAAAACGATGCGGTTGTAGCCAAACCGCGCTTCATTTACCAGGCGAGAATTGGGGGTGTAGACCCAGTTGCCGCTGACCGTCCACGTAGTTTGAATGACATTGTCTCCCCAGTTTGCGTTCACCGAAGCGTGATCTTCGCCCAGGGCGTGGTAGTGGCCAGTCAACAACATTCCGTTGATCCGATTCTTATCGTTGATGGCGTAGTCGATTTTAGCCAGATAGTTGTTGCTGACATTGTTGTTGGGGAAAGTGCTTAGGTAGCCGGTTGTGGTCGAAGGAGCATTCTGGAGGAGGCCGCCTGTGCAGGAATATGATCCCACAACTGCTGCCGTCCCCGAGCAGCCCAGCAGGGCCAAGCTGACGGGACTTATGCAGGCAGGTCCATTTGTACCATTACATAACACCGTGGCGCCGGCATTCTGAAGAGCAGTAATGGCGTCGGGCATGCTGTTCACAGCATCCCCGACCTTCGCGGTTTCTGGAACGGCGACGGGGAAGGTATTCCCGAGGAAGGACCGTATGCCCTCATAGCCGCCAAAGAAGAAGAGCTTATCTTTCTTGATCGGCCCGCCTATCGTGCCGCCGAACTGCTTCAACTGTGTGGGGGCCTTATCACAAGCAGCCAGCAGGCCTGGATTAGGTACGCAGACTCGATTGACCGGCGCGGGATTGAAGAAGTTACGTGCGTCGAAGGCGTCGCTTCGGCCAAAGGCGTAAGCCGCGCCATGGAGAGTGTTTGTTCCCGATCGGATTCCCACGTTCACTACGGCGCCAGGCTTCCAGCCGTACTCCGCCTTCGGATTCTCTTCGAGGTTGAATTCCTGGATGGCGTCGACGGGCAAGACCGTCGCCATATCAGTGAACGGACTCGGCATATCGTTTACGGGGCGAGCGTCAAACCAATTGACGCTGATAATGCCGTCCACCATCCACACGGTTTCATCGGGGCGAATGTTGTTGGTGCTCTGGGTCCAGGGTGAGCCGCCCGGCTGTAGCATCACGCCCGGTCGCAGACCCAAAAGATTCTGGTAATTGCGGCCATTGAGCGGCAGATCGTTGATCGTCTCATTGTTGAGCGCGCCACCTAGGGTGGCGTTCGTGGTCTCCACAAGAGGGATGGATTCGGTTACCGTGACAGTCTGGTTTTGCTCGCCGGGTTGAACAGTCACGTCAACGCGCACGTCCTTACCCACTTCGACCACTACGTTCTGACGCTCCAGTTTCTTGAATCCATTGGCTTCGACGCGAACCGTGTAGGTTCCGGGAATTAGGGTAGGAGCGTTATACTCCCCGGCCTGATCCGTTATCAGCGTTCGCGCCGCGCCTCA
>Ga0209804_1002612_pt1 | contig 10795 bp, 8 predicted proteins | sample GraSoiAngelo_139_FD_185896 | JGI IMG/M metagenome (GOLD analysis project Ga0209804, IMG submission 185896) | Grasslands soil microbial communities from the Angelo Coastal Reserve, California, USA - 14_0929_12_20cm (SPAdes) (version 2) | ecosystem: Environmental > Terrestrial > Soil > Grasslands ... | reverse complement strand
CGCGCGGCGGGCGCGTGATGGCGGTCGTCACCGAAGGCGACACCGGCGTCGCGCGGCTCGCCGACCACAAGGTCGAGGTGCCGGAGACGCTCGACCTTTTGACGCCCGTGCTCACGGTCCTGCCGCTTCAGCTGCTCGCGTACTATATCGCGGTGCGCCGCGGCTGCAACGTGGATCAGCCGCGCAATCTGGCGAAGAGTGTGACGGTGGAGTGAGGGTCGTCCTCCAGCGGGTATCTCGCGCCGAAGTGCGCGTCGCCGGGAGCGTGACCGGGAAGATCGGGGTGGGGTTTCTGGTTCTCGCCGGGTTCGCGCCATCCGACGGCGACGCCAGTCTCACCTGGATGGCCGACAAGATCCTGGGCCTCCGCCTGTTCGGTGACGCCCAGGGAAAGATGAACCTGGCGCTGGCCGACGTGGGCGGGGCGTTGCTCGTCGTCTCGCAATTCACCCTGTATGGCGATGTCAGCAAAGGGCGCCGCCCCAGCTTCATCGACGCCGCGCCGCCCGAGGCGGCGATTCGGCTGTACGAGCGGTTTGTGGCTCTCTTGAAGGAGCGGGGAGCAGGGAGCGGTACGCTCGTCGCGACGGGAGAATTTGGAGCGATGATGGAGGTCGAGCTGGTGAACGATGGGCCCGTGACGCTGCTGCTCGAGAAGTGACCTTCCTCTTCATTCTGGCGAGCGGCTCGCCCCGGCGGCGCCAACTGCTCGAGATGCTCGGCCTGCCGTTTCGCGTCGTCCCCCCGAACGTGGACGAGACGCGGGCGACCTCGGAGCTGCCTGAGCGCTACGTCACGCGCCTGGCCCGCGAGAAAGCGCGCGTCGTGGCGGCGCGCGAGCGCGGGGAGACCGTGCTCGCGGCCGATACGACGGTGGTGCTGCGCGGCGCCGTGTTCGAGAAGCCGCACACGCCGGCGGAAGCGGCGGCGACGCTGGCGCAGCTCGCGGGGCGCACCCACCAGGTGATGACCGCGGTCGCCGTGGCGCGGGACGGACGGCTCGAGCACGCCCTCGACGTCACCGAGGTGACGTTCCGGCCGCTGACGGCCGATCAGATCGCCGCGTACGTCGCGACGGGGGAGCCGATGGACAAAGCGGGCGCGTACGCGATCCAGGGGAAAGGGGCCGCGCTGGTGGAAGGGATCCGCGGCGATTTCTTCGGGGTCATGGGCTTGCCGCTGCGGCTCGCGCTCGATCTGCTGGAGCGGTTCGGCCTGCCCTACCGTTTCACCCGGTAGACCGGGACCTTCTGCGATTTGCCTTTCACCTGGATCGGATCGAGCGCCTCGACCGTGGGGGGACGCTTGAGTCGCTGGTAGAACGGCTCCGAGATCAGAATCTCGTTCGGCCCGGCCGTGCGGCACAGGCGGTTCGCGGTGTTCACCGCGTCGCCGATGACGGTGTACTCGAGCCGCCGATCCGAGCCGATGTTGCCCGCGAACACCTCGCCGAAGTTGATCCCGATCCCGACCCCGAGCTCGGGCCGGCCGGCCTCCTTCCACTTGGCGTTCAAGCTCTCGAGCGCGGTGAGCTGGTCGAGCGCGCACTGCATGGCGCGGTCGGCGTCGTCCTCGTGGGCGATCGGCGCGCCCCACAGCGCCATGATCGCGTCGCCGATGAACTTGTCGAGCGTGCCCCCGTTTTCGAACACGATCTCCACCATTTCGGTGAAGTAATCGGTGAGGAGGGTCGCGATCCCCTCGGGGCTCATGCTCTCGGACATCGGCGTAAAGCCGCGAATATCGGAGAAGAAGATGACGACGGGCCGTTTTTCGCTCGGCAGCCGCCCCGCGTCCTGCTGCTGGGCGATGACCTGGGCGATGTTGGGTGAGAAGTAACGCTGAAAGTTCGACAGGACGAGCGCCTCGCGCTGCAGCCGCTCGGAGCGCCGGGAGTTCTCGATCCCCACGGCGGCGAGCGACCCGAAGGCGATCAGGAACTCGAGGTCTTCGTCCGCGAACGAGTGCGTGGCGGTGAGATTGTCGACGTACAGGATGCCCAGCACCTGCTGGTCGGTGCCCATGAGCGGCGTGCACATGGCGCTGCGCACGCTCTGGATCACGATCGACTTGCCCTTGAAGCGCTCGTCGGCGGCGGCGTTGTCGGAGAGGATCGCGACGCGCTCCTCGACGGCCTTGCGCGCGATCGACTGCGGTACGTGCTTCGACGCGGCGGCGGAGCCGGTCTTCCCCTTCGAGACCCGCGGCACGAGCTCGCCCGACTTGTCCTCGAGCAGCAGGATGGAGACCCGGTCCACGTTCATGATCTGGAACGTGAAGTCGACCACCTTGTCGAGCAGCCGGTCGAGCTCCTGCTGCTTCGACAGCTCTTTGGAGATCTCCAGCAGCAGCGACAGCTTCTTCTCGCGCCGCTCTTCGAGCGTCGGCGCGGTGACCTTGAGGTGCGACGTGCCCGAGGGACGGTCGACCACGATCGCCGGGACGCCGCCCGAGTGCTTCACCGGCAGCTGGCGCACGATCGTGCCGCCGCCCGGTTTGCCGCCGAACTCGAACGGCAGCGACGCCACGACCTGCGGGCGGGGCGCCGGAGCCGTCACGGCCTTCACGCGGAACGCGACCTTGCCGAACGTGATGACGTCGTTCTCGGCGGCGAGGGCCTCGGTGACGCGGGCGCCGTTCAAGAACGTGCCGTTGGAGGAGCCGACGTCCTTCACCTCCACGCCGCCGTCGGTGAGGCGGAGCTCGGCGTGCTTGCGGGAGATGGTCGGGTCGTAAATCGGGACATCGCTCGTGACGGCCCGCCCCACGACGACGGTGCGGCCCGGCTGGAGATCGATCGCCTGCTCGCCCGTCGTGCTCAGCAGCTTGAACACAGGGGAAAAATATACGTCAGCCCGCGGCCTGCGCGAGCGCCAGGGCCTTCAAGACGGCCTGCGCCTTGGCTTCCGTTTCGGCGAACTCGCGGGCCGGATCCGAGTCGGCGACGATACCGGCGCCCGCCTGCACGACGACGCGGTCCTTGAGGACGAGGGCGGCGCGGATCGCGATCGCGGTGTCCAAGTTCGTCGCGCCCCAGCCGACGTAGCCTACGGCGCCGGCGTACGGGCCGCGCCGCTCGGGCTCGAGCTCGTCGATGATCTGCATGGCGCGCACCTTGGGCGCCCCGGTCACCGTGCCCGCGGGGAAACAGGCCTTGAACACATCCAGCGCGTCGTAGCCGTCGCGCAGCCGCCCCCGCACTTCGCTCACCAGATGTTGCACGTGCGAGTAGCGTTCGATGGTGAGCAGATCTGTGACCCGCACGGTCCCGAACTGCGCCACGCGCCCGACGTCGTTGCGTCCCAGGTCGACGAGCATCAGGTGCTCGGCCCGCTCCTTGTCGTCCGCCAGCAGGGCGCGGCCCAGCGCCTCGTCCTCTTCCGGCGTCGGGCCACGCGGCCGGGTGCCCGCGATGGGGCGCACCGTGACCTCCCCTCCCTCCACCCGCACCAGCACCTCGGGCGAGGAGCCGACCAGGGTGAGATCGTCGAGCGCCAGATAGAAGAGGTAGGGCGCCGGGTTCAGCGCCCGGAGGTAGCGGTACAGCAGGAACGGGTCGACCGCTCCCGCCGCGTCCTGGCGGCGCGACAGCACGGTCTGGAACGTGTCGCCCGCCCGGATGTATTCGAGGATGCGGGCGACGTCACGCTCGAACGCCGGGCGGGAGTAGCGGGACGCCGTCGGGACGGCGGGCGGCGTCTCGCGCAGGGCAAGGGGTGCGAGCGTGTGGCGCCCGGCCAGCCGGGTGATGACGTCCGTGAGGCGCGCGTCCGCTGCGTCGTGGAGCCGCAACCGCTCCGCCGCGGCCGCAGCGGCGGGGACTTCCACGTTCGCCACGACAATCGCGCGACCGAACAGGTTGTCGATGATCACCACGCTGTCGGCGATCATCAGGACGGCGTCGGGGAGGGCGAGCGTGTCCGCCGGCGGCTTGGGCAGGCGCTCGATCGTGCGGACGAGGTCGTACCCGAGGTAGCCGACGGCCCCGCCGGTGAAGCGGGGCAGCCCCGGCACGGGAACGGCGGGCAGCGCGCGCATGCGTTGCGCCAGGTGCCCGATGGGGTCGTCGGTCTCGCCGGCGCCGCGCCAGCCGGTGTCCCGTGTCCAGCGCTCGATGGCCCGGCCGCGGTACCGCCACACCTCGCGCGGCTCGGTGCCGAGGAAGGTATACCGGGCCCAGCGCTCGCCGCCCACGAGTGACTCGAGCAGGAACGCAAACGGGGGTCGCGCGACCTTCGCGAACGCCGCGAGCGGCGTATCGGCGTCGAGCACGACCTCGCGGACCAGCGGCACCATGCCGCCCCGCTCGGACCGGGCCAGGAAGGCGGCGCGGGAATCGGTCATTTGGGCGCCGCGACGAGGTAGCTGCCGGGCGCGTCCAGTGGAGCTGCAACCGTCGAGCCGCCTGGCGCGGCATCGCTCTCGGTGACCCAGTCGTCGGGGCCGCGCTGGCGCCACAACCGGAGCGCCTGCTCAAACGTGGGGAAGTCGCGGTAATGGCCTGCCGAATCGTACACGGTCCGGTCGACGTAGCGGACGTAGGAGACCTTGACGGTCGGTCGCCCGGCGACGTCAAAGGCGAGGTTCGCGGGACCGACGGCGAATCCGTACACCCCGGACGTCGGCGTGACCGTGAGGGTGACGGTCGCCGTGTCGGCGAGGATGACTCCGTTCTGCGACAGGAGCGAGAAGGGCGTGAACGAGAAGATCGCGAAGATGGTGCCGTCCGTGTCGCTGTGCTTGAGCGTATCGACGTCGAGTCGGTTGACCTGCACCGTGAAGGACAGCGCGGTCGGATTGACGCTGTCCTTGCGGGCGAGCGCGAGCAGGGCGGTGCGCGGCGTCAGTCCCAGGTCGGTGGCGCCGCCGTGACACGCCCCCGCCAGGCAGGCGAGTGCCGCGCTTGTCGCCCCCAGGAGCCGCCGCGAGATTCCGCCGCGATGTGGCACCGCGCCCTCCTCCTCGCCGTGGTGTGGACGCTCCCCGTGGCCGTCCGCACCGGGGCGCAGGCGTGGAATTCCCCCGCCGCGTTGGACCTCGCGCGGCGGGCGATCGCGCGCCGCACGCGGGCCGCCGCCGACACGGCCCTGCACGACTACAAGGCCCAGGCCCACGGCTTCCTGTTTTTCCTGGGCCAGCTCGGCGAGGGACTCGCCGATCCACCGCGCCTCGTCAAGGCCGACCAGCTGGAGCTGGAAGTGTACTGGAAGGCCCCGGCGAGCAGCAAGCAGCGCGTGGTGGGCTGGCGCGACCGCGCCGAGCTCCCCACCGACATCTACTACCACCGCGACCATCTCGGCATCGTGCAGAACAACTTCGGGCCCGCCATCCGGCTGGGCGAAGGGGACGAGGTGCGGGACGTGCCGCACCCGCTCTCCGCCGCCGGCCCCGACCTGTACGATTACGCGCTGGCCGACAGCACGACCATCACGTTTCCCGCACGCCAGGTTCGCGTCGTGGCGTTGCGGGTGCGGCCCAAGGACTTCGCCGCGCCGCGCATCGTGGGCATGCTGTACGTGGATGCGACGACCGCGGATCTGGTGCGCCTCGCCTTCAACTTCACGCCCCACGCCTATCTCGACGCGCAGCTCGAGGACGTGAGCATCGTGCTCGACAATGCGCTGTGGGAGGCGCGGTTCTGGCTGCCGTACCGCCAGGAGCTCGAGATCCGGCGGCGGGCAACGTGGCTCGACATGCCGGCGCGCGGCATCATTCGGGCCCGCTGGGAGATCGACGGCTACCTGTTCAACGTGGGGCTCGCGACGAGCTGGTTCCAGGGGGACGAAATCACGTTCCTCCCCAAGGCCGAGCGCGACTCGTTTCCATGGCGGGAGCCGCTGGCCCAGGCGATGGAGGCGGTGGCGGAACCGGTGCGGCAGAACGACCTCGAGCGCGTGCGCGCGGAGGTCGAGCAGATCGCCGGGCGCCACGCGCTCACCGGGCTCAAGGCCCACCGGCTCGGCGTCCGCGGCCTCTCCGACCTGGTGCGCGCCAACCGGGTCGAAGGGCTCACGCTCGGCGCGGGGCTGGTGTGGCGCGGCGGGGGCGAGCGACGCGAGCTGCGTGTGACGGGGAGCTACGGCTTCTCCGATCGGCGGCCCAAAGGGAGCGTCACGGCGTCGGACCGCGCGGGCCGGCGCGCCCTGGAGCTGGCAGTGTTCCGCGAGGTGCGTGACGTGGGCGACGAGCGGGTGATCGCCCCGCTCCTCAACTCGTTCTCGTCGCAGGAATTCGCGGCAGACTACGGTGACTACTACCGCGCCGACGGCGCTCGGCTCACCTACCGCCACGGCAGCGGTGTGCGCGGCGAATGGAGCGCCGCGCTGGGGCGCGAGACGATCCACTCGCTCGCCGTGACCGCCCAGCCCGCGAGCGGCAGCTTTCGGCCCAACCCCGCCCTGGGTGACGTCGGGCTGGCGCTCGCGCAGCTCGCCGTGCGCCGGCGCAGCGAGGGCTTCGCCGTGCGCCGCGACGTGCACTACGAGCTGGTCGCGGAGGCGGGGCGCGCCGACGACGGGACCGGCTACCTGCGGCTGTCCGGGGCGGGGCACGTGCTGCTCCCCGCCGGCGCGACGCGCTTGCTGGTGCGCGCCCAAGGCGGCGCCGCGACTCGCGACCTTCCGGCCCATCGCAGCTTTGTATTGGGCGGCCGCGGCACCCTGCTGGGGGATGGCTTCCGGTCGTGGGGCGGTGGACGCATGGCGCTCGCCCACGTCGAGTGGCGCGTCGCGGTCCCCTTCTTCTCGCTCGCGGTCGGGCCCTATGCCCGCACGCCGCGCCAGCTCACCGTCGCGCCGTACGTGGCCGCGGGCTGGGCCGACCGGCGGGTGCCGGGCACGCCGTGGGCGGCGACTCCTGGCACGCGTGTGACGTTCGGCACCGCGCTCGAGTGGCTGGGCGTGTTCCGGTTCGAGGCGGGCGTCGGCGCGCAGACGCACCGCGCGGGCTTCGCGTTCGACGTGACGCGCGATTTCTGGGGCATCTTGTGAGCGAAACGGGCTGGACGACGCCGTGCCGCGGGCTAGCTTTGACAGGTTAACCCATGGCCGACACCAACTTCCCCGATGAATGGCTGGCGCACTCCCTCGAGGGAGTGCTGACCCCCGAGCTGCTCGTGGAGCTGCGCACCAAGGCGCAGCCCAATCAGACGCTGTGGGAGACGCTCGTCGCCCAGAAGGTCGTGAGCGACGAGCAAATCCTCACTGCGCTCTCGACGCGCTTCCGCTTGAAGCTGGCCGACGTCAAGGAGGTGGATCTCACCATCAAGGAGAAGGTCCCGGAGCAGCTGGCCCGCCGCTATCACGTCCTGCCGCTCCGCGTCACCGATTCCTTCCTCGAAATCGCCACCGCCAACCCATTCGACCTGGACGCGGAGAAGGCGCTGGCGTTCGCCACAGCGCGGGAGATCCGCATGCAGCTCTTGGCCCCGTCCAAGATCAGTGAGAAGCTCGACGAGGTGTACCGGCCCGAGAAGGCTCTCGACAAGATGTTCCAGCAGATGGAGGGGTCCCCCGAGCTCGTCCAGCTCGTGGAGGAGGCCGGCCCGGACGAGATCGCCGTCTCCGAGGAGCAGGCGAGCCAGCGCCCGATCGTGCGGCTCGTCGATCTCATCATTTCCGAGGCGATCCTGGCGCGCTCGAGCGACATTCACATCGAGCCCGAGGAGGGCGGCGTGGCGGTGCGCTACCGCATCGACGGCGTGCTGCGCCAGCAGATGAAGATCCCGCGCCAGGCCGGGCTGCCGCTCATCTCCCGCATCAAGATCATGTCCTCACTCGACATCGCCGACCGGCTGCGCCCCCAGGACGGCCGGGCGCGGGTGGCCGTGAACGGCCAGCCGATCGATCTGCGCGTCTCCACGCTCCCGGCGTCGCTGGGCGAGAAGGTCGTGATCCGGATTCTCGACTCGCGCGCGACGGTCAAGTCGCTCGACTCCCTGGGCTTGAATCCGCAGGAGGTCGAGGCCATCCGGCGCCTGCTCGAGAATCACGAGGGGATTCTGCTCGTCACCGGGCCGACCGGGTCGGGCAAGACCACCACGCTCTACTCCTGCATCAACCAGATCAAGAGCGAGGGCGTGAACATCGTCACGGTGGAAGACCCGGTGGAGTACCGCATGCAGGGCATCGTCCAGGTTCAGGTGCAGGAAAAGGCCGGGCTGACGTTCGCGTCGGCGCTGCGCTCGATCCTGCGGCAGGACCCGAACGTGGTGCTGGTGGGTGAGATCCGCGATCGCGAAACGGCGCAGATCGCGGTGCAGGCGTCGCTCACGGGGCACTTGGTGCTGTCGACGCTGCACACCAACGACGCCGCGAATGCGGTGACGCGGCTGGTGGACATCGGGGTCGAGGCGTACAAGATCGCGGCGGCGCTGCGCGGGGTCGTAGCGCAGCGGTTGATGCGCCGCCTCTGCCCCACGTGCAAGGAAGTGTGGATGGAGACCCCCCCCGACCGGCTCAAGCCGTGGATTCCCAAGGGGACGCCGCTGTACCGGGCGGCGGGCTGCCCCGACTGCGCCATGACTGGGTACCGGGGACGGTTTTCGATCATCGAGGTGCTGACGATAACCGCGGAAGTCGAGCGTCGGATCGCCGGCGGCGAGCCCGCGGAGCAGATCGCTCGGGCCGCGCGCCGGGGCGGGATGAAGTCGCTGTGGGACTCGGGGCTCGGACACGTGCTGAAAGGCGAGTCGACCGTGGATGAGCTGATGCGGGTGGTGGACGTGCCGCAGGAGGACGTGCCGGAGCCGCTCCCCACGCACGGCGGCCGGCGCTCGTCGGGGGGAGGCCCGGGGTCGCGCATCGCCTCCGATCCGCCCGCCACGCTCACGGCACCCGCGGCCACGGCCGAGCCGCTCGCCCATTTCGATCTGCTGGAAGAGGGCCCGACGCTGCGAGGGTCGGGGCCGCACGGCGTCGCCGCGGTGAAGGTGCTGCTGGTGGACGACGAGGACAGCCTCCGTAAGGTGATGCGCGACCTGCTCGAGCGGGACGGCTACGCCGTGTCGGAAGCGCGCGACGGGGTGCAGGCGCTCGACCAGATCGATCGGGTGGGGCCGGATATCATCGTCCTCGACCTGAATCTTCCGGGGCTCGACGGCTACGGCGTGCTCTCGCACCTGCGGTCGCGTCCGGCGACGGCGTCGATCCCCGTCATCGTGCTCACCGCCAAGGGAGACGAGGACAACGAAGTGCGCGTGTTCGAGCTCGGCGCCGACGACTTCCTGACGAAGCCGTTCCGCGCCCGCGCCCTGTCGGCCCGGCTCGAAGCCGTCCTGGGCCGCCGCCGGTAACGGCGGCGTTCGCATCCCGGACATGTCTGGCGCCGTTTCCCCGGCTGATGCCGCGCTCGCCCTCATCAAGCCCGAGGTTCGCGCCCAGACGGCGTATACGCTCGACGCCCCCCGTGCGCCCCGCAAGCTCAATCAGAACGAGAGCCCGTTCGACGCTCCCGACGCGGTCAAACAGGCCGTCATCCGGGCCATGCGGGACGAGCCCTGGAACCGCTATCCGCCGTTCATGCCCACGGATCTGCTGGAGCGACTCGCGGCGCGTCACGCCTGGCTCGCGTCCGGCGTGCTCGTCGGCAACGGCTCGAACGAGCTGATTCAGGCGACGCTCGCGGTGACGGTGGGTCAGGGAACGGCCGTGGTGACGCCCGCTCCCACGTTCAGCCTGTACCGCCTGCTGGCGGCGGTGTACGGCGGCCGCCACGTACCGGTGCCGCTCACCGGCGATTTCCGGTTCGATCTGGACGGGTTGGTGCGGGCGGCGCGCGACACGCGGGCGCCCCTCATCGTCGTCAACTCGCCGAACAACCCGACCGGGACGCCGCTTCCCGAGGGCGCGGTGGAGCGGCTGCTCGCCGAGACGGCCGCACTGATCGTGTTGGACGAGGCGTACCAGGACTTCGGCGGCCCGACGGCCGTGCCGCTCCTCAAGGACGAGCCGCGGCTGGTGGTGCTGCGCACCTTCAGCAAGGCGATGTCGCTCGCCGGCCTGCGCTTCGGGTACGCGCTCGCCCATCCGGCCGTGGCGGCGGAGATCGCCAAGGCGCGGCTGCCATACAACGTGAATCGCGTGACGCTGGCGGCCGCGCACGCGGCGCTCGATGCGGCCGACGTGCTGGCCGAGCGCGTGGGGGTGGTGCGACGCAATCGCGACGCCCTCGCGGGTCGGCTCGCGCGGATCCCGGGCCTGCGCGCCTTTCCGTCGGCCGCCAACTTCGTGCTCATCCGCTGCGACACGCGCCCGGCGGGGGAAGTGTTCCGCCGGCTGGTGGAAGAGCACGGCATCCTGGTCCGCGACGTGTCCGGGGCCGCCGGTCTGGAGGGCTGTCTGCGGATCACCGCTGGCACCGATGAAGACGTGGACGCGGTGGTGCGCGCCCTGCAGGCGATTCTCGTATGAGCCGCAGCGCCGAGGTGAAGCGGAAGACCAGGGAGACCGAGGTGCACGTGCGGCTCGCCCTCGACGGGGCGGGACGCGCGGAGCTGGCGACGGGCATCGGCTTCTTCGATCACATGCTCGAGGCGCTGGCGCGGCACGCGCTGTACGATCTCCACGTGCGGGCGACGGGCGACCTGCACGTCGATCAGCACCACACCGTGGAGGACGTCGGCATCGTGCTCGGCCAGGCGCTGTCGCAGGCGCTGGGTGAGCGCCGCGGCATCCGCCGCTACGGGAACGCGACCGTGCCGCTGGACGACGCGCTGGCGCGCGTGGTGGTCGACGTGAGCGGACGCCCCTACCTCGCGTACCACGCCGACCCGCCGACGTGGCAGAAGCTCGGCGAC
>Ga0209804_1002605_pt1 | contig 10810 bp, 12 predicted proteins | sample GraSoiAngelo_139_FD_185896 | JGI IMG/M metagenome (GOLD analysis project Ga0209804, IMG submission 185896) | Grasslands soil microbial communities from the Angelo Coastal Reserve, California, USA - 14_0929_12_20cm (SPAdes) (version 2) | ecosystem: Environmental > Terrestrial > Soil > Grasslands ... | reverse complement strand
ACGCGTCGGTTGAAGGAGTTGGATGCGCTGATCTCGCGGTTCACCGCTCAGCTCGGCAATCCCGGTTTCCAACAGCGGGCGCCCGCGGGCGTCGTGACCGATGCGCGGCGAAAGCTCGCGCAGGCAGAGACCGAGCGCGAGGCGCTGCGTCGATCGCTGGAGAGCGGATGATCGCGGACGTGGGTGGCATCGTGATCGGCGTGGTTGTGGCCGCCGTCATCTATGTCGTGGTGCTGTGGCTCGCGCTGGCGTTCTACGTGATGCGCGACGCATATCGCCGTTCTTCGTCGCCCACCTTCCATATGACGGCAAGGGTTCTGGGCCTGGTGCCCCCGTTTCTCGGACCGCTTGTGTACCTGGTGCTGCGTCCACCACGCTCGTTGGAGGAGCAGCGAGCGCTGGCTCTGGAAGAGCAGGCGCTCTTCGAACCGCCCACCGATGGTGTCGTGAGCCGTCCGTGTCCGACGTGCGGCCGCGAGATCGAGCAGGAGTTCATCGTGTGTCCCTACTGCCGGACGCAGTTCGCGCGACGGTGCGTGAACTGCGATCGCAGCCTGCGCCTGGGCTGGGCACTGTGCCCGTACTGCGCAACCGAGGTGGGAGCCCCGCCGCTGACGCGCACGGCACGGTAACCGCGCCATGCTGAGCGGAGTTCCCCTCGCGCTCACGCCCGCGCCGCTGATCGTGGCCGTCATCGTCGTGTACGCGCTGCCGCGCGGCTCGGCATCCGCCGCGCGGGTTGCGGGGCTTGGTGCACTGGTCGCAACGATCGCCCTTCTCGGCATCGACAGCGCCGCGATAAGCGGCGGCGGTCGCGTGCAGGCGTCATTCGGCAGCCCGCTGCCCGGCATCGAATACCTGCTTCGCGCCGACTCCGCGGGCATGGCGATCGCGTTCACCGCCGCTGTCGCCGCGCTGCTGGTTCTGCTCCAACGCGGCAACGCGCGGCGCGCCATCGCGGGCGTCCTCATCTGCGCCATCGGTGGGGTGGGCGCCGGTCTCGCGGGAAACGCCGTGATCCTGTTCGGCGCGCTCGAGATCGCCAACCTGGGCGCCTTCGCCCTCCTCACCGGACACCGCCGGCGTCCCGGCCGCGGCGCCGTGGCCACGCTGTTCATCGAACACCTCGCGGCTCTCGGGCTGCTCGCGGCCGCCGCCGAGCTGCAGGCGTCGACGGGCACCTCGGACTTCAGCGCCCTCCCGGGTGGGGCACTCACGGTAGCGGTGGCGACCCCGTGGGCTCTGGCCGGGACGATCCGGCTGATCACGCCCGTGCTCAGCCCGGTGCGTGGAGCTCGAGGTCTGACGGCGGCGTGGGCGGCAACCGCCACGGTGCCCACCGCGGCCGCCGTGCTGCTCCGGCTGCGCGAAGCAGGTGGTGGCGGCGTCCCCACCCCCGACGCCGTGCTCCTCGCGGCACTCGGGGCCGCCGTCGCGCTCGGCGGTGCCGCGCTGGCGGCGCGGTGGCGACGCGTGCCGGCGCTGGGAGGGCGCGGGCTGTGTGCCGCCGCCGCCGGCCCACCGATCGCGCTGGCCGGCTTCCAAGGAGGTGCGGCGGCGACCGCGGTGGCGGTCGGCCTCTGCGCGCTCGAGCTGACTGTCGCGGCCTCGGCCGCGTGGGAGCGGGCGGGGGCAGAGGGCGGCACCGCCAGGGCGGCCGGCGCAGCCGCCGCCCTCGCCGCAGGCGGACTGCCCACCGGCTTCGGCACCACCGCCCTCGTGATCGAGCTGACCGCCGTGGTTCTCCTCGGCCGGGCGGCGACCGCCCTCCTGGTCGCCCTCATGCTCGCCGCCCTGCTCGCGGCGGCGGCTGCAGTCTCCATGGCCGCGAGCGTGGCGCTGGCACCTGCGACGCCAGCGCCATCTCGCCACGTGGCTCCGATCGCTGCGTTCGCGGTGGCTGCCGGGGCGCTCGCCGCGCTGCTGCCCGGTGCGGCGTCGGGTGGCGTGGCGCGCCTGCTCGCCGGCGGCGGGGCGCTCGCCTCCGCAGGGGCCGGCGCCGTGCAGGGACCGGCGGGCGGCTGGGCCGGCGGGTATTTCGCCGTCGCGGTGCTGCTCCTTGGCGCCCTGTTGCTGGCTGCGCTGGCCGTCGCAGGGGTGAGCGTTCCGCGCGTCCGGGCCGATCCGCGCGAAGCCCGCCAGCCCGCGCTGCCGGTCCGCCTCCGCCCGTTCCGTGCGGTCCGGCGCCCGGTTCGCTTCCTGCTCGCGGCCGGTCCCGCGGTGGATGGTTGGCTGGTCCTCCAGCCGCAGCTGCCGCTCATCACCGCCGGGGCCGTCCTTGCGGTCCTCCTCGTCCACTGATGGGCGTATCGGAGCCGCTGCTGTCGGCGGCCGGGGTCGCCGCGGCCGTGATCGCCATCCTCGTCGACGGGCGGAGCGCAGCGCTGGTCGCGGTGGTCGTGGTCCCGGCTGGGCTGGCCCCGACCATCGCGGTCACCGGCGGCGGTCCTGCGCTCGTCGTCCTGGCCGGGGCTGCGGCGGCCGGGCTCGTGCTCGGGCTCGCCGTCCGCCGGGTGGCACTACAACTGCCCTGGGTGGCCGGCTTCGACCCGCTGATCCCCGCGTTCGCGCCGGCGCGGGGATTGTTTGGGCCGCGCAGCGCCCGCGCCGCCGCGGCCGCTATCGCCATCCCCCTGGCGTCGTGGGTGAGCTTCAACGTCCCCATCGGAGAGGTGACGGCGATCACCGGCCTGCTCTTCCCTGTTGCCTACGTCTGGGGGTGCGGGACGCTGCGCCTGATCGTTGCCCGCACGGGTGAGGACCTCGCGGTCGGCGTCGTCATGATCGCGCTCGCCGGGGCGGCGACCTGGCAGCTGCGCGCCGGACCCGGCGCGATCGTCGGTGCTGCGGGGGTGGCCGCTCTTGCCCCACTGGCCGTCGGGGTCGCAGAGTGGCTGCGCGGGCGCCATCAATTGCGACCGGCGGCGGGCCAGGCCGCTGACGCGACCCGGTGACGCCGCTGGCTGTGGCCGCCGTTTGGGCCGGCGCGGGGGCCGCCGGTGCCGCGCTCTTGCCCTCGGTGCGCCTTCGCCGCCTCGGCGTGCTGGTCCCGCTGGCCGGGCTCGCCGCCCTGCTCGCGGCGGCGGCCGCCGCCGAGGTCGCGGTGCCCGGGGGGAGCCCGGCGGCGTCGCTGTCACTCGACCGGACGGCGCTGGGGCTGCTGGCCGCCTGCGCCGTGTCGCTGGCGCTCCTTCTCCTGATCGCTCCCACGGTCGACGGGCCCGAGCTGAGGGCGCTCGGACTGGTCGGCGCCGCGACCGTCGTCGCGCTGGCGGCGGGCAGCTCGATCGTGTGGGCGATGGCGCTGCTGGGCGGCACGTGCGTCCTGGCGCTGCGGTGGATCGCGATGGCGCCGGGAAGGGCGACGTTCGCCTCCGGGCGGGTCGCCATCGGAGGCGCCGGTGCTCTCGTGGCGGCCGCGCCATTCTTGCCCGTCGGTGGCGCGCTGACCGGGCCGCGGCCCGTGCTGGTCGCCGCCTTGCTGGCGTGCGGGCTGGCGTCTCTGCTCGGCCTGCTGCCGCTCGGCGGCTGGACGCTCGGTGCGCTGTCCTCGGTGGCGAGCGCCGATGTCGCGGCTTGGCCTCTCCTCATGGCGCCGGCGGTGCTGCTGAGCGCGCAGCGGGTGCTCACCATCCTGCCGGTGCTCGGCCTCGTGTACTACGAGGGCATCCTGACCGTGCTCGGACTGAGCACCGCGCTCTGGCACGCGTTGCTGTCCGTGCGTCAGGGCACGCGCGCGAGGTACGGACGCGTCGTGCTCGCCGACCTCGGCCTGGCCGCGGCCGCGATCGGCACCGGCCACATCGCCCAGTCGCAACCGGCGCTCCTGCTGCTGGTGCTGACGCACCTGCTGGCGGGACCCGTGCTCCTGCAGCGAGAAGGCGCGGGTGGTGGGCGCTTTGCCTGGTTGCTGCTCTGTGGGTTGCCCCCGTCGCCCAGTTTCTGGGGGCGGCTGCTGGTCGTCGAGGCGCTGACGCAAGCGAGCTTCTGGGGCACGGTCGCGGCGCTGGCCACCATGTCGCTCCAGTTCATGACGTCGGTGCGGGTGCTCGTTGAGGGCAGGCGCCGCGCCGAGACCGGCGACGAGTTGAAACCCGGGCTCCGCTGGGCCATCGTCGAAGCCGCGCGCTGGGCCGCGATCCTGGGTGGCGTCACGGTCGGACTTGCGCCGCACGGTGCGCTGATGTTCGTGTTCGGGGTTCACTGATGGACCCGTTGGGGGTCCTCGAGGCCGTCGTCGCCCTCGCCATCTACCCAGGCGGGGTCTTCTTGGCCGGGCTCGTCGTGTTCGCCGGGCGTTTGGCGCGAGCGCCGAGATGGCACGCGCCCCGGCCACGGGAGCTGGCTGGGCTGATCACGATCGATCTCGCCGTCGCCGGAGCTCCGCTGCCGGCATCCCCGGCTGGGACGCTGCCCCCGACCGCGGGCACCGCCCCCGACCTGGTGGTCGTCGCGTTGCTGGTGGCTGCGAGCGTCGTGCTCGTGGCGCCCCGACGCTGGGATTCGCGACGCCTTCTGTCGGCGGCCGGGGCGACCACGGCGGCGGCGCTCGCGGTTATCGCCACGGCGTCACTGGCGCTGACCACGATCACGGCGCATCCGGGCGGGGAGGTGGCCGCCGTCCGGGCGATCGCGGCGCTGGCCGTGCTCGTGGCGGCGCCGCTCCTGTGCGGGAGCCCGGCCGGCCCGCAGCCCGGGCGACGCGCCGCGCTCACGGGGATGGCGCTGCTCGGTCTCTCGCTGCTCGTTCCGGCTGGGCTGGCGGGCTGGGCCGCCGTGGCGGGCGCGGCGGCCGCCGGCGGCGCCACCGTCGCGTACGTGGTGGTGGTCAGCTCGACGCACGCACTGCTGGCGCGGATGCAAACCCTGCTGAGCGCTGCGTGCGGGGCACTCGGCGCCGCGGCGATCGTCGTCGTGCTCGTCGCCGGCCGCGCGTGAGGCGGTGCGATCCGGAGTTTGCACGGGTTGGGGTGCTACGATCGAGTAGCCGATGATGCGCGTTGTTCTGGCATCGTCCTCGCCGCGTCGTCGTGAGTTGCTGGCAAGGGCGGGCATCCGATTCAATGTCGTGGAACCTCCAGAGGACGCGACGGCTCCTCCGGGCGTGTGCGCCGACCTCGCAGTGCAACTGATCGCGCGACAGAAAGCCGCCGCGGTCGCGGGCTCGGTGCCGGCGGGCACATACGTGCTCGCCGCAGACACGATGGTCGTCGGACCGCAGGGCCCGATGGGCAAACCACAGAGTGCGGAACGCGCGCGCGCCATGCTGCGCGATCTGCGCGGCCGGCGCCATACCGTGTTGACGGGCGTGTGCGCCTTCTACGCGCACGGAGACCGTGAGGCGATGGGCGTCAGCCGTTCCGCGGTGAAGATGCACGCGTTCTCCGACGACGAGCTCGCGACGTACGTCGCCTCCGGTGAACCGCTCGATCGCTCGGGCGGATACGCGATACAGGGTGGCGGTGGCGATCTCGTCGAAGCGGTGGCCGGGCGCGTCGACACGGTGATCGGGTTGGACGTGCCGTTGGCGCTGCGGCTGCTCACCGAGATCGGCTACCCGGATCCGCTGCCGCGGCCGTCAGACGTGTCGCTGACGCCCCCACGTGTGCGGCGCCCGCTGACGCCGTTGCGTGCGCCAACGCGCGTCTGAGCGCGTCCGCATAGCTGCGTGACCTGGCGACACCGGCGTCGTGCCGGTCTGTTGGTGATGCTGCTCGCCGCAGCCGCGTGCGCGCCTCTTGTCGCGGCCTGCGGTGGCGGGGGTCAGGTGTCGGTGTCGATGACGTACTCGGATCCTTCGAACGCCGGGCCCTTCAAACCGGGCGACACACCGCAGCTCGTCGTCAGGGTTGCCAACGTCGGACCCGGCGATGCCCCCGGAGTCGCCGTGCGCGTGAACCTGCCCCCGAAGTTCCGGTACAAGTCGGCCGACATCACGGGTGTCGGCGATGCGCGTACACAGCCGCTGGATGCGCGGGTCGGAAGCTCGCAACCCCAGTGGGGTTTTTGGGCCCTCGCGGCGCCGAGTGGCGCAAAGAACGTGTCGTACGTGCAGATCACATTCACAGTCGCGGTGGACGCGTCTCCGGGTGACTACACCATCACCGCCCGGGCGCACGGGGACAACACGTCGGGTGACGTGCCGGGCAACGACCTCAAGCTCACCGTCAACGGTGCGCCCAAGTTGAGCCTCAGTGCGCGCGTGCGCGCCGCCGCGCCATTGAAAGGGGGCGATACCGCGACATACAGCATCACATTGACCAATACCGGTACGGGCGCGGCAAACAACCTCGGACTGCTCGTCGCGCTCCCGCCGGTCATGACCTTCCAGAAGAGCGTGACCCCGTTCATCGGAAATGCTTCACGGAGCAAGGCGATCGATCCGGTGAAGGGCGCGGTCGAGGTCTTTTACAGCGGCTGGCTGCTTCCTGCCGGGAGCAGCGCAGGTCCTGGATTGGTCACGATCGGCTTCGTGGCGCAGGTCGTCGCCCGGCCCTCCGGTGGGACGTTCGCGATCAATGCCCAACTCACCGACGATCGGGGCGACGTCGTCATGCTGACCGGCGCGGCACCGGTCATGGTCCAGGCCACGCCGTCGCCGGGAGCGAGCCCGTCGTCGTCGCCATCACCGACGCCTCCGCCCGGCTGAGCCATGCTATCCTCGACCGTCGCGCGCGCTGTGTGCCGGGGATGTCGATCCCCGCGATGAAGTGGCCGGCGATGATCGCAACATGACATACGCAATCCTCAAACACGGCGGTCACCAGTACCGCGTTGCCGCGGGCGACCGGCTTCTCGTCGACCGGCTTGCTGCGGAGGTGGGCTCCACGGTGACACTCGAGCCCGTTCTGTTTGTCGCCAACGGGGAGACTTCAGATGTGGGCGCCAGTGCAGTGGGAGGCGCGCGTGTGATCGCCACGGTCGTCGCGCATCGCCGCGGTCGCAAGCTGCGCGTGTTCACGTACAAGCCGAAGAAGCGACATCGCCGCACGCTCGGACATCGCAGCCAGCTCACCGAGTTGCGCATCGTGGAGGTCGCGGCCGGCGAGCCGAAGCCCGCCCGCGCCACCGCAGCCAAACGTGCACCCGCGCCGGATGCGGCGCCTCCGGCGTCACGCGCGAAGCCCGTGAGCGCGCCGGCAGCAACGCAGCCGCGACCCTCGAGCGCAAAGCGGGCGACCTCGCCTCGCACCAAGAAGACGAGCGATGGCGCATAAGAAGGGCGGCGGAAGCTCGCGCAACGGCCGCGACAGCGCGTCGAAGCGGCTCGGCCTCAAGCGCCACGACGGCGAGGTCGTGCTCGCCGGCACCATCCTCGTGCGGCAGCGCGGGACGAAGATCATTCCCGGAGAGAACGTCGGCGTGGGGCGCGACCACACGCTGTTCGCGCTGAAGAGCGGAACCGTCGCCTATGACCACACTGGTCACGACCGCACCCGCGCCAATGTTCGCGCCGTGCCGGTGCTGCGCCTCGGCGGGATCATCGAGGACGTCGCACTCGCGCAGCCCGTCGAAGCGGCTGGCTAGGCGCGCCGCGGGGGCGCCTTTCCTCGACCAGGTAGATCTCGACGTCACCTCGGGCTCAGGCGGTCGTGGTGCGGTCAGCTTTCGCCGCGAAAAGTACGTCCCGGCCGGAGGACCCGACGGTGGCGACGGCGGGCGGGGAGGTGATGTGCTCATCGTCGCCGACTCGTCGGACCCGACGCTGTCCACGTATCGCGAGCGGCGGCGTTTCGCGGCGGCGAGCGGACGCCCTGGTGAAGGCGCCCGGCGCAGCGGTCGCGACGGCGACACCCTCGTGCTGCACGTGCCGCCGGGCACGGTGGTGCGTGACGGCGACTCGTCGCTCGCCGATCTCGACCGTCACGGTGCAAGCGTCGTCGTGGTCACCGGCGGCCGCGGCGGCCGCGGCAATGCGAGGTTTGCCTCGCCGACCCGGCAGGCGCCTCGCCATGCTGAGCTCGGCGCGCCTGGGCAGCGCCGGCGCATTCACCTCGAGCTGAAGCTCATTGCCGACGTCGGGCTCGTGGGGCTGCCCAACGCAGGCAAATCGACGCTGCTCGCCGCGGTGACCGGCGCACATCCGAAGATCGCCGCATATCCGTTCACCACGCTGCACCCCAATCTTGGAGTCGCTGCGCTCGATTCCGGGCGCACGCTGGTGCTCGCAGATGTCCCGGGTCTCATCGAGGGTGCGCACCGCGGCGCGGGCTTGGGACTGGACTTCCTCCGCCACCTCGAGCGCACCCGGGTGTTGGTGCACGTGGTCGACGTCGCCGCGGGCGCGGACGCCGCCCGCGCGGCGCTGCTGACCATTGCCGACGAGATGCGCGCGTTCAGCACGACGCTGGCCGGGAAACCGGCCGTGATCGCGCTGAACAAGGTGGACGTGCCCGGCGCGGCCGCGGCCGCCGCCGAGATGCTGGCAGAGCTGCCTGGCGCCGTCAGGATCTCGGCCGTCACCGGCACCGGCTGCGCCGCGCTGCTCGACGTTGCGGCGGAACTGGCCGCCGCGGCGCCAGAGGCCGAGCTGTTGGCGGCTCCGGCGCTACGTATGCATCGCATCTATCGCCACCGGTCAGTCCACGCTCCCGCCGTCACGAGCGAGGGAGACGCATATCGCGTGGTGAGCGAGGACGTCGAGCGCATGGTTGCGAGGGTCGATCTGGACAACGACGAGGCGGTACGGCGGCTGCAGCAGCGCCTGCGCGCCGCGGGAGTGGACGATGCGCTTCGCGCCGCCGGGTGTTCCGAGGGCGACACGGTGCGCATCGGTGAAGCCGAGTTCGTCTTCACCGATGAGGCCGTCGTGTGAGCGGGCCTGTCGTCATCTTCGGAGGCACGTTCGACCCGGTGCAGAGCGGTCACATGGCCGTCGCTGATCAAGCGCATCGCCAGCTCGATGCAGTTGCGCTCCGGTTCGTCGTCGCCAACATCCCGACGCTGCGTCAACCGGCTCTCGCTCCGGCGGCGGCTCGCGTCGAGATGCTGTGCGCGGCGGTTGCCGGCGATCCGCGTTTCGTGGTTGACGAACGCGAGATCCGGCGCGGCGGCACGACATACACGGCGGACACCATGGTGGAATTCCACCGCGAATATCCGCGGGCAGAGTTCCGGCTGCTGTTGGGTGCCGATGTTGCGCGATCCATGCCCGCGTGGCATCGCGCGGATGAGCTCCTCGCGCGTGAACATTTTGTCATCGTCAATCGCGCCGGCGAGACGCCGCTGCGACTCGATGAAGCAATCCGTCTGGGCTTCGATCGGCAGCGCACGGAGCTCCTCGAGGTGGAGTCGCCCCCGGTGAGCGCCAGCCAGGTGCGCCGGCGAGCCGCGGCGGGCGAATCGCTCGCGGGTCTCGTGCCTGACAGCGTGGCCGCCATCATCGCGCGCGACGGCCTGTATGGGAGCGGCCGGGCGGTGCATAATTCTCGTGGATGACAGCCTCGGAGCTAGCCCGGCAGATCGCGTCAGCGGCTGCCGACAAGAAGGCCCGCGACGTCATCGTCCTCGACATCCGAGGCAAGACCACAATTGCGGATTACTTCGTAGTATGCGAGGGTGACACCGACCGCCAGGTTCGTGCCATTGTCGACAGTATCGAAGACGCATGTCGTGTCCTTGGCGTCCGTCCGCTTCGCGTCGCCGGAGTCAGCGACGGGTCGTGGGCGTGCCTGGACTTCGACTCCGTGATCGTGCACGTGTTCCTCCCCGGCGAGCGTACCTTCTACAACCTCGAGGCGCTCTGGGGTGCGCCGGCGACCGAATACGCCGGCTGAGGTTCGCCTTCGGCTAGGCGCCGATTCCGGACGAGGCCGATGGAGCGCCGGCGACGTTGTAGAAGAAGACGACCATCGCGACCGCACACACGGCGACCACGACTGCGATGATCACCTTCTCCGCCTGCGAGAGATCGCGCCCGCCGACTGCAAGCGTTGGCGGAAGCACGAGGCCGACCAGCACACCGGCCGCCAGACTTCCGCCATGGACCCAGTTGTTCACGGGCGCGCCGCCGGTGAACGAACCGAAAAGCCCTGAGAACCCGAACACGAGGTTGAGCGCGATGACGATCAGCGCGTAGTTGCGCACGCTCCTGGCGATGCCGACGGGCACACTCTTTCCCTGCACACGCCCAAGCACGAGGAGCAGTCCGACCAGGCCGGAGATCCCACCTGACGCGCCCAGCGACAGACCCGGCTGCGCGAGCCCTATGACCCCAGCGCCGGCCCATATCAGGACGCCGACGATGGCGGTGGCCAGGAATGTGCCCATCAGAACAAAGCGCCCATACAGCTGCTCCACGAGACGGCCGATCCAGAGCATTGCGAGGCTGTTGAACACAATGTGCAGGTAATCGTTGGGGTCATGCAGAAAGGCGCTGCTGACGTACCGCCACCACCCAGCGGGATCGGGCACGACACTCGCCAACGCCGTTGAGTTGTCGACCGCAACCCCATAGAGGACGACGTTCGAATTCGCCTTCTCGAGAACGTACAGCACCACGAACGATGCGATGAGCGAGTACGTCACGACCGGACGCGTGATCAGCGCCCGTCGCGTCGGAGCGGCATAGCCTCCAGTGACCGTCTGCCGTTCGGCAAGATCGACCGCGGCGAGAGTGGGGGTGGGATTCCCCTCACGCACGTAGCGCGCGCGCGCACGCAGCTCGCCGAGGGGCGGCATTCCCGGGGGGATCGGCAGCAGCGGCTCCACCCTGGCTTGCACCGGATCGATCCATACGGCGCCGACGCGGACGGCGGCGCCCGGCTCCGTCGCGGCCATGATCGTGCCGGCAACCGGGCCGAGTGCGATC
>Ga0209804_1002604_pt1 | contig 10811 bp, 12 predicted proteins | sample GraSoiAngelo_139_FD_185896 | JGI IMG/M metagenome (GOLD analysis project Ga0209804, IMG submission 185896) | Grasslands soil microbial communities from the Angelo Coastal Reserve, California, USA - 14_0929_12_20cm (SPAdes) (version 2) | ecosystem: Environmental > Terrestrial > Soil > Grasslands ... | reverse complement strand
CCGTCAACGAGGACGAGAAGGGCCTGTTCGAAATTTTCGCGCAGATCGGCCGCGGCGGCGGATACACGGCATCCTTCACCGAAGGGATCGCCCGACTCGTGTCTCTCTGCCTGCGGTCCGGCGTCCCCGTCGACGAGATCATCGATCAGCTCGAAGGCATCCGCAGCCCGCGGATCGCGGTGGACCACGGCGAGCGCGTCTACTCGATCCCCGATGCGATTGCGAAGGCGATCAAGCGCCATATCGGCATGCAGAAGACCGGAGTGCAACCTCCCGTAGAGACCTTCGATGAACTAGGCGGCGCGGTCGAGACCGACGTCGAGCTGGAGAAAGAGTCCCGCGATGCGGCCGAGTTGCTGCGGAAAGGCCTGAACCCGGAGTGCCCGGAGTGCGGCAAGTCCCTCGTGTTCGAAGAGGGATGCGTGAAGTGTCACGCCTGCGGGTACTCGGAGTGCTGATCGAGCCGCCGTCGAACCCCGACGCAGTCCGTCACCGAGACGCTCACTTGTCGAGCAGCTCGATCCAAATCCCGTTCGGGTCGCGGATGTAGGATTCGCTCCAGTCCCCGATCGAATAGGGCTCGATGATAATTTCAACGCCCTTCCGTCGGAGATCCCCGACGGTCGCCACAAGGTTTTCGACTTCGAAGGCGAGATGATCCAGATCCTCGCCGTTTGAGTACGGAGCCCAGAATGAGCTGCCTTCCTCGTAGAAATTGAGTTCGAGTTCTTGCTCGGACCCGGGACTCCGGAGGGTCGCGACCTCACCCTTCGTTGGGGCGGTCTTCGTGCGTTCGACGAGCGTCATCCCGAGAACCTGGGTGTAGAATCGGATGGATTCGTCCATGTCGCTCACTCGGATCCCCGTGTACACGAACCGGAAGGGCAAAAGCGTCACCGAGGGCGAAAAGTGCGGGGCGTTCATAATGCATCGGAATCGACTGCATCCGACGTAGAAAGGGCCAAGTCCCGCGGCGCCGTCCGGTCGGCGATGGCCCGCGTCCTCTTCTCCGCCTCGATGGACGCGGAGCGACGCGCGGTCGTCGCGGCGAAGGCTTCGGGCGCCTTCGATCCCATCATCCTCGAGGACATCCCTCCGGCCCAGCGATGGCCCGCCTGGGAATCGGCGGACGTCCTCGTCTGCACGGGCTTCGGCTCGGAGCTGCTCCCGGATTTGGCCTCGCGGGCGCCCCGCCTCCGGATGATCCAGGTCCTCGTCGCGGGGGTGGACCACATGCCGTTCGACCGACTCCCGCGCGGCGCGATCGTGTGCGGCAACGCGGGCGCGTACAATGTGTCCGTCGCGGAGCACGCGATGGCCCTCCTCCTCGCGGCCGCGAAGGACATCCCCGCTCGGACCGACGAGATTCGCCGTGGGATCTTCAATCAGGATGTGATGAACAAAGGCCTCGCGGAATCCACGGTCCTGATTCTCGGCTTAGGCGGCGTCGGCACGGAGGTCGCCCGCCATTGCAAGGGCTTCCAGATGCGCGTTATCGGGATCTCGCGGTCGCCGAGACCCGATCCGGTCGCGGAGGAGACCGGGCGCCTGGCGGACGTGCCCCGCTTCCTCCCGACCGCGGACTTCGTGGTCCTCACATTGCCGCTTACCCGCGAGACGGTCGGACTCGTGGATCGCGCGTTCCTCGGAGCGATGAAACCGGACGCCGTCCTCGTGAACGTCGCCCGCGGGAAGCTGATCGTCGAGGACGACCTGTTCGACCACCTCCGGACCCATCCCGCGTTCCGCGCGGCCCTCGACGTGTGGTGGACCTATCCGGATTCGAATCGCGGTCGGCCGTTCCACCGGCCGTTCCACGAACTCCCGAACGTCGTCATGACGCCGCACATCGCGTGGGCGATCCCGGCCCAGCGGCGGGAGGCGATGGAGGCCGCCGTCGACAACGTGCTCCGGTTCCTCCGCGGGGAGACGCCCCGAAATGTCGTCCGGCCGGAGGAGTACGTGCGTCCTGCCGCGAAGGAGGGGAGTCGATAGATTCTCGCCTCCGGACTCCGGAATCTCAGAGAGAATTAGGACGCAAGCTTTAAAGGCAAAGGTCCTTACTCGCGGCACTCTCGTCGACGGTCTTGTAGATTCGGAGATGTGTTTGAATGTCCAAGCCCAAGGAGACGTTGAATCCGTTTGAGATTGCAAAGACGCAAATCGATCGGGCCGGAAAGAAACTGAACTTGGACGCCGGCATGCTGGAGATCCTGAAGAATCCGCGCCGTGAGCTCACGGTGCACTTCCCGGTCAAGATGGACGACGGGACCGTGAAGGTCTTCACCGGCTACCGGGTCCAGTACAACGACGCGGTCGGGCCCTTCAAGGGCGGCATCCGATACCACTGGAACGTCTCGTTGGACGAGGTCCGTGCCCTATCCTGCTGGATGACGTGGAAGTGCGCCGTCATGGGCATCCCGTACGGCGGCGCGAAGGGCGGAGTGATCTGCAACCCGAAGGAGATGTCGAAGGACGAGCTCGAGCATATGACCCGCCGGTACGCGTCCGAGATCTCGATCATCATCGGCCCGGAGAAGGACATCCCCGCGCCCGACGTGTACACGGACGGCCAAACGATGGCTTGGATCATGGACACGATCTCGATGGCCAAGGGCTTCGCGGTCCCCGGTGTCGTCACGGGCAAGCCCCTCGCGATCGGAGGGTCGCTCGGCCGGGACGAGGCGACGTCCCGCGGCCTGATGTACGCGGTCCGCGAGGCCGCGAAGAAGACGAAGCTGACCCTCAAGGGAGCGACCGTCGCGGTTCAAGGCTTCGGGAACGTCGGCATGCACTTCGCCCGTTTGATGCACGACGAACAGGGGTCGAAGATCGTCGCCGTGACCGATTCGAAGGGCGGCATCTTCAGCGAGAAGGGGTTCGACCCGAAGGAGGTCCTCGCGTTCAAGGAGAAGACCGGGTCCGTGGTCGGATTCCCCGGGACGAAGCCGGTCTCGAACGAGGAGGTCTTGGAGCTCGAGGTCGACATCCTCGCCCCGTGCGCCCTCGAAGGCGTCCTCACGTCGGAGAACGCGCCGCGCGTCAAGGCGAAGATCATCGGTGAGGGTGCCAATGGACCGACGACCCCGGAGGCGGACGACATCTTCCACAAGCGCGGGATCGTCCTGATCCCGGACATCCTAGCGAACGGGGGCGGCGTGACCGTCTCCTACTTCGAGTGGGTGCAGAACCTCTCCGAGTTCTTCTGGACGAAATCGGACGTCGACCAGAAGCTCGAGGGCGTCATGGTCGGCGCCTTCAACCGAGTCTGGGACATGCGCGAGGCGAAGAAGGTCGACACACGCCAGGCCGCCTACATGGTCGCGATCAACCGTGTCGTCGAGGCGTACAAGTGGCGGGGCATCTTCCCCTAAGCGCCGACGATGCGGCGCCGCGGCTAGGCCCGCGAGGACGGCATCCGGCGAAGGGCGTCATCCCACTGCAGTGGGAGTGCGTCTCCCCTCACGCTCGAGCGGAAGACTCGCGAGCTGATGGGAGACGGCCCTCGAACGACGCATGAGGGTCAGCATCTTGCGATACCCTTTCAGCGGCAGATGCGTCGGGCGGACGAGGTACTCCCGTGCGGTATCGGAGGTCCCCACAGATGTCCAAGGAGAGTCGACGATGGATTTCACGTCTCCGTGTACCATCCAGTATTCCTTAACCAGATAAAAGTGGTCTTCCCACGTCCTTCTTGGCCTCGATGAGGAACCGGCTCTCGGTCAGGACGATCCCTTGCTCGGTGGATAGCGATTCTTCGGCGGCCAACAGCGCGGGCAGATCGGCTTCGAGCGGATCGAAGTTGGGGATCTCCCACGGTGCAATACAGAGGAGGAACACGATATCGCCGAGTGTTCGATAGGCGGCCTTCCAATCGTCCGTCCGCGCTTGAACGATCGTGAGGCCGGATGTCTGGAGGCCGTGCACGTAGCGATGGAACAGGTCGTCGAAATCCTGCATCCGGGGAAAGAACGGCCGGAGCTCTCTCCATCGGCTGCTTCCGACCTGTTGGGTCAGGACGCTTCCGTGGAAGGTGATGACCCGGGCGACTTCCGCGGGATCGAGTTCCTCGTGCCGATTCAGCACGAGGTCGAAACTCGCGGGGCGGAACGGAAGTTGCAGGCTGCCACATCGGACCACCGCGATTCCGCGGGGTCGTAGCCTCGCGGCCGCAATCGGCGCGTTCACGGACCAGGGTTCCGTCGCCACGGTCCGCCCGAAAAAGGAGGCGGTGAGCGCATCGAACAGTTCACCACCTCCGGTCCCCATGTCGAGGACGGAGTTCGCGGCCCGGATCAGTTCGACGGCCCGGGTCTCGTAGTCCCACGCGGGTTGTGGTTCGAGCGGCTTCGGATCAAACTCGTCCAGCCGCCAGCCCGAAAACTGGCGGGCTCGTTCGACAAAAGGCCGAATCCGATTTCTTGCGAGCTCCATGTCGTGCATCGGCGTCGACGTGGTCGTCAAATCGGGATGCCGGCTTGAACGTTCGGATACTGCTCCTCACTTGGGAAGCTTGAAATAGCGACCGTTTCCTCCTCGCGTTCGCCGTGGCCCTCAACGTCGTCGTGTGCCTCAAACAAATTCCGAATCCGGACCTCCAGTTCCAGATTTCGTCGGACGGAAAGGACATTCGGCGGGACGCACTCAATTACAAACTGAACGGGGCCGACGAATACGCTTTGGAAGAGGCCGTCCGGATTAAGGAAAAGCAGGGGGGCCGCGTCGTCGCCCTTACCTTGGGTCCGAAACGAACGGAACAGATGCTCCGCGAGGCGCTCGCGAAAGGTGCGGATGAGGCGGTCCGGATCGCATACGACGATCCCTCCGCGTTCGATGTCGGGAAGAACGCGCGGCTCCTTGCGGCCGCGATCCGCACGTTGCCCCACGATCTCGTCTTGACCGGCGTTCAGTCGGACGATTACGTGAATTCCGCTACCGGAGGCCTGTTGGCCGGAGTCCTTGGTCTGCCTCACGCCAGCGTCGTCACCCGCGTCGTCGTTCGCGAGCGTCAGCTCGAAGCCACGTGCGAGCTCGAGGGCGGGCTCCAGCGTGTATACGCGCTCCCGTTGCCAGCGCTTCTCACCATCCAATTCGGCGCGAACACCCCGCGGTACGCGCCGCTCCCCGCGATCATGAAGGCGGCCCGGCAGCCGATCAAGGAACTCGGACCCGCGGCCCTCGGCCTTGTCGGATGGGACTCGATCGCACTCCCGTATTCCTTCGGAGTCCGCGGCCTGTCACCGCCCGCCGCGAAAGGCCACGCCGAGATGGTCACGGGATCCCTGGAAGAACAGGCGAAGCGACTCGCCCAGATGCTGCGAGACAAGGGCTTCGTGCGCCGGTGAGCCGATGAAGGGCGTCCTCATCATCGCGGAACACCTCGAAGGGCGCCTCGCACCTTCCACCCCGGAACTCATCACCACAGGGAGATCGCTTGCCGCCGCTCTCGGCGGCGCCGCGCGGATTGCGGTCCTCGGGAGCGGTGTGCGAGAGCTCGCGGATCGCCTCGCCGTATACACACTCGACGTCCTCCTGGCCGAGCACCCGGCCCTGGCCGAATACACCGGGGACGGGTATGTCCGGGCCGTCCGAGGGATTGTGGAATCGAATTCACCGCGAGCCATCCTCGTCGCCCATACGTCGCAAGGCTACGATTTCGCATCGGCGCTCGCGGGAGCGATGGACCTGCCGCTCGTGACGAACTGCCTCGCCTTGGACGTCGACGGGGATCGGCTCGTCGCCACCCGCCGACTCCTGAACGAGAAGGTCCAGGCGAAAGTCGAAATCCGTTCCGAGCGACCCATCGTGGTGACGATGCGGCCCGGTGCCGAGAAGCCGATGGGCCCCGGCCGAGGGATGATGACGGTGACGGCGGTGCCGGTGGTGATCGAGCCCTCCGCGATCCGCGAAACATTCCTTCGGTTGGAGCGACCGCAGGTCCAGGACATCGATCTGTCCGGGGCGGACATCATCGTCTCCGCGGGACGGGGAATCCAGAAGAAGGAGAATCTGGTCCTCATCGAAGAGTTCGCGAAGGCGATCGGAGGCGTGGTGGGAGCGTCGAGGCCCCTCACGGACATGGACTGGCTCCCGAAGACGCGTCAGGTCGGGCAGAGCGGGAAGACAGTCCGACCGAAGTTGTACGTTGCCTGCGGGATCAGCGGGGCCATGCAACACGTCGCGGGGATGAAAGACGCGAGTCTGATCGTTGCGATCAACACGGACCCGACCGCCCCGATTTTCGAAGTCGCGCACGTGGGGTTCGTCGCGGACGTCTTGAAACTTCTTCCCGCAACACTGAAGGAACTGAAGGCCTGAACGTGTGCACTCCCGGAGCCTTCATCTAAGTACCTCTCAATCCGGAGGCGTGGCCCAGCCGCAGCCGCCCTCGCAGCCGCCTCAGCCTCCGCCGCTGGGAGCGTATCGGATGACGGGCCCGAGAGGTCCCCCTCAGGGCGCGTTGATCGGAGTCGTCCTCGTCGTCCTGCTCCTCGCGGTCTTCGGAGTCTTCATGCTTTTCCTCATGGGAGGCCCCTTCGTATTCTCCAACGCCCCTTTTCTTTGCGTTCCCGTGATCTTCGTCGTCCTCGTCGTGATCATCTTCTTGGCGCAAGGTGCCGCACGCCGGACGATCCCACCTCCGCCTCCGATCCAGCAGCCGATGGTGCCCGCGGGCCAACAGGGGCCTGTCGCCCTAAATTGCCCGAACTGCGGTGGTCCCCCGACGAGCGTGGACCGGTTCGGGATCGCGACGTGCTCCTATTGCGGCACCCGCTTCCTCGTCCGGTGAGCCGGTGCCGCTGTGAGGTGCGTCGATGGCCCGTGAGATCGTCGTGGAACTTCCGCGGACCGCGTATTACACAGGTGAGGTGATCGAGGGAACCGTCGTGGTCGAGGCGAGCCGCGATGTGTCGAGCCGCGGCCTGTACGTGGATTTCACGGGGACGGAGGAGACCGTGATTACCCGCCAACAGGGGAAGGAGTCGCGCACCTACCGGTCGAGCGCGACCGTGGTCCAGTGGCGTCTGCCGTTGCGGGGGGAGGGGACCCTGCCGGCTGGCACGTTCCGATTCCCTTTCCGGTTCCAGATTCCGCTTCACGGCCTTCCGTCGTATGCGGGCCGCCACGCGAAGGTAAAGTACGTACTCACGGCGCGACTCGATGTCCCGCTCTGGGTCGACACGACCTGGAGTACCGAGATTTTCGTGTTCTACGATCGACCGAGCGTCCGGACATATGCGCAGCCGGTCCGATTCCGCTCGTCGGCGGACGGACCGCAGGTGTATGTGGAACTCGACGGAGACCGGTTCTTCGCCAGGGAGCTGATCGGCTGTCGGATCACGCTGAGCAACATCGGGACCGCGAGGGTTCGCCGGGTCTACACGCGGTTGATCGGCGGGGAGTGGGCGAGGGCGGACGGCCAGGAAGAGACGACCGAGACGTACCGGACCGAAGTCTCCGTGCCGATGGAGCAGATCCGGGTCGGAGTCCCGTTCACGTTCGAGATCCCTATTCCGGCTGACGTCGCATCGAGCTACCGCGGGACGTATTCATATTACAGCTACGTCCTCCACGTCGCCCTCGATATCGCATGGGGATTCGACATCGTGGCGCAGACGCCGATCGTGATCGTGCGATGAGGCCAAGGAACGGTCGATGGCGAGAGCCGCACGTTAACCTTAAACAAGGTTGACTGGAAGTCACCAAGCCCTTTTCCCAGAGGGCGGCATTGCGGGCCGGATCGTGATGGCGCGACGGACCCTCCTCCCCGAAGCAGAGATCGCGAATCGACTGAAGGAAATCCCCCGGTGGTCACGGGAAGGGGACTCGATCACGCGGACCTGGAAATTCAAGGACTTCCCAGTGGCCCTGCGGTTCATCAACCAGGTCGGCGAGCTCGCCGAGTCCATGAACCACCACCCCGACATCTACAACTCGTGGGCGACCGTCCGGCTCACGCTGAGCACCCACGACAAGGGCGGCCTCACGAACCTCGACTTCGAGCTCGCGAAGAAGATCAACGGCCTCTAGGCGAGGCCGAGGATCCGATCGAGGGACCAACCGCCGGGTCCAAGGAGCGCGAGGACGAGGGCGAAGGCGGCGTAGGCGACATCGAGTTCGTATCCCAACATGAACTTCTTGTTCAACTTCGTCTTCGAAAAGATCGTGGTCGCGATCATCTCGAGGAAGAACAGGAAGGCAACAAATTGGGTGAGCAGGCCGAGGATGAGCGCAATGGCCCCGAAAAATTCGAGGAGGCTGAAGAGGACCGCGAAGGTGGCGCCACCCGGCCATCCCGTCCCCTTCACGAAGCCGATCGTCTTCTGGAGATCCTTCATCTTCGGCCATCCATGGGCGAGGAAGATGGCGCCCAGAGCGAGCCGTCCGACGAGCAAGGCCAGATCCGGGAGGGTCGGGAGAGCCATCGAATACCGTCACCCTTTATCACCCGCGGTAGAAGAAGCTTTCAGATCACAACGAACGGCCCTGCGGTCAAAGCGACCGGTCGAGGAGCTCGGCGATGTCGTACCGGCGGATGTCCTCTCGATTCTTCGTCTTCGCGGCGTCGTCCAGCATGATGAGACAATACGGACACGCGGTCGCGACCGCATTCGCTTGCGTCTCCTCGATGTGGCTCAAACGGCGGTGGTTCACTTTCTCCCCGGGTTCCTCCATCCACATGCGGGCGCCTCCCGCCCCGCAGCAGAACCCGCGGTCGCGGGACTTCTCCATCTCGACGACCCGCACGCCCGGGATCCGATACAGGACCTCCCGGGGTTCATCGAAGATCTGGTTGTACCGTCCCAGGTAGCATGCATCGTGGTAGGTGAGGAACTGGAGCACGTCCTTCGTCGGCGTGAGCCGACCCGCGTCGATCAGTTCGCGAAGGAATTGGGAGTGGTGGACGACGTCGTATCTCCCGCCGAAATCCGGATATTCGTTCTTCAGCGTGTTGAAGCAGTGCGGACAGGTCGCGACGATTCGCGTGACCGCGTAGCGGTTCAGCGTCTCGACGTTCCCCATGATCATCGTCTGCGCCAAATATTCGTTGCCGAGTCTCCGCGGTGGATCGCCGGTGCACTTCTCCTCCGGTCCGAGGATGGCAAACCGCACGCCGGCCTTCCGAAGGATCCGCGCGAAGGCTTGGGCGACCTTCCGGTTCCGATCGTCGAACGACGCCGCGCAGCCGACCCAGTACAGGACCTCGATGCCCTGGGCCGCGTTCGCCTCCGCCATCGTCGGGATGCCGAGGCCCTCCGCCCATCGCGCGCGTTGGTCCCAGCCGATGCCCCACGGGTTGAAGTTCTGCTCGATGTTCCGCATCGCCTCTCTGGTCTCAGGCGGCATCTCGCCTTGCGTGAGGACCATGTGCCGGCGCATCTCGATGATCTTCGGGACGTGCTCGTTCATCACGGGGCACTCGTACACGCAGGCGTAGCAGGTCGTACACGCCCAGATTCCCTCCTTGGAGTGGACCGTCTCGAACATGTCCGGTAGGCCTTCGACCTTCCCCGCCAGAATGGCGGCGCCTTGCGCGTCCAGCGTGTCTCGCATGTTCGTGATGATTCGCATCGGGTTCAGCGGTTTCCCCGTCGCGTTCGCAGGGCATGCGTCCGTGCAACGTCCGCATTCCGTGCACGCGTATCCGTCGAGGAGCTGCCGCCACGAGAGCTGTTCGACGCGGTTCACGCCAAACGTCTCCGTCTTCTCGAGGTCGGCCTTCTTGATCGCGCCGCTCGGTGTGAGATCCATGAAGAACGTGTTCACGATCGCGAAGATGATGTGCATGTGTTTCGAGTGAGGCACGTACGCGAGGAAGGAGAACAGGAGGACGACGTGGGTCCACCAGAAGAGGTGCCACCAGGACGGGTCTGCGGGGATGATTGAGAGTCGCACCAAGGTCGACGAGATCGGCTTCCACGCGGGGAGAGCGGCACTCCCGAGCGCGATGTCGGCGGCGTTGTAGAAGAGGAGCGAGGTGACGATGCCTAGGATGAACAGGAGCACGATCGTCGCGTCGAGCATGCCCTGGTGCATGAGCTTCTTCGGGCGGATCACGTACCTTCGATAGAGGGCCATCCCGACCCCGATGGCACCGAGGACGGCGATGACCTCCTCGGCCAGGTACAGCGGTCCGTTCAAGGAAAATCCCGCGATTGAGGGTGTGGGCACCTGCCATCCGCTGGCGTAGGCCTGGGCCGTAATCTCGACGACGCTCGCTCCGAGGATCACGAACGCCCAGAAGATGAACGAATGGAGGACTCCCGCGTACCATTCCCGTGCGACCTTGCGTTGGAAGATCCCGTACACGATGAAGTTCTTCAGCCGCGTCGGGACGTGGTCCCATCGCCGCTCCTGGCCCTTAGCGAGGAACAAGTACCGGATCCGGAGGTACAGTTTTCGGCCGAAAATCGACAGCGAGACGACGAGGAAGAGGGTCGCGGCATACGTGTCGAGGGCGCTCAGCACCATGCGCATTCTTGGGAAAGCGCCCTCCCTTCATCAACCCGCGGGTCGAGGTTTCTCGAAGGGCAGTACGATTCCTTTCGGATCCTGCTCCCGGATGCGTCGTGTCATTTGCGGTAGCTCGGATTCCGGATAGATTTCGTCGTACGCTTCCGGAGGCATCTTCCGAACGTGGGCGTCGGGAACGACGATTACAAGGACGATCTCGGGAGAGTGCTGATCGAGGAATCCGGTCAGCCGTTCGATCGCGGGCCGCGACAGGACGGGCACAGGCTCGACGAGGAACAGGATGGGTCCGCGCCGAGCGACGATCGCGGGCGAGTACTTCGCCGCGGCGCCGGCCG
>Ga0209804_1002597_pt1 | contig 10825 bp, 9 predicted proteins | sample GraSoiAngelo_139_FD_185896 | JGI IMG/M metagenome (GOLD analysis project Ga0209804, IMG submission 185896) | Grasslands soil microbial communities from the Angelo Coastal Reserve, California, USA - 14_0929_12_20cm (SPAdes) (version 2) | ecosystem: Environmental > Terrestrial > Soil > Grasslands ... | reverse complement strand
GCGCCTGAAGTTGACTGCGGTCTTCCTCGCTTAGCTGAACGGGGGGTGCAATTCGCATAAGCCGCCTCCATATTGTATTGGACGCGGCCCGATAATAAACGTCTCTATTTATGACGCACTACACTAGGAGCAGGTTCTGTGTTGCACAACCACCTCTATAGTGATAGAGATAGAGTCACCGCGTGAAGTGACGCACGTCACGGATTTGGAAGGTTCCTGATTCTATGTTCCCAGGCATGGGTCAGTGCGATTCGAAGGTGTTCTTTCCGGATGATCCCTGTCTGCCGCCGCAATTCAGAGATTGTCCCCGGCAAGCAGTAACCACACGACGCACGTTTCATTCCGTCGTGAAGCTCTGCTCGACATGCGCGCAGGTTTGGGATGAGCAGGAGGGTCAAGCGGCCGTTGCGGCACCCGCTTGCGCCCGCTAGGTTTTTGAGGCGAGCTTAATCGCGCTGAGGACCTTCTTGGTCATACAGCTGAGAAGCCATGCGAGCGCCATCGCCACGTAGACCATGGAGACCAACACAAAGAACATGGCGGCAACGACCATTTTGGGGATGTCGAGCGGATGGATTTCGCTGATACGCCCAAGCCAAAGAATGCAGCCAATCTCGCTGAAGAACAAGAGAATGAATCCCGCAAGTTGGCGTTTTTGAAGGCGACAAACATCGTCGAGAGATTTGCGAAGGAGGGTTTGACACATTCCGGGGTCATTCGAGACTTCCTTTCAAAGCTTGGGCTGTTTTTCCACCATAGGTTTTCTGATTCCGCTAGTCAATCCTGAGGAGCAGCATCCTCCAGGCAGCAGCTAGAAGAACGTTCATGGCGGGAAGTCAGGGTTTGGGCTTGGCGTCCCAGTTGACGATTACGGATAAGGAGGCGGCGTCTCCCGGGACCTCGCCAGGGACGAGTGCAAGAATCTTTTGCCCGTCGGACGACACGTCGTAAGGATAGGAAAACTGTCCTTGCGGTTCCGAAGTTCTGAACAAGGCCGCGGGAGTTCCAAATTCCAGGCCGCCGCGAACGTTTCGAACCGAGACAACCATTAATTTTCCGTCCAGCGCCCGATAGAAAATCTCTTTGCCATCCCGGCGCCAGCGCGCCAGGGTGCCGCCGCCGCTTGAGACGAGCCACCTTGCGCCGCCTGCCGGAAAGCCTTGAACGTAGATTTCCTGGCGGCCCGATTCGTTTGAAGTGTAGGCGATCCATTTGCTATCCGGCGAAAATTGGCCTTGCAATTCGTCAAACGCAGTCCTTAAGAACGGTGCAGGTTTGCGATCTCCCGTGGTGGGCAAAAGCCACAGCTCATACCGCCCTTCCGGGCTGATTTGCGAGTAGACAAGGTAACGGCCGTCGGGAGACCAATCGTTTAGGTACACGGTGTTTTGAGATTGCAGCAGTGTGTTTTCCTGTCCCGGGCCATTGGCGTCCCGCTCTAAGATCTTTGTGTTATTGAGGAGGTGGTAGCTAATGTGCTGGCCGTCAGGAGACCAAATGGCCGTTCCAAACGCGTGGCCAAAAGTGAGGCGGCTGGGAAACCCGCGTGCAAAGTCCAGCAACCAGATGTCCGGTACTCCGACAGCGTCCGCAAGGACAGCGGCAATGCGCTTGCCATCTGGTGAGATTCGCAAGGCGGCATAACGGTCAGGCTGACCCACGGTGCTCAGCGCCTTGCCTTCACGGTTGAACCAGGTCAATTGATAATGGTCGCTTCCTGCTCCAAAAAGGATGGTGCCATTGTCGGAGACGGAGAGGCAGGCGCGACCGAAAGCCGACACAGAAGAAACCACTTGCGCGCCCGGCACGGGCACGGCGTTGCCCAAAAGTTGCGGGTGCTCGATATCCCAGGGTTGTGCCAACAGGGCCTGCTGTCGAATCGAGTAGAGGTAAGCGGGATGGTTTCCGTGGGCGCGGGAGTAAGCGCCAGCAATCCAATTCTCCATCAAGTGAGTTTTTTCAAGTGGCTTGTCGAGGGAACCGAGATAGATGCCGGTAACGTGGGGTTTGTCGCTGCGAATGAGATAGATAAACCGCCGTCCGTCGGGAAGAAACAGAGGCCAGCGGTGCGAGTTTTCGCCCTGAGCTACATCGAGGGTGGTCACGGCCGTAACGGGCCCTCCCGTCGCGGCTATCCGGCGAAGGCCCGAAGCGGGGGCAGGGGCAAAAACAATCATTCCATTCGAGTTCCAGGTTCCGCCGCGGCCGGTGGGTGCATCGGCTAAGGGCACTGCTGGACCACCACCGAGATCCAGTCGCTGAAGCTTACTATTGGAAAAAAAACAAAGTGACTGCGAGTCTGGCGACCAAAAAGGAAACTGGGCTCCTTCGGTCCCAACTAACTCTCGCGCTTCCAAAGAATCGAGGGGACGAAGCCAAAGTCTCGGGCTGCCACCAGAGGTGGTCAGGAAAGCGACAGTCCGTCCATCGGGCGAGATGGTCGAGCCGCCGCCCGCGCCGAGGAGCAGCTCCGCCCCAGGAGGAGGGACGATCCTGAATTGAAGCGACTGTTCCTCCACGGGAGGCTTTTGCCAGGCTGACCAGAACCCAGCCATGGCGGCAATGACGGACGCGGCCGCGATAATCCATGCCCATGGCGAGGTCTTGCTCGCGTGCACGGGGCCCTGCGGCTCAGCTGCCAGTTCCAGCGAAGACTTTAAGTCGCGTGCGGACTGCCAACGCTGTTCCGGATCTTTTGCCAGGCACCGGCGCAACAGGCGGTCGACCGATGGAGGCGCAACGGACCCCACCGAGGGCGCTTCATGCTCCAGAATTGCGGCGATGACGCTGGCGGCGCTTGCGCCGTCAAAAGCCAGTTTTCCGGTTAGCATTTCGTAGAACACCAGGCCAAAAGAAAAAATATCTGTTCGCGTGTCGGTTTCCTTGCCTTGCAATTGCTCGGGCGACATGTAGTTCAGCGTTCCCACGATCTGCCCATCGCGCGTGATGGATCGGGTGAGTTCCGCGTCCTTGAGAGGCCCAGATTGTTTTGCCAGGCCAAAGTCGAGAAGCTTGATTCCTTGTTTGGTGAGGAGGATGTTGCCGGGCTTGAGGTCGCGATGAACGATTCCTTTGGCGTGCGCCGCATCTAAGGCGTCCAGGATCTCCGCGGCGTAATGCAGCGCTTTTTGAAGCGGCAATGGACCCTTCAGCGGCGCGCCTTCGAGGTATTCCATCACCAGATAATTCGGCCCAACGTCGTACAAGCGGCAAATGTGCGAGTGGTTCAGCGCGGCAATGGCGTGAGCTTCGCGGCTAAAGCGTTCGCCGAAGTGCTCGGCGGAAATCTTGATGGCCACATCGCGCCCCAGGCGCGTGTCACGTGCGCGATACACTTCCCCCATCCCGCCGGCGCCGATGGCGGCAGTGATTTCATAGGGGCCAAGCTGGGTGCCCGAAGCGAGGGCCATACGTGGCGGGGATTATAACCCCAAAACGCTGCACGGCATCTTGAGGCCAGAGACGAAACGACACTAAGAAGTATCGCGCTCTGCCTCGCGACGACGCGGCCTGGATGAAAACGCACCGATAGGCTACACCGGGGAGCTGTCCGGGGATTCGAACCCCACGACCGAATGATGCTCCTCGTGAAAGTCCGGATGGCTTTGCAGGAGGCGCACGCAGCGGTTCCAGCGCAGGATGGCGTCGTCGTTCCCTGACGGGCGAATCTTTTCCGCTTCGGCGAAGCAACTCATGGCTTCCTCGAAAAGCGGAGTCAGGGTGTGGCGCAAGCGGCCAGCGCGCAATTGCGCTTTGGCCCTGCGCTCGTGCTGGAGGCCGGTATAGTAGATGCGTTCGTAGGGATCGGTAAGTTTGTCGAAGCATTCTTGTGCTTCGCCCCAGCGGTCGGAGACGTCTCCGGAGAACTGGTCGGTGATCGCCAAGCCCAGAAGTCGTAGCGCCAACTGGTGCGCCGGCTCGGCCGCTAAAATGTCGCGGCAGATGGACTCAGCCTCTTCCGGCTCGTTGAGCGAGCGATAGAGATCCACCTTGGCGATGGCTTCGGGAATGCCAGCCTTGGAGATGGGTTTCAAATGCAGCGGCATAGCGACCTCCTTGGACTACCATCCGGTTCCTACTTCGCACCACGGATTTTGCGGACCAACATGAGGAGCGGGTCGTAGAATTCATCCACGACGCGCTCTTTGAGCGGAATGATGGCGTTGTCCGTGATGTGAATCTCTTCGGGGCAAACCTCCGTGCAACATTTCGTGATGTTGCACAGGCCGATTCCCAACTCCTTGCGGAGCAGCGCGGCACGAGACGCGCCGTCCATGGGGTGCATTTCCAGCCCGGCCACGCGCACGAAAAAGCGCGGCCCGCCGAACTCTTCTTTTTTGCCGTGATCGCGCAAGACATGGCAAACGTTCTGGCAGAGAAAACATTCGATGCACTTGCGGAATTCCTGCACGCGGTCCACGTCTTTTTGGTCGAATTTCCATTCCGCGCCCGCGCGCGGCTGGAAAGGCGGAATCTTCTTGTTGACGCGGAAATTCCAAGAGACGTCGGTGACCAGGTCTTTGATGACGGGAAACGACTTCATGGGGAAGATGGTGATGGGCTTGTCGAGAGGCAGAGCGTCCATGCGCGTCTTGCAAGTGAGCCGCGGGTGCCCGTTCACTTCTGCGGAACACGATCCACACTTGCCGGCTTTGCAGTTCCAGCGGACGGCCAAATCCGGCAATTGATGCGCCTGCACGTAATGAAGCGCGTCGAGCACAACCATGCCGGGAGCCAGCGGCACGTGGCACTCCTTGGCAGCGCCGCCTTTCGAATCGCCCCTGAAAATCTGCAAGACCGCTTCGGCCATCGAGGGCCCCCGTTATTTTCCTTCAGCAAGAAGCTGCTTCAAATCACTGGGCATTTCCAGGACTTTTTCCTGGCGAAGCCGCATGGCGTCGCCTTCGCGCTGGATGACGTTATTTCTCCCGCCCCACGCCGGATCGAGATTCGGAAAATCGATGCGGCTGTGTGCGCCGCGGCTCTCTTCGCGGGCCAGCGCGCTCAGCGCCACGGCTTCGGAAACGGTCATCATGGATCTCAAGTCCAGAGCCAAATGCCAACCGGGATTATATAGCCGGGAGCCTTCGACACTCATGCGTTTCATTCGCAGCTTCAGCTTATCGATTTCGCCAAGCGAGCGTTCGAGGTCCTCTTTGTTGCGGAAGATGCCAACGAGTTTTTGCATGGAGGCTTGCAAGTCGCGATGAATCGCGTAAGGGCTCTCGCCATCTTTTTGCTGAAAGGGCGCGAGGGCGTCGTGCTCGGCCGCGTCGATTTGCGCGGAGTCGATCGCGGATGCCCGTACGCTGTTAGCGTGCTTCGCCGCGGCGAGGCCCGCGCGGCGGCCGAATACGAGAAGGTCGGAAAGGGAATTACCGCCAAGACGATTGGCGCCGTGCAAGCCCGCGGCGGCTTCGCCTGCGACGAACAAGCCGGGGAGCGAGCTTTGCGCGGTTTCCGCATCCACCCTGATGCCGCCCATCATGTAATGGCAAGTGGGGCCAACTTCCATCGGCCGTTTGGTGATGTCCACGTCGGCGAGTTCGAGGAACTGGTGGTACATGCTGGGCAGCTTGCGCTTCACGTATTCGGCGGGCTTGTGCGAGATGTCGAGGTAAGCGCCGCCGTGCTCGGTGCCGCGGCCCTCGCGAACTTCCGTGTAGATGGCACGGGCAACCACGTCGCGCGTGGAAAGCTCCATCCTTTGAGGGTCGTAGCGCTCCATGAAACGCTCGCCGGCTTTGTTGCGAAGAATGCCTCCTTCACCGCGCACCGCTTCGGTGACGAGAATTCCTTGCACGCCGGGAGGCCAAACCATTCCCGTGGGATGGAATTGCACAAACTCCATGTCCATCAACTCGGCGCCCGCTTCATAAGCCACCGCCATGCCGTCGCCGGTGTATTCCCAGGAATTCGAAGTGATGGGCCAGGCTTTGCCGATGCCGCCGGTCGCGATGACCATGGACTTGGCCTTGAACACGGCGAACCGGCCGTGTTCGCGCCAATAGGCGAACGCGCCGGCGACGCGATCCCCGTCTTTGAGCAGGCGCGTGACCGTACATTCCATGTAGACGTCGAAGCCCATTTGAACGCCGCGATCCTGGAGCGTTCGAATCATCTCGAGGCCCGTTCGGTCGCCTACATGACACAGCCGCTTGTAAGTATGCCCGCCAAAAGCGCGTTGGAGGATTTGGCCTTTGTCGGTGCGATCGAAAAGAGCGCCCCACTGCTCGAGTTCACCGACGCGGTCGGGAGCTTCTTGCGCGTGGAGTTGAGCCATGCGCCAGTTGTTGAGCATTTTGCCGCCGCGCATGGTGTCGCGGAAATGCGTGCGCCAATCGTCGGCCGCGTCAACATTGGCCATGGCCGCCGCAATGCCGCCTTCGGCCATCACCGTGTGCGCTTTGCCGAGCAATGATTTGCACACCACACCGACCGAAGCGCCTTGGCCGAGTGCCTCAATCGCGGCGCGGAGGCCCGCGCCACCCGCGCCGATGATCAAGACATCATGCTCGTGGGTTTCGAAGCGGTCGCTCAATGGAGCCTCACGTCGCGAATGGCGCCGCAGGATACCAGCCGCACGTACAAATCCGCGAAGCCGACGGAAAGAAGGCTGGCCCAGGCCCACAACATGTGGCGCTGGTTCAAAACGCTCAGCCATTGCCAGGTCTTGTAGCGCGGGCCGCCGAATGCAGCGCAGGAGAAGCAGTCGAGCTTTCCGCCAGAGAGGTGGCGCAAAGAGTGGCAAGAGAGCGTGTAAATCGAGAGCAGAATCACGTTGCCCAACAGAACCAGAGTCCCAACCCCGACTCCTACGGAGCCGTCAAAGAAGAAGGCGTGAATGGCGTCGCGCCAGAGAAAAACGAGGAAGAGCACGGCCAGATAGAGAAAGTAGCGATGGACATTTTGAAGAATGAAAGGAAATGCGGTTTCACCGCGATAGCTATGCCTGCTTTCGCTCACTGCGCAAGCGGGCGGGTCCAGAAAGAATGCGCGATAGTAGGCTTTGCGGTAGTAATAGCAGGTTACGCGGAATCCCAGCGGGCCGGCCAGAATCAGTAACGCGGGAGAAAAAGGCCACCAATGATGATTCGGGTCAATCAGCGGAGAGTAAAGAGGGGAAAGGTAGGGGCCCCATTCGTAGAAGCGGCCCTCGAAAGCTCGCAAAGTGGCGTAAGCGCCGAACCCGCCCAACAACACAACCACCGGAATGATTTCAACCCACCACGTATCGCGCCGCTGGGTTTTGCCGTAGCTGGGCCCAGCGGCAGAGGGACTCACGAGTTCGGCCATATCCAACCCCCTCGCGACTGCCTAGACTAGTCACAAAATTCATTTTTGAAAACTGTTTTTCTCCGGCGAGTCCCGGCCACCTCAGGCGGAGACGGCTCGCAGGGGCTGCTCTTGCAAGGAAAGGTACGTCCAAAGTGAGGAACGGGGGGCAACGCGAGCCGAAGCTTTTTCTGGCGGGAAGATTCGACGGATTTGGGTGTATACTCCCGGCTATCTGAGACGAGCAGTGGGAGATTCCCATGCCGTACGTTTTTCCCGGGACTCCGACACTTCCTTCGAGCCATGCCCGAAGCTTGTACTTCGCTGTAAGCGCGGGCGATGCCTACAAGAGGGTGCTATGAAACAGACCTTTGCGATCGCCATTGGTGGCGCGGCTGGGCAAGGTGTGGCCACGCCGGGCGACATTTTCGCGAAAATGTTCAGTCGGAGGGGCCTCAGCCTGAATGCCTACAACGCTTATCAGTCCATTATTCGGGGCGGGCATACGCTGCTGACCATTCGAACCGGGCCGGAGCCGGTCACCAACATGGGTGACCGCATTGACCTGCTCCTTCCGCTAAATCAGGACACCATGGACCGCCACTTGAAGCTGCTGAGGAGCGGCGCAGCGTGTATCTACAACGCGGACACCATCAAACCCGGGGCCGCCGCTGAGGGCGTGCAGCTTTGCCCGCTGCCCGTCTCCGAACTGGCCGACATTAGTCGAAACAAAGTGGCCCAGAACACCTTGGCCATGGGTGCGGGCTTGAATATGATGGGCATCGGCTTCGCGGCGCTCGAGGAAGTCCTACGCGAGCAGTTCAAGAAAAAAGGCGAAGCCGTAGTGGAAGAAAACGTCGGCGTAGCGCGAGCAGGCTACGATTATGCTGCGGCGCACTTCACGCCGTTCCCGAATCCGCTTCCCAGGACAGACAAGCGCTACGCCGTGCTGAGCGGCAACATCGCGATGGCCATGGGAGGCGCGGCAGCCGGGGTGAAGTTCTACTGCGCGTATCCCATGAGTCCTTCAACAGGCGTGCTGCATTGGATGGCGGCTCACGCGCGCAAGGCGGGCATCATGGTGCGGCAAGTAGAAGACGAAATTGGCGTGATCAACATGACCATTGGCGCGGCGCACGCCGGCGTACGCTCGATGTGCGCCACCTCAGGCGGCGGATTCGCGTTGATGAGCGAAGGGCTGGGCATGTCCGCGATGATTGAAACTCCAGTGGTGGTGATTGATTGCCAGCGAGCGGGACCTTCGACCGGCGTTCCCACAAAGACGGAGCAGGGCGATCTTTGGCAGATGCTTGGCGCTGCGTTTGGAGACTATCCGCGGCTCATTGCCGCGCCTCTGGACATCGCCGACTGCTTCCAACTGATTCCCGAAATGTTTAACCTCGTGGATCGCTTCCAGTGCCCGGGCTTGGTGCTTTGCGATCTTCTGCTGTCCGAAGGCCGGCTTGGCGTTGACCCGAAAGATCTGGATTTCAACCCCGTCATCCATCGCGGCGAACTGATCCTTCCCCTCGACGACAAGGGCGTCAACGGCAACGGAGCAAGTGCCACGACTGCCTCCAACGGTGATTACAAACGCTACAAGATCACCGAAAGCGGGATCTCGCCTCGCGCCGTTCCCGGCGTGCCGGACCACATCCATACCGTCGCGACCGACGAGCACATGGAAGACGGCGTGCTCATTAGCGACGAGTTCACTAATCCCATCAAGCGCCGTGCCATGATGGAGAAGCGCATGCGCAAGGTGGCCGGGATTGAAGCCGCAGTTCCTCCGCCAACGCTGCGGGGGCCGCGCGTTGCCGACGTGACTTTGATTGGCTGGGGCTCGACCAAAGGCGTCATCGAGGAAGCCTGCGAGCTGCTCAATGAGGAAGGAATCTCCGCCAATCAATTGCAGATTCGTTGGCTCGTGCCGCTGCATGGCGAAGTAATTCTCGAACTGCTGAAAGACGCGCGCCACACCATCATTGTCGAAAACAATTACAGCGGACAGTTTGCGCGATACCTGCGCAGCGAAACCAGCTTTGTTCCAGACGGGAACATCCGCAAATATGACGGCGAACCGTTCATGCCGCACCACATTGTGGAAGCGGTAAAGGAACAACTTGCCGGTAAAACGAAACTCTCGGTTCCCATGCACGAGATTATGGTCTAAAGGGGGAGACGCACATGGCCACTGGCGTACAGAGAGCAACTCAACTGACGATCGCCGACTTGAAAGGCCGAGTCGATCCCGATTGGTGTCCGGGCTGCGGCGATTTCGGAGTGCTTGCGGCAATTCAGAAGGCGCTTGTCGAACTGCAAATCCCGAACCACAACGTAGTGGCCATTAGCGGAATCGGCTGCTCTTCCAACCTCCCGGGATTCATCAACACGTACGGGATGCACACGTTGCATGGGAGGGCTCTGGCAGTGGCCACGGGCCTGAAGCTGGCGAATCATGAGCTGACGGTGCTGGTGACCGGCGGCGACGGAGACGGGTTCGGCATTGGCGGCAACCATTTCATCCACACCATGCGGCGCAACGTGGACTTGCTGTACATCGCCATGGACAATCAGATTTACGGGCTCACCACCGGTCAGACTTCTCCGACTAGCCGCATTGGGATGAAAACGAAAAGCATGCCGTTTGGAAATATCGAAGCCCCCGTCAATCCCATTTCGCTGGCGCTTGCTGCGGGCGCTACGTTCGTCGCGCGCGGGTTCAGCGGCGACCAAAAGCATCTCACCGACTTAATCAAGCAGGGCATCGAGCACAAAGGCTTTTCGTTCCTCGACGTGTTCAGCCCTTGTGTGACCTACAACCACGACAATACCTACCAGTGGTACCGCCCGCGGATCAAGAAGCTCGAGGACGACCCGGCGTACGATGCGACAGACTGGACTGCGGCGATCGAGAAATCGCTGCTGTGGGGCGATGAAATTCCCATCGGGAAGTTCTTCGAGCGCACCGATGTCCCCAGCCTGCATGCCTCCGAACCGGTGCTGAATGAAGGCCCTCTGCTGCATCGCGATGCGAGAGTGCCCGCCGAGATAACTCGCGGCTTTATTGAAGAGCTGATGTAAGAACGCGCTTGCCTACGTTACCTAGAAAACTGTTGACGAAAGAAAAGCGAAGGGCTATAACGCCCTTAGGTGTACCGTCGTAAAGTGCTTGTGGATAAGGTTGCCGAGCGTCTCTTCAAGTTGATACCTAAGGCGGCTTTGAGATATCGAGCCGAGGTCATGGCTCTGGAAATCATCCCCGACCACGTTCATTTGCTTGTCGAGGTCGACCCGCAATTCGGGATACACAGTCTTGTGAAACACATCCAAGGCGTCACGTCGCACGACCTCAGAAAAAAGTTCCAGAGTCTCAGGACCCGGCTGCCCAGCCTGTGGACCAACAGCTATTTTGTTTCAACGGTAGGTGGTGCACCACTGGAAGTCATCAAGCAGTACGTGGACAACCAGAAGAATGTCTAACTCCACCAAACACGGCGTCAAGGGTCGGGTATATCTCACCCCAGAGCAAGTTCTCCTGGCGGCGCGT
>Ga0209804_1002595_pt1 | contig 10834 bp, 10 predicted proteins | sample GraSoiAngelo_139_FD_185896 | JGI IMG/M metagenome (GOLD analysis project Ga0209804, IMG submission 185896) | Grasslands soil microbial communities from the Angelo Coastal Reserve, California, USA - 14_0929_12_20cm (SPAdes) (version 2) | ecosystem: Environmental > Terrestrial > Soil > Grasslands ... | reverse complement strand
ATTCTCTCTCATGCACGGTTGATGGCATTTGGCCTGGCGGCCGCCGCGCTGGCCACGGCCGCGAATCAGCTGGGACCCGAGATGGTGAGAGAGTTTGGGAGGCAGTTCCCGTCCCTCGGCTTCGTGTTCACTGGATTCGTCGGACGCGTTGTCGGGGTATTGATCACCGTGGTCTTTCAAACGTTGTTCCTCGCGTTCACCATTCTGGGGCACATGATTCAGCCGGCTCGTCTCCATTGGGTGGAACTGTTTACGAAATTCAAGTACCATGAGGAAACTGGCCGGGCGTACCGTCCGTTTCAGAGATCGGCGGCACCCGGCCGCTCGTAACCGATCTGTCTTACCAGGTCTTGACGTGGGCTTCACGCCGACGTGAGACGATGGATTCGAACCACGGTGACGTGATGAACAGAACGATTAGCGCCCAGACGGGCGGGAGGTGGGGGGTTTGAAGACGGCAGGAGTCGTGATGATAGTCGCGCTGGTTCTGACCCTCGCGATGGCCGGGATGGCTGCGGCGCAGGAGGCGGGAGCAGCGAAACCCGCCGGCGCGAATGCGGGACTGCTGGGCCTCGCAGCGGCCATCGCCGTGGGCCTGGGCGCGATCGGGACGGCATGGGCGCAGTCCCGCATTGGGGCGGCCGCGGCGGGCGCGATTGCAGAGCGGCCGGAAATGGGCGGGTTGATGCTGGTCTTCCTGGCACTGCCGGAGACCATGGTAATCCTCGGCTTCCTGGTGGCATTCTTCGTCATCGGCAAGATTTGATGTCGTCGGAGCTTATAACCATCCTGGAGAAAGAAGCCGTCGGCGAGATTGATCGAATCCTGGGAGAGGCGCGGGTCCAGGCGGAACGGATGGTGGCCGAGGCGACGCGGCAGGCGCAGGAGTATCTGGCCGCTCAGCGCCAGCAGCTGGAGGCCGAGCGCCAGGCGGCGAAGGTCAGAGCGCTGAGCGCGGCGCAGGTGCGGGCCTCCGCCCTCGTTCTCCAGGCCAAAGATGAAGCTCTTCATGAGGTGCTCTCGGTCGCCGAGGAAGAGCTCGCCCGCGTGCAGCAGGACAAGGCCCGCTACGGGCCGATCCTTCGCGGGTTGATCAGGGAGGCGTCGGGCGCGCTATCCGGGCGGATGACGGTCGAAGCGAACCCCAAAGACCTGGACTTAGCTAAGCAGGCGGTCCGGGACCTGAAACTGGACGCCGAGGTGAAGGCGGCCGACGATGTCAGCGGCGGCGTCCGCCTGATCGCAGATGATAGCCGCTTCATCGTCGAGAACACCCTGGCCTCGCGCGTCGAGCGTGTGAAGACGCTCCTGGCGCCCGAAATTGCTACTCTCTTATGGGGATGATCCGCGACCGCGCGACCACGCGACCGCGCGTCCATGCCTGATTTCCCGTATATCAACGCGCGCGTTCGCGCCATGCGCAGCCGTCTGCTCGAGGCCGGCCGGATGGAGGAGCTGCTGGGGTTGCCGACGCTGGATGCCTTCCTGCAGGCGTTGGGGACCACACCGTACAGCCGGGAACTTCAGGAAGCCCTCAGCCGCACCAGCGATGCCGTGCCGGCGGTCGACCAGGCGCTGGCCCGCAACTTCTCCCTTACCACCAGCAGGATCCTGAGTTTCGCCGATGGGAAGGCGCGGGAACTCATCGAGCTCGTGCTGATGCGCTGGGATCTTGTCAATATCCGTGTTATTTTGCGCGCGAAACATGCGGGCCGGCATAACGACGAAATCCTTGCCAACCTGATTCCGGCGGGTCGTTTGAACGAACCCGCGCTCAAAGAGGTCGCCGGCCAATCTGACGTGACCGGGGTCGTGGGTGCGCTGGGAGGTCTTGATTATCCACTGGCGTTGCCGCTGGCAGAGGGACTGGCGGCGTATCGAGAGTCAGGTGACCTGCTCAGCCTCGAGCTTCGACTGGAACGCTTCTACGCTGCCTACGGATTGCGGATCGCGCCGGGGCGGGGGCACGACGAGCAGGTCGTGCAGGGCCTGCTGCAGTACCAGCTCGATGCCACCAACGTCAAGACGGCTGTCAAGCTTCAGCAGGTTGAGGCGCTGTCTAGAGAAGAAAAGCTGAAGTTCTTTATCCCCGGCGGCCGGTTGACGGAATATGCTTTTCTCCAGCTGGCGGATCGCGCCACCGCAGAGCAGGGGCTGCACGCGGTGCGCGTGCTGGGTTTTCCGGTGAAAGTTGCCTTCGACGATCCCGCGACCTTCGAGCGCGACATCGACGTGGCCATGCTGCGGGCGCAGATCGACCTCTACCTGCAGGACCCCCTGGGCATTGATGTGGTCATCGCCTACCTGGCGATGAAATACAATGAGGTGGTCAACCTCCGGTTGATCGCGAGGGGCAAGGCGCTGGGGATTCCTCGCGACCGGGTGAGGAAAGAGATGGCCGTGGTGTCGGAGGCACGAGCATGGCGTATAGGGTGGCTGTGATCACCGACGCGGAGACCGCCACCGGCTTCCGGCTGGCGGGCGTGGAAGTCCGGGAGGCCGCCGATGCCAAGGCAGCCCTCGAGCACCTCCGCGCGCTGGTGTCAGTCGATTACGGGCTCCTCGCGGTGAACGAGGACCTCCTGCAGGGGACCGAAGATGAGGTCGCTCGCCTGATGCGGGACCGGGACATACCGATCATCATCCCCTTCCCGGCTCCGAAGGCACAGCTGGAGAGCGGCGAAGATTATATTGCCAGACTGGTGAAAGAACACATCGGGTTTTTTGTGAAACTGCGCTGACAGCGAAAAGGCGGGACTGGGGAATGGGGACTGGGGACTAGTGAAAGGCCACGTCGTTACCAGTCCCAAGTCCCCAGTCCCTAGTCCCGTAGTGGAGAGGTGTTGAGATGTCCATCAAGGGTTCAATCATCAAGATCGCCGGGCCCGCCGTTATTGCGCGCGGGATGACGGGCGCGCGGATGTACGACATTGTGCGGGTCGGCGCCGAGGGCCTGCTGGGCGAGATCATCCGGCTGGAAGGCGACACCGCATTCATTCAGGTGTACGAAGATACGTCCGGTCTGCATGTGGGCGAGCCATTAGAGAGTACCGGCAATCCGCTCACGGTCGAGCTGGGGCCAGGGCTGCTGACCGGCATCTACGACGGCATCCTCCGGCCTTTGGAAGCCATCCGCAAGCAGAAGGGCGACTTCGTGGCCCGCGGTGCAGTCGTCGAGGCGTTGGATCGTCAGAAGAAGTGGGCGTTTGAGCCGACGGTGAAGACCGGCGACCAGGTCGGTCCGGGCGATGTCATCGGATGGGTGCAGGAATTCGGATTCAAGCACACGATCCTCATGCCGCCGAGCAGCAAGGGCGGAGTCATCGTCGACGTCAAGAAGGGCGAGTGTACCATCACCGACCCGGTGGCCCGTCTGAAGGACGGCAGCGAGATCACGATGATGCATCGCTGGCCGGTCCGCGCGGCGCGCCCCGTGGCGCGGCGTATGGATCCCACCGAGCCGTTTGTGACCGGCCAGCGCGTGCTGGACGTGCTGTTCCCCGTCGCCATGGGCGGGACCGCGGCGATTCCCGGTCCATTCGGGTCGGGAAAGACTATCACCCAGCAAACGCTGGCGAAGTGGGGAGACGCCGACGTCATCATCTACGTGGGCTGCGGTGAGCGCGGCAACGAGATGACCCACGTTCTGGATGAGTTCCCCGAGCTGGAGGACCCCCGCACCGGCCGGCCGTTGATGGAGCGCACCATCATTATCGCCAACACCAGCAACATGCCGGTTGCGGCGCGTGAGGCCTCTGTGTACACGGGGATCACCCTGGCCGAGTACTGGCGGGATCAGGGTGTGAAGGTGGCCGTGATGGCGGACTCCACCAGCCGGTGGGCGGAGGCCATGCGCGAGATCTCATCCCGCCTGGAGGAGATGCCGGCCGAGGAAGGCTACCCGTCATACCTCAGCAGCCGGCTGGCCGCGTTCTACGAGCGCGCCGGCCGGGTCGTGGCCCTGGGGAAGCCTGAGCGGCGTGGATCCATCACCGTCATCGGCGCAGTCTCTCCGCCAGGCGGCGATCTCTCCGAACCCGTGACGCAGGCCACGCTGCGCATCACCGGCACGTTCTGGGCATTGGACGATAAACTGGCCAGCCGCCGGCACTTCCCTGCGATCAACTGGTTGCGGTCCTACAGCCTCTACATGCAGCTGTTCAAGCCCTGGTACAAAGAGCACATGCCGGCGGATTTCGAGGAGCTGCGGGATCGAGCCGGCGCCCTGCTGCAACGAGAGGCAGAGCTGCAGGAGATCGTGCAATTGGTCGGTCCCGACGCCCTGCAGGACGACCAGCGGATGGTGATCGAGACCGGCAAGATGCTGCGGGAGGATTTCTTGCAGCAAAACGCCTACACTGATGATGCGCACTCCCCGCTGACCAAATCCCACGGAATCCTGAAGGCCATCGTCACATTCTACGACCAGGCGCTGGCGGCATTGAAACGGGGCATGCTCCTGGACGACATCATCAACCTGAAAGCCATCGAAGAGATCGCCCGCATGAAAGACGTACCGAAAGACCAGTTCGACCAGTACATCGCCGGGTGGCTAGAGAAACTGCCGGGGGCGTTCGGCGTAAAGGTCGCTGCGGCCGGTTAGGCCGCGATCCAAATTCCCCTCTCCCTTGGGGAGAGGGTGAGGGTGAGGGGACGGAGGTTTTCGGATCATGGAACTGACCACGAAACGGTATCAATCCATCTCGTATATCTCCGGGCCGCTGCTCTTCGTCGAGGGTGCCAAAGATCTCGCCTATGGCGCGATCGTGAACATTCATCTACCCGACGAGACCGTGCGCGGCGGCCAGGTGATCGAGGTGTCCGAGAAAAACGCGGTGATCCAGGTCTTCGAGGAGACGACCGGGCTGGACTTGGCTAAGACCTCGATCAGCTTGCGCGAGGACGTGGCGCGGCTCGGGGTATCCAAGGAGATGATCGGCCGCCGGTTCAGCGGCCTGGGCGAGCCGATCGACGGACTGCCGCCGCTCATCCCCGAAAAGCGGCTGCCGATCATCGGAGCGCCCATCAATCCCGTCGCCCGGCAGCGTCCGCAGGAGTTCATTCAGACCGGCATCTCGGCGATCGACGGCCTGAACACGCTGGTGCGGGGACAAAAACTTCCCATCTTTAGCGGCGCGGGATTGCCGCACAACGAGATTGCCGCGCAGATCGCCCGGCAGGCCAAGGTCCTGGGCAGCCAGGAGCAGTTCTCCGTCGTGTTCGCGGCCATGGGCATCACCCAGCGCGAGGCGGCGTTCTTCATCGACCAGTTCGAGTCCACGGGGGCGCTGGCCCGCTCGGTGGTGTTCCTCAATCTGGCCGACGACCCCGCCATCGAGCGCCTCATCACGCCGCGCGTCGCCCTGACGGCCGCTGAATTCCTTGCCTTTGAAATGGATATGCAGGTGTTGGTCATCCTCAGCGATATGACAAACTATTGCGAAAGTCTGCGCGAAATCGGCGCTGCCCGCGAAGAGATCCCCGGCCGCCGCGGCTACCCGGGCTACATGTACACCGACCTGGCCACGATTTACGAACGCGCCGGGCGTATTCATGACCGCAAGGGGTCGATCACGCAGCTGCCAATCCTGACGATGCCCGACGACGATATCACGCACCCCATCGCCGACCTGACAGGCTACATCACGGAAGGACAGATTCTGCTCAGCCGCGAGCTGCACCGGCTGGGGTTCTACCCGCCGATTACTCCGCTGCGCAGCCTTTCCCGGTTGATGAACGACGGCATCGGCAAGGGCCGCACGCGCGAGGACCACGGCGCGCTGCGCGACCAGCTCTACTCCGCCTACGCCAACGGCGTCGACCTGCGCAAACTGGTGGCGATCATCGGAGAGGAAGCGCTCACGGATCGCGATCGCCTCTACCTGAAATTCTCCGAAGAGTTCGAGCGACGGTTCCTCAACCAGGGCCAGACCGAGCGCTCGATCGAAGATACGCTGACGCTGGCCTGGAGACTCCTCTCCACGTTCCCCAAAGGGGAACTCAAGCGCGTCAAACAGGACCACATCGAGAAGTACTACTTTGGAGATCTTATGGAGGAGACGTGGCGGGACAAGACCAGAGTCTAGGAGACAACGGCGGGACTAGGGACTTGGGACTAGGGACTCAGAGCCGGCGCACTTCCCAGTCCCCAGTCCCTAGTCCCCAGTCCCGTAGTTAAGGGGTCACGAGCATGCCTGAAGCAGTCTCTCCCACAAGGATGAACCTGCTGCAGCGTAAGCAGCAGGCCAAAGTGGCCGTGCAGGGCGTCGACCTGCTGAAGCGCAAGCGGGACGCGCTGGTGGCGGATTTCTTCAACATCGTGCGGCAGTCGTTAGTGGCGCGCGAGCGCCTGACCAAGGCCTGCGAGGAAGCCTATGTCATGCTGGCGCTGGCGAAGGCGTGGGAAGGGCGCGAGGCGCTGGAGGCAGCGGCCATGGCTGACCGGCGTGAAGTGCTGGTGGACATCGACATCCGCAACGTGTGGGGGACGAAGATCCCCGAGGTCTCCGTGAAGGAAGTCCGTCGCAGCTTGTTGGAGCGCGGGCATAACCCCACGACCACCAGTGTGCGGACCGTGGAGAGTGCTGCCAACTTTGAGGAAGTGCTGCGCGCGATCCTCGAAGTCGCCGCGACAGAGATCAAACTGAAGAAGATCGGCCAGGAGATCAAGAAGACGACGCGGCGGGTCAACGCGCTGGAGCAAGTGGTCATCCCCCGCATCATGGGCGAGATCCGCTTCATCACCGCAGTTCTGGAACAGCGGGCCCGCGAGGACGTCTTTCGCCTCAAACGCATCAAGGCGAAGCTTCTGGCGCGCAAGCGCACCGCCTGACCAGCCATGGGCTTCCGCCAGTAGGTCTTGCACGTGGGAGGTGTCACATGTCAGTGCGGATAGGCATTAACGGGTTTGGAAGGATTGGCCGGCAGTCCCTTCGCGCGATGCTCGAGCGCTACCCAGACCGCCTCCAAGTCGTGGCGCTCAACGACATCGCCGATTTGCAGACAAATGCCCATCTGTTCAAACACGACTCCAACTATGGGGCCTTCCCGGGTCGTGTCGAGGCTCGGGATGCTGAACTCCGCGTCAATGACTGGGCGATCAAGGTGTTCTCTGAACGCGAGCCGGCTGCCATCCCGTGGAAGACCGCGGGCGCGGACCTGGTGGTCGAATCCACGGGCCGCTTCACGGCCGCAGAGAAAGCGCGCGGCCACCTGACCGGAGGCGCAAAGAAAGTCGTCATCAGCGCACCGGCCAAGGGGGAAGACATCACGCTGAACATGGGCGTCAACCATGAGCTGTATGACCCGAAGAAACACACCATCATCAGCAACGGATCCTGCACCACAAACGCGCTCTCGGTGACGGCGAAGGTGCTCAGCCGTGAATTCGGGATCAAGCGCGGCTTCATGACGACGGTGCACTCCTACACGAACACTCAGCGGATCCTCGACGTGGTCGGCGAAAACTTGCGCGAGGCCCGGGCCGCGGCGCTCAATATCATTCCCGCGACCACCGGTGCGGCCAAGGCCATCTTCCTGGTGCTGCCGGAGCTCGCGGGGAAGATGCACGGCATCGCGCTGCGCGTGCCGACGCCCACCGTGTCCATCGTGGACCTGGTGTGCGAGCTGGAGCGGAAGACCACCGCGCAGGAAATCAACGCCGCCTACCGGCGCAACAGCCAGGAGGAGATGAAAGGGTACCTGGGTTATAGCGAGGAGGAGCTCGTCTCGATGGATTACAAAGGCAGCCCCTACTCCGGAGTCGTCGATGCGCCGCTGACCACGGTGATCGGTGACTTCATGGTGAAGGTGATGTCCTGGTACGACAACGAGTGGGGGTACGCGTGCCGCGTTGCGGATCTTGTGAACTATATGGCGCTGAAAGGGCTTTGAGCAACAAGAAGACGATTCGAGATGTCGACGTCCGCGGAAAACGCGTGTTCGTGCGCGTGGACTTCAACGTCCCCCTGGACGACGGGCAGATCACCGACGACCGGCGCATCCGCGAGGCGCTGCCTACTATCGTCGAACTCCGCCGGCAAGGCGCGCGTGTAATCCTGGCCTCCCACCTGGGGCGGCCGGACGGCAAAGTCATGACCGGGTTGCGGCTGGATCCCGTGGCAGTACGGCTGAGTGAACTGCTGGGCGCGCCGGTCCGCAAGTTGCCCGACTGCGTCGGCCCTGAGGTAGCTCGCGCCGTCGCGGAGATGCGCGACGGTGACGTGGTCCTCTTGGAGAACCTGCGGTTTCATCCCGAAGAGGAGGCGAACGATGAACAGTTCGCCCGCGCCCTCGCGTCTGTGGCCGACGTCTATGTCAACGACGCCTTTGGGACCGCGCATCGGGCGCACGCGTCGACCGTCGGGATCACGCGCTTCCTCCCGGCGGTGGCGGGCCTGCTCATGGAGAAAGAGCTTGTCTACCTGTCGCGGATCCTAGAGGATCCCCGCCGGCCGTTTGTGGCCATTCTCGGCGGGAAAAAGGTCTCCGACAAGATCGGGGTCATCCGCAACCTGCTCACCCGGGCGGACATGCTGCTGATCGGCGGCGCGATGAGCTACACCTTTCTGCGCGCGAAAGGGTTGCGCGTGGGCGCTTCGCTGTGCGAGGAGGACAAACTCGAGCTGGCCCGGTCCCTGATGGACGATGCTGCCGGGCGGCGGATCGCCTTCCGCTTGCCCGACGATGTGATGGTGGCCGATCGCTTTGCGGAGGACGCCGCACACCGCGTGGTAGCCGCCGCTGCGATTCCTCAGGGCTGGATGGGGATGGACATCGGGCCACAGACCGCAGCGGCATACGCCGATGTCATCGCTCGGGCCGGCACGGTGATGTGGAACGGGCCGATGGGCGTTTTTGAGTTTCCGGCGTTCGCGGCCGGGACCCGGGCTGTGGCCGAGGCGATGGCGGGGTCGAAAGCGGTGACCATCGTGGGCGGAGGCGACTCCGCGGCCGCAGTCCAGCAGATGGGTCTGGCGGACCGGATGACGCACATCTCCACCGGCGGTGGAGCTTCCTTGGAGTTTCTCGAGGGCAAGGAACTGCCCGGAGTCGCCGCGCTGCTGGATCGCTGACGATGCCGCGCGTGCCGCTGGTCGCCGGGAACTGGAAGATGTATAAGACCGTGCCGGAGGCGCGGGATCTTGCCACGGCCTTGGTTCGAAGCGATCTGCCGGCAGCGGTCGAGGTGGCGGTCTGTCCTCCGTTCACCGCATTGGCCGAGGTTGGCCGCGTGCTCGACGGATCGGCCATACGCCTCGGCGCCCAGGACATGTTCTGGGAACCGCAGGGCGCCTATACCGGGGAGATCTCCCCTCCGATGCTCGCCGACCTGCGGTGCCACTACGTCATCGTCGGGCACTCCGAGCGCCGCCAGCATTTTGAGGAAAGCGATGAAGTCGTGACCAGGAAGGTGCGGGCCGCGTTCTCCCACGGGCTCGTGCCTATCCTCTGCGTGGGCGAACGTCTGGGTGAGCGGGACGCCGGACAGACCGAGCGCGTCGTCACCCGCCAGGTGGAGATCGTAATTGCGGTGCTGCCCGCCGATCAAATCAGCCGGCTGGTCATTGCCTATGAGCCGATCTGGGCGATTGGGACCGGCCGCGCCGCCACCGATCAGGAAGCCAACCGTGTCATCCGGTTGATCCGGGAGACGCTGGCACGCAAGGATGCGGAAGCCGCCGTGCAAACCCGCCTCCTGTACGGGGGCAGCGTGACGCCAGCAAACGCCAGTGAGTTCAGCCGCCAGCCCGAAATTGATGGCGCCCTCGTGGGCGGCGCCAGTCTCGATGCCCCGAAGTTTCTGGCCATCGTGGCCGCACACGGTAAGTCTCGGAGGTGAGCTCGCCTCACGCGGCAGTTTCGATGAAGCCCCCCGATGCGCCGGCAGTTCGTCTCCGCGACCTTGTCAAGTATTTCCTCACGCTGGGCGCGTCCGGATTCGGCGGTCCTGCTGCGCTGATCGCGCAGATGGAACGTGATCTAGTTGAAGCGCGCCGCTGGATTAGCAAAGAAGAGTTTCGCGAAGCTGTGGCGGTGTGCCAGTCACTCCCGGGACCCCTGGCGATCCAGGTGGGGATCTTCCTATCATACCTGCGCGCGGGTTTCTGGGGAGCCTGGGCCGGCGGAAGTGCATTCATCCTGCCGAACTTCGTCATCGTTGCGACCCTCGGCGCGTTGTACGTTCGTTTCGGAGATCTTCCATTTGTTCGAGCGATTTTCTACGGCGTCAGCCCCGCGGTGATCGCCCTGATCGTCTACTCGTGGTACCGGCTGACAAAGCTGGGCATGGAAGATACGTTGCAATGGGCAGTCGCGGCAACGTGCTTCTTGATTACGGTGACGCTGCGCGCTGAAGTCGCTTTGCTGTTCCTTGCTGCAGGCATACTGGGGATCTTCTACTACGGCGGCATCTTCCGCAGGCCGGCTGCTGGAATGCTGCTGCTTGTCATGGCTGCCGTTCCCTCGGTTGCCGCGGAGGGGTCCGCGGGTCCGATCCTGAGGAGGTTGCTGCTGTTCTTTCTCAAGGCCGGCTCTCTCACGTTTGGCAGTGGCCTCGTGATCGTGCCGTTCCTAGAAAAGGGATTGGTGCAGCAAACGGGATGGCTGAACGAGCGCACCTTCCTGATTGCCGTCGCCATCGGCATGCTGAGTCCCGGTCCTGTCGTCATCACCGCAACATTTGTTGGCTATCTCGTCGCCGGACTTTGGGGTTCGATCGTCTCCACCCTCGGCATCTTCTTGCCGTCTTTCGTACTGGTTCTTGTTGCCGCGTCGGCGCTGCGTCGGTACCGGAAGAACCGGTACGTGCAAGGTTTCGTGAAGGGGGCTTATG
>Ga0209804_1002590_pt1 | contig 10843 bp, 10 predicted proteins | sample GraSoiAngelo_139_FD_185896 | JGI IMG/M metagenome (GOLD analysis project Ga0209804, IMG submission 185896) | Grasslands soil microbial communities from the Angelo Coastal Reserve, California, USA - 14_0929_12_20cm (SPAdes) (version 2) | ecosystem: Environmental > Terrestrial > Soil > Grasslands ... | reverse complement strand
CCGTTCGCGAACCCCGCGAGGAACTTCGCCTCCTCTTCGATCGGGGCGATGGTCGCGCTCAGACCGATCCGGACGAAATCTTGCCCGGTCTGCTCCCGTAGGCGCTCCAAACAAATGGAGAGGAGGGACCCGCGTTTGGAAGAGCAGACCTCGTGAATCTCGTCGAGGATGACCCATTCGACCTTCGCGAAGTGTTCGCGGAACTTCGGCGTGCTTAGGATGATCGCAATGCTCTCCGGCGTCGTAATGAAAATGTGCGGCGGCCGACGGACCTGTTTCTGGCGTTCCTGGGGCGACGTGTCCCCGGATCGGACACCGACCCGGACCAGCGGTTCGGGCTTGCCCTCCTTGCGCGCGAGCTCCGTGAGCTCTCGCAGTGGCTCCTCGAGGTTGCGGTTGATGTCGTTTGCGAGGGCCTTTAACGGGGACACGTACAGGCAATAGATTCGGTCCTCGAGCTCGCCACGCAGCTGCTTGGCGTACAGCTCGTTGATGATCGACAGGAACGCGGTGAGGGTCTTCCCGCTCCCGGTCGGTGAGGAGACGAGCACGCTCTTCCTCGCATGGATCAAGGGGACGGCGTAGGCCTGTGGCTCGGTGAGGTCCTTGAACTTCGATTGGAACCAATCCCGGACCAACGGCTCCATGAGCCCCAAGACTTCGTCCTTCGTCGCCGCGGTGCGGACCTTATGTAGCAAGCCTAATGCCTCGTGTGGGGACGGAAATCACGGAGCATAGGAAGGGGTCCTAAAAGAGTTTGCGGGGTGGTCATCGAACCCAACGCACACCCCCACTTGGAAGGACTTCCGTTACGGTCTACACCGCCGGAGAGTCTCCGCTTGGGCGACCAATGGACGCTTTGGCACAACAGCACCAAATTGCCGCAAGGGCCTTAGCGAAGTTCGTTGTTTGGGCGCGAGTTAAGCGTCCAAGGCATGCCCGACCCAGATCTCGATGTGCTTACCTTCCGACACAGCGTCGCCCAGCTACCCTGGTGGGTCTTCCATGGAACCATCCTCCTTTCGCTCGTTATCGCTGGGGGTATCCTCGTCGCGCTGGACTGGATCGTTCCTCAGCTCGAGGAGATCTCACGTCCGTTCCCCTTGATTGGGGTCGAAATCGCTTTCCTCGTCATCGGGGGACTCTTGTCCGAGGTTCTCCTCGGTCACACGGTTCTGTTGTCGCCGCGGGGGGTCCGCATCCAATGGGGTCCGTTCGGGAAGACCGCCGCAACGACGTCGGTGGTAGCTACATTGACGTACGACGACGGTCGGCGGGAGTACCTTGGCGTTTTGCAAAAAACGGGATCCAACATCTATTTCGGTGCAGGCTACCTCCGAAGCGACTTCGAGAAGGCACGAACTTGGCTCCAGTCTTTCGCAGAACAGAACCAGATTCCGTACGAACGGGTCAGGAACCGGGAAGAACTGTTTAGGTTTGTCCGAGCGCATTCCAAACGATAGTCGCCGCCGCCGAAAACTCACTCGCCACTCCTCCCCGGCGAACGACCGCGCCGACCCGTGCCTAAGTCCGGACAGTCCGGCGAAAGAGATGGAGAATTCGCTGGACCGGATTTCAGTACCGTAAGAGAGTTTGCAGGGTTGGAATCGAGTCATTGCCACAACTCGACTATTTCATCTAATCAACGAGTTGGAAAAATAGTAGGGAACTCGCGGAGGCCGAACCTGCGAGTTCCTCTCGGTCATGCGATTCAGGCCTGGAGGTGTTTGACCAGCTTGTCGAACATCTCGTTCCAGCCTTGCGTGGCCCCTTCGAGATCCGGCCCCGCCGGCATCCCTGCGTGATGCAGTGTGACTTTCGTCTGGCCCTTCTCCTTCTCGAAGGTCAACGTCACGAGCATCTCCAGCGGGAGGTCCGCGCCCATGCCGTAATACGTCGCCGGCACCACGTTTCCCTTCTCATCAGCAAAGCTGTCCGTGTAGACAATTCGCCTCCCGGGGACGATTTCGCGATATACACCGGTGCCCCAGTAGTCCTTGCCCTCCGGCGACCGCATGCAGTACCGGAAGACGCCTCCGACCCGCAAGTCGACGGAGATGAAGGGGGCCGTGAATCCTTTCGGGCCCCACCACAGCTTCATTTCACGCGGGTCCGTGAGGGCTTTCCACACGCGTTCGGGCGGTGCGTCGAAGATCCTCGTGATGACGAGCTCGTTCTTCTGAGCACGACCTCTCGCTTGCTCTTTCTTCGGCCGCGCGTCGCTCTTCTTCGGTTCCTCCACCAATTCGGCGAAGCGCTCGATCGTCTCGCGGGCCCCTTCCTCCATCCCGGAGGCGAGCATCCCCTCGAGGTCCTCGACCGTCGCGAAGACGGACTTCTGCGTGACCTTCGTCTTGCCCCGAATCTCCTCGAACACGGCGCTCTCGGTCAGGACATGTCCCGGCATCCCCTCGAATTCGAAGGTTTCGACGATTCGTTCGAAAGGCACGACTTCCCGGTATTCCCCGTGGAAACCGTACTCGTTCCCCTCGGCGTCCCGTTGGACGAATCGCCAGGTCCCGCCAGGTCGGACGTCCATCTTCTCCACGACCGTGGTGTATTTCCTCGGCCCCCACCAACGAGGGATCAGCTTCGGATTCGTCCACGCCTTCCACACCAGCTCGCGAGGCGCATCGAAGACGTGCGTGCTCACGAGCTCTCGTTTCGACGTTCTCTCAGGTTTACCTATTGTGGGCATGTTTTCGTTCCTCCTTTCGTTCTTTCTTGCGGGTTTCCTCCAGGTGTTCGGCCAATCGAGCGAAACGGTCCTCCCATAGGACGCGGTAGCGCGTCAGCCAACCGAACGCCGCGCTGAGCGGCGCAGCGTCAATCTGGCAACGACGGACTCGACCGTCCGGCTCTTCCTTCAGCAGTCCCGCCGCTTCGAGGACGCGAAGGTGCCTCGAGATGGCCGGCAGGCTTACACCATGGGGCCGGGCCAGCTCGCTGACCGTGGCATCGCCTCCAGCGAGTTGCTCGAGCATCGCGCGCCGGATTGGATGGGACAGAGCCGAGAAGATCGCATCAAGGTCCAAGGCGACCGTTCCTCGTTTAACCATCTGGTTAATCGATAAGCAGGGTCAATATTTAACCTTTTTGTTAAGTATTCGGGCCTTCACGCCACAGGCCGCGGTACAGAGGCCAATGCGACGCGGTAGCCCGCGTCGCCGTGGAGCGATAGCCCCGACATGTTCTCGAGGAGCACACCGTGACCAGGCTCGAGGCCGTGGTTCTCGACCGATCCAATCCCGCTGAGCACGTACGCGATGCCTCGTCGGTCCCGGCCCACTCGGAGAAACGCCGTGGCTTCTTTCGCGAACCCGATGTCGATGAGCTCGAGACCGGACGAAGTGCGGGCAGGTCCGTTCGATCCGACGAGAGACGTGCGGACCGTCCCGTCCGAGCCCACAGGTGGGCGACTCGCCGTCAGGATCTGGAGCGAGGTCGAGGGAGATTCGGTCGTCACAGGCAGACGCACGACGATGGAAAGCCATCGGGCCGTTCGCCCTCGTTCCATCCGTAGCGCGTGCTGGACCTCGTCTCGCGCCGTGAGGACGAGGAGCGATCCTTCCGTCAGGCTGGTATGATTCCCCGAGCCGTCCTCATGGTCGATGTATCCTTCGAGGACGTACTGGATGACTTCCTGTCCGAGATGCGGGTGCATCTCGCCTTTCCTTCGCGAGGTCGCCATGCTCTCCGCGAAGCGCTGGAACGGGAGAAAGGGTTGCTCGTCGCGGGTCGGGAAAAGAAGATGGGCCGTCGTGTCGGAGGCGTCAATCTCCCCATGGACAATCGTGAGTTCCCGAGGCTCTCTAGTTGGTGTCAGGGGACCCTCTCCACCATCTGTCACTTGATCGATAAGGGTCAGGCGGCCGTCGGATATAGGTTCTCGGTCGTCCGCCCTCAGGGGAAGGAGCCGTCCGGATCGTACGGATCATAAGCGATCCATCTCGTCCAGAACCACATCCGAACCACGGCCGTCGCAACCCACGTGAGCACGAGACCCGCTGCGTAAAGTCCGAGGTCTGAATAGCCACCGAGGCTCGACCGGATCCTGGCCGCTGCTCCCACGACAAGGAAGACCACCGTAGAAGCCCCCAGGATGAACGAGGCGAGGACCTCGGCTTCCAGGTGGCTCGGTGCCATGTGACCCGGCATTTTCTCGGGCCGAGGCCGGTAGAGGACGGCGTGCTTCTGCGCTTTCTTGTGAATTCGGTGCACATGGAGATAGGGAGGAATGAGCAGGACCACCACGACCGCGGTCACCAAAAAGAAGCCCGCGGCCCCCAGGAAGAAACGGGCCACGGAAGCGAAGGCCACGTAAGCAAACGTACCCATGGCGAGCAGGACGAGGAACAAGCCGATGCTTCGCGGCTTTCGCTTTGAGCCGAGGGCCACGGCATTCCCATGACTCTCGCCGCTCAAAGGCCTTCCGACGGAACGCCTTCAACGCTCACGGACGCTCGATGATCATCGAGACCGCATTGCCACCGCCGAGGCAGAGGGTCGCGAGACCGCGCTTGGCGCCGCGGTCCTTCATCGCGTAGGCGAGCGTCGTCAAGACGCGCGCGCCGCTGCAGCCGATCGGATGTCCGAGGGCTACCGCCCCACCGTTCACATTGAACTTCTCGTACGGAATTCCGAGCTCGCGCATCACGGTGACGCTTGCAGCGGCATACGCTTCATTATGCTCGAACAGGTCGATATCGTCAATCGAAAGGCCCGTCTTCTTCAGAAGCTTCCGGACGCCGGCGATCGGCGCCTCCATGACCAGCTCCGGTTTCACGCCGACCGTGCCATAGTCGACGACGCGCGCGAGCGGCGTCACGCCGTGCCGGTCGGCGGCCTTCTCCGACATGACGACCATCGCCGCGGCGCCGTCGCTCAGCTGGGACGCATTCCCCGCGGTCACTTGGCCGCCCTCTCGGAAAACGGGAGGTAGTTTCGCTAGTTTCTCCATCGATGTATCTGTGCGAATCCCCTCGTCGATCTCGACCCGACCCGCGCCGGGCACGTCGACGGGGAGGATCTGCTCCTTGAATCGCCCCTCCTGCGTGGCCGAGGCCGCGCGTCGCTGGCTCTCAAAAGCGAAACGGTCCATCTCCTCGCGCGTGACATGGAATTTCTCCGCCACGATCTCGCCGGTGATCCCCATATGGTACTGGTTGTAGGCGTCCCAGAGGCCGTCGTTCACCATCGCATCGAGGAACGGCACGTTGTTGATCCCAATCCCCCAGCGGGCCTCTTTCACCAGATACGGCGCGCGGCTCATCGACTCCATGCCGCCCGCGAGCAGGACTTCCGCGGACCCGGCACGAATCATGTCGGACGCGAACATGACCGTCTGGAGCCCGGACCCGCATACCTTGTTCACCGTCACCGCACCGACGCGGTCCGGAAGGCCACCGAAGAGCGCCGCCTGCCGCGCCGGGTTCTGGCCGAGGCCCGCGGCGATCACGTTCCCCATGAGCACTTCCTCGATGTCCGCCGGCACGAGGCCCGACCGGTTCACCGCTTCCGCGACCGCAAGGCTCCCGAGGCGGACCGCCTCGACGTTGCGGAACGCGCGTCCGTACTTGCCCACCGGAGTGCGGCAGGCACCCGCAAGAATCACATCCGTCAGCGCCGAAACCCCCGTGACGGATGTCAAGAGGGTGGCCCGGTATTAAGCTGTTGTCCGGTGGCTGCGGAACCACTCCAGGGTCCGCGGCACACCGTCCTCGTAGGGCGTCGCGGGGGGCCGGCTTCCCGTGAGCGACCGATACAGCGTTCCATCCAGGAGAATCGGATCTTCGAAGAGATAGGCCATCTCGTATGCGGCGCGCGCCATCGGGTTGAAGAGCCCGACCAGGCGGTACATCCCGCGCCCGAAGACCCGAACGGAGGGCTCGCCCGACCCGGCGGCCCTGTAGACGAGTCGAATGAAGTCCCTCGACACGATCGGACCAGGACCTGGGACGTGGACCGCCCGGCCGTGCGCCGCGGGCGTCCCGAGGAGTCTCAGCATCGCTTCGGCCGCGTCGTCGTTGAGAATGAATTCATGGAGCGCGTCGGCATCGAGCGGCCATCGGCACGGCCTCCCGGTGAGCGCGCCTTCGAAGACGGGGCGGACGTCGTCATGCATCCCACCGGGGCCATAGACGTCCGGGTATCGCGGGAGGACGAGGTCGACGCGTCCGTCCTGATGGGCCTGGAGCAATCTCCTTTCGACGGCTAGCCGAACCCGTCCTTTCACCGTGTGCGGTTCTTGCGGATGGTCTTCCGTGACGAACCGAGATCGAGGGCGGCCGTAGACGTACACGTTGCCGGGAAAGACCAGGGTCGCGCCTGCGGCTTCCGCGGCCGCGAGTGCGTTCTCTGCGAGAATCGGGACCACCCGTGGCCACTCGGGATACGGGACCGTCGCTGCGTGCACGACGACGTCGATGCCGCGGACCGCCTCGATAGCGGATTCCTGTGAGCGAAGGTCGACCGGGATCACCTCCGTCCCTACTGGGAATCCGGCCGTTCCTCGACCGGGGCGAACGACGGCGCGGACCTGGTGGCCGCCGAGGCGCGCTCGGCGCACGACGGCCCCTCCGATCAATCCCCTCGCACCGAGGATCGCAATCCGCATGCGCCTCGGACCATCGCGGCCACTGAAAAGGATGACGCCTTCGAGGGGGCGAACAACCTACGTGCACGATGCATGCACGAACCCGGCTTATGCCGCCCCTGCGACCGTCGCCGGAAGGCCCGCTTCGGTGAGGCGGGCGAGGTGTGATCGATGAGAACCGGAATCAAACTGGGGCCGCGTGCGGCCGCCTTCGTGGCGGTCTTGATCGCGGCGAGCGCGGTGGGCATCCTGACGCCCACGCTGAGCAACACGGTGTCGAAGGACGTGCAGGTGACAGGCTTCGCGGTCACCCTGACGGTCGACGGGATCCCGGATTCCGTGGCCCCGGGGGGCGTGTTCCGCGTTATCGCGACGCTGGCGAACAACGCGAACCGGCCCGTTCCCGCGGTCCTGCGGATGGAAGTGCGCAATCCGAACAACACGGTGCCCGATGAGTTGACCGTATATTCGCAATGCGGCGCGGAGGAAGTCGTCTCGGGAACGCGGCTGATCTACTACATCGGCTGGCATGGGCCCCTCCTCGCTCCGAAGGGAGTCTCCTTCGCGGCGGGCGTGGACCTCGCGACCGTTTCGTCGGCCATCGGGTCCGCCGAATACTGGCCCTCCGTCCTCCACGAAATCCAGGACCGGGATCCCGCGGGGTACGAGTCCCTCGTGGCTCCTGGGTTGAACGCGTCCGTGGGAGTTCGGAATTCGGGCTCGTCCCTCCTGAAGACCCTGAACTACTACGGCATGGTCGGCTCTGGGAACCCGGCGAGCTCGAACTTGGCAGACTGGACACTCACGACCGTTTTCTCCGAACGGTTCGTGGCCTTCGGGGGACCATCGCAAGATGGGTTCCTTGTGGAAGTGAATCCCCAATCTCGCGGGAGCTTCCAGTTCAAGCTCTGGGCCGAACGACCGGACGTCCTCGGGATACCGCACCACCCGTACACCTGTGGGCCGCTCTGAACCGCGGCCCGTCTCTTTTTTTATCCTCACGAATAAATACAAATGGCCATAACTTGATTTCGCGGGTGCGGATGACCGCCCCATGGAATTCCCGCCGTTCGAGCACCTCCGGTTCTATGAAGGCGTCCACGACGTCCGCCTGAACATTTCCTATTCGAACATCAAGGGCTTCACCCTCGGCGAGTTCCACCAGACGCTCCCCAAGGACCTGGACCTGAACTGGACGGATGAGCGGGGACCGCCGGAACTTCGACGGCTGATCGCGCGGCACGGGCGGGTGGCGATGGACCATGTGCTCGTGACCACAGGGGCCACGGAGGCGAACTTCCTTGCGAACGCAGCCTTGGTCCAGCCACGGGATCGCGTCGTCGTCGATACTCCTAACTACTCGCCCTTGCGCGATTGTGCCGTGGGTCTCGGTGCGGATGTCGTCCCGGTCGTGAGGGATTGCCACGACGGATGGTCCCTCGACCTCGACCGATTTCGGAAGACGGCAGGAGGCCGAGCGAAGCTCCTCGTGTTCGCGAACCTGAACAACCCCACTTCTGTCCCCATTGGACGAAACGATCTTCAAGAACTCGCGGACATTGCGCAGGAGTGCGACGGCTATGTCCTCGTGGATGAGACGTTCCGCGAGCTCACCTTTCATAATCCGCCGCCGAGCGTGGCCGAATTCGGGCCACGGATGATCGCTCTGTCCACCGTGACCAAGGTAGGCGGCCTCGGCGCCCTCCGAGTCGGTTGGATTGTGGCTCATCCTCGCCTCCTGGAGCGGTTCAAGGCCGTGAAGGACTACACGACCGTGTGCGGGTCCTCCATCTCTCAACTTCTCGCGATGTGGGCGCTCCAGCGGTGGCCGTTCTTCCGACGACGTGCGAAAAACATCTTGGACCGGAACCGAAAGTTGGTGGAGGAGGCGCTCACAAGGATGCCCGCGTTGCGTGGCGATGTGCCAAAATCCGGGAGTGTCATGTTTCCTCATTCCGAAGTGAGGGTGCCGAAATTGGCTCAACAGCTTCTCCGTGTGTACAAGACGATCATCGCGGAGGGACGATTCTTCGGCATGGACGATCATTTCCGATTGGGCCTGGGCGGAGACGCCAACGAATTCCGGCAGGGATTACGGAATCTCGAAAAATCTCTGCGAGAGCTCGCGTGAGTCTGGTTCCCCTGGAGCGCCCGCGCCCGGATTCGAACCGGGGTCTTCGGGTCCGAAGCCCGATAGTCTGTCCGGACTAACCTACGCGGGCACTCTTTCTCCGTACTTGGTTCTGCGATAAGAAGGTCTCGCCCGCTGGGTCCCGATTCCTCGTGGGAAACGGCGATGGACGCAAAGAGAGGACCGCCACCCCGCTCCCGTGCTGAATCGGGTTCACCGCTCCCGCCTCCATATTTCGGTGGCCCACTCATACTCTCAGTACCAGTCATCATATACTCCCACTCGTGTACGGAGACCCGGAGAGGGATATTTTGAGCAGCATCACTGTCGGCCAGGAAAACTCGGGACCCATCAAACTGTACTACGAAGACCACGGCACGGGGAAGCCGGTCGTGCTGATCCACGGATGGCCTCTGAGCAGCGCCTCCTGGGAAAAGCAAGTGTTGGACCTACTGAAAGCGGGCAACCGGGTCATCGCCTACGACCGCCGAGGGTTCGGCCAATCCAGCAAGCCTACGACGGGCTACAACTACGACACATTCGCCGAAGACCTGCACAAGCTCGTGACGGAGCTCGACCTCCGCGATTTCGGGTTGGTCGGCTTCTCCATGGGCGGCGGCGAAGTGGCCCGCTATCTGGGCAAGTACGGATCCGACCGCGTAAGCCAGGCGGTGTTCATCAGCGCGGTACCACCGTTTCTGCTCAAGACGGCGGACAATCCGGAAGGAGTCGATGCCGGGGCCTTCGAGGGAATCAAGGCCGGGATCGCCGCAGACCGTCCGGCGTTTCTTTCCCAGTTTCTTTCGGATTTCTTCAACGTGGACCTCTTCCGCGGCAAGCAAATCACGGACCAGGCCGTGCAGCTCAACTGGAACATCGCGGCGGCCGCTTCGCCCACAGGCACCCTGGATTGCGTCACCGCGTTCTCATCGACGGACTTCCGGAACGACCTCAAACGCATCGACGTGCCCACGTTGGTGATCCACGGCACGGCAGACCGGATTGTGCCCTTCCCCGTCTCGGCGAGGCGCATGCCGGAATTCGTGAAGGGATGCAAGCTCATCACGATCGAGGACGCTCCGCACGGCCTGATCTGGACCCACGCGAGCAAGATCAACCCGGAGCTGGCACACTTCCTCGGCTAGGGACCGCCTGACGGCGAAGGCTGAGGTGCGTATCGCCCCGTGAACGTCTCTCGAAGGGCTGTGCAGCGGACAGGTTCACTTCGGGCTGACCGCTCGTTCCTCCGGAGGCCGAACTTGCCGGAATTCCTTGTAGATCAACGCATCGTAGGCCAACTTGAGAATCCCCGCGGCCACTAACGGTACGCCTAACCAGAGATTCGCGAGGGCGTAGCCCGCCAGCGATGGACTGATCGACGAGGACACGGTGCGCGTCGTGCTCGTGAGCCCCGCGGCCGCCGTCCGGTCCGATTCGTCGACGATTGCCATGACGTAGGATTGCCTCGCGGGCACGTCCATTTGCGATAACGACTGACGGCAGAGGAGGAAGAATACGGCTGTCAAAGGTGTCGACGCGAACGCGACCCCGATGAGGAAGACGTTCGAGGGCATGTGAGTGAAGACCATCGTCCGCAACAGTCCAATCCTTCGCGCGATTCGCTCCGATACGAGAAACGACAGGGCGGTCACCAACTGGGTCGCAAAGAAGATGGCCCCGAGGGTGGCCAAATCCAGTCCAAATCGGAGGAAGAAATAGTACGAGAGGATGCTCTGTCCGATGAAGCCGCCGCCGAACGCATCCACCGCGAACAGGGCCGACAACTTGGCGATGGTGGGACGGCTACGGGGGGAGAGCGCCGGCCGTCGCGCAGGCCTGGACTCCGGTTCGACCCCTCCGGAGAGGGAAGAGTAGAGCACGGCTCCGATCAGTCCGGAGATCATGTAGGCCAGGAACAGCGGCGGGTAGCCCACGTATCTCGGCAGTCCCGCCAAAAGCGCTCCTGCTGAAGACGCGCCGTATCCGACCAAGTTGTACACACTGAATGCGAGCGTCCTGCGATCGGCGCGGGCGGTCCGCGGGAGAATCGCCTGTTCGAGCGAAAGGAACGGTCCCACTTCTCCAGCCCCGACGGTCATGTTCCCTACGATGCCCGC
>Ga0209804_1002588_pt1 | contig 10848 bp, 11 predicted proteins | sample GraSoiAngelo_139_FD_185896 | JGI IMG/M metagenome (GOLD analysis project Ga0209804, IMG submission 185896) | Grasslands soil microbial communities from the Angelo Coastal Reserve, California, USA - 14_0929_12_20cm (SPAdes) (version 2) | ecosystem: Environmental > Terrestrial > Soil > Grasslands ... | reverse complement strand
CCAAGTCGTCTAGAAGCGATTTTCTAAGGAATAATATGAAAAAAGAATTTGATAATCAGGCGAGGAAAGACGGATTGATTTACTTGGCAAAGTGTCGGGTGTATTTAAACTGCGCGGGATTGTCGAGCAAAAAGCCATGCGAAAACGCCTACTGTTTAGCCTTTTGACTAGTTTATTTTTCGGTCCAGCAGGGCGCACGCAAGCTCCCCCTGCCGTCCAGAATGCCAGCGGGATGCGCCTGGTTGTGGCGGACGAAAACAGCTATCCAACGCTGCGGGTTGTACTTCCGGGTCATCCCGACAGCGATAAGACCATAGAGGTGATTTTCCCTGAGCACGTCACGGTCCGACATGTGGGCGACACGGAAGGAAAGCATCTGTTTCTGTTTCAGCCAGGCCAGCACGGAGATCGACCTGCTTGGCGGCAGGTCGGCCGGTCGCTGCAATATGAAAAGGATTTCGCGGGCGGTCTCCACATGTTAGCGACTGCCATGCTGGAAGACGATGGAGTGCGCTTTAGCTACGAATTCGTGAACCGATCCCAATTAGTCTATGAAATGATTTACGCCCCGACCGACCCGAGGCTCACTTCCATGTTTCACGATGTTCGCTTGGAGCGGACCTATGTTCACCATAAGGACGGATTTGATCTCTTAGCGTCGGAAACGCCGAGTCGATTGACGATACCGCTCGACCAATGGCTACCTGCCCGCTACTTGGCGTCCTACACCTGGCCGATTCCCGCCAAAAAAGTAGAAAAAAGGGATGGTATTACGTACTACAACAAGTCCCGCGCCGTTGACGAGCCCTTGATCGCAACGGTTTCAAGTGACGGCAAATGGGTGGTGGCCAGTTTCACACGTACAACCGGAAACGTGTGGAGCAACCCGGAATTGACATGCCAACACGTAGACCCACAAATTCCCCTCGCGGTCGGCGCGAGTGCAGCGATGGAGACGAACCTTCTGGTGTTTCAAGGTTCTTTGGATGACGTCTTGAAGAAGGTCGATTCACAGCGCCAATCCCTTAGATAAAACGATGCCATCGGCGATTGGATTCGCGTCATTTTAGCCGCTAAGTGATGGTAGCTCTCGATCCTAAGCTGCAGAGGCAAGTATTCGCCATGAAGTCTCTCATCGCAGCCATTGTTGTGTTGGCATCCCTCGCAGTGGGTGTTCGAGGTCAAACGCCGGGCCCAAACGCTGCGGTCAAGACCACGACCGTCCCGCTGGATAGACTGAACGAACAGCAGGCCCGCAATGTGAAAACGGAATGGGTAACGTACAAGGGGCGAAAAGGGCTGCGCGTGATTGACACCGCACCGCCGGATGTCGCCGACGGGATTCAACTTGTCATCTTAAATAAGACTGAATTTCGGGACGGCACGATTGAAATCGAGTTGACGGGTGAACCCAGCCCGACGGCAAAGAGCACAGCACCGCGGGGATTCGTCGGTGTGGCCTTTCGCGTCAATCTTGACGCCGCCAAGGACGTCGCAAAGTACGAATGCTTTTACCTGCGTCCGACTAATGGGCGGGCCGACGACCAGGTGCGACGCAACCATTCGACCCAATACATTTCTCATCCGGACTTCCCCTGGTTTCGATTGCGTAAGGAGTTCCCGGAGAAATACGAGAGCTATGCAGACGTCGTCCCGGGAGAATGGACCAAGCTGAAGATCGAAGTGCATGGTGACAAGGCGCGCTTGTACGTGCAGGGTGCGCCGCAACCCGCCCTAGTCGTCAACGACCTCAAGCAAGCGCAAGGCAAGATTGCTTTATGGGTTGGAACCGAAACGATCGCGCACTTCGCCAATCTACGCGTATCACAGTGATTTCTGGAATCAGCGGTGCGATTGCCATCGTTAGTGGTTACAACAACGATAAGACTTAGCGCCCACCGGCGCCGCATCCTCCTAGAAAAACCGAGCGACGCAACTCTAGGTGTAAGTTCCCCAGCAGGTCCATTCCGCGAGTTGTCTGGTTCTCAATCGAAGAGGAACCACCGCCGCGAGGCACGAACGCGAGCTGAGGAACCTGAAGAATTTCTTTCCCGCGCTTCTCCCAAGCGCGTCAGGAGAGCCTTTGCCCTGTTGACACGGACTTATCATGGTCGGCTAATCGGAAACTGAGGCCCGAGCGGAGGCACTAATACTGCTAAAACAGGTTCGCCTGTGCAGGAGTGTCCAAGATGACGGGCAATGCGGACTCCGCATCGTCAATTTTTGAATTGTTGAGTTTCCTGCTGACAGGATACCGACGCATTAGATTCGCGTCGTAGGGCTTGAGAATGTCACGAATTGTTTCGAAGTCTTTGACGTCGGGATCGAGCCACACATCGTACTTGTCGGGCGTCACGATGACGGGCATACGGTCGTGCAGATCGGCTACGAGGGAATTCGGGCCAGTCGTTAAGATCGTGCAACGATCACTTCGCTGGCGTGAGTGAAATTGAGGGTTGTGAATGGGATTTCTATTGTCGCGGTCCATCCGTCAGGAGCGATGCGCGCTTCGGATGTCCACACTCCGTCCCACCCCCGGTCGAAGTCTCCTCCATTTGTGTCTCCTTGCTCTTCCACGATGAGGCCGTCGTTTTGCGTACCAAGTGGATTGACCTCGAATACGTAGGCGCCACGGCGATTGTGGTTCGAATCGATCAGGATTTCGAAGTGGTCGTCCAGGTCTTGGCTTACGTCCCGCCGGAGTTCGGTCGCGATGATCCGCGAAGGCTCGGAGTCATAGCAATGAATCCCGAAATACACGGCGTGTCGCGTGTAGAGAATGCGTACTTCTGTCTTCTCGGTTGGCGACTCGCCTTCGTGGGGTTCCCGTTGACGGAACTCCGTAATGGGTTTGGCGGATTGCCAGAGCGGATCGTTCAAGGTTCCGCCGAGCTTTGGGACGTGATCAACAGGAGTTGCTTCCGCACTCATCCGGGCGGACTCGCCCTTCGCAGGTGAAGCTTCGGCGTTCGCCCCAGACGATCGAAATAACAAGAGACACAGACTAAGAAGCCCGCACGCTAGATTGCCTCGCCTGCGGTAGAAGTTGCTCATGGAACCTGGATTTGTGGTCTGTCAATCCCGCATCTCATAAATTCATGATTCCGCGCACTTGTTCGCACCTGCCAGGGCCTTCGCTTTTTACACGCTATTCGGGCACTGCATAGTTCCAGATTTGCGCGGGTTCCAGTCCCGACGCCGGCACGCCGACGTACAGACTCGTTCCATAGAAAATGCCCGTGCGCACGCCCACGGCGGAAGGGATATTTGCGGAGAGCGTATAGTGGTCCGGGTCATTCTGTTGGACCACGCTGATGAATCCTTCGCCGCCGAGCGCATAAATCCGCTTGCGCTCCGCGTCGTAGTAGACATCGTCGCACGATCCTCCCACCGGGACTCTCGCTACTTCTTTGCCCGTATCGGTATCCAGCACGATTAGGAACGGGGGTCTCCGGGTCACCACGAAGAGGCGATGATCGTCTTCATCGAGCGCCATTGGATAGTTTGCTTTGACTCCGTTGAGTCCCCATTTGGTCAACTCGCCGGTCTTCCGGTCGATCACGTTGACCACACTGCCGTCATCCGGGACATTGACGAAAATGCGAGACCCTTTCTTTTCTAGCTGGAACGACTCGGAGTGACCTCCACTGCCCTTGAGGTCCTTCCCGACATGGGTTTCCGTCTCTGCATCGATCATAGCGATGCCGCCCACGATGCCGACAAAAACCCGTTTTGAATCTTCATCCCATCGCAGGTTGTCGGTGTCGGATTCCGCACCCAACTCGATACTCTTGCGAAGCGCGTACGTTTTGCCATCATAAACTTTGACCGTGCCGTTTCCCGCGTTGGCCACAAAGATTTTGTCCAATCCGGGAACATAGAGTACGCCCTGAGGTTCATCCAACCCCTTGATGCTCTGAACGACTTTGGCCTGAAAGGTGTTCACAATCTCCATCGAATTGTTACCCAGCGCGGCAAAAATCAGGAGCCGGCGCTTGGGAAATGCCGTGAAATGGTCGATACGACCGGCGACACCCGGCACCGGTATTTTTTGAATGAGCTGCAACGGCGCAAGTTCGCGGGACGGCGCCTGAGGCGCCGCGACTGCAGTCCTTGTACCTCGCATCGTAAGCAATCCGGGTGCGCCCAATGCCACCACGCCAACGGCTAGCAACTTCTTCATATCTCCTCCTGAGAGAGATTCTTTTTACTGCTTCCTCTAAAGAATCCACCGTGTCCGAAGAATTTCAGGGCTCTGGTTCGAAGACAAGAATAGCGGCCCCTTCGTTCTTATGAGCAGGTGCCGCGACGTAGTACCGATTCAGCTCAGGGGACCAAAACGAGGTACCGGCACCTGGTTTCGTGGGTATTTTCCCGATGGTTTCGTAGTGATCAGCATCTTTCTGTTGGTAGGCGAAGATGTATCCAACGTCAAAGTCGCGGCCCCCGGAAACATACACTCTCTTGTGTTCGCCATCGAAATAGACCCCGTCCATGCCCTCAACGGTTGGGAGATTTGCGATCTCCTTGCCGGTCTGAGAATCCATAACAATCATTTGTGGGGGCGTACGTGTTCCGATAAACAAACGGTGCGTTTTTTCGTCAAAGGCTCCGTCGCCATTCCGCTGGCTGCTGACAGACCACGTGGATACCACCTCGCGTTTCTTGGTATCCACCACTTGAACTTTACTTGCGGTAGAAACAAAAACAAACAAGGTATTGCCGGACTCGTCCAACAGAAGTTCCGCAGGGTGCGCCTCCACTTTGACGTCGCCAACGTGCTTGTCCGTTTCGGGGTCGATGATCCCAACTTCGCCATAGTCCTTGCCTGCGTCTTTGCCACCGTATCCCACGTAGATCAATTTCGTGTGCGGATCGTAGGTCACTCGGTTGGGCCCAAGATCCAGCTTGATGGAATCAAGCAATTCGAGAGTGTCCCCACGGAAGACGCGGAGCATCCCGTCATCTCCGCTAGCAACGAACACCTTATTGAGGGATGGAACGAAGGCAATTCCCTGTGTTTTCTTAAAACCAGGAACGCTTTTCAACCATTTGCCGGCCTGAAGGTCGACCACTTCGAGCGAGCCGTTCTCGAGGCCGGCCACAAAGAGCCGCTTGCCTTTGACATCCTCATCCATGTGGTCAATGCGGCCTTTGACATTCGGCATCGGAATGGTTCGGATGAGTCGAAGGGGAACATTGTCTTGCGGATAGGCTTGGGTACTCAATGACGCAAGCAAAATCAGACCAAAAGCAGAAAACTTCTTCATATAGTTCCTCCATAAACTCAGTGACAGCGTTTCCTGACGACTCGCCTACTCTTCGCACCGACTCTCACAGGCGATCGCGAACCGCACCGAGGGGCCCGAGAGCTTCCGAGCTGCCCCCTAACGGGAAGGGAGATGGTTTTGAATACGCCTTGCAGGTAACCGTAGTTCGGCTATTTTGTACACCGCCTGGTCCTATAACGCTACTGAAGTTTTGCTGAACAAATCGTAAGGATAGCGGCGAACGAGAAAAAACTTGAGCTTAAGAGGTCAGGAATGTTCTGGACCGTTCGAAGAGCGAACGCGATCCTGGCTCTACGCTGCTGCCATCTCAATGGCGAGCTTGAAGATTGCTGGGAGGCACGTCGGGCGGCTTAAGTTCCACTTGTAAGTCGCGCAGCCCCCGAATGACCCGAATGACGTTGAAGCTGCGAACCAGTATGCCGCTGTGATATCCTCACACCCACCAGCCATAGGAGATACACGAGAGGAGAAGTTAGCAGTTTTCCGGCACCTTTTTTGGATTCCGGAATTCATTCCCCACCTTGCCCATGTGATTTCGCGGGTCCGCGACCATTTGACTACCTTGAGGATCGTGTGCGGGCGCTACATTTGCTTTTAGAGAGTAAATTCCTACTAGCGGAGGTCTTACAATGGTTATTTTGAACCGACGTGCACTACTGCAAAGCTTGGGAATCGCGATTCCGGCCGCTGGCGTTCCGAGCGAACTAGCGGCACTCGCGGGCCGTCACCAACCCGACGACGACGGGTTTCGACAGCCTGTACAAACCACGGTAGCCGACTGGGGGCCGGTGGCGGGCGCCCTTGGACGAAGCGGCAAGCTGAATAGCGGTACCGTGTACCGGGTCGGGTTCCCGCGCGGCGACCTGAAGGTCACCAGTTACGGTATCCAAGTCGCCGCTGGACTCTCGCTCGGCGGCTACGCCGCCTTCGCTCGCTACGATGACGGTCAGACCATGGCCATGGGCGACCTAGTCGTCACCGAACCTGAACTTCCCGCCGTGACGGACGCCATTCACCGCAACGAAATCGACCAGAGCGCCATTCACAAGCACCTGCTTGCCCACGAGCCCGCCATCTGGTGGACCCATTTCCACGCCATGGGTGATGCGACGGTCATCGCTCGAGGTGTTCGCGCTGCTTTGGATCAAACCGGCACGCCACCACCTGCTCCTGTGAAACCGCCCGTCCCGCTCGATCTCGACACCGTTGGCATCGATGCCGCGCTTGGCACACCCGGTACGAACGACGGCGGCATCTACAAATTCTCATTCGCCCGAAACGAGACTGTTGCCGTTGACGGCAGAGTCGCGACGCCAGCTATGGGCATCAACACTGCTCTGAACTTCCAGCCCGTTGGCAATGGGCAGGCAGCGATCAATGGCGACTTCGTCATGGTCGCCGCTGAAGTGCAGAATGTCATCATGGCGCTGCGAGCCGGGGGTATACAGGTGGTCGAACTCCACAACCACAGCCTCCATGACCAGCCACGCCTCTTTTACCTCCACTTTTGGAAGGTAGACAATGGCGTAGCCCTCGCCCGAGCGCTTGCCGCCGCCGTGCATGCCACAAACGTCCACCCTGCCTGACACCGGCCCATGGGGGTATGCGGTGAGCCGGCCCAACTTCTTGACGTTCTGCCTGGCATTGGCCAAATCGGCGCCCTTGGGGACAAAATTCATCTTCACAGCCTATGGCTGTGATATAAAAAGTGGAGTTTTGCGCCAAGGTCGCATTAGAAAAGGACCTTATGACGACAGTAAAAATCGAAGCTCCCTCTGTGAGAGTTCCCGAGGAACATTTTTGGCGCTGTGAAGGCGGCTCCGAGAGAAAGGCCGAGCTCGCAATCGGAGCGCCAGTGCTGCTCGCAATTCGGCCAACCAGAGTCCCCACCGTGGCTTGGGCATTCAATCGAGGGCAAAGAAAAAGACAGAGTGACAAGGCAATCACTTTGGCGACGCTTGAAAGGTCTCTGTTTTGATTCGAATCGAAAGGCAATGTGCGTCCCCGTGCCCGGAGGCATTCGCCAACCGGGAATCCTGTGCCAAGGCGTGATTCACCCGACTCCGCTCATCTTAGGGGCCTTGGTCGGACTCGCCTACTTAAGATTTCCTGAACGAATCGTCAGGATTTCTGGCAGCAAGCTTCTTCGTACGTACGAAATCATCGCCTGGACCTTTACTGCCGGAGACTCGCGTCGAGCGTGAGGTTCCCCTTAGGGCCTCAGTTTGAACCTGCCTACGACAGTCAATCGCACACTTGCTAGGCAAGCGGTCTACTGCCTCTGGCGTTTGATCGTGAATGCCGGCGCCAATGCTCGTACGGATCTGACGAGCCTGAGCCAAGAATCAATGGACCAAGTGCGGCAAAATATTTCGGTCCAATTGCATCAATTTCAGTCCAACTACAGTCCAAAACGGACCGCTTTCCGGGTAGATTTTAGTAAGTTAGAGGCGTAAGGACAATTGAATCATCAGGAGTTATGGAGCGGGCGATGGGAATCGAACCCACGTCCGAAGCTTGGGAAGCTCCCGTACTACCATTGTACGACGCCCGCTAGTTGTTTCTGATTGTACTCAGGAATTGATTTTTCGTACAGCGGTTTGAGTGATGTCGGTTCCGAAAATTCTGATGTCCCGGCAGAAGCTCAAAACATCGGCCGGCAGAGCGCATGGCTTCCCGTCAGATGCCCGTAGCGGTCGTTGACTTGCTTCAATCCATCCAGATCCCGGATTGTGTCCGAGCATACTGTGATCCACAAATCGGACAATCATTGGCGCCCAGACATCGGCACTTTATCTGTCGGCTTGCGCTGAAACCATCCCATGGCGCATAGCATAATGAATAAGGTCGGCCAGAGAATGGAGGCCAAGCTTGAGCACGATTTTGGCCCGATGCGTCTCTACGGTCCTGACGGTGATTCCCAGCTGTGCTGCGATCTCCTTATTCGACTTCCCCTCGGCTAAGCGGTGGACGATCTCGGTCTCGCGAGGGGTTGTTCGCGTACCTCGCTCCCCTTGCCGCTGCTCGCTTCTTGTTTTGAGAAATCCCTCCAGCACGATTTCCGATACTTTAGGAGTGAGGAAACGCTTACCATCAGCAACGGCTCTTACGGCTTTCGGAAGAGAGTCCGTGAGATCGGATTTCAAGATGTATCCATGAGCCCTGCATCCAATGCACGCCGCACCATCTGGTCTGACTCGTGCATGGTGAGCACAAGAACTTTACTATCCGGAACTGCCTCCCGTATTTGACGTACCGCCTCGACTCCCGTCCAGTTCGGGCATGCTGATATCGACTACGGTGACATCCGGTTTCAGTTCAACTGCCTTTTCTACTGCCTCACGGCCATTGGTTGCCTCGCCGACGAGTCGCCAGCCGCGTCGGGAGTGGAGGACCGCCCGTACACCACGGCGCACTAACCGGGGTCGTCAGCGATCAGAATGCGAAGTTTTTTCACAGATGCGGGACGCAGAGCCTGAGTTGCATAACATCAGATTTTCTTAGCCATTTACGAGCATAGCGTAAGACACCTAATATCAATATGTTACGTAGATTCTGCGTCTTAGGTCAGCCCGTTTAGAGTGACATCCTCGGACATTTTGGCAACCATTTTTTTTGACGTGCATCTATGTAGGCGAAGACGCCAAGCGTGGGACAAGGATATGAGCATCAACCGGGATCGAGAAAAAGAAAGCGTCGTCGCTGAGCAGTCCGCTGAACCAGAACTCATCGCCGCGGATTCGGTAACTGCTGATTTGGAAGGGGCCAAGCTGGCCGTGGACTTAGACGACCTGAGGCAAACCTTGCAGCGGCGACAGGCAGATTTTGACAACTACCGGAGGCGCATCGAGAGAGAGAGGAGAGAGGATTCCAAGCGGGCGACCGCACGGGTGATCGAGGCCTTGATTCCGGTGATCGACGGTTTCGAGCACGCGTTAGCGGACAACTTTCGCAAGGGTTTTGAGCTGATCTATAAGCACCTCCTGGACAACGTTGCAAAGCTCGGAGCTGAGCGCATCGAACCAATCGGAAAGCACTTTGATCCTCATCTGCACCAGGCCATGGACCGCATCGAGACAGCCGACTACGAAGACGGAACCATCCTGCACATATTTGATCCGGGATACCTCTTTCATGGGCGCGTGTTGCGTCCGGCAATGGTACGGGTCGCGGTGAATCCACGCCCGCCATCCAGGAATATTGTCCACTGAGAAAAACTATCCGCTGACACCGGCAAGCCCGCGCCGCAATGGTGCCGGAGCTCCAACCAGAAGGCAAAGAGGAGGTGAACTTAAGTTATGGCGATGACCGACATCATCACGAGTCTCCGTGACGGAACCCTGCTGGTGCGACGCGGAACATGGTTGCCAGAGACGGTGAAGATCGAAGGCCAACTCGTGCTTGGGGAATGGAATCTTGCCTCGCGACCTAGCCATGCTGAGTTCGACAGAGAGCTCTACAAGGCCGGCTGGCAATTCTTTTACATTCCGCCAGAGACCCAAGCTGGCGCACTCGGCTTCAACCTGAAACATGCGCTCACAAGGGCGTTGAAGAAGTTGTTGGTGAAGGTGGACGCTACGAAGCTGAACGCCGTTCAAATTACGGTTGTTGGAACGAAGAAATTCTTGGGCATTCACTACGCGAGCATCAGCGCATATCTCCGTCACGTTCAGAAGAGTTTGATTCTGGCAGCGGAAAAGACAGAACAACAGAGGTTGCCGCGCGCCGCGTAGTGGGTTACGGGAGATTCCGGCTGTCCAAACCTACGCATGAGATGAGGCTGAGAGCAGGTCCGGAGCGCCCTCACACTCTTCTGCCGGAAGTGCCGGCAAAGCGCCACTAGATCAAAAAGGAGGTGTCTTATGGCGACCAAACCGATCAACGTTGAAGCTACACTTGCCGCGGCGCGCACAGCGCACACTGTCGGGGCTCTGAGTCAATGGCTGTCTGCGAGACAGCAATGGGCTCCCTTGGCGCTGCGGTTGCCGCTCGGCGTAATCTTCTTTGCTCACGGTGCTCAGAAAATGCTCGGCTGGTTCGGCGGCTACGGATGGCACGGAACGATGCAGTACTTCACAAATTCGCTGCATATTCCGACGCCCCTTGCCGCGACCGCAATCGTAGTCGAATTCCTGGGCGGCCTTGCGCTACTCGCCGGAGCTTTCACCCGGTGCGCAGCTGTGCTCACAGCTGTGGAAATGCTTGTGGCCGCAATCATGGTTCATTTGCCCAATGGTTTCTTCTTGAATTGGGCGAATGATCCTAGCAAGGGCCACGGCATCGAGTACAACGTCGCGCTGGTTGGCAGCGCATTGGCTCTGATGTTCCTTGGCGGAGGCCGGTTGAGCGTCGATGAATGGTTTAACAAGTAAGCCGTTCGCTTCAGCTTGTTGTGTACTTGTGTCTGAGTGAAGTGGGGCGGCGGCGGAGGCTAGCAGGAGTTTACAAGATACATGCGCCGACGGGGCAAGTGTTGGGAATAGAGTGAGTTGGCGGCCAGAGCGTGTATGTCCTAACTGGACTGACTCAGCGCACCCTTGGCGTAGCGTTGTAGTTC
>Ga0209804_1002584_pt1 | contig 10856 bp, 8 predicted proteins | sample GraSoiAngelo_139_FD_185896 | JGI IMG/M metagenome (GOLD analysis project Ga0209804, IMG submission 185896) | Grasslands soil microbial communities from the Angelo Coastal Reserve, California, USA - 14_0929_12_20cm (SPAdes) (version 2) | ecosystem: Environmental > Terrestrial > Soil > Grasslands ... | reverse complement strand
TCCATTGCGCTCCTCCTAAAGGTTTTAACGAAGTCTGGCTGCTTCGTCAGTCTCGACTGAACTACCGAATATGGCTGGCCGGACGCCGCAGAATACACACCGCTGCGTTCCTTGTCCACCCAGGAAAGTTCGCAAAACGATTTATATCTCGACCAGGTAAACCGATGAGGTTAGTGGCTCTTGGGGCTCGGCACAGAACGCAAATAAGCGATAACCGCCTGCGCATCGCTGTGATTCAAGTGGTAAATATGCATCGGTGGTTGAATCTCGCGCCCGGTCGCCGACTGGCCCTTTTCCAGCACCCGCTCCATCTGCTCGTCGCTAAGGCTCGGCAACCCAGCAAGCGGCGGCGCAAATTGAGCCCAATTGGAGACAGGACGGACCGGCTCGATCCAAATCGACGCCCCCTGAAGCCAGCGCGAACGATCAAGCTGATTCTCCTCGTCCCGAGGCGTGTGGCATTCCGTGCATTGCGCGACTTCTTCGACGAGATAGTGCCCTCGGCCAGCTTGAGTCTCCCCATTTCGGGGCTGGGCATTTTGCGCACCGCTTACGATGATTGAAGATCGCGCGCCGAGAAATAGCAGAACAGAAAAAGCCGTCAGGAGAGTCGCTCGCATAATCAGCTCCTTTCTGTGGAGTGTTCTAAAGCCGCACATCGGACTCGATTCTGACCCAGTGCGAATTACCACTCGTTCGGAGCGAGGCTACTGTCTGCGTATGGCTCACTCCACAAGGCAATTTGCAACTGCACGGACTTGCACCACGCGCGGTGCATACTCTCAACTTCCTCCGGCGAGTGACCCTTCGCGCCGAGAAATGGTTTGACCGCATCGTTGATTACTGCCGTAAAGGCAATCACATATCTCAACGGAATGTAAGTTGCCGATTCGACGTGGTCGGTCTGGTTCTTTTTGACACTGGTGTGACGCAGAGCGATCTCCTGCTGATAATTGAGCCAATCCTGATCGTACCGGCGGAAACAGGTATCGAGAATCCATTGCCGAAATCGCAGCCCGCTTTCCGCGGAATAGTGCGGCTCCGGTTTTCCTTCCGGGCCCAGCGAATATTGGGCCAAATGTGGATTGGCGGCAATGACGGCGCGCCATTTCTTCACCACTTCCTCGGTTTGATCCGCGAGGACCTCGCCGGCCATGCGGAGATAGCTCTGGTCTTCGGCTGTGAAATTTACGGTCCTCTTCAAAAGTTCTAGATCGGCTAGCGAAACAGGCGACCTTGCTGCCTCTGAGGTCCCATAGGTGTATCCGGGAATCTCGCTCGCGACCTTTCTAGTTGCTTCTGAGGCGGCTGCTTGTTTAGGGTTCATCATCTTAGTTCCTCCGCATCTATTCGCAAAAACACCCCGAATCCAGACGCAATCGAGCGGAACGAGAGCCGGCTAGTTGTCTCTAGTGGTCCTGTTGCCCTTGACCTAGGTACGCCATGCAATGTTCAATCTCTTGGTCGCTTCTATGATGCAGAACTCAGGAAAATCCGCTCTTTCTTTCGCCGTCATGGGCCTAAGCCGCTGTTGTTGTCGCCCCTAGCCGCTGTCCGTCCTTCGTCGGCACATCCGCGCCACCTACATTAGAGCACACACCCGCAGTTGTTTTTGCGTCATCGAGGGATCTGATCGTGAAGCCGTACAACGAATCGAAGACAGGCCAAATCCAGGTTACCGCTTCATTCCTCTCAAAGGACGCCCCGCGGCGCTGTTGTTGAACCCACTCTAGAGTGCCGATTCGATCGCGACATCGGCATCCCAGCAAACAGTACAAATTCAGCTGACTAAGAGAAAATTTGGAAATGCCAAGCAGCAGAACAATTGCAGAACACCAATTGTGGTACCGTTCGCTGTTATCTTTATTCTTCATCTTGATTTTGTTTGCCTTTAGCACGAACCCGTCCCGGGCCCAGGATGGCGCATCGATTCGTGGCACGCTCAACGACGCAACAGGAAGCGCCATAGCCGGTGGCACGGTCAGAATCAAGAATGTCGAGACTGGCTTAGTTCGCACGTTGATCACCGATGATTCCGGCCGTTATGAGGCGCCCGCGCTTCCCGTGGGCGCCTATGAAATATCGGCTGAGAAGGCCGGATTTCGGCCTGCGCGAGCAAAGGTAAGCTTGGTGCTAGGACAACGAGCTACCGTCGATCTTGCACTAGCGGTCGCGGAATTGCAGCAGAGCGTTCAGGTGCAGGAGACCGCTATTTCCGCCGATGTAACCACCATAGAAACCTCCGGGCTGGTTGGCGATCGCCAGGTGAAGGATCTGCCTTTGAACGGCCGCAGTTACGACCAGCTGGTCACGCTCAATCCCGGAGTCGTGAACTATACATCGCAGCGGGCGGGAGGCATCGGCACTTCGAACTCGGTCGTGGGCAACATGTTTTCGGCATCCGGACGCAGACCCCAGGAGAATCTTTATCTGCTCAACGGCGTGGAATATACGGGGGCTTCGGAGATTAACAACACTCCGGGAGGAGCCAGCGGCCAACTCCTGGGTGTGGATGCGGTCCGAGAATTTTCCGTTATAAAAGACGCGTATGGCGCCGAATACGGCAAGCGTCCCGGCGCGCAAATCAATATCGTCACTGCTTCTGGCACAAATGGCGTTCATGGCAGCGCATACGAATTTCTGCGCAACAGTTCGCTGGACGCGCGCAACTTCTTCGATCACGGCGCAATCCCGCAATTTCAACGGAATGTATTCGGCGGATCCCTGGGAGGGCCACTCAAGAAGGACAAAGCTTTTCTCTTCGCAAATTACGAAGGCTTCCGCCAAAACCTAGGGCTGAGCTATGTCACGCTTGTGCCGGATGCCACGTCGCGCGCCAGTGCCGTTGCCGGTGTGCGGCCGCTGCTCGCGCTCTGGCCGGTGGCCAATGGCCGGGAGCTTCTTACCTCTACGGGAGCGCCAAGCGGGATTGCCGAAGCCTTCTGCAATCCATTACAGAGCGTCCGCGAAGACTTCGGAACGGCGCGGTTCGACCAAACTCTCTCGAGCAAAGATTCCTTCGCCGCCGTTTACACTACCGACGACAGCACCGCTCATTCACCCGGCAATAATCCGTTCACATTGGCCGATATTTTCTTGAGAGAGCAAGTGCTGTCCCTCAATGAGACTCACATCTTTTCTCCCCACATGCTGAACCGCGCTACGTTTGGCTTTTCGCGTGCACGATTCTATTTCGATAGCGGAACCAGCGTGAATTTGCCCTCCTGGGTTAATCCCAGCCAGCCCGTCGGTGCTGTGGTTGTCGGCGGCGGTACCACGCTAAACGGAGCATCGCAGATCACCAATGGCGGAACGAATGCCGGAAGCAACCTCCGCGCGGTGCGCAATCTGTTTACCGCAGAAGACCACCTCACACTCACCCGTGGCAATCACCTCTTCGATATCGGAGTGTGGTTCGAGCGGGTGCAGTCCAACGACAGCCTGGTGCAGGATCAGTACGGTCAGATATCCTTCGCCAGCTTGAAGACATTTATCGAACAAGGCATCGTAACCACGTACACCTACGCGCCGTCTTATACGCCATTAGGCTGGCGTTCGTCCGAAGGTGCGTTCTATGTGCAAGATGCCGTTAGGCTGAAGCCCTCATTCGAGCTACGCATCGGCTTTCGAGGCGAATTCACCAATGGGTGGAACGAGGTCGACAGCCGCGCGTCCAACTACGGCTTCAACCCCGCCGGAGTGATGCTTACCGATCCCACTATCGGAAGCTCAGCGCTCGCGGTAAACAACGCCAAATTCTTGCCTGCTCCGCGCCTGAGCATTGCGTGGGCGCCCCTCGCCTCAAAAAGGACAGTGATCCGTGCGGGTGTTGGCCTTTACTACGCCCTGCTCGATAACCTGAGTTACCGCCTAGATCAGAATCCGCCTTACAACACGGTTTACGCAGTCAAGAACATTCCGTTTTCCGACATCGCTCCCAACACAACTTATGCCGGCGCGAAAATCATACCCAGCGGCGTGCAGCCGGATCTGCAAACGCCGGCGGTAGAGTCCTACACGCTGAAAATTGAGCAAGAAATCGCGCCGAGCACGGTTTTGAGCGCGGGCTATATAGGTTCGCATGGCTACCACGAATTGCTGTCCCTTGATACCAATCTCCCTGTTCGGACGATCTGCCCCGCTTCGCCCTGCCCCACCGGCTATGCCGCGGGCGCGTTCTACTTTCCTGCGAATGCGCCGTTGGCCAACAACGCCGTCTGGAACACGACGGACTGGTTCTCCCAAGGCGTCAGTTCTTATAACGGCCTCGAGGTGGATGTGAATCACCGCATGGCTCACGGCTTGCAATTCCGCGGTGCCTACACGCTCTCGAAGGCGCTCGATGACGGCGATAACATGAACACGAGCGTGGCCACGAATTCGCCTGCATTCGTCGCCAATCCGCTGCAGCCGGAAGCCGACTATGGCCGCGCCTCGTTCGATATTCGCCACAGCGCTGTCGTCAACGCGACGTACGATCTTCCCTTTGGGCATGGCAATGCAATTCACGGCAGGCCGTGGGTCGATAGGCTGATCGAAGGATGGCAACTCAGTGGGATCGAGACCGTGCAATCGGGCCTGCCCTTTACCCCGCAGCTTTCGTACAACCCATCGAACGACGGCGACACCCGCAATCCCGTTCGCCCCTCCTGGAATCCGGCTTTCACAGGTCCGGTCGTGCTTGGTCTTCCCGGCGAATACTTCAATCCCAACGCTTTCATTCCGCCCTTGCCCGGTACCTACGGGAATGTCGGCCGCAATGTCTTGCAGGGTCCCGTATTGGCGGAGCTGGATCTGTCACTCGCGAAAAAATTCTTCCTCTCAGAGAGATTCAATTTGCAATTTCGGGCTGAATCTTTCAATTTGCTCAATCGTGCCAACCTCAATGCCCCGAATCCGGTCGTCTTCACCTCAGCAAGGGGAGGCCCGTCGCCCACTGCCGGTGTCATCACCTACACGTCGACGAGTTCGCGTCAGCTCCAATTCGGGCTGAAGCTGCTTTGGTAAACGAATTACGGGAGACCAGTGGACGCGGCTCCGGTGTTGGTACCGGGCGATTTCTCTGATATGGTTTCAGCCCGAATTGAGCCACCCGTACGTAGGAGGCATCTTGCCCCAGATTCGCCACGCCATATTCGTCGCTGCGCCAGCCGAACGCGTTCATGCGCTGGTATCCACTCCATCACGGTTTCTCCCAATGGTGGAGCGAAGACGTGACGGAGAATAAGGCTGCGCGCACGGTAGAGCTGGGCTTTTTTAATCGCGCCACGGTTTACCGGTTGAACTCTGTGCGCATGGCGGCGCCACAAAGCGCTGAATGGCTCTGCGAATCCGGCCAGGAATGGCAGGGCACGAGGCTCATATTTGACACCGCATCCAAGAACGGCGGCACCATGCTGCAATTCGCCCATGCGGATTGGAAGGCCGAAACAGATTCATCAATTACAACACAACCTGGGGAGAGCTGATGTTTCGCCTCAAAGCATGTGCCGAAGGGAAAGCGCCCGGACCACTTACGCGCAACGCTATGGTCTATTAGCGCGGGGCTGCCGCAGTTCAATTTTTGCGTTCGGCGACACGCGGCGAGGTGCAATGAATTGGTACCGCTGCCCCACAGATACACGTTTCAGGTCACACCCTTTCGATTGGTCTTGTAGGACTCTATCCGCTCTTGTAACCCAGCATGGTATAACTCTCGACACAACATCAAATGGGTGTCGAGCATCATTCGCTGTTTACGATTGGGATAGAGTCGATATTTGAAAATTCTGTGCATAGCTCGGCGGGCAGCTTCCACCATCCCCAGAACAGCATCTATGCCCAGAACTTTGCCTTCACCTAATGAACTCGGCAATGGTCAGCACCGGTTCTGCGGGGCCCGTCACGTCGAGCACACTGCTGCGGCCGGTGACTGTGCGGCCTCGATCAGCGCCTGAGTGACCGGCGCAAACATCTCCCGCATAACCCCGCCGTACTTTTCCCAATACGGCGCCGTTTCGCTCCACCGGCTAATCACTTCTTGCATAAATGGGTAGGGCTCACGGACGCGGCCCTGCTTCGATTTGCGTTCTGGCCTCTCCCAGATCCTTTGAGACGCGTCGGCTCGGGACGGGCGCGTTGGCCGCGGCGCCTATTTCTCGCTTGTCAGAGTCTTGCCGACTAATTTTACAAACTCATCATTCGCCGCCACGCGGCCGTGGATGGGAACATGTTGAGCAACATCCAGCTTTAGCATCAGCATGTTCTGATAAAGCGTGCGCATTCCCGGAGTAGAAGCCGTCGGGGCTGCGCCCTGCGCCGGTGGCGAATAGAGATCTGCGTTCACGAGAATTCTTTCCTTGGGCAAATAGACCATCAGCATGTCGTTGCTGTGGTTTCCTTGCCTATACGAAGTATCGCCCAGGTCGTAGGCCACGTCCAGGACATGAAAGACTTCCATCATGCGCGCGCCATCGGTAACAACGTAGGGCGCAGTCATACGCGTGTCTCCGGACACCGTCTCGATCGGCGCCGGCCGCCTGCTAATCATATACATCGGGTCGTACTTCGCCAGCCGGTCAGGTTGCAGCGACCACCCGCCGGGGTGAAAAAGGATGGCCAGGTAATAATCCTTGTTCGTCTCATGGGTCACGATCGTGGTTCCCTGGGAAAGAAAAGTGCGTAGTCCGCCCGCGTGATCGAAATGATGGTGCGTATTGATGACGTACTTGATCTGCTTGTTCGGCACCAGTCGGCTCACTTCATCGATCACCGCTAGCGACCTTGCCTCGTTGACAGGAGCCTCGACCAGCGCGATGAAATCGTGAAATTCCATAACCAAACTGTTGTACTTCGCAGCCCCAAGCACCCATACCCCATCCCCGAGCTTTTGGGTTTCCACCTTAGGCGCCGGCGCGGTGGCTGTGCGCACCGCGTCCGGGACGGCCTCGACCGGGACCTTCACATTCACTTGCACGTCGTTCACTTTGATCTCGTAATAATTGTGCGCTGGGTTCAGGATCGGGTCGCCTTGGTGGACGTGGACTAGAGTCGGAAATTTGACTCCGCCGAAGTCTTTATACTGCGTGTAGCGCATCTCGTAGTTCATATCTCCGTAGACCGGATTAGGGAACCACGTGTCGACGAGTTCCACCAGATTCTGGTCATTGATGGTCCCGTTGATTTTGTATTTCCCTCCTAGCGCCGTAAAGGAGACGATCGTCACCTTTCTGCCATTTTGTGACAGGCCGTAATCCGCTGCACCCACGATGGGCAGGGAGATGGCCGTGGCGTCCGACGCTGCCAGGGCCGCGCGGAGAAATCCGTGCGGCGTAATCATGATTTCGAGCTGGCGGAGATCTGAAACCGATACGCCGTCGAGATACGGTCTCGTTTGGGGCACGACTTTGTCGCCTTCGACATTCCAGGTGAAGGTGCCGTTCAGGAAATTGACGATGTGCTGCTCCGGTATGGGCACCCTGCCGAGCGTGGGATAGCTGCCCTGTCGGCGTGTGTACTCTTCGCGCGAAAACTTGCCATCGTAATCAATCGTGCGCGTGTACGGATTGACTTCATAGTGCGGCCAATCTTCATTCAGGCCATAGGTTTGCCCAATCATGGAGAACCATCCGCCGCCGGAATACTGAATGGTCCGCAGGTTTGCGAGACCCATGGCTTTGGCGGAAGATTGCAAAACGCTGCGAACGTCTTGCGCGGATGCTGTCGCCGCCACGAGACACAGCAGTGCAATCAGAATGCTCACGCGCCGCGTCATATGCTCCTCCTCACTGGCTGTGTTTTGCTTGAACTTCGATCTCTTGCCCTGCGCGATGAACTGGCCTGCGCCATACTAGTGCCGTGCCAACTCGCTGTCAATCTGCCCTGCGCCAGAGCGTTCAGCCCTGACTGCGGAGGCAGGGTTGCGCGGTTGAGTACACCCCGCAAAACAATCACTATGTGTCTGGCGAGGGCAGCGTAGCCCAAGCTGCAGCCGCATTGGCCACGAGCGATTGAGGTTGCGGCCGTGAGTCGTCTATATCTGAAGTTCCGCTCAACGCGGTACTAAGGTTCTATGGTTTGCATCTCTCGGTCAGAGCAAACTGTAGGTGGACGAGTGCCACGAGCTTAGTCGCTATGCCCGATACCAAAGAGAAACTGCGGCGGCGCAGCCAACCCCGCCAGGCTATTACGGCGAGTGCACTGGTCTTCGAACCCCAATCGGAAACGTTGCTGCGCGCTCGCACTGCGGACCTCGGGCCGGATGGCTGTTTTATTGATACTTTGAACCCTTTCGCTCGAGGGACCATGGTGAAGGTGCGCATAGACAAAAGTGGTGCGTCCTTTGAGGCTTGGGCCAACGTGGTCTACTCCCTAACCTCGATGGGAATGGGTCTCGCCTTCTACCCGGTCGCGCCGGAGCAGCTATGGGTGCTGCACGAATGGCTGGGCGATGCGGGCGCTGTGCCGATGCCGGATATCAGCCTCCCGCTTGCCGCAGAAGACCTTCCCCCCGCAGCGTTTTTGATCGCCGACAGAAAAAAAGACGTTTACTGCGGAGCCCTCAGTAGGCTCATCGAGGAACTAATGGCCCAGGGGCTGCTTTCCCAAGAAAAAGGCAACGCCATCCTGCAGACACTAGTTAGTTAGTTAGTTAGTTAGTTAGTTAGCTGCTGCCCTGAAAAATAGCTGACGCGCGGGCTCGCTCCTCCGCCCTCAGCGTCAGTCTATAAGACCCCCCCAGGCTACGGAACTTACGTCCAGCGGAACCAACTCAGCGCCAGCAAAAAGGAAACGGCCGTCCAAATGACGAGCACCGCCAAACGTCCCGCCTGGGCCGCGAGCGGCGCGCCCTCGAGAATCGTAGCGCGCAGGGCGTCATTGAGCGCCGTCAGCGGCAGTGCGCGAATCAGAGGATGTACGACGGCGGGAAAGCGCTCGTAAGAGAAAAAGACGCCCGAAAAAACCCACATGGGCATCATCACCAGATTGATCAAGCCGCTGACGGTTTCGATCTTCTGCGCACGGCTGGCGGTGAGTAGGCCCAAACCCGCAAAGGCGGCTGCGCCGAGCGCTCCGAGCAACACGATGCCCAGCCACGATCCCACCACGCGCATATGAAAGACGAAGATGCCGAAGCCGAGGAGCAATGCCAGCTCTATGATCATCAATACGAGACGGCTGCTCGTAAGGGCGAGAAGGAAATCGCTGCGTCGCATCGGCGTGGCCACGTAACGCTTCAGCAATTTGCGCTGGCGATAATCCACCAGAGCAAAGCCCACCCCCCACATGCCCGAATTCATCAGGTTCATACCCACCAAGCCGGGAATTAGAAAATCGATATAGCGTGCTCCGGGCTCGCTGGAAGCTTGGGCCGAAGTTCGCAACGGATTTGCCCGGCCCGCGGCCGATTGCAAGACATCGTCGGCCTGCACGCGCGCGAGAACGCTCTCCGGTCGCGCTGGGTCGTAGCGATATTCGATCGCGCCGCTGCCCGGCCCGCCCTTGTCGGGCCCGCTACTCGCAAGAATGATCACAAGATCGTATCTGCCGAGGCGGAAGCCGTTCAGGGCCTCGGCTTCGGGAACGATCTGCGCACGCAGGGACTGCGGCGGACGCTGGGCCATGTCCAGCACGGCATTCGCACCGGGACCCGCCGCGATGGCCACGCTGGGAGCGCTTGCCGGCCGTGAGCGAAACGCGATTCCTAATCCAAATGCCAGCAGAAGAGGAAAGAGAAAAACCCAGAAGATCACTTCCGGCTCGCGCTGCATCTCCTTGGTTCGAGCCAGAAGAAGATGCCTGTAGGCCGACCAGCGGCCATTCTGTTTCGCAACGGCGCGTCTTCCGGCGCCGCCTGCAGGGATGCCGCATTCTGCGCCAGCCGCAGCAGCTCCATTCGCTTCATCTGTTCTCAATGGAGCGCTCATGATTCTTCCCGCAAGTGTCGGCCCGTGAGCCGGACAAAGACGTCTTCGAGGCTGGCCTGCCGCGTGGTCAGGTGCAGCAGTTTGGCGCCTTGCTGCGAAACCACTTCGAGCAGCGCCGGAATAGTGACGTGGGGCTGGCGAACCGTCAAGCAGACCAGGCCATCATCGGAGCGCACCGACTCCACTCCCGGCAGGACGCGCCAAAGTTCTTGCTGCGTGCCGCCCTTTGATGTCTCGTGTGAATTACCGCTGACGGCAAACTCGACGACGTGTTGACCGCCTAGCCGGTTTATCAATTCCGCCGGTGTGCCCGCCGCGATGATCTGGCCGTAGTCGATGATGGCCAGGCGATCGCACAAGCGTTCGGCTTCGTCCATGTAGTGCGTGGTCAGGAGCACGGTCCCTCCGTGGCCCTGAAATTCACGGATAATCTCCCAAAGCTGGCGGCGGCTCTGCGGATCGAGTCCGGTGGTGGGCTCGTCAAGAAACAAAATGCGAGGATTCGCCACGAGCGCCGTGGCTACGGCCAGCCTGGCCCCCGGAAAGCCTGCCCACCCAAGCGTCCGATTTTTCCGCCAGCCCCAGCTCGGTCAGGACCTCTTTAGTCGGTCGCGGCTGGCGATAGAAGCTCGCGAAGAGTTCGATGGTTTCGCGCACCGTCAGCTTGTCCGCGAGGCGAGTCTCTTGCAAGGAGATGCCGAGCCATTCGCGCAACTCGCGCGCGTCGTTTTGCCAGTTGTGGCCGAGGATGCGCACTTCACCCGAAGTGGGCTTGAGCAAGCCCTCGAGAATCTCGATGGCCGTCGTCTTGCCGGCGCCATTCGGTCCGAGCAAGCCAAAGCATTCGCCTTCGCGGATCTCGAGATCGAGACCTCGCAAGGCTTCCACCTTGCCCTCGTAGGTCTTGCGCAGACCGCAGCACTCGATCGCCAGCTTCATAGAAAATTCCTT
>Ga0209804_1002583_pt1 | contig 10857 bp, 6 predicted proteins | sample GraSoiAngelo_139_FD_185896 | JGI IMG/M metagenome (GOLD analysis project Ga0209804, IMG submission 185896) | Grasslands soil microbial communities from the Angelo Coastal Reserve, California, USA - 14_0929_12_20cm (SPAdes) (version 2) | ecosystem: Environmental > Terrestrial > Soil > Grasslands ... | reverse complement strand
CGTGCGTCAGCCGGACCTGCTGCACGATCTTCCCGCTCGCCACGTCTTCTCGTTCCACCAGGCTGTACCGCTTGTGGCTGTCAAAGGCGATATACTCTCTCATGCGCGACTCCTTTTCTTTCCTAAAGGGATCTCCACCGTCAGCCTACGCTGACGGGAGGAGTCGCGCTTTCATATATTCATTCCGAGCCCCGCCAGGGGCGGGATAAACTCCGCGAGGAATCTCTCGAAATCAAGCATTTAGAGAGATTCCTCGTCGCCTTCGGCTCCTCGGAATGACGACATGATGAGTTTTTCAGCAGCCTGCTAGGCGGGCCCCGGCACCTTCCCGCTTGCCTCAAGACCCAGGTACGTCACGGCACGACTCTAATTTTAGTCGTGCCGTAAACGCCTGCCGTGTCCGCCACACGCTTTGGCGACCCAAGGTTGTCACAGGCTGGGTGCATTGGCCCCTTCAGCGCTCCACACCTGGGGCGGGCAATATCCGCGTGCTCCTGGCAGCGGATCGGCAGCCAAAGGAACGGCCAGTAGAGGCCGATCAGCTATGGTCTGCCGGAATCCATATTCCCTTGAAATACCACTCTTGGTCTTCTCGTAGGTTCCACGGCTGTAGTTCCGCAAGGATTCTCTGATGAATCTGTGGTGTGCGCCCCATCACACAGGTCGTTTCATCGTGACTCGCTGCGACAATGTGGTCGCCACGCTGGACCCGGAGCACAAAAGCGCGGAGCGTTCGCAGAGTTCTAACCGCTGCTTCATTATTATCCGTTAAGAGCTAAAAACCAATAATACCGATGACGCGAAACGCCTGTCGCATTTACCCTGGCAGGCAAATGCCAACGGCAGGCGGAACCCATAAACGCATTCTTGAAGTCGCGATATTCACCCGTGCGATCTCATCCGTCACAATGGGTCAGACCAACATTCCCTCGGGGTCGAACATTTCATCCATTCGCCGATTTGCTTCGGCGTTCGTACATGCCGGCCAAAGTGAATGCTGGGAGGAGAATCCGTGAAGACAAGAAAGATGCCAGATGTGATTTCAAGGATTTTGTTTGGCGCAGTCATATTCGCCCTCGCGCAGCTGTGCGCCTTTGCTCAGAGTAACACCCCCTGCCCTCGTTTCCCTGTGGGCAGCACCATAATCGAGCCGCCAAGTCTTTTCAGCCAGCACGGAGTGCTGAAAGTGAATTTAACCTACGAAACTATCGTCGATCCGGACGGCAACACTCGATTTTGCTTCATGACCCCAGACGGCAAACAGTCTCCGACTCTCCACGTGTATCCAGGGGACCACCTCATTTTGAATTTGACGAACAGTGTCCCGGCGCCATCCACCTCTTCGATGGCAATGACAATGCCTGGAACGGTGTGCGGGACAGCCACCATGAATTCTTCTTCCGTCAACATTCATTATCACGGTGCGAACGTTTCGCCGACATGCCACTCGGATGAGGTGATCCACACACTTATTAATTCCGGGGAGACCTTCAAGTACGATCTGGCGTTTCCGAAAGACGAGCCGCCAGGGCTCTACTGGTACCACCCCCATGTCCACGGCCTCGCTGAGGCAGCCTTGCTCGGCGGCGCTTCCGGGGCGATCATCGTAGAGGGAATTGAACACCTGCAGCCGGCCGTGGCTGGATTGCCCCAGCGGACCTTGCTCATTCGGGACAATCCGGTGCCTGGCAACCCAACCCCTGGTGGCCCAAATGATGTCCCATCGTGGGACGTGTCACTGAACTACATTCCGGTTCCTTTCCCGAATTTTACGCCCGCAGTAATTCCGATGAAGCCTAACGAGAAGCAACTCTGGCGGGTTGTGAACGCCTCGGCCGACACTATTATCGATCTGCAATTGCAATTCGACGGGAAGCCGCAACCGCTGGCTGTGGTGGGTCTCGACGGCGTGCCGACCGGGTCCCAGGACGGCACCAGGCGAGGTAAAATTGTTACGAAGAGTGACATTCTGCTTGCACCTGCTGCGCGAGCGGAGTTCATCGTGACAGGACCTGGGGAAAGCGTGAAAAACGCCACTTTCCTGACCGTGAATGTAAATACCGGACCGGTCGGGGACAATGATCCAACACGGCCGCTGGCTAGGATCCAAACAAGCGAAGACGCGCCCGAGCCGCCTTTGAGGATACCTGCCGTTTTCAGGAAGGCGCACCCGCAGCGTTTTGAGGGGCTCGAGAGCGAGGAGCCGGTCAAGCACCGCAAGTTGTATTTTTCTGAGGTGCTTTCAGACCCTAACAACCCGCTCAGCCCCACGAACTTTTTCATCACCGTTGACGGAGCAACTCCTGTGCTTTTCGATGCCAACAATCCTCCGGCCATCGTCACCACGCAGGGATCGACGGAGGACTGGACCATCGAGAACCGGACCCTGGAAAATCATGAATTCCACTTCCATCAGATTCATTTCCTGCTCCTGGAACAGAACGGCGCGCCTGTGCACCCGCAAGATAGGCAATTCCTCGATATGATCCAGGTTCCCTTCTGGTCCGGGACGGGGCTCTACCCAAGCGTCAAAGTTCGCATGGACTTCCGCGGGCCGGATATAGGCGACTTCGTCTATCATTGCCACATCCTCGGGCATGAGGACAACGGCATGATGGCCATTATTCGGGTCCAGCCGCATCCCGGTTATTTCCCAAAGAGGAAAACACAACGGCGGAAATAAGTGGCCCTGGCCCTCAAGCGCTTCGACGCCTATCAGGAATGCCGCGAGGGACACCATCCGGAATTCTCCCTCGCTCCGGACCTCAGACGTGCTGACTGGCTTCGCGCAGCCAAGCGGCTGCGGCAACGGGAGCAGGAGAACCGACAGCTGAAATAATCTTGGCCGCCCCTGACGGCGGACAATCGAGAACTGAAGGCGGTGCTGTCAAGGAAGTGGTAGGCGCGGCAGCGAGGCAAAAGCGGTACGGCGAGCGAACAAGGCCGGAGAACCCCAGAGATTCAATTTCCCGCCCGGCTCGGTCTCAATCCGTCGGAACAGAAGATTCTTATAACTGATACTCCTTCATCTGTTCGTCGACTTTCTTAAACGCAATCGCCGGAAAGATATAGGCTCTTGCGTTCGCATCCCAACGGTAACCCGCGCGGAACCTCCACAACTTCCCTGAACTGGTGGGCCACTCCATCAGCAGGTGAGGATGCTTCGGATCAATCTTGACTGAAACTTTCCCAAGATTGAAAGACCATATCTTGCTCGGTGGCTGAGCGCTCTCGATTGTCAACTGACGCTGAATCCAGCATCCAGTCCAACCCAGAAGCCTATGGTCTGAACCTTCGTGCGGACACCCTCGCCCTAGCGGGGCGAGGCTAAATATTAGGGCGATCAATGGGATCACGATGATGGAGCGATTTCTACATTCCCGCTCCTGCACGCGATCGGAAATGGTGTTGGTCCCCGATGCTGGGGAGTCGTTCCAATTTAACTGTAGACACTCAACAACTTTATTGAACATTCGTGCGCCCCTGACTCTCCTGAGCATAGGAAGGACCACGAAAATGTTCCATGGACTGAAAGCGCCAAATACTTCGGTACCCGGGTTGTAGAGGTACTAAGTGAAACTGCTGAGAGAACGTTCTCGGTCCCCTGCGCTACGACCCGCGCTTTGTCGAGGGGGGTCGTCTTGCTTGGTGCTCAAACCGGGAAAGATCGGTTGTACCTCGGCGAGGAAATAGTGGGGCTTCTCCGGACTTAGGCAGGAAGGTAGATGGGCATCAGTTTTCCTAACGCACGATTGCGCGCGCTAGGGCCCCACCCCCCACGCGGTCGGAACATCGCGCAACACTATGGGGAGTTATGCGCAGTGAGGGTAACGGTCGATTCTCCTGGCGTGCCCTTGGAAGGACAGTTACGCCTGCCCTGTGCCCGCTAAATACTCCAGCGGCGTATATTTTCCGGGCGTCATCTCCACCCTATGGTGGGTAGTATAGGCGGCTGGAAACTGCCAGGGCAGAGCTGGAAGATGGTGCGGGGTTCCGGCCCTGCCGGGAAAGTCTTGACGCAGCCGCTAGCAGGCTGGAGAGAGGGGCAGGGCGATGAAAATCGCCGTGCCCCTCACTTTTTTAGTTTACCTCTTTATTTTTGCGTGGTTCGGACACCTGACAAACTTCTCCCAAGAAAGTGTGCCTGGCGGCGCTCAGAAGGGGTAAGAGAACCTCATAAAGATCGCCGGTGCAAATACTCGATTCTGCGGGGCTGTTGGCCGCCGCCTGGCGCGCTCGGAACCGTTGTTATTTGCGCGGCTTTGCGCCCCTCACAAATCCCAACTCTCCCCGAAGGGTTTTCTTAGGCTCTGGGTTTCTTAGATATCCACAGTCGCACAAAGTTCCGCTTGAAATTTGATCGCGAGCGGTTCACTCTTCTCAGCAAGTCCAGAAAGGCGGGGAGAGCCCAGGATTCCTCCCCAACCTTCTGGATCACCAACCTGCGCCCCCAGCCCCCTGCAGGCACCCCAAAGCAGCGGCCTTCGCCGCGATCATCAAGGAGGTTGGAATGTTTGCTCGACATGTTTCGATGCGTCTGAAGCCCAATACCTTAACTGAATTTACCAGAACGCTCGAGAACGAAGTCATTCCCTTACTCCAAAAACAGAGGGGCTTCCGGGACGAAATCGTGTTGGTCGTCCCCGGCGGAACGGAAGCGGTTGGAATCAGTCTCTGGGATCAGAAAGAAAACGCGGATGCCTATAGCCGCGAAACTTACCCCGAAGTGCAGAAGCTCCTGGCGAAGGTGATTGAGGGAACTCCTCGGGTTCAAACCTATGAGGTTTCTAACTCCACCTTCCACAGGATCTCCGCCCGCGCCACAGCCTGAAGTCAATAAAAGCCTTTAGTCCGCGGGGGCGGGCCAGACCCGCCCCCGTGAAGTTCGTATTACGCAAGAAAGTGACCCCGCAGTTGAGTGCGGAATTCCAGCAGCCGCTCGGACTCCTCGCCTAACTTGCGTCTAAACTTAAACATCCGCTGGATCGCTGCTGTGTCTTCTGGGCCTGTCGCCAGAACCAATAGCTCCCTTTCGACCCGGTTTGTGACCCAATTAGTTAGCGCGGATCAGGTCCACGGTGTCGCGTATCTTGCCCACCAGGAAACTGTGACTAACAACCGTCCCAGCTTCCCTTGCCGAGCAGTCGATCCCACCCAATCCGCGTGGGTAGATCCTTTGGCATGCCTTGGTGGCTTGGGTTCTGGCGATATATCCGAGGGAAGGGAATATGACGTTGCGTGAAAGGCGAGTTTGGAATTTCGCTACTTCAGAGTGAGGTGTTTTCTCACTTTTCAAAACCGCGGACGCAGGCCGCAACGCTGGGGCGCGTATCTCCCTTGAGAGGAGGCTTTGTAAGTCACTGATTCAGAGCAAATTGCACTGGAAGTGTCGAAAGAGTGCACACATTTTCCTCAATTGGCGCTCAATTTGCCCTTAGGAGATGCGAAAGGGGAAATCAAAATGGGAATTCATCTATATAGCATCGCAGTCGGGGCATGTGCTGGTGCAGTTGCCGGGGCTGGCATCGCTCTTCGCAACGAAGTTGCGACACTCAAGCAGCTAGCTACGAGGATGAAGACTTGGGGGCAAGTCTCCATCAGCAGGATCATTCCCTAAGCTTTGCCGGCTAGAGCGAGACACCAGTGTCGGCTGGTCGCGCTAAGCTGCCGAAGCTGGGGCCCGGAAGTATCCCGTTATAGGTTAGAACCTAGCAGGTCTGGCTAGCAGGTGGGGCATTTAAGAGGAGCATTATCAACGAAATTCATGTTTGAGCGCTCGGCATCATAAAATTCGAAGTTCTTCAGTTCAAACCTCACCCCCACCCCCGTACACGGAAACAAGGGCGCCCCAATTGGGGCGCCCTTTTCCGTTTTAGTCGCGCAGATGTTCGGCGGGGCCGATCATTCGCAATCGTACCGCGCAGCCATCAGCCGCTGATCCCTGCGGGCGGACGTAAATCTCCCTACCGCCGCCGCGCTCCAGGGAGGCCAACTGGACCGAATCTTCCTGCCGCGCTGGTTGAAATACCGTTAGTTATCCAGCCAGGGCACTAGCCTTCGCCGCAACTTGTCCGGCATGCGTTGACTTGCCTTTGGCCACAGCCTAGGATGACCGGCCAAGGCAAGTATCAGGCGCGGAATAGCCAGCTTGACCGCGGCGCGCACCCAAGGTTTTGCCGCTTGCAGAGGCGTTCGGGCGTGGCGGCGGCGTGAGGCGCGCTGCCCCTGACACTTTCCAACAGCAAGGCCAATGGGTGGAGGAGTACCTTGACCTACCGGGAGCTATGGCGTGGTGCCGTGTGGAATTTTGCCCTGGGGATGCTCGTCTCGGTGGTTCCAGCGTTAGCGTTCTATTATTTGGCTTTCGACTACACGCCCGCGCAATTGCGTCGCCTGAGCTGGCTAGCGATTCCGGGAATCACGGCCCTCTTGGTAGTGGACCTCTCGGTGCTGGCGGCAACATTACGGCCGGTGCGTCGAGCCCTGGCCGCCGACGCCAGCCCCGCTGACCATCAGCGCGGCCTGGAACGCCTGCTAGCTTTGCCGATGCTGGTTCTCCCACGCATCTTTGGTCCGCACGCCATCACCGCCACAGTGGTTTTCAATCTCCTTGTGCTTTGGGCGAACCGTGCCTACAGTCTGGGCATCCCTGAGAGTCACTTTCTACGCTACTGGCTGCTGAATCTTACGGTGGTGCCCGTGGGGCACGCTGTCTATGAGTATCACGCCACGGAGCGCTTGATTCGCCCCCTCATGCCGTTGCTGCTCCCGCGCTTGCCTGGCCGGTTTGACCCGAGCCGATTGGTGCGGCTACCGCTCGCGTCGCGCATCTTCTTGTTTTCGGTCTTGCTGGGGCTGGATCCACTGGTCATCGGGGGTTTCATCGCCTACCAGCGGGCCGAGGCCGCCGGTTTGACGCTGCCGACCGTTTTTGCCTTTCAGCTCGTTGCCGTGGGTGCCGCGCTGACCATGCTCTGGCTGGTGCTCCTGCTACTTATCTCCCGCGAAGTGAGCGAGCAAACGCACGCCATTACGGACGGGCTAGATCGCATCGCCTCGGGCGACCTCAGTACTGATGTGCCAGTTCGCTCGACGAGTGAATTTGGGCGCATCGCCCTTGCAGTGAATGAGATGACAGCGGGATTGCGCGAGCGACAGCACCTGAGGCAAGACCTTGCTGTCGCCCGCGAGATTCAGCAGGGGCTGTTGCCGCAAAGGTTCCCGCCTTATCTCCACCTACAGGTCACAGGCCTCAATCGCCCGGCTCTGGCGGTGGGGGGCGACTATTTTGATCTGATGGAGCTCAGCCCCGACCGCACCGCCTTTATCATGGCTGATGTCTGCGGCAAAGGCGTGGGGGCAGCGTTGTTGAGCGCCATCCTTCAGGGAACCTTCTCGTCTATGACCCCCGGGCAGGAGCCGGCGAGCGTATTCGCTCAGATCAATCGTTTCATTTGTGCCCACTCTGACGCGCCGCGGTACGCCACGCTCTTTTTTGGCCTTCTCGACACAGCCGGAAGACTGGAGTTTATCAATGCCGGCCATCTGCCTCCCATCTTGGTTCACGAGGGCCAAGCCCAGTTCGCCTTTCCGGCAGGGACTTTGCCGCTGGGCCTGTTCCCGGAAGTTGAGTTCAAGACTTGTTCCTCCAGCCTCAAGCCTGGCGACACTCTGGTGTTATTCACCGACGGCCTCAACGAGGCGGTGAATCCGGAGGGCGAGCAATTCGGGATGGAGCGGTTGCAGGAGGAGGTGGCGCGCAACGCTACTGCCGGAGTTGATGGGTTGCAGGCCGCCATCTTAGCAGCAGTCGAAAAGTTCACTCGCGGTATCCCACAGCCTGACGACCTAACCTTGCTCATCATTCACTACCGCGGCTAGGACAGCGCGGAATAGTCTTCCGATCCGCGTTACACGTAGCGCCAGCGCCTCGCCGGCGGTTTTGTTTTCTGCGTTAAGTTCGATGGTTTCCGCGAACTCCGGCCCCTATTTCTTCGTATACTTCGAACCAGTAGCGCAGACGGGTGATTTGATTATTGAAACAGCCCCAAGCGCCTGGCCAGACCCGCGCGCAGCCGGCCCCAGTTGGTTCCCAGCCAATCAGTCCAGCGGACCTCCTCCCATTCCGCCAGATAAGAGTAGGCCACCGGGACAACCAGCAGCGTTAGGAGCAGGCAAAGGGTCTGGCCGCCGATAATGGTCACCGCGATGGCGGCGCGCTGCCCCGAGCCGGCGCCGATGCCTAAAGCCACCGGGATCAAGCCCGCGACGATAGAGAAAGTGGTCATCAGAATGGGGCGCAAGCGCACGCGGTTGGCTTCGAGCAGCGCCTCGCGCAGTGGCTGGCCTTCCGCGCGCAGCCGATTGGTGTAGTCCACTTGCAAGATGCCGTTCTTCTTCACGATGCCGAGCAGCAGGAATACGCCTAGCGCGCTCCACAAGCTCAGCGCGCGGCCGGTGATCCAGAGCGAGAACAGCGCAAAGGGAATGCTGAGCGGGAGAGTGAGCATGATGATGAAGGGGTGCGAGAAGCTCTCAAACTGCGCGGCCAGCACCATGTACATGAAGATGGAGGCCAGCAGCATAGCCAGAAGCATGTTGAAGGTAGTTTCCTCGAGTAGTTTCACTTGACCGGAGAACAAGTACGAGTAGCCGGGTGGCAGGCCCACAGCCTTGATGGAACGCACCGTATAGGCTGCAGCCGCATCGAGAGGATAACCGGCAGCGACGTTGGCATTGACCGAGACTTGAAACTCGCGGTTATAGCGCCACAGCGTCGCGGGGCCCGACCCGTGCTGGATCGTGGCCACGTTCTCCAAGCGCACCTGGCCGACTTTCGACGACGGCACCATCAGGCGCCCCAGCACGTCCGGATTGTCGCGCTGTTCGGTGAGCAACTGCATCGTTACGGAGTACTGTTCGGAGCCTTCTTTGAAGGTGGAGATCTCGTCCCGGCCCGAATACATCAGGCGCACCGTGGAGCCGACATCGGCCATGCGCACGCCCAGGTCGGCGGCGCGCTGCCGGTCCACCTTCACCTGCAGCTCGGGGCTATTCAGATTGAGGTTGGGATTGATGTCTACCAGCCCGGGAAACTCCCGCATTCGGGCGGCAACCTGTTTTGAGATCTCAACCAGTTGAGGGATATCCGGCCCGCGAATGATCGCGCGAATGGGAAACCACAGCTCGCCGCCCAGCGTTGAAGGGAGGCGCACGTTGTAAGTGATGTTGCGAAAGCTGCCCAGGATGCGACGCACCTCCTGGGCCATCTGCTCGTGCGTGCGTTTGCGCTGGCTCCGGTCGACCAGACGGATGTAGAGGTGGGCGTGGTTGGTGGTGCCGTGGGTGTAAGGCTGGACGAACTCGACCTCGGGCAGGGCTTCGATGCGATGGGCCATCTCCGTGACGGTAGCCATCGTGCGCTCCAGCGAGCTGCCTTCGGGAAGATCGAGCGAGCTCTGCAGCTCGCTCTGGTCGTCGGCGGGGATGAAGTCGCGGCCCACCCGGCGATAGAAAAAGAAGCTGGAGACAAACGTGACCAGGCAGATCATCAATATCATGGCGCGGTGCGCGAGCGCCCACTCCAGGCTGCGCAAGTAGAGATTCTCGATGCCGTGGAAAAACTTCGACTCCCGCGAGCGCGCGTGCCCGGCGTTGGCCCCCACCACGAGGATGCGGGAGCTCATCATCGGCGTCAGCGTGAAGCTCACCAGCAAAGAGACCAGGATGGCCATGGCCATCGTCCAGCCGAAAGAGTTGACGTAGCGCCGCGCATAGCCGCTCATAAACGCGATCGGCAGGAAGATGATCACCAGCGAGAGCGTGGTGGCCATCACCGCCAGCCCGATTTCGCGAGTGGCCTCGACCGCGGCCCGCTTCCGCTCCACGCCTTTTTCCTCCATGTAGCGAAAGATGTTTTCCAGCACGATGATCGCGTCGTCGATCACGATGCCAACGGCCAGCGTCAACGCCAGCAGAGTCATATTGTTAAGCGAGAAGTCCATGTACCGCATCAGCGTAAACGTGGCGATAATGGAGGTCGGGATGGCCAGGGCGGCGATCAACACGGCGCGCCAGTTGCGAATAAACAGCAGCACCACCAAGCTCGCCAGGAAGCTTCCCAGGACGAGGTGTTCGAGCAGCGAGTGCACCGAAGCCTTGATGAAGACGGAGATGTCCTGGACGACCTCGAGATGGACGCCGGGGGGCAGCTCCAGCTTCAGAGTCTCGAGCCGGCGCTTGACGTTATCAGCCACGCGCACGGTATTCGTGCCCGATTGCCGGAGCACAGATACGCTGACTGCATCCCGCGGCACATGGTCCTTGCGGAGGAGCATGGCCCACGTGCGCAGCTCCTCAGCGCCGTCTTCCACCCCGCCGACCTCCCGCACACGCACAGGCACCCCGCCGCGCGTGGCAACGATGATGTTGGCGAACTGGACGGCGGAATCCACGCGGCCGAGCGTCCGCAACCCCAGGTCCTGCGGGCCGCGAATGAGGTGGCCGCCGGGTGCTTCCACGTTCTCCCGCTGCACCGCGTCACGCACGTCCGCTACGGTCAGCCCGTGTGCCGTCAGACGCTCCGCATCGATGAAGATGCGAATCTGGCGCGCTTGGCCTCCGGTGATGTCCACTTCGCCCACGCCGTTCACGGTCTGGATGGCGCGGCGCACCTGTTTGTCGGCAATTTCGGTGAGCTCGCGCCGGCTCATCGGCCCAGCCACAAGCACGGTGAGTATGGGGTCGGAATCTGGATCCAGCTTGCGAATCACCGGCGGAAGGATGTTGGGAGGGAGGCGGTTAAGCGCGCCGGACACTTTTTCCCGAATATCCTGGGCCGCGCCCTCGATATCGCGC
>Ga0209804_1002564_pt1 | contig 10915 bp, 10 predicted proteins | sample GraSoiAngelo_139_FD_185896 | JGI IMG/M metagenome (GOLD analysis project Ga0209804, IMG submission 185896) | Grasslands soil microbial communities from the Angelo Coastal Reserve, California, USA - 14_0929_12_20cm (SPAdes) (version 2) | ecosystem: Environmental > Terrestrial > Soil > Grasslands ... | reverse complement strand
GCGCGCAAGCTGATCGAGGCCATCGGAAAGACATGAAAGTCATCCCAGTCGCGGTAGTGGCCATCGTCCTGGCGGGTTGCGCGAGCTATTCCGGTCGCGGGCTCGTGCCCGGCCAGTCGAGCGCGGCCCAAGTCGAGGCGGTCATGGGCCCCGCGGCGGACAAGCGCCCCGGGCCGAACGGCGAAACAGTCCTGTGGTTTCCGCGGATGCCTTACGGCGATGGAACCTACGCGGCGCGCGTCGGCGCCGACGGCAGGCTGATTGCCGTCGAGCAACGGCTCACTGAGGAGAACATCGCCAAGCTCGAGCGCGGCAAGACCACCGCCGATCAGGTCCTCGACCTCGTCGGGCCGCCGTACAGGGTGGACCAGTTTTCCAGAATGCAGCGCGAGATCTGGACCTACAAGATGCAGGTCTTCCCGTTTCCGAAAGCGCTCTTCGTTCAGTTTTCGCCCGACCGCGTCGTGCGCGAGGTCTACTATATGGACGATCCCGAAATTCCGCGGCTCGGCGCCGGCCACCGCGCGAGCTTCAGGAGATGAACATGAAATTTCTGCTGACGGCAGTTGCGAGCCTGGTCCTTGCGGGCTGCGCGAGCTTCGACGGCCGTGGCCTCGCGCCCGGCACCCCCGCAGCCGAGGTCGAGCGCGTGATGGGCCCCGCCGCCGACAAGCGCGTCCATGACGGCGAGACCTGGCTTTACTTCCCGCGGCAGCCCTATGGCCAGGCAACCTATGTCGCCCGCATCGGCTCGGACGCACGCCTGATCGCGATCGAGCAGCGGCTCACCGACGACAACCTCGCGAAGATCGTTGCCGGCAAGACGCGGGTCGACGAAGTGCGCGAGCTTTTCGGCCCGCCGTATACGGACACGAACTTCCAGCGCATGCAACGCGAGATCCTCGAGTACCGCATGCGCAGCGATTCGAGCCCCGTTCCCTATGCGGTGTACGTCCAGGCCTCGCCCGACGGAATCGTGCGCGAGGTCTACAAGATGAGCGACCCGGATTACCGGCTGGGCGACTGCTGCAACCCATAGGCAAGCTGAGCGCGCAGCTCGGTCTTCAGCACCTTGCCGTAGTGGTTCTTCGGCAGGCTGTCCACGAAGCGGTACTCGCGCGGCCGCTTGAAGCGGGCGATATTTTCTCTACACAGCAAATCCAGGTCCTCGGGGCTGACGTCGTCCTTTGAAACGATGAAGGCCACGACTTCCTCGCCCCATTCGGGGTGCGGCCTGCCGACGACCGAGCACTCGGCGACCGCCGGATGCCTGAGCAGCACTTCCTCGATCTCGCGCGGATAGATGTTGGCGCCGCCCGAGATGATCATGTCCTTGGAGCGGTCCTTGATGGTGAGGAATCCCGCTTCGTCCATGCTCCCCACGTCGCCGGTATGAAGCCAGCCGCTGCGCAAGGTCTGCGCGGTGGCGTCGGGGTTTGCCCAGTAGCCGGCCATCACGCAGTCCGAGCGCGTGACGATCTCGCCCGCTTCCCCGGCGGGCAGTTGCCGGTCCTTGTCGTCGAAGATCTTTACTTCCACGCCGGTGCGCGCGAAACCGCAGGTAGAAAGGCGCTCGACAAATTCCTTGCTGTGAAGTTCCTGGGGTAACCCGGTAATGGTCATCGGGGCTTCCCCCTGCCCGTAGAGCTGGTAAAGACGCGGCCCGAACAGATCGATCGCGCGCAGCGAATCGGCGACATACATCGGCGCGCCGCCATAGATGATGGTCTTCAGGTGGCGCGGCGGACGCGCACTCGCGCTGGAGAGCAGCCGGACGATCATGGTCGGCGCGGCGAAGAACGAGATGTTCTGCCAGTGATCGAGCAGGGCGAAAATCTCCTGCGGCTCGAAGTGGCCGCTTTCCGGAATCACATTCACCGCGCCGACGGCGAAGTGCGGCAGGCCGTAGAGGCCGGAGCCATGGGACAGCGGCGCCGCGTGCAGCACCGCATCCTGCGGCCCGAGCTTGTCGATGTCGGCGAAATACGCCAGGGTCTGCGCCCACAGGTTGCGGTGCGTGAGCACCGCGCCTTTCGGCACCCCGGTCGTGCCGCTGGTATAGAACAGCCAGGCGGCATCCTCCGGGCGAACATCCGCCGCAACCGCTTGTTCATTCGACTCCAGTTCGCTCGCCGGGATGGCGCGCGGAATCGCCGGCTGCAGGTCCGCGCTGACGACGCAGAGCCTGGCGCCTGCATTCTCGAGGATGTAAGCGAATTCCCTGGCGTGGAGCTTGGCGTTCATCGGCACTGCGGTCAGCCCGGCGTGCCAGCAGGCGAAAAGCACCTCGTAGTATTCCGGGCAGTTCTTCATTGCCAGCGCGACGCGGTCGCCCCGCGCGAGCTTGAATCGGGATTTCAAGCAGAAGCTGATGCCGGAAACGCGCGCGGCCAGCTCGCCGTAGGTCCGAGCCGCTTGCCGTCCTACGGCGAGCGCAGGCTGCTCAGGCAGCCGTCGGGCGCTTTGCAGAAGAAGATGAACCAGATTCATCGATCGCAAAAAGCGTACGGGCATTGCGGGAGGTCTCGGCCGCCACTTCCGCCACTGGGCGGCCGAGTGCGCGGGCAACAGTTTGCGCGATGTGCGGCAAAAAAGCAGGCTCGTTGCGGCGCGCCCTGGGCTGGGGCTTGAGATCGCGCGGCGTGAGGTACGGCGAGTCGGTCTCGAGAAGCAGCCGCTCGCGGGGGATTTCGCGCACCAGCTCGAGCAGATGCCGGCCGCGCCGCTCGTCGCAGATCCAGCCGGTGATGCCGATGTAGAGGCCCAGGTCGAGGTAGGCGCGCAGTTCCTCCTTGCCGCCGGTAAAGCAGTGCGCAATCGCTTTTTTCACCTTGTGGTGCTCGAGAATCTCGGCGAACCGCGGATGCGCGTCCCGTGAATGCAGGAACAGGGGTTTGCCGAGCTCGATGCCGAGCTCGAGCTGCGCGACGAACCATTTCTCCTGGTCGGAATGCGGCGAGTAGTTGCGGTTGAAATCGAGCCCGCATTCGCCGATCGCCACGACCCGTGGGTGGCTGGCGATGCCCCTTATTTCGGAAATCGTGGCTGGGCTGCAATCGCGCGCGTGATGCGGATGAACGCCGGCAGTCGCATAAAGATCGAAGCGCGAGGCGATTTCCAAAGCCGAGCGGCTCTCCTCCCCGGTGGTGCCCGTTACCACGATGGGCGCGACGCCGGCATCGCGCGCGTGCGCGATGACCTTGTCGAGATCGGCGCGGAACGCGGCGTGCGTCAGGTTGGCCCCGACGTCGATCACAGCAGTTTTTTCAGCCGGTAAAGGAGTTCGAGTGCCTCGCGCGGCGAAAGCTCGTCGGGATTGAGCTTCGCCAGCTCTTCGCGCAGCGCGTCAGAGGAGGGTTCGGGCTCTTCGGGTTTGCTGCGGACAAACAAGTCTCCCTGCTGCGACGATGCCAGGCTCGAATCCTCCAGAACCTGCAGATAGCGTCGCGCCTGCCGGATCACCGACTTCGGCACGCCGGCGAGCCCGGCGACCTGCAGGCCGTAGCTCTGGCTTGCCGGTCCCTCCTCCACCGCGTGCAGGAACACCACGGTATCCTTGTGCTCCACGGCGTCGAGATGGACGTTGGCGACCTCCTCGTAGTCGAGCGCAAGACGCGTCATCTCGAAGTAGTGAGTGGCGAACAGGCTCAGGCAGCGATTCCTTTCCACCAGATGCCGCGCAATTGCCCAGGCGAGCGCGAGGCCGTCGAAGGTCGAAGTACCCCGTCCGACCTCGTCCATCAGCACCAGGCTTTTCTCGGTGGCGTTGTGCAGGATGCTGGCGCTCTCGGTCATTTCGACCATGAAGGTCGAACGCCCGCCGGCGAGGTCGTCCGCCGCGCCGATGCGGGTGAACACCTGGTCGATCGGGCCGATGCGCGCGGCTCGGGCGGGAACGAACGAACCGACATGCGCCATCAGCACCGTGAGCGCCACCTGCCGCATGTAGGTCGATTTGCCGCCCATGTTGGGGCCGGTGATGAGCAGCAGGCGGCGCGCCGGGGACAGCCGGCAGTCGTTGGCGATGAAGTTGTCGATCTGTCCCTCGACGACCGGATGGCGGCCGGCCTCCAGCTCGATGAGAGGGTCCTCCACGAACATCGGGCGGGTGTAATTGCGTTTCGCCGCAACCGAGGAAAAGCTGCATAGGACGTCAATCTGCGCAAGGCCGCGCGCGATCCGCTGCAGGACCGGCACATGGACCTGCAGCAGCTGGAGCAGCTCTTCGTAGAGCGATTTTTCGAGCGCCAGGGCGCGGTCGCGGGCGGACAAGGCCTTGTCCTCGAACGTCTTCAGCTGCGGCGTGATGTAACGCTCGGCGTTCTTCAGCGTCTGCCGGCGGCGGTAGTCGTCCGGCACTTTACCCGCGTGCGCGTTCGTCACTTCGATGTAGTAGCCGTGCACCTGGTTGTAGGCGACGCGCAGGTTGGGAATTCCCGTGCGCTCGCGCTCGCGAACCTCCAGCGCCAGCAGAAAATCCCCGGCGTTGGACTGTAGCTGCCGCAGCTCGTCGAGGTCGGCGCTGTGGCCGTCTGCGATCACGCCCCCGTCGATGACGCGTGCCGAGGGCTCGATTTGAAGGCTTTTCTCCAGAAGAGCGAAACAGGCGCTGGGCAGCGCGAGATCAGCCCGCAGCTCATCAAGCAGGCTCGAATGCGGGATCGCGCCGACCAGGGTCGGCAGCAGCTTCAGGCTCTCGCGCAGCCCGGCGAGCTCGCGGGGCCGCACGCTGCGCAAAGCGACCCGGGCGGTGATCCGTTCCACGTCGGACATGTCGCGCAGGATCTTGTGAAGATCCATGTCGTGCAGCGTTGCGACGGCCGCGTGCCGGTTTGCCAGCATGGTGCGGTCCCTTAGCGGGTGATGAACCCAGTGGCGCAGCAGCCGGCTGCCCATGCCGGTCGCGCATTCGTCTAGCAGGGAGAACAGGGTCGGCGCAGGCTCGCCGCGCAGTGTTTCGGTGAGCTCGAGATTGCGGCGCGTCGCCGCATCGAGCCTCACGTACTCGCCGGCGCGCTCGGCCTTCACCGCCGTAATATGCGCGAGCGCCTGCCCTTGCGTCTTGCCGGCGTACTCGAGCAATGCGCCGCACGCGCCGATCGCGACCGTAAGATCCTCGCAACCGTATCCGGCGAGCGTCGCCGCGCCGAGCTGCTGTAGCAGCTTTCTCTTCCCGCTGTCGAAGTCGAACTGCCAAGCGGGAAGCCGCGTGACGAAGAATCCGTCCAGCATGAAGTCGTCTGCCGCCAGAACCTCGGCGGGCCCAATGCGCCTCAACTCGTTGGCGAGCGCCTGCGGCGCGACTTCAGCGACGCGCAGGGCGCCGCTCGCGAGCGACAGCCAGGCGAGCCCGACCGTGGATTTATCTCTCGACAGCGACAACAGGATGTTGTCGGACTTGTCCTCGAGCAGTGAAGCGTCGGTCAGCGTTCCCGGCGTGACGATGCGCGTTACCTGGCGCTCGACCGGCCCCTTCGCGGTGGCCGGATCGCCGATCTGCTCGCAGATCGCCACCGACTCGCCGAGCTTCACCAGTTTGGCGAGGTACTGCTCTACCGAGTGCGCGGGCACGCCGGCCATCTTCACCGGTGTACCTGCCGACACGCCGCGCGAGGTGAGGGCGATGTCCAGCAGGCGTGACGCCTTCTCGGCGTCGTCGTAGAACAGCTCGTAGAAGTCGCCCATCCGGTAAAACACCAGGATATCGGGATGCTCGCCCTTGATGCGCAGGTACTGCTGCATCAGGGCCGAGGTTCCTGGAAGGTCTGGTGAAGGTCTTCGGTTTTCGCTGACGCTTCCGGACGATATGAAGTTCTGGCGTTCCATGTGGCTCATTGGTACTCGTTGACAGCTTTGAACGCCATGTTCCAGCAGGCGGCGACGCGTTGCAAGAGTACGGGCAAAATGCAGCCCTATGCGAGCGCGCAAATCAAGAGAGATAAATCGGCCACCCGGCCGGCGCACGGTTTCGCATCGTCGGCGCTTGGTCGCTGAGTTGCGGGCCGATCCTCAGCCGGCGGCTCAGTACCTGCGGCTGCTATGATGCACCCCCCAAAGCGATTGCAATCCAGCGGACGCCCGAAACCAATAGGGACCTTACTTTCCGCCAGGAATCAGAGCGAAGCGGCTACGGTCTGGTAGCCTGAATACGAGGAAATCTCGGTCGAGCGTCCAGATGTCGCGCACGCGCGTCTTTGACGCGGCGTACACCAGACTTGCATCGGCAACGTCGCACGGTAGGTCGCCGTACTCGGCCATCGTCTGCCGCATGAAGTCGATGCCAGCATCAATCGACACGATCTCCACTCCCGCGGTAGCGATCCAATCGAGGACGCGGCCCTGCAGCCGATCCGGCATGAACGAGCAGGCCTCCGCGACCACCGGCCACGTGGTCAGGAAGCGACCGTCGTAATCCTTGAGGAGATCGGTGAGCTGCGAGTGGAAGCGGTCACGGCGATTGACGATCGCGACTAACGCCCCCGTATCAAGGAGCGCGCTTCGCACGCCGGTACGTCGCGCGGACAGCCCGGCGCGCGTACTTACGGTGATTCAGCGCGAGATCGGCTGGTCCTTCGATGCAACCGACCAAGCCGACTTTTACGGCTATGTAAACGCTATTACATGCCTACACTATCAGCGCCAAAAACATGCCTATGCCGTGCAAAATCAACGAATTCAGTAGAAACTACAGGGGGAACTTCGGGCTAAAACTGCGTCCGAGGAGAACCCATGCCCGATAGACGTCTTGCCGCGCTGTTTGCGGCGTTCTGCCTGTGCGCAGCGCACCCGGATGCGCCCGCGCAAACCGCCTCCTACCCGTCCAAGCCGGTGCGCCTGGTCATTGCGGCCGCGCCCGGAGGCAGCACCGACGTCCTGGGACGCGTGCTCGCGCAGCGGCTCGCCGAGCGTCTCGGGCAGCCCTTCGTGCCGGAGAACCGCGGCGGGGGCGGCGGGGTCGTCGCCACGGACTTCGTCGCGAAAGCGGCGCCCGACGGCACCACGCTCTTGATGACGAACGACCAGCTCGTGGTGCAGGCCGCCTCGGCTTCCAAGCTCCCCTACGATCCGTTCAAGGACTTCGCTCCGGTGGCGGTGGTGGCGCGCGGTCCGGTCGTGCTCGGCGTGCATGCGTCTTTTCCGGCGAGATCGGTGGCGGAGCTGGTCGCGCTCGCGCGCGCGCAGCCGGGGAAGCTCGCCTTCTCCTCCTGCGGCAACGGCACGGTGCTGCATCTCGCGGGCGAGCTGCTCAATCTCTCGGCCGGGATCGACCTCGTTCACGTGCCTTATCGCGGCTGCGCGCCGGCGATGGCGGATGCCGTGTCCGGCCAGGTGCCGATCTTCTTCACCGTGCTCGGCAACGCCGCGCAGCACGCGAAGAGCGGCAAGGTGAGGCTGCTCGGCGTCGCCTCGCTGCAGCGCCTGCGTTCCTATCCCGACCTGGCGACGATCGCCGAGGCCGGTTTCCCGGGGTACGACGCGTTTCCCTGGTTCGGCGTGCTCGCGCCCGCGGGCACACCCGGCGAAATCGTCGCGCGGCTCGCCGCCGAAATCACCACCTCGGTCGGCGTCCCGGAAGTGAGCGAGCGGATCCGCGCCTTTTCGCTCGAGCCGACGGCGATCACCCTGGAGGGTTTCGCCGCGCTCATGAAAAGCGACTTCGACCGCTGGAGCCGGGTGGTGCGCGAGGCGAAGATCCAGGTGGAGTAGACGAAGGGAGACGACGTTGTCGTTCAATCAGGAAACATGCGAGGTGCGCGGCTGCAGGATCACGCTGAAGCGCGGCGGCGCGGGGCCCAGGCTGCTTTATCTGCACGGCGCGAACGGCGCCGCGTCGGTGCGGCCGTTCATGCAGGAGCTGGCGCAGGCGTTCGAGGTGCTCGTGCCCGAGCATCCGGGCTTCGGCGGGTCGGACGAGCCGGACTGGCTCGACAACATCCACGACCTCGCCTACTTCTATCTCGATTTCCTCGAGCAGCTCGACCTGAAGGACGTGCTCGTCGTCGGCGCGTCGATCGGCGGCTGGGTCGCGCTCGAGGTCGCCGTGCGCGACACCTCCCGCATCCGCGCGCTGACGGCGGTCGGGCCGCTCGGCATCTACGTGCCGGGCCTGAAGCGCGGCGACCTGTTCCTGTGGACCCCCGAGGAGAAGGTGCGCAATCTCTTTTACGATCAGAAGATCGCCGACCAGATGCTCGCCCAGCCCGCGACGCCGGAGCAGGTGGAGACGGAAGTGAAGAACCTGTACACCCTGGCGCGGCTTGCGTGGGAGCCGCGGATGTTCGATCCGCATCTCGCCAAGTGGCTGCACCGCATCCAGGTGCCGGCGCAGATCATCTGGGGCGAGCACGACAAGGTCCTGCCCGCCGGCTACGCGGCGGAATTCAAGAAGCTCATCCCGCAGGCGCGCGTCGACATCGTCGAGCGGTGCGGGCACGTGCCGCACACCGAGCGGCCGCAGGAGTTCGCGCGGCTGGTGCGCGAATTCGCCGCGAAGAACTGAAGAGGACGGCATCCATGAACGTCATGCTGTTCCACCTCATGCCCTATGCCGACCTCGACCTCGAGGAGGCCGACAAGTACCCGCACTCGTGGGTGACGCTGCCCAACCGCCTCTACGATCCGAAGAAGGGCCACGCGCTCTACAACCGTTACCTCGACGAGATGGAGTACGCCGAAGAGATCGGCTTCGACGGCGTCTGCGTGAACGAGCACCACCAGACCTGTTACGGCATGATGCCCTCGCCCATCGTCACGGCTTCCGCGCTCGCGCGGCGCACGAGCAGGGCGAAAATCGCGATTCTCGGCAGCGCGCTGCCGCTCAGGGCGCACCCGCTCACCATCGCCGAGGAGCACGCGATGATCGACAACATCACCGGGGGGAGGCTGATCTCCGGCTTCGTGCGCGGCATCGGCTGCGAATACCACGCCTGGGGTGTCAACCCGACTTATTCGCTCGCGCGCTTCAACGAGGCGCACGATCTCATCGTGCGCGCCTGGACCGAGCCCGGGCCGTTCGAATTCCACGGCAGGCACTTCCACTTCGAGTACGTGAACGTCTGGCCGCGGCCGTACCAGCAGCCCCATCCGCCGGTCTGGATCCCCTCGCAGGGCAGCCGCGAGACGATCGAGTTCGCCTCGCATCCTTCGCGCAAGTACACCTATCTGCAGACCTTCAGCCCGATCAAGGCGGTGGCGAAGCAGCTCCAATCGTACCGGGATACGGCGAAGAGATACGGCTACACCTCCACGCCCGCGCAGCTCGGCTGGGCGACGCCGCTGTACGTGGGCGACACCGACGAATCAGCGCTCGCGGAGTGCGCGGAGCACTACGAGAATTTCCGCAACCGCTATCTCGGCAAGATGCCGATGGAGATGCTGATGCCGCCCGGCTACACTTCGCGCGAGTCGGCCAAGGCGATCGTCGCGGCGAAATCGGTCGCCCACGAAAAAGCCGAGACGGCGCGCTCGAACGAGCTGGGGATGATGACCTGCGGCAGCGCGAAGACCGTGACCGAGCGGCTGATTGGCTACATGAAAGAGATCGGCTTCGGCAACCTGCTCGTGATGCTCCAGTTCGGCACGCTGCCCGCCAACCTCACGCGGCGCAACATGGAGCGTTTCGCCGAAGACGTGATGCCGAAGCTGAAGCAAGCGGCGAAAGAGCTGTACGGAGAGGCGGCGACTTCCTGAACTCCCGACCCCCGTCTTGCGGCTCGACCGGCTTGCGGACTACCGGCCCGACGCGCGCCTGCCCAGTATCACTTCCTCGAACAGCGCGTTCGAGCGTTCGTAGTCGTCGACCAGGGCTGACGGATCGAGTATCTGCAGCTTCGTGTCTTTGAGGGGCGATTGCACCTTCGTGTGGGTCGGCACGTAGCCGATCCGCGCGAGCAGCCGTTGCGCATGCTCGCCGAGCATGTAATCGCGGAACAAAATCGCCGCGTTGGGGTGCGGCGCCTGGGCCGGCACCGCGATTGCGTCCGGGATGGCGATCGCCGGCTCGATCACGAAAGAATCGATCGGCGCGCCTTTTTTCCTGAGCTGCCCGGGGCTGTAGTTGTACACCGTCAGCGCGAGCGCAATCTCGCCCGAGGCGACCAAGTTGGTCAACAGCGGGTGTCCGGTACGCACGGAGAGCTTGTTGTCGGCGACGAGGTCCCGGAAAAGCTTCGCGCCCTTTTCCTCGCCCATTCTCCGCGCTACGGCGTAGAACCATTCATGGTCCGACGCCTCGATGCCGATCATGCCCTTCCACTTGGGATCGAGCAGGTCCGCGTAGCTCTTGGGCAGGTCGCCCTTCCGCACCTTGTCGGTGTTGTACGCCTGCACGAAAACGTAGAGCAGGGTAGCGGCCCACTGCCCGTGCTCCGGGGCTGCACCCTGGAGGAGATTTCTCGAGGCGGGCGAGCGCACTTCCTGCAGCAGCTTCTCCCGGCGCAGCGCCTCGACGGACGGCGCGATGCTTTGCGACGCGTTGCAAGCGAAAGAGGGCACAATGCACGATGCGAAAAATCCGCAAAGCCAGAAGGACGCAAGCGACGCCCGCATGACCTCGCGGTATCGCACCGCGAAAGGCTCATCGAGGAACTGCAGGGCGTGGCGGCTCGCCGTGCCTGTATGGCTCGGCTCACCAGCTCGCGGGCAAGCAGGTAGTAACGATTGACAATACTACCGATTATCGTTAGTATCTACCGGTGATCAAGTCCTTCGCGGACAAGGTTACAGCGGCAGTCTTCTCGGGGCAGGAAGCGCGGCGTATGGCGACGCCGCTGCAGACCGCGGCGCGAAGGAAGCTGATGATGCTCGACGCTGCCACGAGCCTCGATACGCTCAGGGCCACGCCGGGGAATCGGCTGGAGGCTCTGAAGGGGAACAGAAAAGGGCAGCACAGCATCCGCATCAATCAGCAATGGCG
>Ga0209804_1002563_pt1 | contig 10917 bp, 10 predicted proteins | sample GraSoiAngelo_139_FD_185896 | JGI IMG/M metagenome (GOLD analysis project Ga0209804, IMG submission 185896) | Grasslands soil microbial communities from the Angelo Coastal Reserve, California, USA - 14_0929_12_20cm (SPAdes) (version 2) | ecosystem: Environmental > Terrestrial > Soil > Grasslands ... | reverse complement strand
TCGGAGGCATCCTGCGCTGTGATGTGCTGGCAACGGGCGTGGTCGCCGCGGCGCGCGAGTTGCAATTGAAGCTGCCTGTGGTCGTGCGTATGGAAGGCACCAACGTCGAGCAGGGCCGCCAGATTCTGCGCGACTCCGGGCTCAACTTCACCATCGGCGAAAACATGAAAGATGGCGCGGAGAAAGCCGTGCGCCTCGCCGGAGGTGCGCGGTGAGCGTTCTGGTAAACGAGATGACCCGAGTCATCGTGCAGGGTGTCACCGGCCGCGAAGGCGGCTTCCACGCAAGCCAGATGATCGCATACGGCACCAAAGTGGTTGCCGGAGTCACCCCGGGCAAGGGCGGCACGTTGCATAACGATGTGCCGGTTTTCAATACCGTCGCCGAAACCGTCCGCGCAACTCAAGCCAATGCCGCCGCGATTTTCGTGCCCCCGCCGTTTGCCGCCGACGCCATGCTTGAGGCCATTGACGCCGGTCTGCCGCTGGTCGTCTGCATCACCGAAGGCGTTCCCACACTCGATATGGTTCGCGTGGCCGCCGCGCTTCGTGGCAGCCGGACTCGGCTTATCGGGCCCAATTGCCCGGGCATCATCTCGCCGGGCAAATGCAAAATCGGCATCATGCCCGGACAGATTCACCGCGAAGGCCACGTCGGCGTCGTCAGCCGTAGCGGTACCCTGACCTACGAAGCCGTCGGTCAGCTCACGCATCTGGGCATCGGCCAATCCACGTGCATCGGCATTGGCGGCGACCCCATCATCGGCACTTCATTCCTCGATGCCATGCGACTCTTCAACGATGATCCCGATACGCACGCCATCGTCATGATCGGCGAGATCGGAGGCAATGCCGAGCAGCAGGCCGCGGAATTCATTCGCGGCCATGTGCGCAAGCCGGTGGTCGGCTTCATCGCCGGGCAGACTGCACCGCCCGGCCGGCGCATGGGTCATGCCGGCGCCATCATCAGTGGGGGCAGCGGCACGGCAAAAGAAAAATACGAAGTCATGGCCGCCGCGGGAATCCATTGCGTGCAGAGTCCAGCCGATATCGGCCAGACTCTGGCCGCCGCGCTCAGCAAATCGGTGGCCCGCTGACCGTCACGGCTCGCGACCGCTGCTCTCTTGTCCCGAGCCACTGGCGCGAGCGATCAGGGCGGCATATAGGCTGAGGCAAGTAGTGCGAGTAGCCGTCATCTGAGCGAGCGCTCCCATTATGCCCTACCCCACGCAAGGGGGTGCGAGCGAGGGATCTGCTTTTGGCTATCTTTTGTAGCCTAGGGCGCCCCGCGTTAACCGGGGTCCCCTGCGTGCGCCGCGTTTTTGCGCGCGTTGGTGTGGTGCGCGGCCCTGGGGGTTTTGCGATGTAAGTTGCGGCTCTTTGTGGTGAGCAATTCGGCGCGAAGATATTGAAATTTGTCATTCTGAGCGAACCGAAGAATCTCTCATAAGCAGTGCCGAATTCGCCGCAAATTTAGCATTAGGAGAATCCCTTGTCTCCCGAAACCACGTTCGAACGCACGCTCGCCATCATCAAGCCCGACGCCATGAGTCGCGGCCTCGCCGGCGACATTCTCTCCCGCATTCATCGCGGCGGCTTCTCCATCGTTGCCATCAAATCCCTGCGGCTCACGCCATTGCAGGCCGAGGGCTTTTACGCCGTGCATCGCGGGAAAGGATTTTTCGGCCAGCTCACTTCGTTTATGAGCTCCGGCAAAATCATCGTCATGGTCCTCGAGGCGCCCGGAGCCATCGCCCGCTGGCGCGACACCATGGGCGCCACCGATCCCGCCAAGGCGGTGCCGGGCTCCATCCGCCGCGACCTCGGCACCAGCATCCAGAATAATTGCACCCACGGCTCCGACGCCGCCGAAACCGCCGCCTTCGAAATCTCTTACCTCTTCGCCTCCCACGAACTGCTGTAACGATCAGCTTCACAATCAGGGCTTCGGTTCTTGACAGCGCGCCGGGTCGGGTATATCTACCTGCACGGTCGGGTAGTGGGTTAGTTAGCTCTGGCGTCCCGAAGGGACGCTACAGCTTAGCGCAGCGCGGAACCGGGGTCCCCGGCGTGCGCCGCCTTTGTGCATGGTGGGGTGGTGGAAGCGCTGGGAAATTCGTGCCTAGGGACCAGAAAACCCCGGTAGCGGACACATCGGGCCCGGCCACACAACATTGAGCCACTACCGCTCGGTTGTAACCACCAAAAATGAAAACTTCACGAAATTAAACCAAAATTTAGAACCAGGAGGTCCTTGTGGAACACGTCATTTCCAGTCTGTTGGGACGTTACGAGAGCGGCGCGCTTACCCGCCGCGAATTGATTCAGGGCTTGGCAATGCTGACCGTGGCACGCGAAACGCTATCGGCCGCGGATACTGGCTTTGCGGCCTCCACGATTAATCACGTTTCCATTCAAGTCAGCGATCTAAAGCGCTCCACAGAGTTTTACATGCGGGCCTTTGCCCTGCCGAAGCGAGTAGCGGCCAACCCCAGCGCTATACGTTTGGGGGTTGGCCCGAGTCATCTCACCCTTCGACAGGATAAGGATTCCGGGCTCGTAGATCACTTTTGCCTGGGGGTAGATAAATTCAACCGAGAATCGGTCATTCGAGATCTGAAGGCGCGCGGAGTCACTCCAGAGGCGGACGAAAAGGGCTTCGCGGGCTTTCACGTCAAGGATCCGGATGGATTCAGCGTTCAGCTGGGTGATTCGTCTGAATTTTAGCGATTCAGCCGTGGCGCACGCTCGGGTTGGCCATCGGATCCGACTCGCCGCCTTCGGAGACTGTCTTCAGGCGGCCCAGATAGTGACTCCATCCGGAATCGTGTCGTTCGTGGGCTTCTGGAGGCAGCTCACAATGGGTCAGCCGAAGCCGCGTGCCTTTACCTTCTGGCTTCAGATCAATTTCCACCCGACTCGATCCTTCCGCCACGCTATAGCCGCCCCCTTCGAAGCCCCAGGTGAACACCACGCGCGAGTCAGCTACGATCTCGACATATTCGCTCCGAATTATGTCTCGGCCATTTGGATCTAGCTAAGCGATAAATTCCGCCGGGTTTCGGGTCGATTTCGGCGCGAATTCCCATCCAGCGAAGCATCTTTAGGGGATCGGTAAGAAACTTGAAGACTACCGAAGGTGGCGCCTCAATGTAGATTTCCTTGACGATGGGATCAGAGGTCAAGCGCTTCTCATCCCAGAATGTTTCGAGAAAACTCCGCAATTGTGCAAAGCCCTCTGGACAGATGCGATAAAGCCGCCGCGTGCCATCCCTCCGTTCTGTCAGCAATCCGGCCTTGATGAGCACTCGCAAATGTTGAGAGATAGCGGGCCGCGTAGTTCGAAAATGCCGGGAAATCTCTCCCGCGCGCAATTCCCTTGAGCGAACCAACTTGAGGATGGCGACGCGGCGCGGCTCCGCGAGGGCTCTCAAAATAGCCTGCATTTGCTCCAAGCCGTCCTCTTGCGCAGAGAAAGCTTCCCTTCTGCCTTAATCACCAACCTGCCCGGCAGTCTTCGTTCCGCGCACGGTCTTGTTCAATCTCTTGCGTTGTTCCGTTGAGATGCGCATCGTACGCGGTGAACCGTCCTCCGGCTCTACGTGCGATGGTTGCAGGTGCGCCTGAGAATTCGGCGTGCTGCGTGTCGTCTACATAGGCTTCGAATACTTCATGAGGGGTTGCATTCAGAAACACTTCGTGGGTGATCGACTTCGTTTCCATTTCCCGGTGCTCCTCCGTTTGGATTTTGAGCCCTGCCGCGGCGCGTTAAGTTAGTATACGCTTTCGTTAGTGCAAACTTAAATGTGGCTACCGACACTCAAATGGATCCGTATGGTCATCTCGAGCGAGGAACCGGAGGAGGGATCTCTTGGCTTTTCAGGCCGCGGTTATTTACTCGTGCAGTACAATATTACAATAGAATATGCTCGAAATTTGCCCGTCGAACCGAGCACACAATTTCGAATTGGCGCCGGACTGTCTTTTCCACGAGCGTGCTGGTCTCCTCTTCTTATGCCAAGTGGCGTCCGAGACAATTCAGAATGATATCTTTGCACGGCTCTAAAGCGGAACTCCTTGGGAATGATATGGTTATGAAAAAAAAGGCGCCTCTCAAGCAACGCTTTAACGGCACGATCTTTTTCGGCGCATGAAGGGGACTTGCGCATGCTCGAAAATCAGTAGCCGCAGAATGAACAGGTACAGAAAAGTGAGTGGGGGAGGAACGAACTTAACTGCCTTAGGTGGGGTCGGCGGCGGCTTGGAATACGATGGATCCGGCGCGTGAACTCGGGAAGTGGCTGGTGCTCGGCGGCCTGATTTTAGCGGCCATCGGCGGCTTGTTTTTAGTCAGTGGGCGCCTACCCTTCCGGCTCGGCCGGCTGCCCGGCGACATCGCCATCGAAGGCAAGCGCGGCTCGTTCTATTTTCCGGTAGTCACGTGCATCTTGTTGAGTGTGGTGCTGACGCTCGTGATGTGGCTGGTATCGTTATTCCGGAAATAGACCTGAGAAGTGATCGTGCAAATCAATCAGGCCCACGCGACTCGTCGCAAATAATTAGCACCCATGGCAAAACCCTTTCAGCTTCCGCTCATGCCGCGTCGCGCGGTCTGGTCGGTAAGCGATCTCACCGCGCGCATCCGCGATCTGCTCGCTGGCGAGTTCACCGACGTTTTCGTCGAGGGCGAGGTCTCCAACGCGCACGCAGCGCAATCCGGCCACCTCTACTTCACGCTCAAGGACAATCACGCGCAGGTGCGTTGCGTCTGTTTTCGCACGCAGCTGGCGCGCCTGAAATTTCGTCCCGAAGACGGCCTGCATGTGACCGTGCGCGGCTCCATCAGCGTCTACGAATCGCGCGGTCAATACCAATTTTATGTCGAACACGTGGAGCCGGTCGGCTTGGGCGCTCTGCAGCTCGCCTTCGAGCAACTGAAAAAGCGCCTCGACGCTGAGGGCCTGTTTGATCCCGGGCGGAAAAAACCGCTTCCCGTGCTGCCGCAGTGCGTGGGACTGATTACTTCGCCGCGCGGCGCCGCGGTACGCGATATCGTGCGCATCCTGCAGCGGCGCTTCCCGAACCTGCACATTGTCCTTTATCCCGTGCGCGTGCAGGGTGAAGGCGCGGCCAGCGAAGTCGTGCAGGCCATTCGCTACTTCGACCGCAAACAGCTCGCCGACGTTCTTATTCTCGCGCGCGGCGGCGGGTCGCTCGAGGATTTGTGGGTCTTCAACGAAGAGCTTGTGGCGCGGGCGATTGTGGCGTGCACGATTCCCATTATCGCCGGCATCGGCCACGAGACCGATTTCACCATCGCGGATTTCGCCGCCGATATGCGCGCGTCGACGCCTTCCGTTGCGGCCGAAATGGTCGTCCGCACGCGGCAGGAATTCGACGGCCAGCTCTGCGACCTGCGCGAGAAAATCGCGCAGCTGCTGCGCTATCGTATGCTTCAGGCCAGTCACAAACTCCGCGAACTCGATCTGCATCGCGCCGCCCGGCGCTTGGAGGATGCGCTGCGCCGCAGGCGCCAGCATACCGACGAGCTCTGCGCACGGCTTAGCGGCGCGCTTCGCGGCCGGTTGGAAGCGCTCGAGCGGCGTTTTGAAGCGGCGGTGTTGCGCCTCGCTACCGTCGATTTTCGGGCGCGTTTGAGAGCGGCGGCCGTGCGCCTTGACCAGCGCACCGCCGCGCTCGGCGTCCGCGTGAGCCGCACGCTCACGGAAAAAGGTCAGCGCCTCGAAAAATTGCTTGTGCAGCTCGAAGAGCGCAGCCCTCTGCGTGTGTTGGAGCGAGGTTACGCGATTTGCTATGACGCGGCCGGCCGCGTCGTGCACTCCGCGGATCAGGTGGCGTTCGGCGATCGCATTCGCGTACGACTCGCGCGCGGCCGCTTCAGCGCCGAAGTGAAAGAGAGAGAAGTCCCGGAGCGGGAAACAGGAGAGAGGTGAGGCGGAACCAACTGAGCGCGAGATCGCGAAAAAAACAACAGATTGAAGAGAGCGGCTATTCCTCCGACGAAGACGCTACCTTGAGCACCGCTAAGAACGCTTCCTGCGGGATGTCCACGCGGCCCACGCGCTTCATTCGTCGCTTGCCCTCCTTTTGTTTCTCAAGCAGCTTGCGTTTGCGCGTGATGTCGCCGCCGTAGCATTTGGCGAGGACATTCTTCCGTATGGGACTGATCGTCTCGCGCGCAATCACGCGGCTGCCGATCGCGGCTTGCAGCGGAACTTCAAACATCTGCCGCGGAATCAGCTTGCGCAGCCGAGTCACCAGTTCGCGCCCGCGCTCGTAGGACAGCTCGCGGTGGCAGACCAGCGTCAGCGCATCCACGGCTTCGCCGCCTACCAGGACGTCGAGCTTGACGAGATCGCCCTCGCGGTAGCCAGCTAGATGGTAATCGAGCGAGGCGTATCCGCGGGAAATGCTTTTCAGCCGATCGTAGAAATCGAGCACGATTTCGTTGAGCGGCAATTCGTAGGTGAGCATGACGCGCGTCGGCGAGAGATACTCAAAGCCTTTTTGCGCGCCGCGTTTTTCTTCGCACAGTTGCAGAATGGCTCCAACGGAATCGTCGGCGGTGATGATCATCGCAGTGATCACCGGCTCTTCGATCTTGGCGATTTGGCTTGGCGAAGGGAATTTGGTGGGATTGTCCACTTCCAGCACCTCGCCGCCGGTGGTGGTGATCCGATAGCGCACGCTGGGAGCGGTGGTGATGAGGTCAATGCCGAACTCGCGTTCCAGGCGCTCCTGCACGATCTCCATGTGCAACAGTCCGAGAAAGCCGCAACGGAAGCCGAATCCCAGCGCGGCGGAATTCTCCGGCTCGTAGAAGAACGCGGCGTCGTTGAGCTGCAGTTTCCCAAGCGCGTCGCGCAGTGCCTCGTAGTGGTGAGCTTGTACGGGATAAAGCCCGGCAAAGACCATCGGCTTGATGGCCTCGAAGCCGGGAAGAGCAGGCGCCGGACGCGCCGCTTCGATGAGGGTATCGCCGACGCGCGCGTCGGCCACGCGCTTGATATTGGCGATCACGAAGCCGACTTCTCCGGCGCTTAATTCTTCCAAGACCACCGGCTTGGGCGTGAGCGCGCCGAGGCTCTCTACTTCGTAGACCTCGTTATTGGAACAGAGGCGTATTTGCTGATGAGGACGCAAGCAGCCATCGACCACGCGAACCTGCACCACCGCGCCTCGATAGGCATCGAACCAAGAATCAAAGATGAGCGCGCGAAGCGGTGCCTCCGCCGCGCCAGCGGGTGGCGGCACGCTGGTTACCACGGCCGCGAGCACTTTCTCCACTCCCAGTCCGCTCTTTGCGCTGATGGCCAGAGCGTCCGCGGCGGGGAGGGCGAGGACGCTTTCCATCTGCGCTTTCACTTCATCCGGCCGCGCGGCCGGCAGATCGATTTTGTTGATTACGGGAATGATGGTCAGATTGTGCTGTGCGGCCAGAAACGTATTCGCCACCGTCTGAGCTTCCACGCCCTGACTTGCATCCACCACTAGTAATGCCCCTTCGCAAGCGGAGAGCGCCCGCGAAACCTCATACGAAAAGTCCACGTGGCCCGGAGTATCGATGAGGTTGAGCTGATACTCCTGGCCGTCGGAGGCGCGATAATGCAGGCGAATGCTCTTGGCTTTGATGGTGATGCCGCGCTCCTTTTCCAGATCCATGGAATCGAGCACCTGCGCGGTCATTTCGCGTTGGCTGAGCGCTCCGGTCAGTTCCAGCAGGCGATCGGCAAGCGTCGACTTGCCATGGTCGATGTGCGCGATGATGCAGAAGTTGCGGATGAAGCGGGAATCCATGAGGATATGTTTCTCTCGGCGCGAGCAATCGTGCCGCTCGCCACCACGAGGGAGCAAAGCGCCTGAGAGTACCTCAGTTTGCCACAATTGGATGCGAGCGGCCAGGAGAGCGCCCCGACTGCCCCAAGAGATCGGGCTTTTGCGGCGGATCAGTTGACGTTGCGGCACCTGCCGTGTGCCTGGACGTTTTCCGCAGAATCTCGAACGGTATATATTGTGTTTGGCTCCGTCCCCTCAATCGAGAGGACCGATCCCGGGAAATTTCCGAAGATAGCGATGAGCGTCGACGTCAGCAAACAACTGGACCGGGCCGCCCGGAGTCTCGAGAGGAACAGACTCGAAGACGCCGTGGAGGCCTACGAGGCGGTTCTGAGCGAAATGCCGGGCCACTCGGAGGCCTTGCAAGCGCTAGGGGATCTGTACACGCGGCTTAGCCAGCCCGATCGCGCCCTCAAGTATTACGGCATGCTCTTCGACCGCTTTTTCGAGATGCACGAGGAAAACAAGGCGCTAGCCATCTATACGCGGGCGCTGAAGGGTATCCAGCAGCCTCCGGCGCGGATGGCCCGATACGCTTTGCTGTTGCAGAAGCAAAGTCGGGCGGAGGAAGCTGTCGAGCAGTACTCGTTCGCCTCGGAATTATTTCTGGCACACGGAAATCGAGAGGCCGCGCTCGACTGTTTGGAGCGCGTAGCGCAGCTCGATCCGGATAATTCCGAACGCCAGTTAGCGATTGCGGAACTGGCCGAGCAGTTGGGCAAGAATGCACTTGCCGCGCGCGGATTACTCCGCGCAGGTCAACTCGCAGAGGCCTCCGGCGATGTGGAAGGGGCTCTTAAGAAAATGATGAGGGCCCACGAACTCGTGCCGAACGAGCGCGGCCCAGCATTATTGTGTGCGCAGGCGCTGCTGCGCCGCAAAGACGCAGCAGCAGCGATGCAGTTGCTGGAACCATTGGCCCGAGGCGAACTGGATCAGGCATTCCTGCGAACTCTTGGCGAGGCGTTAACGCTCACTGGGGCTTTAGATCGCGCGCGCGACGTCGTCGAACGGCTCCCGGCCGACCAACCCGAGATGGGCAACCGGATTTTCGAGCTGGCCGACCGCTATCTGGCGGCGCATCAGGATGGTGAGGCGGTCGCTTTGCTGAAAAAGGCTCAGGAAAAAATGGGCGCGGCGCACCGGGAGAACGATTTTGCCGCCAGGCTCGACGCTCTGGCGGATTCTCACGGCGGCTCCATTCCCCTGGCCGAATTCTGGGCCGTTACCTATGCCCAATTGAACCGCGAAACCAAGTATTTCGACGCTCTGGTTCGGCTGTTTGATCTGTATGTCGCTGCCGGGGACATGCAGAATGCCTCCAAGACGTTGGGAATGCTGGTGGATATCGATCCCTACGACGCGCGCAATCAGAAGCGATTCAGCCAGATCGAATCCCGTGGCGATCCTGCTTTTCTCTCCCACATTCGCACCCGTCTGGGACAAACGGCCAAGCACGGTGCGGAAACGCCGCTGCTGGGCGCGCAGAGCCCTTCGCTCCCCGCTTCCGAACAACCGACGACTCAGCCAACGCTCGAGGATTTGATAGTGCAGGCAGAAATTTTTCTCCAGTACTCGTTGCAGGCCAAGGCGGTGGAGCGGCTGCAAAAAATTGCCGAGGTCTTTCCCGGGGAAGAGAAACAGAACCAGCGCTTGCGCAACCTTTATCAGCTCGCGAACTGGTGGCCGGAAGGCTCCACCGTGCCGCAGGCGTCGTCCTCGGAGCGCGCCGCGAGCTCCGCGGCGCCTGCTGCAGATTCCGCAGACACCATGCGCGACCTCGCCAAGATTTCCGAGATCAGCCGGGGATTGTTTCGGCTGCCCTCGGCGCGGGCCATTCTTTCCGCCGGGATCAACGAGATCGGAACCCACTTGCGGGTCACGCGTTGCATCGCGGTTATCGGCCCTGCGGGAAAACCGCCTGAGCTGGCCTCGGAATTTTGCGCGCCGAATGTCGAGCCCGCCAACGGAGCTCTGCTAGTGAAACTCTTTAGCCAATTGGATCGGGCGGCGCCGGATGCGATGGGAGGACTACCTTTGCATGCCGCGGCGGCGCCGGTTCTGAGGGACCTGGGGCTCGAAACGGTCCTGGGCGTCGCTTTGATGAATCGTGAGACCCAAAGCCAGGCAGGCATGGTAGTAGCTGGATACGCCTCTGCGCACCGATGGCGGGCGCACGAAACTTACTTTTTGCAAGCGGTAGGGGACCAAATCCTTCTGGGTGTAAATCACACCCGCCTGCGCATGCGGGCGCGCACGGTGGGAGTCGCAGACGAAAAGACCGGGCTGCTGGCGCGAAGCTCTTACCAGGAATGTCTCCTGTCGGAGGCGCATCGCGCCAAGTCCAATGGCATTGCTTTGGCACTGACATTAGTACAGATTGATGGCGGGCCTGAAGTGCTGCGGCAGCAGGGCGAGATACAACTTGAACGCTATGTGGAGCAACTCGCGCGCGCGTTCCACGCGCTTATCCGCCAGACAGACCTAGCGATCAAGTACACGGCCTGGACGATCGCCTTCATTCTCCCCGACACGGGGTTGGCCGGGGCACAAATCCTGGCGGACAAGCTGCGGAAAGCTGCTGCGCACGTCGCGCCGCCTTGGGACGGCGGAGTGCCGCCCAGTTTCAGCGCCAGCGTAGCGGAAGCAGTAGCTCGGCCCGATTATGACAGCGAGGACATTGTCACAGAGCTGATCAACCGCGCTGAAGCGGGCTTAGGGGAAGCACAGGGGCGCGGGGGGAACGTGGTGATTGCCTCCAGGCTCAAGGGAAAGTGATGGGAATGGCCATTGAAAAGCTGGGCGTAGTGGGTTGCGGTTTGATGGGTTCGGGCATTGCGCAAACGGCTGCCCAGGCCGGTCTGCAGGTGACGGTAAGAGAAGTCTCGACGGAATTGATCGACAAAGGCTTTGCCAATATTGATAAGAGTCTGGCACGGCTGCTCGAGCGGGGGACGCTAACTGCCCTGGAACGCGACGCCGCGCGTAACCGGCTGCGGGGAACAACAAAACTCGAAGACTTGGCAGGCTGCGACTTGATCATCGAGGCCATCACGGAACA
>Ga0209804_1002559_pt1 | contig 10924 bp, 11 predicted proteins | sample GraSoiAngelo_139_FD_185896 | JGI IMG/M metagenome (GOLD analysis project Ga0209804, IMG submission 185896) | Grasslands soil microbial communities from the Angelo Coastal Reserve, California, USA - 14_0929_12_20cm (SPAdes) (version 2) | ecosystem: Environmental > Terrestrial > Soil > Grasslands ... | reverse complement strand
TCGTCATCGGTGTCGGAGCCTACTACGTTTCCTCCCCTCGTGAACCGTCTGGGGACAAGGTGCTCACCTACTGTGGCGCCGAAGGTATCGTCATGCATTACCACGCGCTCCTCGTAATCAATTACAATGGCGTCCAGGAACATCTGCCTGGCGACCCCCCAGGCGAATCGGGATACATTGGATTCCTGTCGCAAGATACCAGTTCGGCGTACCAATGTCCCAGTGGCGGCTTCCATGCGCTCCATACCCACGATGGTTCCGGCATCATCCATTGTGAGCTGCCATGGGGAGACGTTACGCCAAACCTGGGCGAGTTTTTCACGATCTGGGGCCAGCCGCTCTCATCTGGGGGAGCGTGGATCTATTCCGGGAGTGTTTCGGCCAAAGTCGTCGACATGGATGCCCACACGACAACGGACTACTCTTCGAATGCCGCCTCCATTCCGTTCTACCACCCTGCCGGCGGTCCTTACTCGAACCCCTACTCGATTCCGCAAAACCTGATCTTCTACGGCCAATATGGCAATGGCCAATCCAGCGGATTCTTCGCAGGCGAAGTCGTCTACCTGAACATTACGACCTAAACCGGTTCTCGGCGCAGCGTGCCGGGAGCCGCAAGTGCGGCTTCAAAGCCCAACCGTAGAACTTTCCACTGGCATATCCTTTGATGGGCTTGCCAGGTTCACTTGCCAATAGATTGACTTCCCGCCGGGGGGCATTATCCCAGGAGGGAATGTCCTAGGGCGGGCGGCGTGCGGTAGATGCATTCAACGTCCCTACTAGGATCGTGTGTCGGGGCCCCGGCTAGTCGACGTTCAGATTTTCCAGGAAGGTCGCCGATGGGGCAAAGAACAGGCTCCCGGTGACGGCACGGCTGAAGTCAAGCAACCGGTCGTAGTTGCCTGGCGGCTTGCCGACAAACATGTTATTCAGCATCTGCTCCGTTGTCCGAGGCGAACGGCTGTACCCGATGAAGTAGGTCCCGAATTCATCCGTCGAGGCCTGTCCGAACGGCATGTTGTCTCGCAGGATCTTGATCTCCTTCCCGTCCACGGTGATCGTCGTGAGCGCGTTGTGCGCCGAGCTCGGTTTGATCGCCTCATCCAGCTCGATATCAGACGACTTCGTGCGGCCGATGATCCGCTCCTGTTCCTCCGTCGGCAGGGCATTCCACCTTCCGAGGTCGTGGAGGTACTTCTGCACGATTACGTAGCTCCCGCCGGCGAAGTGGCTATCCTCTTGGCCGACGAGAGTCGCGTCCGCCATCGCCTCACCGACGGGATTCTCGGTCCCGTCAACGAAACCAAGGAGATCCCGACTGTCGAAGTAACGGAAGCCGTGCACTTCGTCCACCGGCGAAACGGAATCTCGGAGTCGGGCCATGATCTGCGTCGCCAATTCGAAGCAGAGATCCTTCCGCTGCGACCGGATATGGAACAACACGTCTCCCGGTGTCGAAACGGCCAGACGCGGCCCGGCTCGAATTTCGCGGAAGACGTGCAACTCGGCAGGCCGCGGCTCACCGAAGAGCCGCCCCCACACGTCGGATCCAAACGCCACGACACAAGAGAGGTTTCCCGCAGTGTCGCGAAATCCAACGGCGCGCAAGAGCGAAGCGAGGTCTCCGCTGAGCGATCGGACAACCGCCTCGTTACCGACGCCCGGGTTAACCTTCGTAACGAGGAAGATCGCGGAGCGGGTCAGCGGCGCGGCGACCGGCTGTGGAACGGTCTGAGGAAAACCGGAGGCGGATGAGGCGGTCATCGAATCGGGGTCCAACAAGCGGCGTCGTCCGAGAGCTCATTGTGTCTTTTATAGACTCTCCGAGGAAGAGAACCGTGTGATCCGCGCGGGATTCTTGCGCAGCACGCCGCGAGTGTTGTCGCCTGAAGTCGTGGGGCAAGGGCTCGAATGCTGCCGCTCATCAAAAAGTTGAGCGGACGCCGCACAGCTTGAATTGGACCCATGCGAGCCAACCGAGTCCTGAGCTGGTACACTTCCGCGGGTAGGACCACGCCGGTTTTCTGCCCGCGGGAGGGAAAGGATTCTCCAAGACTCGAAAGCCGCCAGCCTTGTCCATATGGACCGTGGCGGTCTCACCTTTTATAGACGCGATACAATCGGGCCTCGAAGGTTCTTCGATGAACGCCTCATTCGTTCCAAACGCCCAACGTGCCGTTCGCGGTTCAACAAGGTCACGGCTGCTTCGGCCCATGGTCGTGATCGCGGTGGTACTGATGGTTTCGGTCCTACCGACGATGGCGCGCGCGGACAGCTCCGAGAGGCCCACGATTGTCCTCGTCCATGGCGCTTGGGCGTCGTCCGAGGGCTGGGACATGGTCGTCGCAGGGCTCCAGAAGGACGGCTACAGGACCGCGACCCCGACCCTCGGGCTGCTATCGATCGCCGAGGACGTCGCGATCGTCCGGGCTGCCCTCGATAACATACTCGGTCCGAAGATCCTCGTTGCGCATTCGTACGGCGGGTTCGTCATCTCGAATGCGGCGTCCGGCCGGTCCGACGTGCTCGGCCTCGTCTTTACGGCAGCGTTCGTCCCCGACCAGGGTGACTCGATCTTCAGCCTCGGCGCGGGCTTCCATACGTCCGAGGCGTTCAACCACTTCATCTGGACGGGGACGCCTTTCGCTTCGCCCGCCTTCATTGACCCGGCCTTTTTCGCGCAGTTCTTCTGTCAAGACCTCAACCCGAACCTCGAGGCGACCCTGAACGCGGAACAGATTCCGCTCAACTTCTCCATCGCCCTGACCCCGTCTGGGCCGGTCGCGTGGCACACACTGCCGTCGTGGTACGCCATCTCAGGGAAGGACTTGATGATCGATCCGGCGGAAGAACTCTTCATGGCGCAGCGGGCGGGGGCGACGACCATCGTGTTCCCTGCGGCGAGCCATGCGGGAGGAATCACCCACTATGCGACCGGATTCGTGAAACTCATCGAGGAGGCCGTGCAGCAGACGGCGGATTGATGGGGCCGGGTTCGACCAAAACCCTTTACGTCGCCGAAGATGTAAAGGAGCCGAGCCAGGTACGCAACTGACAACCCCCTAGCCGTCGGCGATGAAGGTCAAACGCTAAGATGAAAGAGTTCCAGACGAAAAACCAAAAGGTCTCGCCGTTGAAGCCCGGCACCAAGGCGCCGAACTTCACCCTCAAGACGACGCCGGATCAGCATGTCTCTCTCAGGGATTTTCTCGGCAGGCCCGTGGTGCTTTGCTTCTATCCCGCGGATTGGAGCCCCGTCTGCAGCGACCAACTGGGACTCTATGCGCAGCTGATGTCCGAATTCAGGAAGTTCGACGCCGAACTCCTCGGAGTCTCCGTGGACGGAGTCTGGAGCCATCTGGCGTTTTCGAAGGATCGCAACCTGAACTTCCCGCTTCTCTCCGACTTCGACCCTAAAGGGGCCATCTCCCGGACGTACGGGGTCTTCACCGAACGCAACGGCGAATCGGCGCGGGCGCTGTTCGTGATTGATTCGAAGGGGATCATCCGGTGGAGCTACCTCTCACCGGACGGGGTCAATCCGGGAGCTGACGGAATCCTTTCCGCACTGGAGAAACTCAAACCACCTGGCCGCGGCGAGTGATCATGGCGAAGTCGAATTACCGACCGCCGAGATTGACTCTGCCCGTCGGAGAACGGGACCATGTGGAGGGACCGTCCAATGCTCGAATGGTGCTCGTCGAGTACGGGGACTACCAGTGTCCCTACTGTGGGGCGGCCTACCCGATCGTGAAGAGGGTCCAGAAGGAACTCGGAACGAGGCTCCAGTTCGTTTTCCGAAACTTCCCTATTACCACCTCTCACCCGCAAGCGGAATGGGCCGCGGAAACCGCCGAGGCGGCCGCCGCCCAGGGGAGGTTCTGGGAGATGCATGATTTTCTCTACGAGAATCAAGCGTCCCTCAGCAACCATGGATTCTTCGCCGACTACGCGAAGAAACTCAAACTGGATGTGAAGAGGCTCGAGCAGGAGGTCGCTCAGCATGTCCATCTCGGGAGGGTTCGAGAAGACTTCATGGGTGGCGTCAAGAGCGGTGTCAACGGGACGCCGACGTTCTTCATTGGTGGCGCGAGATACGATGGCTATCCCGGATTTGGTCCTCTGATCACGGCGCTCGAAACGGCTGAGAAGGGCTGACCGCAACTCGGCCGATTGCAGGACGAGTATCAGTCGGCACCCCATGTCGTGCACTTGCCCTCATTGCAAAGCCATAAATCCAGCCCTCACCTGGTGCCCAGCTATGCCCATGATTGACGTGTATGCACCGGCAGACCTTTTCCCGGTCGGGACCGACGGTCTGCTTGGCAAGGAGCTTACGATGGCCGTTCTCCGCGCGGAAGGTGTGGCAACTCCCGGCCCCTTCCACCTGAACAACACCGCCGCGTTCATCCATCGGATGGATCCGCGCGCGGTTCACACCGCAGCGACCAACTCGGCACGGACTGTTCGTGTCCAGGTTATCACGCCTCCAGCAGCGCTGACCCGCGAAGGTCAGAAGCGGCTCGTCAAAGAGATCACCGACATTGTGACCAAAGTCTCCAGCGACCCGACCCAAGCCAGTCGCACTTGGGTGATACTTACCGAGGCAGCAGAGGGCGGTTGGGGGCTCGCCGGCACGGCCTTCGGCCGCGAGGAGTTCGCGGCGCTCGCCGCCAAGGCGGCTGCGGCGCGCGCGAAATGAGCGTACAATCGGTGCAGGAGTCCAAGTTCTCCGGTGCCTGACGGCGGCCTGAATCATCGCCTTCGTCCTCGCGCAAGAGAGGCTTGGGCTCGAACGCATGCTCGGGGTCGATGCGGTCTGCCAGAATCACGCCGCGAAAGGCCTCTAGGGGCGGGAACGGGACGGTCCTAATCGGTTTCTTTGAAACCGTGGTTAGCGTACGCGACTTCGTACAAGTGAGGATGAGGTGCTGACCGACCGTTCCGGGAACCGAACGTAAGTGCGGATCCGAGGCCCAACAGCAGAAACTTTCCACTGGCGTATCTCCCGATGGGCTTGGCGGGTTTGCTTGCCAAGGCGCCGACTTCCCGCCGAGAGCATACCACACAGGTTCACGACCACACCAGCCGGTCAGGTCTGCCACGTCACCGACGCCTCGGGTGGTATTGTTCGTCGCCGACCTTCTCCATCCAGTTGACGACCTTGCCGTCGAGTTCCTCCTGGATGGCGATGTGCGTCATCGCGCTTTCTGGCGTGGCGCCGTGCCAATGCTTCTCTCCTGGCGGAAACGAGATCACATCCCCTGGATGAATCTCTTCGACAGGACCTCCATCGCTTTGCACGAAGCCGCGGCCGTCCGTCACAATGAGCGTCTGACCCAGTGGATGGTTGTGCCAAGCCGTGCGGGCGCTCGGCTCGAACGTGACCTTCGCCCCTTGCGCGCGGCCCGGAGCGTTTGCTTGGAACAGCGGCTCGACGCGCACCTTGCCGGTGAACCGCTCCCTCGGTCCCTCGCTCGACGATCGCGAACCGTTTCTCTTGATGTCCATGTCCGTCACCTACCATTTCGCTTGAGTCAAGCTCCGAGGCTGGCGCAATCGATGACGAAACGATAGCGCACGTCGCCGCGCTGCATGCTCGCGTAGGCATCGTTGACCTTCTGGATGGGGATGACTTCTACGTCCGCGACGATTTCGTGTTCGCCGCAGTAGTCGAGCATTTCCTGCGTCTCGGGAATCCCGCCGATGTTGGAGCCGGCGAGGCGCCTGTTGCCAAAGAGGAGCATCTCCGGATTAAGCGGGGTTGAGCCGGGCGGCAAACCGACGAGGACCAAGGTGCCAAAATTCCGCAAGAGAGCCAATTCTTGGTTAAGGTCGTGAGGCGAGCTCACTGTATCCAGGATGAGGTCGAACGTCTTGGCAAGATCGTCGAGCGCACCGGGCTCCCTTGTGGCGACGAATCGATTGGCGCCCAGGCGATCGGCGTCTTTCTCCTTGTCGCGCGACGTGCTGAGCACCGCGACTTCTGCCCCCATGGAAGCCGCGAACTTCACCGCCATGTGGCCCAAACCACCGAGGCCTACGACGCCGACCTTGTCGCCGGCCTTGCATCCGAATTGGCGTAGGGGCGAGTACGTGGTGATGCCGGCGCACATCAGTGGGGCGGCGCGCGCAGGGTCCAACGCCGTCGGGATTCGCAGCATGTAGCGCTCGTCCACGACCATGTTCGCCGAGTAGCCTCCGTACGTCCGAGCCTTCTTGTCCTGCTCGAGGCTGTCAAACGTGAATGTGACACCCTTCTCGCAAAACATCTCGTGGCCCGCGCGGCATTCCGGGCACGTTCGGCACGAATCGACGATGCAGCCCACGCCGACGAGGTCGCCCTCGCGGAAGCGGGATGCGCGGGCACCTTGGGATGCGACTCGGCCGACGATCTCGTGGCCGGGCACGACCGGGAACTGGGTGTTACCCCAGTCGTCGTTCACCTTGTGCACGTCGCTGTGGCAAATGCCGCAGTAGAGAATCTCGATCTCGACATCGTGCGGTCGCAATCCCGTCGCTCGATGGTCATGGGCTCAACCGGCGCCTTGGCCCGGCGGGCGCCGTATGCAGGAGTCTTCTGGGTCATGGCCAGAGCAGAACCCATGATCGGGTAAGTCTCTTGTGCAACCCTGCGGATGTGAACCCACATGGGTCTTTCCCCGTCGGGAGCATCCATCCAAGACATCTTGTATTGCGAATGGTTCGACGACGCAACATGGTGGTCGACTTGGCGACCGTTGGTCGTTTTCGGGGCCTTCGACCGCCGTCAAGGAATTGATTTATACTATCGCGATAGTAATCCTGCCCATGAAGCCGAAGTTGTCGGCAGGACAGGAGCGGTAAAACATGGCATACCGAATGCGGTGGAAGCTGGTCCTCCTCTACGTCGTCGTGGCGGTGATCGTCTACGCGGTGATCTACTACCTTTTCTTCGCGGCACCGCCAACGGTGCCCGCAGGTAGCGGTGGTGGCGGCGGGTTGTACCCCTGACGGACGGTCCGACTTCTTAACGAACGACCGCACCGGAGTCCCGCGGTCTTGACTCGGACCAGACCTCTCGGCGATCAACGAAATGCCGGAACTCGTGCTCCTATTTTCCGGCGTCGCCGGGGGACGACTCCGGTCCGGATCGAGGCACCGACGCCAAGGCGACCCGGTAACCGGCCTCGCCCTGAATCGAGATCGCGGACATGTTCTCCAGGAGAGCCCCGTGACCCAGTTCCAGTTCGTGGTCGTCGACGGCCCCGGTCCCGTGGAGGGCGTACACCAAACCGCGGCGGTCGTGGCCTAGTCGGAAAAAGGCGGACCCTCGCTTCGCGAATGCGACATCGGTGAGCTCGAGGCCGGAGGACGACGGGACCGCGCCGTTCGGTCCGATGAGGGAGGTGCGCGCCGCACCATCCGAGCCGACGGGAGAAGGCTTCGGTGTGCGAATCTTCAGGCTCGAAGGGGCCGGTTCGGCGTGCTCCGGCAACCGGGAGACGATCGACAACCATCGCGCGGTGTGTCCCTTCTCCATCGTCAGCGCATGTCGGACCTCGTCCGAGGCCGTCAGGACGAGGATCGATCCCTCGGTCAAGTTGTCATGGACGCCCGCGCCATACTCGTGTTCGATGTGACCCTCGAGGACGTACGTGACGACCTCCTGTCCGAGGTGGGCGTGCAGGTCGCCTTTCTTACGGGAGGTGGCGACGCTCTCCGCGAAGCGCTCGAACGGGAGGAACGGTTCCCGCTCCCGCGTCGGGAAGAGGATCCGAGCCGTGATATCGGAGTCGTCGATCACCCCATGCACGAGGGTCATCGATCGGGGTTCATGGGAACGGGACAGGAGACCATCTCGGGAGTCCTCGTCGGACGGAGCGCGCACGCAACCGCGGCGGATATAGCTTCTCGGTCGACCCCTGATTGGCCGGATCGCGGTGGCGTTCCAGGCCCTCGGAGGGAACGAGGCCGAAGCCGATGCCTATCACGGACGATAATGGACGGATACGAGTTTATCGAACCTCGGGCGCCTCGGTGAGGCCAACGGAATGGGTGACGTGCCTCTCGTACCATTAGCCGCGCTCATGGCCCTCATTTCCCCCGCGTCCGAGGAGGTCACCAAGTCCGTCGCGGTCCCCAAGAAGACGTCCAAGGCCCTGGGGACGTCGAGGTCGGAACTGCCGGTCCTCGAGACCTTCTTGCAGATGAACCCCGAGGAGAAGTTCGACCTCGAGGCCGTCAACTCGATCGACACCCGGGCGCTGCTGGAGCAGGCCCGCGGGGACAAGCACGTGCTGCGTGAGGTCATACGGACCGCGGAAGCGCTCCTGCCGCGGGTGCGCGCCGAGACGGAGGACCCGATCCTGGTCAGCGGGATCCTGCGAGACAAGACCCTCGACTGGTACCGCCGCAGTCCCACCGACCGCACGTGGACGGACACGGTGCCCCTCCGGTGGGGCGGGATGTTCCACGAATCCCGGGTCCCGGGAGGGAGACTGAGCCGCAAGCTCTCCGTCCGCCTGATCGGACTCATCAACCAGGCCGTCGAGGCGAGCGGCGCGGTCGCGTTCCTCCGCGCGGGGTTCAGCGGGATCTTCCGCGGCTCGGCGATGATGGCGAAGATGGTCCAGTTCTCCCTCGGTTCGAAACGCCCGCGGCTGACGCAGCAGGTCGCCCAGGCCTACCTCGATGACCTCGCCGCGAGCCCGCGCAACGGGGATCGTCCGCTCCCGCTTTCGCGGCTGAGCGATTTCGCTCGGCGGAACGGGTCCTCGGAGGTCAGCATGACCTTGGCGGAGCTCTTCACCGCCGAAGGCACGAGCCTCCTCACGGTCTTGGACCCTCGCTTCCATCCGGAGCTGAGTTCGCTTTCGATTCGGATCCTCTCCGCGAGGAATCAGGAGGAGGGCGCGACGTACGATCTCGTCCAGGGCGGGGCGCATGCCTCCGGATCCTCGGCCGCCGGAGAAGGCGCGGCGATGGACGCCGGTTCGTCGTTCCCCTGGGAACGCGAGGGCATGACGTCGAAGGATTGGGTCGTCCTCCTCCGCGACCTGGGGAAGCGCAAGACGAAGCTGGACCCGCCCCCGCGGGACAATCCCCGCGGACGCGAATCGTACCTGGTCCTGCGGGAACTGCTCCTCGAGGAGTCCGCGGCCCGGAAGGCCTTCCTCACGGTCGCCTGGAAGGGACGGCCGAGCGGGCCCGTCCTCCTGTCACAGCTCCTATCGAAAGGCCAATGGGTGCCGGAGGTCGACACGGACTGCGATTACCTGGAGGCGGAACTCGACCACATCGAGGAGGCCCTCGCCGACCGCAAGCATGAGGAAGGTCATTGGGCCCTCGGCCACGGTTGGACCGTCGTGCGCGAGGTCGCGAAGGGCGAACGGACCTACCGCGCCGCGGCCAAGTCGGGAGATTGACGGACCGTCGCGGTCAGCTTCTGATAGACGTCGTCGCGATCCATGACGCGCGGCAACACGGGCTCCGCGAGGGCGCTCTCCAGGATCGCCCAGCTCGAGTCGGCTCGGACGCCCCGCGGGGCGACGACGAGGTTGAAGAAGTTCATCGCCGAGGACCGCGGCGTCTCGCTGATCGCCGTGAGGATGGGGAGACCGCATCCCCAGCAGAGGAGCTCGAATACGAGGTTCAAGGTCGCGTTCCGCGCCTCGGGCGTCGTGTTGCGGCAGAGCAGGAGGGTGCGACTCGTCGGATCCGCCATGATGCGCGTTGCGAGCGTCTCGACGGCCGGGAATGTGAGGTGTCGATGGATGCCGGTCCCGAAGGGGAGTTGGCGCTGCGCCTCGGATCGGACGGGGACGCGGAGGAGGGACATCTCTCCCGCGACGTCCGCATTGCGTCGGTCGAACTCGCCGAGGGCCTGGTAGATCGATTCGAGCGTGATCGCGCCGGACCTCAGAGGCTCAATCCGACCGACGACGGTGTGGTTCGCGAACGTCGGGCGACCCGCTTCGTCCGGAGGACCGCGGGTGATCCGGGACAGGAGGATCTCTCGATTGCCGCGGACCGGGTGGATCATCTGGAGGTCGATCGGGTCCTCGTAGGATTGGGCCGTCGCGGCCCGGATCGGCGTGTAATGTCCGCGCAGGTACTGGTCGTACAGGCCCGCGTCGAGCCCCTTCGAGACGGCCTTCTGCGTGTACCCGGTGCCGAGGACGGCGCCGTACAGCCAGTGGTCGAATTCCACGAACTCCTTGTCCGTGGACCCATGAGACGATTCCGCGCTTCCCATGATGCCGCCTACTAAGCCGGCCGAGCCAGGGCCTGGGCCTGGAACTTCTCCGCCTCGAGGACCTCGTCCGGGATCTTGTGCGCGATGTCCCGGAAGTGCTCGATGAACTCGACGTACTCGTCGTACGAGAAGTCGGGCTCCCCGCCGCCTTCCGGAGCGAAGCCGGTCCGGACGATCCGCGGCTGCCCGACGGGCTCCATGCCCTCGTGCTGCTCCGTGCGGACCCAGCTCAGGAAGTACGCCGCCTTGTCCATGCTGACCCCGGCGATCTTGCCGCCTCGGATCTGGGACAAGGTCTGCGGGACGAACACTCGGAGGAGCGCCTCCGCGTAATCCTTCCGCGCGCGCTTGTTCTCCGGGAATCCGCGGTGGAGCCCCAGCCGCGCCAGGACGTCATCGCGGAGCGTGTCGAACTTCGAGAGGACGAACGCCGGGTAGATCCGCGGAGCGTCCGCCTTGACGCCCGAATCCTTCAGCCGGTCGTACTCCTGCCTCTTGTACGTCTGGAATGCAACGAGCAGCTTCGCGACCGTGCTGTCGTACCGGAGCATCTTCTTGTACGCGGGCGTATCGATCTCGGTCGTCATCTTGCTGCAGTCGACGAGGACCACGACGACGACGCTTTTCAGGAGCTGCTGGATCAATGGCCGCGAGGCGATCCCGGTCTCGATGAACTCTTCGATATCT
>Ga0209804_1002553_pt1 | contig 10941 bp, 9 predicted proteins | sample GraSoiAngelo_139_FD_185896 | JGI IMG/M metagenome (GOLD analysis project Ga0209804, IMG submission 185896) | Grasslands soil microbial communities from the Angelo Coastal Reserve, California, USA - 14_0929_12_20cm (SPAdes) (version 2) | ecosystem: Environmental > Terrestrial > Soil > Grasslands ... | reverse complement strand
GCCCTGATTTCCGGTGGGACCGGTTTCTGGAGAGTCTTGGGCGCCGCGTCTGTCGTCGACGTCCCCTTGCGTTCACTGTTGTCCCCCCTTTCCCTCATCGCGGCGCTCCTAGTGGATTGGCCCAGCAAGGTGGGATTCCTACTCCTGCTCCTGGGGTTTGTGGCCTTCTTGCCCGCCCTCCGTCCGCTCTCCCTCATCCTGCTCCTACCTTGGCTGGGCCCCGCATTGGCGAGCAACAATCCCGCCTTCTATTCTGCGGGGAATCAGTACCCTGCGCTGGTCGTGGCCTTCGTGTTCTACGGTGCAGCCATGGGGCTCCAGCGTCTCATGCCTCCCTCAGAGTCGACGGCACAGATCGACGTCGGGCGCGACGGGTCGTCGCCTGCGTCCCGGTTTCACCGCCGTCGAACCATCTCCGCCGCAGCCCTTGTGTTGGCGGTTCTCATTTCGATCAGCATTCCAATCAACGAATTCGGATTGCTCAACAGCATCCCTTCATCCCTGCCTTTCAGTGGCCGTCATGAAAACGCTGTCCTCGCCATCGCCTCGCTGGTTCCGCGCACGGAGTCGATTCTGACGCAGAACAACCTCTTCCCGTTGTTTTACGATCGATCAGACGCCTATGTCATCCCTCACTCGACCTATTTCTCTCCCGGTGCGTCGTTCGAGGGTACCTTCACGTCCTACCTGAACCGTTCGAGGTACGCCTTGGTCGACCTTCGGACGAGTCTCGTGGAGGCCGGTTTCGTCCTGACACATAGCACAGATCTTCGGGCCTTCGGCGTCGTCGCGAGTGACGATGGCGCGATCCTATTAGGGCGAGGGTTTTCCGGCCCTCCGTCCTCGTTCGTCCCCTCGAGTTGGCTTTTCGACTGGCAGAACCTCATGCTCTTGGGCGGCGACCGAGTTTCCGACCCGGCGGCAGTGTCGGGCTCGGCTCTGATCCATCGGCCGGGGGATGGACCCCAATTCTGGAACATGGCCGGAGTGCTCCTGTGGCCGGGCACATACACCGTTGGATTTCGACTCCGAGTCGACCCGATCGTCAACGGGACGGTCCTCGTAGTAGGGGCCACGGTTCAGCCGATCATCATCTCGGTCGCTACGTCTCTCAGCGCGGGGGGCGTGACGTCGGTTCGCCTCGGCTCCTCTCTGAGCAACAACCAGACAAATCTGACTTCCATGGCCCTGACAGGTCCTGCGTTCGTTCCTTCAACTGCATACCGCGAATTCAGCATCCGTTTCTCGACCACGGTCTTCGGAATTTATCGGTTTCTCGGGTCGAATATCACCTCGAACGCGACCGTGTACCTTGATCAGATGTCGGTCCGGGAGGAAGCACCCCTCGGTTCCTACGGGCCCTAGACTCCGGTCGCGGAGATCCCCGAACCGGCGGCTAGCTCCGACGGACGTCCATCTCCGCAACGAGGCGAAGAAGGGGTTGGACGCTGTTCGCGATCGTAAACTGCTGGGCGAAGTTACGCGATTCCGCGGACATCCGGTCGAACAGGTCGTTGTCGGTAAGAAGTCGTGCGGTTCGGTCCGTCATTTCAGCGAAGCCCATGAAAGGTACTCGAAACCCATTTCGTCCGTCCTGCAAGGTGTCCAACGGGACGCCCTCCGTCCCGACGGCCGGCAGTCCGCACGCGTTCGCTTCCGCGATGGCGATGCCGAACCCCTCGACCGGCGCCGGAGCGAGCAGGGCCCGACTCGTCCTCAGTCGTTCCACCTTTTGCACTTCCGATGCGTTGACTAGGAATTCGACTTTGTCCTCCACTCTAAGCTTCTTGGCGATTCCCCGAAGTTCTGCGAGGTAACCCGGATCGTCCGATCGACCAATGACGGAGAGCCGGACACCCGGGACGATTGGGATTAGAGCCGCCAGGACGAATAACGCATGGTGGCATGACTTGTACCGCCGCATCTTCCCAAGGCAAACGACCCTAGGTTCGCGCGATTCCGATTTTGGAGGCGCATCGGACTGCAAGAGCGTCCGAGGGAGGCCGGGATGGAAGACCCTGATGAGCCGAGGATCGGCCCCTTTCCCGATGAGGTCGTCTCGGGATTTTCGGGAGGGTACTAAGAAGGAACTCCGTGAGTGGACAAGCAAGAGGATTCGCTCCAGCGCCGAGAATGCAGGCATGTAGACTCGTCCGTATTGCTGTTCGAAAATCGGCAGATGATCCTGGTGCCACACGGCGATGATCGGCTTGTTGACATACAGAGGTGCGAAGAAAGGGATTCGGGCGCCTCCGATTACTTCGGTGAGGACGAGGTCCGTCTGCCTCCGAAACCGGCGCTCATAGGCGAGCCACGCTGCTGGGCCGAGAAGCTTCTCACCGGCAACTCGGTCGATCTGCATGCCATCCACGTCCTCATGGACGCGGGAGGAGGGGAAACGGGCGCACACCATTCGAACGCGGTGTCCCGCATCGATGAGGGCTCGGGCGAAGACGGCCACCACCTGTTCGCCCCCGCCGAGATAAGGGTTGGCCGGGTCTCTCGAGACTAGGACCAGGACATCCAACGGCTCACCTCTCGGAAGACTGCGAATCTCTGCCGCAATATGGAGTTGCTGCCGTGCGAGCCGCGGGGCGGCAATCCCATCTCAGCTCCCGCAACAGAATTGACCTGAGGTTCAGATGCGGAGCTCGACGAGGCTGCCATCCAACGCTCGGATGGGCGATTCCGTGAGTCGCTAGGCCATATTGCCGATCCTTCGGCGCAGGCGAATCAATCCCTTGACCTGGCTCCATAAAATCCGTGGAAGGCTCCGTGGTCGGTAGATTGTCGTCGACCCACCTAGTCGGTTCGAATGGGAAATCGGAACCTCGAGGATTCGATAACCTTTGATTGCGGCCAAGATGGTGAACTCGGCCCAAAAACTGTATGGGAGATCGCGGACGGAACCATTCAGGGTCTCAATAAGCTCTCGTCGAATGATGCGAAACCCACAGTCGATGTCGCTGAGTCTAATCCCGAAGAGAGCTTTCGTCAGTACGTGAAAGCCGCGTGCGAGCACGAGGCGATGAAGCGGCTCCCGGCGAGGTGTCTTCACCCCGATAATCAAGTCGTATCCTTCCCGCTTTGACCAAAGCCGCCAGAAGTCCTCCGGATGGTATTGGCCGTCGGAGTCCGCAAAAAACGTGTAAGGTGTCCGAACCTTCAGGAGGCCATCGTGGACAGCTCCCCCGTAACCCTTCCGCTGTCCACCAGCGACCAAGTGCATCGGAATGTCGCCCGCGAGACTGCGGAGCACGCGGTCGGTGCCATCCGTGCTCCCGTCCTCACAGACTAGGAACTCCGCTTCCGTTTGCCGAACAATCCCATCGTAGAACGACCTCAGAACGTTGGTGATGTTCGCCGCTTCGTTGTGGACTGGAAGAAAGACCGTGAGTGCGGGGTCGATCTGACGCTCTTCCGAAGGTGCGGTTTCCACCTCCTGGAGGTCGGGAATCCCCGTTCTGTGGTCGAGTTCAGTCGCCGTCTTTCATCCCTCTGCCGAGTCCATCGCATGCGATGTTCTAAATCCCGCGCGGCCGGTCCGGTTGCATGCGATCGTCGAGGATCGGACCCGTCGTCATCGGGGTCGGTCTCCCCGTTCCACGCCGGCCTGTCGATCGAAATCTCGATTGACAAGCGCCCCCTGGCGGTTGGCGGTTTTGTGCGCGGACGTTTCCAGGGCTCTCGTTGGCATCCGCTCAACTTTGAGCGCAACGACCCAGCCGCTGGGGAGTGGCGGTTTGGCCCGACCCTGCTTCGAGAGCTGGTCCCAAATCCAGGCGTAGGTGGTTGCAAGTCCTTCTCGAAGCGTGGTGGTCGGTCGCCATCCGAGGACGCTCTGGAGCAATGTGTTGTCGCTGTTCCGACCCCGAACACCTTGGGGCTTCGTGTTGTCGTGGATCTTGGTTAGAGCCTTTCGGCCGATCTCTGACACGAGGTCGACCAGCCCGTCCACGCTGATGAGTTCTTCTGTTCCCAAGTTGATGGGGGCCGTGTACCCAGAATCCATGATTCGCATGATTCCCTCGACACAGTCGTCGATGTAGCAGAAACTTCGAGTCTGCTGACCATCGCCCCAGACCTCGAGCGAAGATCCGTCTTCCGCCTCAGCGACCTTGCGGCAGATGGCGGCAGGTGCCTTCTCTCGACCGCCCTCGTAGGTGCCCAGTGGCCCGTAGATGTTGTGGAACCGGACGATCCGAACGTCTAGGCCCGCGTCTTCGTGATAGTATGAAGACAGCTGTTCGGCGAAGAGTTTCTCCCATCCGTAACCTTCCTCAGGATCCGCCGGAATGGCGTCGGATTCCTTTAGCGGCGTGACGTCTTCATTGGCCTGGAGGAAACTGGGGTACACGCAAGCAGAGGAGGTATACAGGTACCGATTGACCCGTTCCAGGCTTGCCGCCTCCAACATGTTTGCATTGATCAGGATGTTGTTGCGGCACACGCTGGCGTGGTTCGTCGAGATGTACCCGATACCACCCATGTCGGCGGCGAGCTGATACACGTCTTGGACACCGTGGACGGCAATGGCGCAGTGGTCGAACGACCGAAGGTCCGCGACGAGGAACTCGTCCGCGGGACTGGGCTCGAAATCGGGTCGTTTGAGGTCGACCCCGCGGACCCAGAATCCTTCCGCCCTGAGCCGCTTGACTAGGTGGTGGCCGATGAAGCCTCCGGCGCCCGCCACGAGGGCCCGCCGGGGGGTCTTCCCCGGCGCCGCTGACGGTCCAATCTTCCGGCTCTCAAGCGCCTTCTGCCCGGTCGCCGAACGCGCTCTTTCAATCTGAGGTCGAATCACGCGATCGGGTCCCCCACCAACGCCTTGCCGGCTTGAGGGCGGTATCGGTCCGGAGTCTTAAAGCTATATTTCAAACTTGCGAGAGAGTGACATGGTCGACTAACCACACCGGATGTTCGCGTCGAATCGGACGTCTGGCTCGGAGACTTCGAAGGTCGTCCAAACAGGTGGGAGGCCATGAGCAAAGTTCCTGGGCCTATTCGACCTCTTGGACCTTTCGGCGCGAGAATCAGAGTGGACGATTGAGCTGCCATCGCAACGCTGCGAATCGCGGACGACCGCCGCGTGCCGATCATGATGCGGACGCCGGCGCGGGGGAAGACCGGGAGGGCGGTCTTCCCTCCCATGAGACGCGGCGAGAGCCGCCCGAGGGCGATCGGGTCGAGGTCGCATCCATACGTCGGGATCCCGCGGCCCAGAAAATATTCAGCCGTGGGTGCCCCGACGGTGCCGAGACCGACCACGCACACCGACTCGTTTTCGCTCTGAACCGTCTCTCGCATCCGCTGCAAAGGTCTCCCCCCGCGTTTTCCCGCCCTCTCACGGGTCGCCGCGTCGACCTCAGACGTTCCCGTCTTCGCACTTGAAGCGAATTGAACACATCTCGAACTCGGATGCGCCGGGATCCGGGTCCGGTCCGTCCCCAGAGGTGATTCCACTGGACGGCGGCTCACCGGAACGGTCGGAAGAGAAACTCAGGTGCGCTGGGGCGGCGATCGGGCGGTGTGATCTACGGGCTTCCCGTCGTCCATGGCCCGTATTCGTTGCGCCGCGTCCAGATGAACAGCAGCGCCTCCACCGCGGCTGCGATGCCGATCAGGATCGCCGCCAGGTGGAGGGGCACGAGCGTCCCCGAGACGAACGGAGAGCCTTCCGCGGGCGGCCGGGGAGGCAGCCCTCCGGCGGACGGTATGTAGACATCGACCCGGACCGTCCGTCGATTCCCGGCGGTATCCGTCGCCCGGGCGTAGATCGTGGTCGTCCCGGGTCCAATCGTTAGGTTCGCGGTCCACGACGCGGTCCCGTTCGTCCGGACCCACGTCACGTTGTCCGTGCTCAACTCCACCGTCTGGATCCCTTCGTCGTCGGAGGCGTTCCCCTTCACCGTGACGTTCGCATATAGGAGGACGGTCGAGTTCGATGGGAACGTGATCGTGATTTGCGGCGGGATCGTGTCGGGCATCGGTTCGCCCGGGAGCACGTTCACCAGGATAGGGGCGGACCGGGTCAGCGATCCGCTCGTGCCGATGACCTCGACCTTGAACTGGCCGGGCGTCCTCCCGTTCATCACACAGGCCGCGGTCCCGGAACCCGGGATGCTCGTGGGCGAGCAGACCGTGGTTACGCCCGTGGGGTCCGAGGTGGCGGTCAGACCCACGGTGTCGGAGAAGCCGCCCGTCGCCATGACTGAGATCGTGGAGGAGCCGGACTCGCCGGCGACGAAGGAGAGGGCCGCAGGATCCGCCGAGAGGGAGAAGTCGGGGACGGCCACCGGCGGGCTTACTTCGACGGACACGAAGGCGGTGTGGACCAGGCTTCCGCTCGCGCCTGTGATCGTGACCGCATAGGATCCGGCCGTCGAGCTGCCCAGCGTACACGTGGACGTCTGGCTTCCCGTGATGCTCGATTGCGTGCACGAGCTGGTCAGCCCGTCGGGCGAGGACGCGGTCGTCAGGTCGACGATCCCCGCGAAGCCTCCCGTGGATTGCAATGAGATCGTCGTCGATCTGGAATCACCCGCTGTGAAGGAGAGGGCGGACGGATTCGCGTCGAGGGAGAAGTCCGGTTGTGGCGCTGGGGTTACCATGACGTCGATTGACGCGTTGTGGCTGAGGTTCCCGCTCGTGCCCGTGATCGTGACCGTGTACGACGTGATCGTCGTCGAGTTCACCGTGCAGATGGACGACTGACTCCCGACCAAGATCGCGGGGGAGCAGGACATCGACAGGCCTGCCGGCGAAGACGTCGCGTTCAGGCTGACATTCCCCGAGAAACCGCCGATCGAATGGAGCGCGATCGTGGAGGTCGCCGAATTGTTCACCACGAACGAGACACTGTTCGGGTTCGCGGTCAGGGAGAAGTCGGGCTCCAACACGAGGACGTCAATCGTGGTCGAGTGGACGAGCGACCCGCTCGTTCCGGAGATCGTCACCGCATACGTGCCGGTGTTGTTCGCGGTGAGCGTGCAAGTGGAGGTCCCATTCCCGGTGAGGCTGGACGGGACGCACGAGGTCGTGATGCCCGAGGGTACGGACGCGGCGGTCAAGTTGACGGCGCCCGCGAAACCTCCAATCGACGAAAGGGAGATCGTCGAGCTCGCGGATTGTCCGATTCCAAACGACACGCTCGCGGGATTGGCCGACAGGGAGAAATCGGGGGAGGTCACGGTGGCCGCGATCGTGGCGGTGTGGACCAAGCTTCCGCTCGTTCCCGTGATGGTGACCGTGTACGAGCCCGCGTTCGTCGCGCTCAGTGTGCACGTCGAGGTCTGAGATCCGCTGATACTCGAAGGCACACAGGTCGTCGTCACGCCCGCCGGTTCGGAGGCTGCCGCCGCTCGCGGTTAGGCTCACGATGGACGTCGCCGAACCGCCGGATCCGAACGAGACGCTCGTCGGGCTCGCGGAGATTCCGAAATCCGGTCCGCCGGGTTGGAAGAACTCGACGGGAGAAGGCGCGGTGACATCGTTCTGGCCCAGGTTCCCGCCGCCCCAGACGTCCTCGAGGAGCTTGGCGAACGAGTAGTGAGTGTAGGCGGCCGAGGACTTGTACGCCAGGTTCGCGGCGGTGCCGATGAACGCGGTGTAGATGTACGGAGGCGTCGTGTAGCCCTCGTCGAACGTGATGAGGAGTGCCGCCTTCTTTCCCGCCATCGCAGCCAACAGGGCAGGGACCCAGCTCGCGATCCAAGCATCGCCCTGGGCGACGGAGCAGGAGTGCATGTTGTGGCAGTCGTTCGGCGTGAGCCAGATGAAATTCGTGCCCGCGTTGAAGGCCGAGATCACTTCGTTCGAGGAGCCGGGCAGTAGGTTGGCGCACCGCGAGGCGTTCCCCGTGATCGTTGTGAAGGAGAGGAACGGGAAGTGGTCTTCGCCCCGCGGGGGGTTCAGGCCGCAGCCGGTCCCGCTCGCGTCCTCGGCGAATGCCTTCCACGTCTTGCTAGTGTTCTCCATGATGTCGACGATCGTCGGGTGATTGAGGTTCGGGTGGTTTCCGTCGCCGGAGACGCCGAACGTGCTGCCCCCGATCAGGGCGATGTAGTTCGGCTGGGACGGGTTCGTGATGCTCGTCCATCCCGTGGAGAAGGCGAACGTGTCCGCGAGCTGGGTCATGTACGTGGCCGGGCCGTACACCTCGTTCAGGTTCCTGTTCTCCATCAGGACGACCACGAGCTGATCGAAGTTGTTCGAGGTCTCCACAGAGATGGGACCCGGAGGAGCCGCATGATCGGGGACGCCGAGTGGAAGGATCCCCGAGCCGGCGAGGGCGACAAGGAGGAGGAGCATGGCCGCTCCAACGGCGCCAATCACCTGGTGCGACCGTAGGACCACGCAACACTTCTCCGGAGGCGGCGGATGTTAGTTGAGTCCGACCCGCAGGAGCGAGGTCTCTGCGGAATCGGACTCGGCCGTGGGCGAATGCGGGCGGCCCTTGGGGGGAATTTGGGTCACCGGCTTGGGGGTTGGCGTTGGGACCTGGCGCATACTATATGTCAATTTAGGCACGCCGGTCGAATTTCGTTACCACATGTCAAAATAACGAACGCATCTGTAAATCAGTGTCCTCGAATCATCGTCAGCGTCCGAGACGATGCGAAAATTTTTACAGGGCGTCGATGCAGTTCGACAGGAATCGAAATCGGATGACATTCGTCATCGTCAACCGCCGTTGTGGACTCGCCCGACCACCGGTTCTCTTGATCTGTAAACGCATCTTCCGGGAGAAAGCGGCTCGCGGGACGTCCGCTTCGAGGTCGCGGACTTTGCTTTCGAATCTTCGTAACGCCTCACCGAGGGCCTGGCGAGTTGGGATTGTCCAGTGGGTTGTGTCCTTCGGCTCACGTCGACATGGTTCATGTTTGCCATCATGGACGGATTGTCTCCACTCACCCTTTCACGGGACTAAGACTCCGGGGAGGCCGCGGAAACCTGGGTCGCGAGTGAGAAACTGGAGTCTACGCTTCCGGGCAACGTAATAGCCAATGGCGTCGACATAGGACAGATTCCGCCGCTTGCGGGCCATCTGGATCCGCACCGCCATCGCGCCGAGTACATCATCAAACGAGAAGTCGATGCGATGAGGCTGAAGGGCTGCGACCAGGTCTCTCGTTTCCGATTCAGACTTGCCGTCTACAGGTACAAGGACTGCAGGCGGCGGATGAGGCGGCTCACTCGGAGGATCGGCGCTTCTCGCGGCGAAGGAGGATCGCTCCCGTCACGATTACGGCAACCGCGCCGGACCCGGAGATCGCCGCGACGTAGGCGAGAGCTAGCGGATGCGGCGGCGGATTCCGGAATCCGCGAGAGGGCTGCCCGAGGAAGAACTCCCCCATGTGCGGGGCGTCTCGGTCGTTCGACGTTAGAGGGGACAGGTTCCAATTCGACTCGATCGTCGCAAGGACCGAGTAGTGCGTGTAGCCGTAGGAGGAGGCATAGCTCGTCTTGGCGACCGGACCGACCCAGACGGCATAGGTCGGGAAGCGATAGCCCTCATCGAACGTGATGAACAGGGCCGCGCGGGTGGTCCGGAAGACCGTGCTGTTCAGGATTTTCGGGACGAGGACGGACATGTACGTGTCGCCGATCGACTCCCTGCAGCTGTGCATGTTGTTGCAATCGTTCGGCGTGAACCACAGGTAGTTCGAGGCGGTCGTCGTGGAACCGAGGTCGTTCAGGAGGGTGCCTGCCGCATTGCCCGACGGTACTATGCGCGCACAACGGCTCGCGTTCGTGGCGATGTCGTCGTAGTAGACGAACGGATTGTGCCGCACCGCGTATTCCCCCGAGTCCCGGGCGTAGCAGTTGCTCGGCATGTCCTCCATGTAGGCCTTCCAGGTCAAGCCGCCCGACTCCAGGCGATCGACGATGTTCGGCGCGTTCCAGGCGGCGGTCGTGCACGCGTTCGAATTCGGATCGCCGCTGTAGCCTGCGCATCCGAAATCGGATCCGCCGGTGAGGCAGAGGTAGTTCGGGAGACTCGGGTTCACGTTGCAGTAGCGGTCCTCGTCGGCGATGCCCCAGGTGTCCGCGAGGTTCGTCAGATATGGGGAGAATCCGCCGCAGTACGTGAGGACGTCGCAGAGGTCCTTGTTCTCCATGACGATGGTCACGAGGTAGTCGAAGTAGAGTCCCGCCGCCACGGCCCCGCGCACCCGCGGACCGTCGCTACCGGAGGGAACGGGACCGGTCATACCGGCGGCGAGCGCGACCGCGAGTTCGATTGCGATCGCGCCAAGGACACCCCACACGCGACGGGAACGGAGGACCATGTTGCTCCGCGGGCCGCGTCAGATCTCCCATTCGTCCTCGTCCGCGCCTTCGTCGCCGCGTGTCGGCGGTTTGGCCGGGCCGGACTCCGATGCACCCGGTTTCGCCGGCGAGCCCTTCTTGCCGCTCCGTCGGCGGAGCAGCAGGAACACCAAAATGGCCACGGCCGCGACCGGGATTGCGATGCCGAGGACGATCCCGAGCGGGAACGGGGCGGTCGGTTGAGTCGAGGCGCCGCGGGAGGGTTGTCCCATGAAGAACTCGGCCATGTTCGGGGCGTCCCGGTCGTTCGCGGTCAGGGAGGCCAGGTTCCAATTCGCCTCAACCGTTGAGAGGAAGGAGAAGTGGTCATACGCGAAGGACGACAGATAGCCCGTCTTCGCAGGGGAGCCTGCCCACACCGTGTAGATCGGCTGGTCGTATCCTTCGTCGTATGTGACGAAGAGGGCCGCGCGCGTCGTCTTGAAGAGCGTACTGTTGAGGATTTTCGGGACGAGTCCCGACATGTACGTGTCACCCTGATGGATCGAGCAGCTGTGCATGTCGTTGCATTTGTTCGGGGTGAGCCACATGAAGTTCGATGCCGTCGACACGGATCCAAGGTCGGCGAGCAGGGTCGCATCCGAGCCGATGGATGGCCCGGCGGGGACG
>Ga0209804_1002552_pt1 | contig 10944 bp, 10 predicted proteins | sample GraSoiAngelo_139_FD_185896 | JGI IMG/M metagenome (GOLD analysis project Ga0209804, IMG submission 185896) | Grasslands soil microbial communities from the Angelo Coastal Reserve, California, USA - 14_0929_12_20cm (SPAdes) (version 2) | ecosystem: Environmental > Terrestrial > Soil > Grasslands ... | reverse complement strand
GCTTCCGCCGGGACGGCCGAGCCAGAGGACGACGATGCGATCGCAAACCTCGAAAACGTCGGCCAGGTTGTGACTGATCACAACCACGCCCAGCCCCTGATCTCGCAGCCGGCGAATCAAGTCAAGTACCTGCTTTGTCTGGGCGACGCCCAGGGCCGCGGTGGGCTCGTCGAGCAAGACCACCTTTGAATTCCACATCACCGATCGTGCCACCGCGACCGACTGTCGCTGCCCGCCCGACAGGGACGCCACCACGTTGCGCACGATCCGGATCTTGACCTGGAGGCCCTTGAGTACCTCGATGGCACGCCGTTCCATGCGGACTTCGTCGAGCACCTCGGCTTCGGTCAGCTCGCGACCCAGGTACAGGTTGGCGACGACATCGAGGTTGTCGCAAAGGGCAAGATCCTGATAGACCGTCGAGATGCCGAGTTGAGCGGCATCGCGCGGACCGGTAATCGTTACCGGATGACCTTCGAAGAGGATCTCACCGCTATCTGGTGAGTGGATGCCGGCAATCGTCTTGACCAGCGTCGATTTGCCAGCGCCATTGTCCCCCACTAAGCCGACCACCTCGCCGGGATAGACCTCGAAGTCCACGCCGGAGAGCGCCTGGACCGCCCCGAAGCGCTTGCTGATGTTATGCAGCGTCAGCAAGGGCGTTTTCGTCGCAACCGCCATCGGCCACCAGCTCCTTCAGCGCAAGGACACGGGTGGGCCTTCCAGCCCACCCGTGCGTTAGCTCAGAGTGTACGGTTTGGCGCCGTTAGTTGATCCCGGCGGCGGTGCACGCCGCGACGTACGTACCGGTGCAGATGTCGGCCTTGGTCCAGAACCCGTCCGCGACCACTGTTGTCTTGACGTTGTCCTTGGTGACGGCCACTGGGTTGAGTAGCACCGACGGGACGTCCGCCGTGCCGTTGTTGGTCGTCTTTCCGTTGGTCATGCTGGACGCCGATGCGCTGGTGAGCAGGTCGAAAGCCAGCTGGGCAGCCTGCTCCGCTTCAGGCACGATCGCCTTGTAGACGGTCATGTACTGCTGGCCGGCGAGGATTCGCTGGATCGCGGCGAGTTCCGCGTCCTGGCCGGTCACGGGCGGCAGCGGATTGACGCCCGCCGACACCATCGCAGAGATCGCGCCACCGCCGGTCCCGTCGTTGGCGGCGTAGACGCCGTCGACCTTGTTCCCGAGCGCCGTGAGCGCCTGGGCCATCTCGTCGTGGGCCTTGTCAGGACTCCAGCTCGGCGTGTCGTATTCCTTCTTGATTTGGACTTTGCCATCCAGGACGCTATGGGCGCCTTGTTTGAAGAGCTTGGCATTGTTATCGGCCGGGTCGCCGTTGATCATGACAATGCTCGGATTGGTCTTGCTGCCGAGCGCCGTCAGGAGCGACGTGCCCTGGAGCTGACCAACCTTCGCGTTGTCGAAGGAGATGTAGAAGTTGACGTTGGCGGTGTTGAGGATCAGGCGGTCGTACGAGACTACCGGCACGCCCTGCTGCTTGGCTTTGTCAGCGATGGCGGCGGCGGATTTTCCATCGACGGGATCGAGGACGAGCACCTTCACGCCGTTCGTCAACATGGCCTCGGCCTGCGTTTGCTGAACGCTGGAATCCTGGTTCGCGTTGTTGTAGAGCAGCGTGCAGTTCGGACACAGCGCCTTCAACTTGTTGGTGAACAGCGGCCGGTCCTTCGTCTCGTATCGTGCCGTCTTGCTCTCCGGTAAAAGCAGCCCGATCTTTCCCGAGGGCCCGGTGCTGCCCGTGGTACTGGATCCTCCGCATGACGCCACGATGACGGCGATCAGGCCCATGGACGCCACTAAGGTCAACGTTCGTAGTTTGTGCAAGGTGTTTCCCCTCCTACAGGTTCTAAGGCATTGTCGCAAAGCCGAATGCATATTCTGCCGCCCCGAGGGGTCAATTCGCAAGAACATCGTGATTTCGCCTATGAGCTGCTCTAACACTCTCTAACGATGCTGGGCTCGCTGGCTAGCCTTTGAGCGAGCCGGCCAGCAGGCCCCGCACGAAGTAGCGGCCGAGAAGAATGTAGATCAGCAGGGTCGGCACGGCCGCCATCAGGGCGCCCGCCATCTGAATGTTCTGCTCAGGCGCCAGGCTTCCGGCGAGGTTCTGAAGCGCAACCGTGATGGGTTGTTGGGTTGGCGTCTGGGCGATCGTCACCGCAAACAGGAACTCGTTCCAGATGCTCGTGAATTGCCAGATCATCACGACCACGAATCCCGGGATAGAGATCGGTAGCATGACGTGCCGGTAAATGCCGATCACACTGGCACCGTCGATCCGGGCCGCCTCGAGCAACTCGCGCGGCACGGTGGCGAAGTAGTTGCGAAAGATCAGGGTGCATATCGGGATCCCATAGACGACGTGCACCAGGATGAGGCCCGGAATTCCTCCATACAGGTTGATGGTTTCCAGGAACTGGACCAGCGGGATCAGGATGCTCTGGTAGGGGATGAACATCCCGAAGAGGAGCAGCGCAAACAGAAGGTTCGCGCCCCTGAACCGCCATTTCGAGAGCACGTAGCCGTTCAAGGAACCGAGCGTCGCCGACAGGATCGTGGCCGGGACGACCAGGAAGACGCTGTTGAAGAACGATGGAGCCAGGGCGTTGAACGCCGTCGAGTACGAGTCGAGCGCCGGCGTCTTCGGAAGCTCCCACACAGTCGAGCGGGCGAGCTCGGCCGTGGTCTTCAGCGAGGTGACGATGATGGCGAAGACCGGAGTGAGGTAGAAGATGGCGAGGACGACGAGCACCAGGTAGAGCGCGAGACGCGACGGACGGAATCGGACGCGCGAACGGGCCGCGACCGGGGCCAGGAGGCTCATTGTTCCGTCTCCCCGCGGAGGTTCCAGACCAGGTAGGGAACGATCAGGACCGCCACCATCAACAGCAACACGACGGCGATCGCCGCGCCTCGCGAGTAGAGGAATTGCCCGAAGGTCGCGATCCACATATACAGGCTTGGCATATCGGTCGCGTATCCAGGCCCACCGAACGTCATGACGTAGACGAGATCGAAAATCTTCAGCGAAATGTGCCCGAGGATGATGACGGCGGAGAGCGTGATCGGACGCAACAGCGGAAAGGTGATTCGCCAGAAGAGCTGCCACTCATTGGCGCCGTCCACGCGCGCCGCTTCGCGCAACTCCTCTGGGATGCCTCGCAAACCGGCCAAGAACATCGCCATGCAGAAGCCGCTCATCTGCCAGACCGCGGCGAGGCCCAGCGAGTTGAGCGCCGTGTGGGTATCGGTCAGCCACCCTGACTTCAAGAAGCCAAGGTGGAGGTTGTCGAGGATGACGTTCACGCCGGAGTTGGGGTTCAGGATCCATCGCCAGACCGTGCCGGTGACCACGAAGGAGAGCGCCAGCGGGTACATGTAGACGTTCTGAAAGAACAGGGTCCCGCGTAAACGCTGGTCGAGCAGCACGGCCGTTCCGAGCCCGATAACGATGCAGCCAGCCAGGAAGATCGCGGTGAAATGAACCGTGTTAACCAGGTCGGCCTGGAAGCGCTCCAGCTGGAAGAGGCGCTGGTAGTTGTGAAGGCCCACGAACGTGTAGTCGGGCAACGCGCTGTTCCAGCGGACCAGCGACGTGCGTATCGTCGCGCCGATGAAGCCGTAAACGAAGACGGCGATCAGGATGACCGAGGGCGACAGCAGCAACAGCGGGGTGAGCTTCTCCCAGGTCGGCAGACGCAAGGAGCGGCTCCTCGGGAGCCGCTCCACCATCACCGGTTGGGCGCTGGCCGTCGCCATCAGCCGCGCTCGGCTAAGCCGTCTTCAGGAACTCGTCGGAGAGCTTCTGCAGGTTACTGGCCGTCTTGGTGACGTCCTTGTTCTGCAGGAACTGCCCCATCTCATCGTTGACGCCGTTCGCGAAGTTCGGTGGCGTGGCCGATCCGTGCGCGGAACTCGGTACCAGCGTGTCGGTCTTGAACTCCGCCATGAACTGCTGGGCGATCGCATCGAAGAGGCTCGCGGACACGTCGGTCCGGGCGGGGATCGAGCCTTTCTTCGGGTTGAAGGCAGCCTGCCCCTCCTGCGAGCCGCAGACCTTGAGCCAGCCGACCGCGTTATCGCGGTCCTTGGCACCCTTGGGCAGCCCGAACGTGTCGCAGACGATCATGTACTTGCCCGTCGTTCCGGGCGAGGGCACCGCTCCGAAGTCCGTGTTCGGCACCCAGTTCTTCGAGGTGAAGTCGCCTTTGGCCCAGTCACCCATGATGTGGAAGACCGCCGTCCCGGCAATGAGCCGGTTGTCGGCCTCGTCCCAATCGATGGCGGAGCTGTCGGTGTTGGCGTAGGGAAGCCATTGCTTGATCCAGGTCAGGGCCTGCGTCACCTTGGCGTCGGTAAAGGACGCCTTCCCCGCCATGACGTTCTTGTAGAAGTCGGCGCCGCCCGCCGCGAGGATGTTGTTTTCGAGCAGCATCTGGACCTGCCAGTTTCCGCCCTTGGAGGCCAGCGCCAGCGGCGTCGCGATGCCCTTCGCCTTCAACTGGCTGAGGGCGGAGGTCATGTCATCGCCTGACTGCGGCGGGGTGACGCTTTTGCTGTCGAGGAGCTTCTTGTTGTACCAGAGCGCGTTGCCGCGGTGGACGTTGACCGGGACCGACCAGACATCGCCGTTTGCGCTGACGATGTCCTTGAGATCCTTGGGGATCTTACTGTCCCACCCCTCCGAGTTCCAGATGCTGGTGATCGGTTCCATCTTGGATGCCTTCACCCAGCTGCTGATCAGCTCCTGCCCCGCGTGGACCTGGAAGCTGTCTGGTGGATTGCCGCCCTGCATGCGGGTCGCGAGCACAGCCTTCGCCGTCGATCCCGCGCCGCCCGCCACCGCCGAGTTGGTGATGGTGACGCTCGGATATTTCTTCGAGTAGATCTTGAACATCTCGGCCAGCCCATCTTTCTCGCCTGGCCCGGTCCACCAGCTGAAGATTTCTAACTTGCCGGTCCCTGATCCGGTGGCCGAGTTCGATGTCCCACAGGCTGCCAGAAAGTCCGCGAAGCTGAGGCCCAGCACGACGCCACCTGCCGTCTTGCCGGCGCGGCTGACGAATTGACGGCGACTCCAACGCTCGTTCCCCATGTGTCCTCCTCCCTTGAATAGGCGCCGCCACGTCCCCAAAGGCGGCCAGCGAGAGTCTTCGTCGAAGACACGCCGAATTATAAGGAAGGCGTCAGGAGAGGGCCCCCTTGTCGGCGGGCCCTCCCCTCGCTGGGAGCGACGGCTAGCGCCGGCTCCAACCGCGCGCGAAACTTCCGCCGGCCACCAGGCTGAACAGCAGTACCACGATGGCTGCGCCAAGAATCGCCGAGAGAATCGGGATGCCCGCCAGCGACAGCTCGGGCGCGATCACGAGATGCAAGACATCGACCATCAACCAGGCACCGACCAGCCCGGCGACGATGGCCCCCAGCAATCCACCGGGCATGCCGCGGCTCACCAGTCGTTCGCCGATCAATCCGGCGACGGCGCCGACCAGGAGCAACACGATCAGATGCGTAAGCGTCATATCAAGCCTCCAATTATTGAGTAGTCACGCTATCACAAGATCATACCGTCATCCGCACGATTTGCCAAGCGTGTAGAGTCGAACGCGAGGGGAACGAGTTGGCTTCGAGCCCGACCAAACGACCACTGCTGCCCGGGCGCGGAAGCGCGCCGGCATCGCCCGGAGCTCCAAAGCCTTTCTGGCGCAACCGGGGCTTCTGGATCTACCTCGTCGTCCTCTTAGTCCTGAACTATCTGATCTCGGTCGTTTTCACGAGCGGGCCGGCGCGAATCACGGTGCCCTACACCACCTTCATCCAGCAGCTGAATGCCGACAACGTCAAGGACATCACCGCGCAGGCCAACTCCATCCAGGGCGACTTCAAGAAATCCGTGACCTCCGGGTCCGCCAGCGGCACGCTATTTCAGACCGAGCGACCTGTCTTCGCGACTGACAACCTCGAGGCATCGCTCGAGCAGCACAATGTCCCGATTACCGCGACGGCCCCCGGCTCTGGAGGATCACCGCTGCTGAACATCCTGCTGAGCTTCGGGCCGGCCCTGCTGCTGATCGGTGGCTTTCTCTATCTGAGCCGGCGCACGGCCGGCGCAGGGCCGGGCGGCTTTCTCGGAGCCTTCGGTCAGAGCAAGGCCACGCTCTACACACCCGACTCGGGGACGCGCATCACCTTTGCCGACGTCGCCGGGATCGAGGAAGCCAAGCAGGACCTGGCCGAGGTCGTCGACTTCCTCAAGACACCCGAGAAGTACCAAAAGCTTGGTGCGCAGATCCCGCACGGCATCCTGCTCGTGGGCGCGCCGGGCACGGGCAAGACGTTGCTGGCGCGCGCGGTCGCGGGCGAATCCAACCGCCCATTTTTCAGCCTCTCTGCCTCGGAATTCGTCGAGGCTATCGTGGGCGTCGGCGCGTCTCGAGTCCGCGATCTCTTCGCCAAGGCGAAGGCGGCCGCTCCGAGCATCATCTTCATCGACGAGCTCGACGCCATTGGTCGGGCCCGGGCGTCATCGGCCACGTTCGGCGCGAACGACGAACGCGAGCAGACCCTGAACCAGATCCTGACCGAGATGGATGGCTTCACACCGAATCAGAACGTCGTCGTGCTGGCCGCCACCAATCGGCCCGAGGTGCTGGATCCCGCGCTGTTGCGTCCCGGCCGATTCGATCGCCGGGTCACGGTCAATGCGCCGGACAAGACCGGTCGCGAGGCGATCCTCAAGATCCATACCCGAAATGTCTCCCTCGCTCCCGATGTCGACCTCGGCGATATCGCCGGTGCGACGGCCGGCTTCGTCGGCGCCGACCTGCGCAACATCGTCAACGAAGCCGCGCTGGTCGCGGCGCGCAAAGGCAGGACCGCGGTGACGCGCGAGGATTTCGACGAGGCGATCGAGCGATCGGTACTTGGACTTCGCCGGCCCATCGTGCTGGGCGCCGACGAAAAACGGCTCATCGCCTACCACGAGTCCGGCCACGCGCTGATGGGCCTGCTGGTCCCGGGAGCCGATCCGGTGAAGAAGCTGACGATCGTGCCGCGCGGGTTGTCGCTCGGCTCCACCTACAGTCAGCCGATCGACGACCGCTACAACTATCCAGAGAGCTACCTCCGAGGCCGCATCACGCTCGCGCTCGGCGGCCGGGCGGCCGAAGAGGTCGCCTACGGCGCGGTGACGACCGGCGCGGAAAGCGATCTTCAGCAGGTCAATCAAATCGCGCGCTCCATGGTGGCGCGCTTCGGGATGTCGCCGAAGCTCGGCCCGCTCAACCTGACGGAACCCGGCGACGGAGCGGTGGCCGCGCAGCACTTCAGTGAGGAGACGGCCAAGCTGCTCGATGAGGAAGTCCGCCGGATCGTGGACGAGTGCCACCGGGAAGCGGTGCGGCTGCTGACGGAGAACCGCGATCGGCTCGATCGCCTGGCCGAGGCAGTGCTCAAGAAGGACACGCTCGACCAGGACGAGATCTATGTGGCCGCCGGCATCAGCAAGCCGCCCACCTCCAAACCCGTGATCGCCCCGGCACTGCCCGCCAACGGGTCCTCGCATGACGGCGACCTGGCGAAGGACGAGGTCGGTTCCGAGGTCAGCCGCGCCTAGCCCCGCCGTCAGGCGGTGCTGCCGAGCAGCTGTCGGAGGAGCGACTCGGTTTCGTCGGAGGGCGCCACGCCCAGCTCGTCGGCGAGCCGCTGGCGGCACTGCTGATAGATCCGCACCGCTTCGGCGCGATCGCCGCGCCTGACGAGGACCTGCATCAGCCGCCGATAGCCGGACTCGCGAAACGGCTCGAGGTCGACAGCGGCCCGCGCCTGGTCCTGGGCGAGCGCGAGCTCGCCGTTCCACACGAGCGCCTCGACGCGGCAGTCGAGCGCCCGAATCAGGAGGTCGCGCAGGCGTTCGCGTCGACTCGTCACCCAGGGGGCGTCTTCTCCCGGAAGGAACGGGCGGCGGGCAATCGTTGTGGCAACCAGCGCCGGCCCGTAGGCGGCCTCCGGCTGGTTGGCGATCACGGCGCCTTCGGCCTGGTGCAGGGCGTCGGCCGCGGCCTCGAGATCGATCCAGATCTCGGCCGGTGGCCGGAACTGGTAACAGCGAAACGCGTTGGCGATGATCCGGTCCCGATCGAGCCCCAGGGTCGCCAGCTTCTGGCGGAGCTTGCTGATCACCGCGCTCAGCGCGACCGGCCAGGACGGTGGCAACGAATCGGGCCAGAGCAGCTCGGCGAGTTCGGACTGGGTGACCGCCCGCTCGCGCTCCGCCACCAGGTAGACGAACGCCAGGCGCCCTTGCCGGCCGGGTAGATCCGCGTCCCGCAGCAAGTGGTCTCCGAGCTCGACGGCGACCTCACCGGCCAGATAGATGCGAAGCAATGACCCTCCAAACATTCGCCAAAGGCGTCCAGCGATGATCTTAAGGACCGGGTCAAAATCGCTCGAGGAGGTGCGGAATGCAAAAGCGCGTCGAGTGCGAATGCGGCTGGTCGCTCCAGACGGACGACGAGGCGAAGCTGGTGGCCGGGGTCCAGCAGCACGCCAAGCAGGTCCACAACATGGAGGGCGTCACCAGGGATCAGGTGCTCGCCCAGGCCAGACCCGCGTAATCGAATAAACATTAGCGCGCCCCGGCGTGGAAAGGCGCGCGTGTAATAAAAGGAGAGGACATGAAATTTCTGTATTTGCTCTACGCCGACGAATCGAAGATGCCCGCCCCCGATAGCGCCCAGATGCAACAGCAGGAGGCCGCCTTCGGTCGCTACTACGAGGAGCTGTCTGGGCGCGGCATGTTCAAGGCCGGTGATCCGGTCCAGCCGTCGAAGACAGCAACCACCGTTCGAGTGCGCAACGGATCGACGAAAACCGCGGCGGGCCCTGCCACCACGGGCGCCGAGCAGATCATCGGGTTCTACGTCGTCGAGGCCAAGAACCAGGATGAGGCGATCGGCTACGCCGCCAAGGTTCCGTCGGCCGCCGTCGGGTCGATCGAAGTCCGTCCGATCATCGGATCGTCCTAGAACCGTCGCAAAGCGGGAGGGTCAGCCTGAAATCGACTGACCTTCCCGCAGCCTGAAGGCGTCGAGGCAGCCGGCGCCGCAGAAGTAGTAGGTCGTTTCCCCCACCGTCAGCGTGTGCAGCGCGCCCGTGACCTCAACCTGCATCCCGCAAATCGGATCCATGGCGATCTCGGGTACCGGAATCGCGTAGCGGCCCCGGTGCGCGTGGCGCTCGGCGGCGATCTCGGCGAGCGTCGCCAGCGCGATCTCCTCCTGCGAGCCCCCGACCGAGCTATCCGCCGCGCGCCGGACACGTTCCAGCCCGCGGACACCTCGGCCTTGAAGCACGCCGAGAACCGTGGCAGCCCGACGGCGGCTGGCGACCAGCCCGATGTAGGCGACGTCATAGCGCACGAGCGCCTCGATGGCATCCTCGTCGTAGTGGCCCATGGTGGCGACGACGGCCCAGGTGCTGCCGTTGGGCTCCGCCGGCGCGACGTCGAGGGAATCGAGCACCGTGTTCGCCTCGGGGAAATCCGAAGGCAGCGCGCCGGGATGCACCGCGCAGGTCGAGTAGCCGATCGTGGCGCCCAGCTTGATCAGCGTGTGGGCGGCCGGCGTATCACCGACGACGAGCAGCAACGGCCGCGGCAGTTGCGGGTCGATGAAGACGTCCAGCCTGCCGGCGCTCGGGCACGTACTGAGATGCGAGACGACCCCGGGTTGGTGATCGGGCGACTCGTCGGGGGCGATCTTCACGAGTCGCGGCTGGGCGTCCCCCATCGCGACCAGCGCCTCGCGCCGCACCAGTCCTTCAGAGCAGCTGCCGCCCACCCAGCCCCACAGCTTGCCGTCGGCAGTGATCAGGGCCTTGTCGCCCGCCTGCGCCGACGTTGGCGGCTCGACCCGCACGACGGTCGCGACCACGAAGGTCTCACCGCGCCGTCGCAGCTCCGCCGCCCGGTCCAGCACATCATCGGTAAGGGACATCCTTACGGCTACTCCGCGGCTCCGACCTTGTTCAAGGCCTCCCAGACCTTGTCCGAGGTGACCGGCATGTCGATGTTCTTGATCCCAAGGTGTCCGACGGCATCGATGACAGCGTTGACGAAGGCCGCCGGCGAGCCGACCGTGGCCGACTCTCCGACCCCTTTGGCGCCAATCGGGTGGTGGGGCGACGGCGTGACCGTCTCGCCCATCTCGAACTTCGGCGTCTCCCAACTCGTAGGCAGCAGGTAGTCGGTGAAATTCGAACCAAGGCAGTTCCCTTCCTCGTCGAACGTGATCAGCTCCATGAACGCGATGCCAAACCCCTCGGTAAGGCCGCCGTGGATCTGTCCCTCGACGATCATCGGGTTGATCCGCACCCCACAATCGTCGACCGCCACCATGCGGCGGACCTTGACCTGGCCCGTGCCCCGGTCGATGTCGACCACAACGAGATAGGTCCCGAACGGAAACGTCATGTTGGGCGGATCGTAATAGGTGACACCCTCGAGGCCGGCCTCCAGCCCATCGGGGAGATCCGTGTAGGCGGCAAATGCCACGTCCTGGATCGTTTTGGACTTCGAGGGCGAGCCGCGAACGAAGAACTTGCCGTGGTCGAACTCGATATCCGCCTCGGAAGCCTCGAGCAGGTGAGCCGCGATCTTCTTCGCCTTGTCGCGCAGCTTGCGCGACACCATCGCCGTGGCCGCGCCCCCGACCGGGGTGCTGCGACTGGCGTAGGTGCCCAGCCCGTAGGGCGTGTTGTCAGTGTCGCCCTCCTGGACCTCGATGTCGGCGGCAGGGATGCCGAGCTCCTCGGTCACGATCTGCGCAAAGGTCGTCTCGTGCCCCTGGCCCTGGCTCTTGACCCCGAGCTTGAGGATCGCCTTACCGGTGGGGTGCACGCGCAATTCGGCGGAGTCGAAC
>Ga0209804_1002549_pt1 | contig 10956 bp, 8 predicted proteins | sample GraSoiAngelo_139_FD_185896 | JGI IMG/M metagenome (GOLD analysis project Ga0209804, IMG submission 185896) | Grasslands soil microbial communities from the Angelo Coastal Reserve, California, USA - 14_0929_12_20cm (SPAdes) (version 2) | ecosystem: Environmental > Terrestrial > Soil > Grasslands ... | reverse complement strand
CGCTCAAGGTGCGGACCGTCGCAGTGCGGCGGCGGTTACCGAGTGCGCCAATTTCGCCAAAGTAATCGCCTGCTCCAAGCGTTCGCATCCGGTGATCCCGCCCATCCAGACGTTGGAGCACCTCGACCTCGCCCGATGTGATCACATAGAAGCGTCCGCTAAGCTCACCCTCCCGCACGATCGTTTCGCCCGGACCGAAGCGCAGGGGCACGACCGTGTTGCTGCGCCCGATCGGTAGCGGGGTCAGGTTGTCGGGCATCACGGCGCTGCCCATCCAGTGGAGCGCGAGCGCGACGCGGCGGCGCCAGGTTGGCATGAACGAGAGAAACAATGCACGCGAGACCACTGATGCGGGCCAGCCGTGGAGCGCCAGGCCGCGGAGCTGGGCGACACCGTAACGCCGGCTTAGCAGGGCCACCTCGCCGAACCGCGCGGGGTGGCAGGGCTCGGGTGGCTCGCCGCGGACTTGGGCAAGGATATTGCGGGCCGCCTGACGGCCCTCGCCAAACGCCACCATCACCATCGCCCCGAAGGGTTGGCCGCTTGCGGCATCGGGAACGGCGGCGTTGTCGCCGACGGCATAGACGCCAGGCCAGCGAGGGACGCGGCAGAACGGATCACACGGAATCCGTCCCCGCTGCAGCTCGATCGGCATTCCGCGGACGAGGGGATTGGTACCGATGCCGACGGTCGCGATGATGCTGCGGGTTTCGATCCGCGAGCCGTCGGCGAGCACGACAGCGCCGGCGGTCGCCTCTTTGATCCCAACGCCGAGTCGGAGCTCGATGCCGCGGTTACGCATGCGGTCGACGACGCGTTGCGCGAGGCGGTCGTTGAACGTCGGCAGGACGCGCGTGAGGATGTCGATTGTGATCACGCGCACCTCGTTGGGGGCAATCATTGGATAGGCGCGAACCGAGGCGCGGAGGAACTCATTGGCTTCCGAGGCGATCTCAACGCCCGCATACCCCGCGCCGGCAATGACGAACGTCAGCCGCCGTTGCCGCTCGGCGGCGTCGGTCGTGACGCTGGCCGCCTCCAACATCTCGATGAGGTGATTGCGCAGGTGAATGAAGTCCCCGATCGTCTTCGTCTGCAGGGCGTGCTCGGTGAGGCCGGGAAAACGCGAGAGGTCGGTAACGGACCCGAGCGCGATCACCAGGTAGTCGGCCTCGAGCGTGACCTCGTCGCTTTCGCCCCCGAGGCTGAGTACGGCCCGCCTCGCCACCGGGTCGATCGACTCGATCTCGTGCGTGTAGATCGTGACGCCCGGGAGGATCTCGCGCAGCGGGATCAGCACGTGCTGCGCCTGCAGAACGCCGGACACGATCTGTGGCATCAGCCCATGCCAGACTTCGACGTTCTCGCGGCTGACGATCGTGATATCGATTTCATCGCCGGCCCGCCGGTGCGCGATCAGCTCGCGGGCGCAACGGACGCCGGCGTGGCCGCCACCCAGAATCAGGACCCGCTCGCGACTCATGACCAGCGCGCCCGACGAAGCGCCTTCCGTGCGGCGTAGAAGCCGCACATCCCGTGCACGCCGCCACCTGGCGGCGTCGACGAGGAGCAGAGGTAGAGCTGCCGGTTCGGCGTTGCATACAACCGCGGCGTTGGACGGATGAAGAGCTGACGCAGGTCGGCGATGCCACCGTTGATGTCGCCGCCGACATTGTTGGCGTTGTGGCGTTCGATGTCGGCCGGGCCCGTCACGTGGCGCGCGAGGATGCGTGACGTGAATCCGGGAGCGAAGCGCTCGACCTGCGCCTCGATCCGCTCGCGCATGTCGACGGTGGACCCATTCGGGACATGGCAGTAGGCCCAGCCCACATGCTTGCCGGCGGGTGCACGCGTCGGGTCGGCCACGGTGGGTTGCGTGAGGATCACGAACGGCTGCTCCGCCACCTGGCCCGCGGCGACCGCCTCCTCGGCGGCGACCACCTCATCGAAGGCGCCGCCGACGTGGACAGTGCCGGCCTGCCGGCAGGCTGGCGCCCGCCAGGGGATGGGTCCATCGAGTGCCCAGTCGACTTTGAACACGCCGGGCCCATACCGAAATCGTTGTAACTGCCGGTTGAAGCTGTCCGGCCACTGGGCACTGGCAATCGGAAGGATCTGGCGAGGCGTCAGGTCGAAGACCACGACGCGACCGCTGGAGACATGTTGCATGCTCGCCACCCGGGAGTCGAGGGCAATCGTCCCGCCTCTGGCTCGGAGCAGGCTGGCGAGCGCGTCGGCAACGCGTTGCGAGCCACCCCGCGCAAACGGCCAGCCATAGGCGTGGCCTGCCGCGGCAAGGACCAGGCCGAACGATGCCGTCGCCGGCCGGCGGAGGGAGAGCATCGAATGCGCCCCGAGCCCGACGAAGAGGGCTCGGCCTTGCGGGCTCCGAAATCGGCCGGCGGCCAGGGCCGCCGCAGAGCGTAACGCCGGAAAGCCAAAGCGAGCCAGCGTCACGAGATGTCTTGACGGTCGTGGGGGGCCGAGGAACTGCCGTGTCAGCAACTCGGCGTGCCGGACGATCGGCTCCATCAGGTGGCGGTAGGCGGGGCCGTCTCGGTCCAATCCGCTCGCCGTGACGGCAACCGACCGATCGAGCACGGCCGCCGAGCCATCATCGAGCGGGTGGGCGAGAGGAATCGGCGGATGGTCATAGGTGAGCCCGTATTCGGCGAGCGGCAACGTGCGGAAAAATGGCGACGCATGCGCCAGCGGCAGGACCGATGAGCAGACGTCGTGAATAAATCCGGGTAGCGTCAGTGCCTGGGATCGCGTGCCACCGCCGATTCTTGACTCCGCCTCGAGCATGCGGACCGACTTCCCGGCGGCCGCGAGGACGATGGCGGCCGCCAGCCCGTTGGGACCGGCGCCGACGATGATCGCGTCGACGCGGCCCCCACCCTGCCCTTCCCCAGAGGGGGAGGGAAACATCCCTCAGCCAAGATCGATGATGGTGCCCTCCGCGGCGGCCTCAACCGGGATGGCGTTGCCGCGGTGGGCCGCAACGATGGCATCGATCTGGTCGTCGGTCCGCGCCGGATCGTGGTGAAACAGCAGCAGCCGCTTGACGCCGGCGGCTTCGGCGAGGCCGATGGCGTACTCGACGGCCGAGTGCCCCATTGGGGAAAGCGCAGCGAACTCGCCGCTGATCAGCTGGGCGTCATGGATCAGGAGGTCCGCCGACCGGGCGAGCGCGATCGCGGCCGGGTGATAGGCGCCGAGCCCGGCCGGCCCGGGCCCGAACGCGATCGGGCTGTGGTCCGAAAGATAGGCGATCGTTGCGCCGGCGCCGCTCACTCGGTAGCCATAGGTGAGGCCGCCCTTGTGCGGGATCTCGCGCGCGATGACGTCGAATCCCTCGACCGCTCGGGGTCCTTCCTGGATCCCGAGGAAGCGCCACTTGCCGCGGAGCTCAGCGGGCTTGATCGGAAAGTGAGGCGGCGACATGACGCGCGCCAGCACGTTGGCCGGATCGCCCTGGGCCGGCATCACCAGCGTCACTTCGGCGTCCGGCCGGTCGCCGGCTGAAAAGAACGGCAGCCCATGGGTGTGATCCCAGTGCAGGTGACCGAGGAGGATCGAGCCGCGAAACGGCCGGCCTTCCAACAGTGGGCTCAGCCGCTGCAGGCCGGTGCCGGCATCGAGCACGAGCCTCGGCGCCTGCCCGTTCTCAGCTAGCGCAATGCACGAGGTATTGCCGCCGTATCGCACGAACTGCTGGCCGGGGGATGGTGTGGACCCCCGGACCCCGCAGATGAATAGTCGCACCGAGCGAGTTTACGTTTCTTCCCGACGACGGCATTTGGCAAGTTCCGCCAAGGCCTCTTCGGGAACCCGCATTGGCCAGTCCGAACGGCGGCGCATGTCAGGAACGATTTAGGGTATTTTCGCTAGCGGATGCCAGTCACGGTTGGGCCGTCGACCCTCACCATCAATCACGACCGACAGTTCCTCATTTCCCAACCCACTGCCACGATGGCGCCTCAGGACGACGTCGGCTTCTACGCGCGCGACACCCGATTCGTCAGCGGTTACGCCGTCACCATCAACGGCCGGCCCCCACGGCTGCTCGATGCCATCACCGTCGAGCATTTCTCCGCACGCTACGAGTTCATGACCCCGGAGCTTCACCTGGGCCCCGCCTCCGACGCCGGTGCGGATGGGATTCTGCCGGAAGGATCGGTCGGGTTTCGTCTCGAGCGCACCATCCTCGAAGGCGTCCACGAGGACTACGACCTGACGAACTACGCGACACATCCGGTGCGGCTTTTGCTGGAAATGCAGATCGAGTCGGATTTCGCCGACGTCTTCGATGTGCGAAACCACCGGCTGATCCGGCGCGGCGATCTCCAGACCACCTGGCGTCCCCGCATCGGGGAATTGCGGAGCACCTATCGCAACCGGAGTTTCCGGCGCGCGTTGCTGGTGAAAGTCGAGAAGGCGGGATCGAAGCCCGAGTACGCCAACGGCCGCCTCGTCTTCCTGTGTGAACTCGCGCCCAGGGCGGAGTGGCACGTCTGCCTCAAGTGGCTGCCCGTCATCGGGCCCCGACCGGCCCGCACGCTACACTGCCACGCGCTCACCGGCGAGGCCCGCGTGTTGCATCCGCTGGCGCCCGTCGAGCTGGTCACCAACCATCCGACGCTACCCGCGATCTGGCGACAGGCGGTCGAGGATACCGAAGCGCTGCGGATGGTGGACACGACCGTCAGGGGCGGCGCGTTCGTTCCCGCGGCCGGCATCCCCTGGTTCGTGACCCTCTTTGGCCGCGACTCCCTCGTCGTCTCGATGGAAAGCATCAGCGCCTTTCCCGAGTTCGCCATTGGCGCGCTGCGAACCCTGGCCCAGGTCCAGGCGACCGACGATGATGCCGAACAGGACAAGGAACCGGGGAAAATCCCCCACGAGATCCGCTCGGGCGAGCTGGCCAGCCTGAAGCTGCTTCCCTTCGCCCCGTACTACGGCACGGCGGACGCTACACCACTGTTCATCATCGTGCTCTCGTACGCCTACCAGTGGTCGGGTGACGTCGCGTTGCTGCAGCGCTATCGCCGCAATGCCGAAGCTGCGTTGAACTGGCTACTCCACTACGGCGACCAGGACGGCGACGGCTTCCAGGAGTACTCGCGGCGCTCCAGCCGGGGGATCTTCAACCAGGGTTGGAAGGACTCTTGGGATGCGATCCGCCACGCGGACGGCTCCATTCCGGAGGCCCCCATCGCACTCTGCGAGCTGCAGGGCTACGCGTTCGACGCGTTGCTGCGGATGGCGGAAATCTACGACCTGCTCAAAGAGTCGGAACGCGCCGCCGACCTCCGTGAGCGGGCGCGCCGCCTTTACCAGCAATTCAACGAAGTCTTCTGGTGGGAGGCGGAGGGGACCTACTATCTCGGCCTCGACAAAGAGAAGCGCCCCATGGAAACGGTGGCATCGAACGCCGGCCACTGCCTCGCCAGCGGCATCGTCCCGCCCGAGCGCGCCGGGCGCGTCGTCGACCGCCTGATGGCCGACGACATGTGGAGCGGCTGGGGGATCCGCACCCTGTCGAGCAAGCACCCGGGCTACAACCCGTACTCCTATCACTGCGGGTCGATCTGGCCCCATGACAACGCCACCATCGCGGGTGGGTTTCGGCGGGCCGGCCGGCACGTGGAGGCCCAGCGGGTAGCCGAAGGAATCTTCGCCGCTGCCGAGCGCTTCGACGCCTACCGGCTACCCGAGCTTTTCAGCGGGCTGCCGCGGGACGCCGCCGCCTTCCCCGTGCCGTACCTCGGCGCCAATGTCCCGCAGGCCTGGGCAGCGGCGGCGGTGTTCCGCCTGGTCGCCATCCTCTGCGGGATCCATACCGTTGGGCGAACGCGGACCATGTACGTCAATCCCGACCTGCCGGACTGGCTGCCCTCGCTGACGCTGCGCAACCTGCGAGCCGGCCACGGCGCCATGGAACTGCACCTCGAGCGCGACCGCGTGCAGGCCATCGGCAACACGACCGGCTTCAAAGTCGTCCACGGCCGCCTGCCCCGGCCGGCGCTGGTGGAGGCGCCGCTCGCCAGAAGCTGAGTCCGCTGAGCCCCCGTCTTACGGCCGCCGGCCGCGGCGCACCTCGACAACCGCAAACGCGAGCCCCGTCAAGGCGACGGCCATCGCGACGGCGAACGTAGCGACGGTAAAGGCCTGGTAGCAACCGGCGCCGACACCGGCCACGCAGCTCGGGGGGCCAAGCACGTAGGGCAGTAAGAGCAAGGCCGTCGTGACCCCTGCCCCGTAGAGCAGCGCAGGCCACCCGCGCCGGCCGCCGCGGTTTCGGAGAAAGAGAATGACGGCAAGGGCCAGCCCGGCCAGCAGCAGCAGGAGGCCTCCTGAAAAGAGGCTGACAAAGCCGATTCCGATGAGAACGCCAGCGACAAGCCAGAGCAGCGGCTGTCTAATATTTCCCAATAGGGCTTCACAGATGTTGACAGCGGGACGCCCGCCATTAATGCTATAGGGTATCCCGATTGGGAAGGCGGGCCTGGGCGTTGGAGAGGACGGGAAGTATCTGGAGGTGAATTCATGCGATCAATGCGGCTCGGCTTAGCGCTGGCTGCGGTGGGGTCGGTGCTGCTGGCGGCCTGCGGCGGAGGCAACAACGCCGGCGGCGGTGCCACCAATGAGGCGGACGTCACTGGAACGATTCGAGCGGCGAACTGGGGTGGCAACCCGACGGAGAACTCCCTGGTCAAGAAGTACGAGGCGGACTTCATGGCCAAGTATCCAAAGATCAAGGTCACCCAGGAGGAGATCCCGGACCACTTCGAAGACAAAATCAAGACCGAGATGTCGGCCAACAACGAGCCTGACGCCATGTACGTGAGCACGGCGCTGATGAACTTCGCGGCACCAAACGGCCGGCTGCTTGACCTGAACCCGCTGATGTCGAAGTGGGGCGTCAGCGCCGACGAGTTCATCCCGACCCTCATGACCCCGTGGCAGCTGAGCGGCAAGCAGTACGCCCTACCCAAGGACTTCGGCGACCTCGTGCTCTTCTACAACAAGTCGATGTTCTCGGCAGCCGGCTTGCAGACGCCCACATCGTGGGACGATATCAAGTCGGCGGCGAAGACGCTGACGAAGGGATCGGTCAAGGGCCTCAGCCTGCCGGCCGACGCGGCGCGCTTCGACGCGTTCCTCTTCGGCTACGGCGGCCAGGTGCTGTCGAGTGACAAGAACAAGGCCGTCTTCAACGATCAAAAGTCTCAGGATGCGCTCACCTTCTACAGCTCGTTCCAGCTGCAGGACAAGAGCTCGGACCTCCCCGATAAGCTGGGCGCGACCTGGCCCGGCGACGCATTCGGCAAGCAAAAGGCCGCCATGGTCATCGAAGGCGGCTGGCTGATCCCGTACATGCACGACACCTATCCGTCCGTGTCGTACGGCAGCATCAAGCTCCCGAAGTTCCCGGTCAAAGAATCCAGCCTGCTCTTCACGAACGGCTGGGGCTGCTCGGCGAAGACGAAGAACCAGGACGCCTGCATGCTGTTCGTCAAGTACATGACGGGCAAGGTGGTCCAGCAGCAGGTGCTGCAAAGCGGGTTCGCCCTGCCGTCGCGCAAAGACCTCGGTACGGATCCCGCGATCACGTCGAATCCCGACGTCAAGAACCTTTTCGACAGCGCGAGCTTTGCGACCGCCTGGACCTTCGGACCGCATGAGTCCAAGATCAACGACGCGCAGAACAACGCGATCCAGTCGGTGCTTCTCGGGAAATCCGACGTCAAGTCGGCACTAGACAAAGCTGTCGCCGACGCGAATAGCGCCTTGTCTGGAGGATGATCGAGGGTAAGCTCTAAGTAGCTAGCGAACGAGGAAAGGGAGGACGAAGATGGCGGTATCCGTGGCGCCCAAGGCGTCCGCGGCAACGGCCAAAGTCAACCGGCGATCGAAGGGCGGTGGAATGGCCATCGCGCAGCGACGTGCGGGACTGCTCTTCGTCACTCCCTACATCCTCTTCTTCTTGCTCCTCCAGCTCGCCGCCTTCGCTTTCGCGATCTGGGTCAGCTTCCATCACTACGACCTGCTGGCGCTGGATAACCCGTTTGTCGGATTGCGCAACTACGCGCGCTTGACGGTCAACGAGGACTTCCTAATCGCGTTGCGCAATACGACAGAGTACGCGGTGGTGGTCGTCATCCTCCAGACCGCATTTGCCCTCTTGCTGGCGGTCCTGCTCAACTCTAAGATCAAGGGGCGTAATTTCTTCCGCACGACCTGGTACACGCCCTCGGTCGCGTCCTCGGTCGTCATCTCGATGATTTTCCTCTATGTCTATCATCCGACCGGGTTGCTGAACAGCATCCTGGGGCTCGTCGGCATTCACACCACCGAGGCCTATTTGCAGAGCACCACCTGGGCGCTGCCGGCGATCATGTTCCTCAACGTCTGGACCACCGCGCCGACTTTCATGTTGATGTTCCTGGCGGCGTTGCAGGACATACCGAAGGAGATTTACGAGGCGTCGTCGGTCGACGGAGCGAGCGCGGCGCGCAAGCTGTTCAGCATCACGATTCCGCTCCTGCGCCCCATCATCTTCCTGGTGGTCTCGCTCGGCATTATCGGCGCCTTCCAGATCTTCGACCAGGCTTTCATCATGACGAAAGGGGGGCCGCTGAAGGCGACGCTCACGGTGGCGCTTCTGATTTACGACAACCTGTTCGTTGACACGGGTGCGGTCGGCGTCGCCTGCGCCGAAGCGATCGTGCTCGGAATCATCATCTTCGCGTTGACGCTGATTTCCCGCCGGGTCATCGACACCAAGATCGAGTACTGAGATGAGTGTTGCCGGCAGCAACGTCCAGACCGAGCTCACCGCCCCAATCGCCGTCGCCAGCATGACCGGCGGGCGCCGACCGGGTGACGTCGGCGATTCGACCGATCGTGGTCCGCTACGCCCTGTATATCGTCATCACACTTTTCCTGTTCGTCCCGTTCGTGATGACGGTGCTCTCCTCGTTCAAGACTTCAGCGGAAGTCATCGCCTTCCCGCCGACCCTTCTCCCGTCGGTCTGGCATCCAGAGAACTATCTGAACGTCCTGACGCAGATCAGCGGCTTCCCGCGCATGGTCTTCAACAGCTTCTTCGTCACGCTCGTGGTTGTCGCGCTCAACCTCTTCTTTGACTCTCTGGTCGGGTACGCGTTCGCGCGCCTGGAGTTCCCGTTCAAGAACACGCTGTTCGCGATCATGATCGCGACGATGGTAATCCCCGGCTTTGTCTTTATCGTTCCCCGCTACATCATGCTGCTCAACGCCCACCTCGTCGACACCTACTTTGCTTTTATGGTCCTTTACTTCCTGCAGCCGGCATACATCCTGCTGATGACCCAGTTCTTCAAGAGCATTCCCCGCGATCTCGAGGAGGCGGCCATCGTGGACGGCCTGGGATGGTTTGGCATCTTCTGGAAAATCATCCTGCCTTTGGCCCGCCCGGCACTCCTCGCGACCGGCATTCTGACGTTCCAGGGGATGTGGAACAACTTCCTCGATTGGGTCATTTACATGCAGTCGCCAACCATGCAGAATATTCAGCTCGGGCTGGTCTCCTTCCGCGGCCAGTATCAAAATCAGTGGAACCTCATCATGGCCGGATCCGTGCTCGCCATCCTGCCGATCCTGATCATCTATGTCGCCGGCCAGAAATACTTCGTCGGCGGCGCCGCGACCAGCGGCATGAAATAGCGCCACTCCGGGCGACGTTCGACCAGGCCGCTGAGCTCTACGACCGCGCGCGCCCGGGCTACCCACCGGAATTGTTTGATGACCTCGTAGAATTCGGCCACCTCCGGCCCGGAGATCGGCTGCTCGAGATCGGGCCGGGGACGGGCCAGGCCACCGTGCCGATGGCCGAACGCGGCTTCCACGTAACCGCGATCGAATTAGGGCCAAATCTCGCAGCCGTCGCACGTCGAAAATTGGCGAGCTTTCCACTTGCCACGATCGTCCAGGGGGCATTCGAAGATTGGCCCTTGCCGGCGGAGCCGTTCGACGCCGTTGTCTGCGCGACCGCGTTTCACTGGCTCGATCAATCCGTGCGAGTCACAAAAGCCGCGGACGCCCTACGCGCCGCTGGCGTGCTGGCAACGATCGCCACGCATCACGTCGCGGGCGGCGATGGCCAGTTCTTTCTCGACGCGCAGGATTGCTATCGCCGCTGGTTTGACGACGCCGACGTCCACCTGCCGAGCGGGGCCGAGGTGCCGCGGCAAAGCAACGAGCTCGAGGAGTCCGGACGGTTTGAGCCGGCCACGTTCCGACGATACGAGTGGGAGGCGACGTACTCGACGCAGCAGTACGTCGACCTGCTGAGCACGTACTCAGATCATCGAGCGCTTGCGGCGACTCGGCGGCGGCGGCTCTTCGAATGTATTGCTCGTCTCATCGATCAACGATACGGCGGGCGGATCCGGAAACGCTATCTCAACGAGTTGCGAATCGCTCAGCGTCGATGACCGACCGACCTACGTGATGCGAGTCAGCCGCGCTGCCCCGATGCGCGAATCGGCCATCCCGTAGTAGACGTCCGCCTCGCCGCCATCACGGACATCGATGGCGGTGGGGAAAACGACATTGCCGACTGCCCCCTCGCGTTCCTCCGTGGTCTGCGGCTCGAGCAACGGAAGTTGAGAGCGGGAGAGAACACGGCTGACATCCTGAGGATCGAGTAGCATCGCCCCGGCGACGTAGCGGACCGGTACTGGCTCTCCCGGGCGTGCCTCGCCCCGCGTCACGCCGTGATGGATGATCAGCCAGCCCTCGGGAACGCGGATTGGCGGAGTGCCGCCCCCGATCTTGGCGGCCTCCCACGGCTCCTGAGGCTGCGCCACCTGGCGGTGTCCGCCGAGTCGGGTCAGCGCACGCAGATCTCGCTTGACCGCATCAGCCGGCGCGAACGAGACCCAGATGCTGTGACGCTCGTCCGTC
>Ga0209804_1002548_pt1 | contig 10958 bp, 8 predicted proteins | sample GraSoiAngelo_139_FD_185896 | JGI IMG/M metagenome (GOLD analysis project Ga0209804, IMG submission 185896) | Grasslands soil microbial communities from the Angelo Coastal Reserve, California, USA - 14_0929_12_20cm (SPAdes) (version 2) | ecosystem: Environmental > Terrestrial > Soil > Grasslands ... | reverse complement strand
TACCCGTTCCCGTATCCGACACCGTCAGCAGGACAAACGGACCGGATGGAGGACGTTCCCTCCCGTGCACGGATATGTTTTCCAAGATGACATTGTCTGCCTGGATCAAGAGTGTGCCTCCCTGGGGCATGGCATCGCGGGCGTTGACGCACAGGTTCAGCAGCACCTGATGAAGTTGGGTTGCATCGCCCAGGATTGGCTGGAGATCGTTGGGGACACGGCTCTCCACTTGGATCGAGCGCGGGAAGGTGTCCTGAACCAGCTTGACCATGTCCTTGATCAGATGCCGAAGCTGAATCACCGCCGGCTCGCCGGAAGCACCAGTGGCGAAAGAGAGGATTTGTTTGACCATGTCGCCACCCCGGTTGGCGCTGGCACGGATCGTCTCCAGCATGTTCCTTCCCATCTCGCTGGACAGTTCGTCTTGCAACAACTCCGCCGCCATGAGGACCGGGGCCAGCACGTTATTCAAATCGTGGGCAATGCCTCCAGCCAAGGCTCCAATGCTTTCCATCCTCTGAGCGCGGAGGAATTTCTCTTCCAAACGCTTCTTCTCGGTGATGTCCAGGAGTGTGCCCAGAATCGCTGGCCTGCCCGCATATTCGGTCAGCACGCCGTGGACTTCTACATGGATCAGGCGGCTGTCTTTGCGTCGCATCCGAAGTTCATAGGGCGCACGGAGCACCTGGCCCCGCAAGCGTTCCTCTAGATTTCTGGCCGCAATGGGGCGGTCTTCATCGACGATTAAGTCCAGAAATTGTCGGGAAATTATCTGCTCTGGCGTCTCGCCGAGGATTTCAGCCATCCTGGGATTCACATAGACCAGGGTCCCCTCCTGGATGATGTAGTTGCCGACAATGGCTTGCTCGACCAGCGCCCGAAACTTCGCTTCCGCCACGATCAGTTCCCGTTCGACCCTCTTCCGCTCCGTCACGTCGCGGGAGACTACCACCACATTCGTTACCTTGCCGTCCTTGTCCCGAATCACGCTCCCCTGTGACTCGATGTAACAGATCGTGCCGTCGCGAAGCAGGAAGCGATACTCGGCCCGCTGCCCGACGCCTGTGGCCACGGTTTCGCCAAAGATGCGCTGAATTCGTTCCTTGTCTTCCGGGTGAATCTCAGCAAAGGCATCGGTGCCGACCAGAGCCGCTGGATCGCCTAGGACATGCCGGTAAGAGGAACTGGTGAACACCCGATGGCCCTCCACGTCCTGCACGGTAACCAGGTCATCAACGTTCTCCATGATCTTGCGAAATAGTTCCTCGCCCTGGCGCAGTTCTTCTTCGACCCGCCGCCGTTCGGCACGCTCCTGCGCTTCCCGCATTGCCCGCCGCACCGCCGCAGGCAACCGTGACCAACGATCTTTAAGCACGTAGTCAACTGCCCCTTCCTTCAACGAGTCAATTGCGGCCTCCTCGCCGATTGTGCCCGATACGAAAATGAACGGCACTCCCGGACACTTCTCACGGGCAATTTTGAGCGCGGACAAGCCGTCAAACGAAGGAAGGGTGAAATCAGATAGAATCAAATCTATACCGGCCTCCTCCAGGGCAGCCTCAAATTGCATTCGGGTTTCCACCCGCCGGACTGCACACTCGATGCCTTCTGATTCCAGCAAGGATCGAAGCAGTACGGCATCGACGGGGCTGTCTTCCAAATGTATAATTCGCAGTGGCATTTCCCTGACTTTTGATTTCCAGTCCCGGATCCAATCGCTTAGGGCGGTGCAATCCTTTACAGGGTGTGTTCTGCGTAACGCAAGTATGTTTGGTGAAAGAATGATCGAATCTGGAATGTATAAGCACTAGTGCATAGTCATCGATAAGCATCAGTGCCTAGCCGCCGATAAGCACTAGTGCATATCCGCCGAGTTGTCTCAGACGACGCTTCTGACCCGGCTCAGGACAAAGTTGAAAAGCGCGGCAGTGCTTGATTAACTGACATCATGCCGCCGATAGTGTTGAGATGTGATCCTCGAATGGAATGGCTCAACACGTTCCACCGGCACGCGGCCAACGAAGAGGAAGTTGATCTCATCAACCTCAATCGCGATTACGACATCGAGGTTTGTGAAAGAATCGCCAGGCGGCACGGCATGACGTTCAGAATCGACCCGGAACACCAAACTGCCTTTCTGAGAAAACAGGACGCAGCTCCGTCTTAATCGGGCATCAGACGAGCATAGACCGCCGGAACCAACACGCGCTTCGCGCCGGGTCGCGACGCACCCCGACGCCCGTGCTGCTCCCTCTGCTCCGCGCGTGCTCGTTCCGGCTTGCGAACGACGCAGCCCGCGTCACGCTTCCGTTGCGACTTGGCTCGGTCGCTCCGCTACTTCCTCCGGCCCCTGCTCCCCTTCCTTCGGAATCGCTCCGTCTCCCGTCGCCGACTCCCAACCGAAGCGACACTAGGAGATCGACGGCCAGGCCGAAGGATTGAATCGACGCATCCACTCTAAAGGATGGGTCCAAACGGCGTGGCAGCAGTTGCATCCCCGGCAAATGAAGTCAGGCGGGGCCATGATGTGCCGGAGTCGCGCAGCTCAGTATGCGCATTGGCAGAGCCGGAGCGTGCCTCGCGCCTTCAATTGTATGGCTCGCTCGCGCCGTCAATGTAGTGCGCCCTATTGCCCTTCGCCTCCACATTGACCGCGTTTGCTTCGCCAAGAGGGACGGCGCTTAGGAAGGCACGCTCGAAGTGTGCATGCCTGGTTCAAGAAACCGTCGGTGGGAATCCCGTTTGATTTATACTGTTCCTATGGACCAGGATGGTGCCCGTTCAACGTCACCGGCGCGCTCCACACTTGCCCCCGGGTTTTGGTCGGACTCGCCAACGGCCTGCCGCAGGTTGTTATCGAGTTGCAGAAGCCGAGCGTTTCCGCACGCGCGGCGTTCGATGAGAACCTGATCACTACAACTAGGAAATCCGAGGTTGTTCGAGTTCAACGCGCTGCTCGGAGTTTCAATGATCTCAATTGTTTACCGTTCCACAGGTAACGGATGCTGCTGAGAATCCAGGAAACCATCACCCGGTCGCGGCGACGGCCATTCAGCACCCAGCCGATAAATGTCGAGCGCACGAAGAGGTCGTAGGTGAACAACGAAAGGGCGATGGTGATCGTGGAGACGAACGCAAGCTTGAGCGACCAGTGCAGCGGCAGCTCGGCGACCGCCACCTGGAGCCAGACCACGACCGGCAGGTGGACCAGGTACATCCAGTAGGACGAGTCAGCGACGTAGCGAATGAAGGCGTTGGGCCGCTGGCACAGTTTCCTGAAGACACCGATGGTCAGAGACACGAGCGACCACATCGTCAAGGCGTAACTCACGGCATAGGCAACATGCGCGGCGACATAGTGGGGATGGCCCGGGTCGCGTTCGATGTCGCCCAGCAGGAGGATGGCGGTGATGCCGAGGCCCGCCAAAATCCAGCGCTGCGGTGTGAGCCGTGCGAACTGAGAGATCAGCTCGCGTTGCCGGCTCAACATCCATCCCAGAACGAAGAAGCCGCCGTAGATGACCAGCACCGGAATGTTTGGTTGAAGTCCCTGGTCCGGCGTATCCATGCCCCAGAAGCGCATAAACCACAGTGTAGCCGCCGTCGGAACCGCGAGGATCAACAGGGAAACCGGGGAGTTGGCCAGCCATGCAACCGCGGTGTCGGCCCGCCGGACCATCTTCGCGTGCCGCGAACCGGTCGTGGTCAGCAATCCCCGCACGGCGAGGACCAGGGCGGTGATCATCGCCAGGTAGTACAGGAACCACAGGTGTGATCCTGCGAAGATCCCGGCCGGAAGGGTCGAAAGGGATTGGAAGCCACCCAGAAGACCGGCCCAGACGTCGACATCCCCACGCAGGCTGGCTGAGCCCATGATCCAGCCGGACACAACCAGCGGGTGCAGAATGAACCAGCCGACAACAAACGGCACCGCGATCCGGAGCACGCGCGAGCGCACGAATTCGCCGGCGCCCTTGCGGTGAAAGGTCAGGTGACTGAAGAAGCCCGCGAGCAGAAAAAACGTTTCCATGCGGAACGAGTGACTGACCGTCATGAACATCGCCACCAGCGGACTGGTCGAGACGTCTTGAACCGCCCAGCCCATGAAGATCGGCATAAACGACAGACACGCATGGAACACGATGCCAAGCAAAAGTGCGAATGCCCGGGTTGCATCGAGGTAGTCGAGGCGGGAACCAACCGCATTGTGCGAGCTGGTAAAGGTTCTTTCGGCGGTGGTGGGGGTCATGATATCAAGGGGTTGATCGTTGGTTCAATAGAAGCCGATTTCATCCACTTCGTAGGCGAACGCATCCTTGGCCAGGCCGAAGGAGACCAGGTTGACGCTCGTGATGGATTTCAGATTGAGCACGGTCTGCTCCGACCAGGCGCGTTTCATCTCCTTGAACGGAATCCGCACCTCTTGAAACTCTCCGCGCTTGCCTGCGATCGGCGCGCCGGTGTGGTAGTCGAAGTTGGCGATCTCGGAACTGCTCACTTGAAGGCACAGAATGCCCTTGGTGACCTTTACGCGAAGGCGAACGCCCTGGTAGCCGGTCAAATCTTTCGGTTTCCCGTCAGCCGAAAGGAGTGACACCTCGCTGATGAACGCGGGGACTCCGCGCCCCGGCACCAGGTCACCTTTGACTGACAGCACCCCGTTCTCGCACTTCTGGGTCGCCTGTGACTTGCTGCCGACGGCCTTGTCGTCGATCAGGAGCCGTTCAACTCCGTTCTTGTTGCGCGTGGGATCCGAGTAATCGTCGAGCAACATGGGAGCGGTCGCGGCCTGTACCGCGATCGAGCCGAACGCGAAGAGTGCGGTGATTAAGGTGGTCGCCAGCGGTCTGAGGCGGGTTGTCGGGGAGGATTGAATCAGGTTCATTTTCATGATTGAGTTATGTCGGATTGCTTGAGTTGTTTAGTCGTGCACCAACTGGCCGCTTCGTTAGGAGGCAAGATCCAGTGGGTGCATCACATTTCGCATATAGGTACCCGAATCGGTGCTTCCGGTGACAAAGTTTCTTCGGTGCCGGCGAAATGGTGTGATTTTCAAGCCTTTCGACGACTTCGTGCCCGGCTGGCCTCTGGCAGGAGAAAAAATCTTGTCACCGATTCGAGCTTTTCGGGCACTTACCGGTGAAGCATCATGCGCGTTGCGGAAACCATGACCTCAATTGAACTCGTCACGGATGCGGAGCTGGTGGCTGCCTGCCTGGCAGGCGATCGCGAAGCCTTCAGCCGGATTGTGGAGCGATACCAGCGTCTCCTCTGCTCACTGGCCTATTCCGCGACCGGAAGCTTGAGCGAGAGCGAGGACCTGGCGCAGGAGGCGTTCGTTGACGCGTGGCGCCAGCTCCGCACTCTGCGCGAGCAGGAAAAGCTCCGTCCTTGGTTGTGCGGGATACTACGTTACAAGGTCGGCCGGCTGCGTCGCTCGGATGGACAGGAACCAGTTCGGCAGGCGGAAGCGCTTGAGCTGGCGGAGGAGATGCCGTCGGGCGAGAAGCCCGCGGCGGACCTCGCGATGGACAAGGAGGAGCAGGCGATCTTGTGGAGCGCACTGGAGCGCGTGCCCGAGTTGTATCGCGAACCGCTGATCCTCTACTACCGCGAGCATCGTTCGGTGGAACACGTGGCGGCCGCGCTCGATCTCACCGAGGATGCAGTCAAGCAGCGGCTCGCGCGTGGTCGCAAGATTTTGCAGGAGCGGGTGCTTTCCTTCGTGGAAGGCGCGCTCTCCCGGAGCACACCCGGCCGCGTCTTCACGCTGGGCGTGCTGGCGGCGCTGCCGGCGATGGCCACACCGGCCAAGGCCGCAGGCATCGGCGCAGCGGCGGCGGCGCACGGCAGCTTGATGGCCAAGTCCACGGGAATCGCGGCGCTGCTTGCTTCCGTCTCGGGCGCGGTCTCCACAGTGTTGGCGCTGCGCGCCAGTCTCGATCAGGCGCGAACGCCACGGGAACGTCGCGCCGTCGTGAAGATCACGCTGGGGTTGTTCTTCGGCGCGCTCGGATTGCTGGGCGTCTTGTATTTGCTTCGCGCCGCCGCGTTTCACTGGTGGGAAAGTCGGGCGATCTTTGCCGTGATCACCCAGGCACTCGTGCTCGCGTTCGTCGTGTGCTGGCCTGCGGCGATGCTGCGGGTGATGCACAGAATGCGTAAGATGAGATCGGAGGAACGCCGACTGCATCCTGAGTTGTTTCGTGATCCCAGGGATCAAGTCGGTTCGTCCGCCGGTGAGTACCGAAGCCGGTTGACATTGCTCGGAGTGCCGCTGGTGCATGTGCGGTATTCCTCACCCGACGAGGGCGAACGCCCTGTATTTGGCTGGTTCGCCGGCGGGGACCGCGCCTATGGGCTTCTGTTCGCGTGGGGCGGGTATGCGGTCGCGCCGTTCAGTATCGGCGCGATCGCCATCGGACTCTTTGCCGTCGGCACGCTCAGTGTGGGTGTGATTTCACTCGGCACGGCGGGCGTCGGTTTGTCCGCCGTCGGCTGCATGGCCGTGGGCGTGAAGGCTTATGCGTGGTTGTCCGCGCTCGGATGGGAGACGGCACAGGGCAGTGGATTCGCCATCGCCAGGATCGCGGCCGAAGGCCCGGTGGCATTTGCCCAACATGCGAACGACCGTATCGCCCGCCAGCTTCTGGCCGACCCGCACGCGGAACAAACTCAAATGATCATAGTCATCGTGATCACTGTTCTCTCCCTTGTACCCATCGCGTACTATGCTCGGGCGGTGCGGCAACGCCTCGGGGGCCGCGCCCGGTCCAACCAGCGTGGGGGTGGCTAAAAGACTTCCTCGATTCCAGCTCTAACAGTGCTCGGACACACACCGACCCTCGTTTGAGGAGAAGGAAATATGCGCATTGGCAGAACCGGAGCGTGCCTCACGCCTCAATTATATGGCTTGCTCGCGCCGTCAATGTAGTGCGCCCTGTTGCCCTTCGCCTCCACTTTGACCGCGTTCGCATCGCCAAGGGAGGGCGCTTAAGATTCACGCTCGCGGTCTGCATGTCTTGGTTTGGAAATTTTTCCATGATTGGCCGACCGAGCACCGGTATGTTCGCAGCATCGAGCAGTGCGGCGAATTGCGAAAAGCCCCAATTATGCTGTTAAAAAAACAGGGTTTTTTTAACACAGCAGGCGCATCAACACCGCGTGATTGGAGTCGCTAGGTAAAAAGAAGCGCCAGCACGCACCGTTTTGAAAGGATCAAGACCGGTTGCTCAAAATTTCCCTCTTCACTCGGGACGATTCTACGACGGAAACTGAACCGCATCCCGCCATTGGACCAGGTCTTCCACCTTCTCGCGCTGGTAAATCTGATGAACGAGTTCTGATGCGTGGTTCACCAAACGCATCGCCACCTCGCGAGGGACTCGCGCGCGGCGGAGCCGATTGACGTAGGTGACCCGTAGACGGTGAAGACAAAGATGGGTTTTCTTCACTTTGATGAAGAACTGTTGCCATCTCCGGGACGGTTGGAACGGGAATTCCAGCGTGTAACGTCGCTTCTCATTCGCCAGCCGCTCCAGTAAGGGTCTGATTGCGGTCGGCATTGGAATCGAGAAAGCCCTCTCTTCGCCCCCCTTCGGATGGGGGAAGGTGATCTTGTTTTCACGAAAGTCTACACAGTTGAGTGGAATCCGCGTTTCGCGAAGCCGGCAACCCGTGTTGAGGCTGATGTCGAAACATATCTGCATCCACTCCGGCTCTTCGAGCAACGCCTGGCGGATTTCCACAATCTCCTGATCGGTCAACTCAGGTTTTTTTGGCGATTTTTCTCTGTGAATTTTGATGCTGACGATCGGATTCGCATCCGCGTGTCCCATACGAACCGCTTCCCCCATAACGAGCGAGAGAAGCTTCAGTTCGAGGATGGCGGTATTTCTTCTGACCGTCTTGCCGGTTCGCTTCTTAAAATGGGTACGCCAGTCCACGTACTCGACCTCGAGCCTGTAGGTGAGTTGTCTCGGAGCATGAATTCGCTGGCGTTGCAGCCAGAGCGCGATCCATTTCCAAGCGTCTTCGTATCTGACAAACGTCTCCCTGGTTTGACAATGTCGCGCCAGGAATTTCGGGACCCAGGTGTCCCACGCAGCGCCGTTGACGACGGGCACTCGCTGATACTCTTTTGCTTCCAATTCGGCGCGCAGGATTTTTGCTTTTACGGTGTCATTCGGATCGTCGGCCCGAAACCCGGTGGATTTGTCGTGCTTTTTTCTGTCGGAATCGACATATTGGATATACCAAAACGGTGAACGATTTTTGCGATAGAGATAGGCCATAATCATCGATTGTTTTTTAGTGCAAGTAGTGCAGGAAACGCCCTGCACTTCCATTGAAACCTCCAATGATTGCGACCATCACGAACCACTCAAAACCACATCGGCGGTGAGACGGGTTCGATTCCCGTACGCGCTACCATTTCAACCAATGAACACCAATGGACACGAATAAATTAGTGCTGAAAGAGGGAGTGCTCCAGATCGTGGGCTGCGCAATAGTGGTCTTGATCCTCAACTTCAAACGCCTGAAGTTGGGATGGGAGCGGATCGTTTTGTGATTCTTGATCCGTGTTCATTAGTGTCCATTCGTGGTTGAGTTGAGCAGCGACAGTCAGGAAAATGCGACCCTTTCAGATCATCTTCAATCCCACGAGTGCGGCCGAATTGGCGAAGATGCCCAAGGAACTGCAATTGCACATTCTGGGGGAGTTCCGCGGATTGCCTCAGGAAGTCATGCGAACGGACCTGGAGCGGTTTGGGAAATTGGAGCGGAACGGGAAGATTTTGCACCGGTTTCGGCTGGGGGATTATCGCGTTTATTTCGAGCGGCATGAGCTGGGAATTGTCGTGCATCGGATCCTCAGCCGCAACTCGCTCAAGGATTTCCTGTTCCGTTCCAGCCTCCCGACCGGCGAAGACGAGGCGTTGCAGGAAAATCCCAAGTTCTGGGAACTGATCGAAGCGGCCAGGGCTTCCTCCAGATGATCCGCGAAAGGTGGCTTTAGCCGAGAGAGGGGGAGTCCCGCACCGACATTCATTGGAAATTAGTCTTGGCAACCACTCTGATTCTTTGGCTGAAGACATCGCTTGGCGAAAATTCGCGCCATTCGCGGATGACCTCCGAAAAAACCGTGTGCGTTTTTTCGCGGCTGGTAGCTACTGCAAATCGTCGCCCAGCTCGACGTTCCAATAAGCCAGATCGAGGAAATGCTTCCAACTATCGTGGTAATGCAGGCCGAGGTTGATTTGCACGAACGGACGCCATTTCGGACGCTTCGGTTTGCGGATCAGCCGCATGCCGGCTTCCTGTGGAGTGCGATTAGCCTTCTTCGTGTTGCACGGAACGCACGAGCACACGATGTTCTCCCAGGTGGTCGGGCCGCCCCGGTCGCGAGGGAGGACGTGGTCCAAATTCAGGTCTTTCCGGTCGAACGCCTGGCCGCAATATTGGCAGGTGTTTTTGTCCCGCTCGAAAATGTTGTGCCGGGTGAACTTGACTTCCTTTTTCGGTAGCCGATCGAACACGACCAACAGGATCACCCGGGGAACGCGAATCCGGAAAGAAACCGTGCAGACGCTTTCGGGATGAGGGTCTTGCTGCGAAAAATCCCGCCACTCACTGAAATTGTAGGTCTGGAATGAACCATCGCCCGCGTTCAACACGGCCTGAGCGTGTCCTTCAAACAGAAGAGTCAGGGCGCGCCGGGCCGTGCAGATGTTGACCGCTTGCCATAAGCGGTTGAGCACGAGGACCCGTTGGTTCAGAAACAAACTCATAGCCGCATTCAATTGGCGCGGAACCTAGCATACGCCGCAACGCCATGTCAACGCCGCGCCTCAGGGCCTCAGGGGCTGGTGGGGCTATTTGGATGGGGCGGGACTGCTGGCGGGCCGCGATGGAATTGAGAAGTCTTGGATTTTTCGGCTCGCGGGGACGCTCGCCCCGCCAGTTTTAGCCAAAGGAGCCCACGACACGCCCGGCTGCTCCGAGCTTTTCGCGATCCGAGGTTTAACGGGCATACGCGTTGCCAAACCCCGGTTTTATTGAGTAGGATTTTATCATGAGACGTTTTCTGATGCTGAGCCGGTTGTTGCCATGGGCGTTCGCCTCGTGGCTCCACGCCGAAGGACCAGACGATCAGTTCGTCCGCATCTACAATTGGATTCAACAAGCCGACGCGCTGGCCGAAAGCGGACGCAACGATCAGGCCAGGCAAAAATACCTGCAGGCGCAGGCCGAACTCAAAACGCTTCAGACGACGCATCCAGATTGGAATGACAGCGTGGTCGGCTTCCGGCTGAAGTACGTTGCGGAAAAATTGGCGCCGTTGACTCAGAAGGACAAACAACCGGCGCAGGTGACGCCTGAACAAAAATCGGAGTTGTCGTCCCCGACCGCCGAGTCGGCCGTCCTCGTTCAGTTATTGCAGGACCAGACCCGCCAATTGACAGCGGACAAGGAACTGCTCCAGGCCAAACTAAGAGAGGCCTTGATCGCGCAGCCGGCTGCCGTCGATCCGCGCGAACTGGCCAAGGCGCAGGATAAGATCAAGTTGTTGCAGAAGGAGGTCGAAGTGTTGAGGGTCAATCTGGCAAAGGCGGAGTCAAGACCGGACAAACCGGGCGATCCGGAGCGGCTGGAGGAAACGCGCCAGGCCCTGGCGGCGGCCAACCAAAAACTGGCGCAACAAGCTGAGTCCGTGCGCGCGCTCACCCTGGAAAAGGACGCGCTGCAACAGCGGCTTCAATCGCTCATTAACGGGGCCGAAATCAAGGCGCTACGAGAAGAAAACCAACGACTCGAGCGGGAAACGGACGAGTTGAACAAAAAATTCCGCGCCGCGCCGAAGAGTCGCACGACAACAAGACCCGCGCGAAACTCCTCCCTCTGGAACAGCCGGCCTATCAGGTCGCCGCGCTGCGCGCGCGGCGCGACGTGCTGGA
>Ga0209804_1002547_pt1 | contig 10959 bp, 19 predicted proteins | sample GraSoiAngelo_139_FD_185896 | JGI IMG/M metagenome (GOLD analysis project Ga0209804, IMG submission 185896) | Grasslands soil microbial communities from the Angelo Coastal Reserve, California, USA - 14_0929_12_20cm (SPAdes) (version 2) | ecosystem: Environmental > Terrestrial > Soil > Grasslands ... | reverse complement strand
TTTTTTGATTGTTGCTCAGTTTTTGGCCAGAGGGGCGAGAATCAGTGTGGTTTCGGTGTAACCGCCGGGCAGAAATGGTTCGAGTGTGGGCCGCGGAGCGAGAGAACGACTTTGGGAGGGACCTGCTGCCGATCTAGGCCGCGATCAGCAGAAGTTGTGAGACACCTGTCCTTCTCTACTTCAGTTCTTATTCCCGTTGACGATCAGTCTGCGTGCGAGCGATTAGCTGGGTAGGGGAATGGGAACGGCGTTTTGGCAGCGCGTCCATAGTCAAGCTAGCCATAGCCGCTTGGGTGACTTTCAGAATGACTTCATGACCGGTCCGCACCACCTTGGCTGCCAAATCGACGAGTTTGCGCCGCAGCGTGGTGGCGTAACTCGACAGGGGCAAGATGTCTTGCAGGTTAGTTATCCTCTTTAAAGGTCTCGAACAAAAAGAAGCTCACTACCATCAGGTAGTAGTAGGCCTGATTGGCGGCAAACCGCTGGAACGGAAGTTGCTCGCTTCCAAACTCCTTCAAGCCCCGATGGGGTAGCTCATCGGCGCCACGCTGATGATGGTGGTAGATCAGAACCAAACATGCCCGCAGTTGCCTGACCGGGACCGCTCCAAGGCGGCTGGAACGTTCATTTCGCGGCATGTCTCCAGGAACGCGCCTGTATCTTCCTGCCAGGTTGCTTTGTCAAAATCGGCGGCCAGGAAGAAACAAGTTTCGTCCCGACGCCCATCACGAATTCCCGACCCTTGTCGTCCTGGCCGCAAAGATGCCATCGAATTACTTCGTCGGTTACGGCAAGAAAACGTTGGTGCGGACATTCGGAGCATTTGATTCTTGGTTTCTCGCAAATTCCCCGGACCCACTCATTGCCGCATGCTGGCGAGTAACCAGCCCTACCTGTCTTACGGCTCTCGAATCGTTGCGGATAAACATCCTCTCGTCCACGAAACAGAGAGCGGAACAGAGCAATTTTGGCCTGGGCGGGTGAACGTTGATTCACGCCAACCTGCTCGAAGATAGGCAGACTAACAGGTGTAGCCACGACCGTATTCTACACTCCGCGCCCCGGCAACGCTCCCAAGCATCCGCGAACCGTCCGGTTGGCGGCCTTAGCTATGGTCTTCGAATGAAGACATCAGCAGGAAGTTTGAGTCGTGAACTTAATTTGCGAACCTGCTCGAGCGTGAGCTTCCGTTGCCCAGCCAGAAACATCGAAACGGCACTTTCCGACCCGAATTCCGTCCGTTAAATCACGTTGCGTAAGACCTTGCTGTTCGATGAGGAACCGCACGACGGAAACTGCATCCGATCGAAAAAAGGTAAAGAAAACGAGAGATAAGGCTCCGCCCACCAGTCGAGCAGTGCAATCGCTGCTCCGAATACTCCCGCCGCAATCAACAATTTCCTGCGTTTGGCCGGAACAAAAATGGATAACGGATCCTGCATGACTGAATTCTCGTGATGCCCCACCATTGAAGACGGCTGAATCGCATGCTAAAGGACTGGCCAAAAGATAGCCACATTACAGCCTGAGAGATAGCTATTTGACGCGCAAGGGCACTCCTCTTTTTTTACGGAAGGGAGTCGAGAATGAACATCGCCGAGGTCGTGTCCGGGCGCGCCAAGTTAAAAGGTATCCGCCGGGCGTTACTCTCCGTGGCGGCCCGCAACTTGTTAGCAGATCAGCTGAGAGCACTCCTCCCCGCCGAGGCGGTAGTGGGGCCACTTCGTATCAGAGAAGCGCAATTCAAGCCTGGGCGCAAGCTCACAGCGTACTACGACGCGGCGGTATACGCCGAGGGAAAGAAGGCCGCTTGCGTTCGGCCCATCGCCGTGACCTGGGAATCGGAAACCGGTGCCGATCGCAGTGGCGAGATGGTCGATATCACTAAGGCGGTGGCCGAGGCGGTGCGCCGCGGAGTGGCAGCACCCTTCCGGCAATTGACCGCCGACCTTCCCGAGCTGAACATGCATATGCGGATCTCGCCGCTCGACGCACGATTCACGCAGCTTGCTCGCTTATCGGATCCGCAGCACGTGCGCACGATGCTTGCAGACACTTACGCGTCAGCTAACGGAGCCGGGGACCGGCGTCGAATCAGGGATTATAAAGTCACGTCGGTTAAGTATCGACCAGGCAGACGGCACGTGCTGCGGTACGATCCGGAGGACCCGGGGAGCGGGGAAACCGTCTTCGCCAAGGTATACATCGGCGACAAAGAGGCCCGCACTCCCAACCGCGCGTCTAATCGCTTTCGTCGCAAAGACGGAGCCCGAACCTTCCGCGTTGCGGGGGAGGTAGCAGGCTGGCTGGCAGAACGCGGCGGCTTGAATTGTCTGAGGCCGCTAGCCTACGTGGCTGAGGATGCGGTGGTCCTTTACCCGCGACTTTGCGGCGTGCCCCTTTCCGACTACGCGCGGCGACTTAACGCGGACACTGCTAAGTGGTTGCGCCGGGCCGGAGAAGCGGTTTGCGCTTTGCATCAGCTTCCCGTGGCGCTTGCCAGTCGGCCTGAGCATGGTCTTGCAGCAGAGATTCGTTCGATTGTGCGGAATAGCAGTCATATTCGCGCCTTGCTGCCGGACGTGGGGTCGGTCATGGAGGCGCTCCTCGACCGTGCGCAAGAACTGCACGACCGACTGTCCCAGGAGCCACCTACTTTCACGCACGGGGATCTCAAAACCGAGCACCTTTGGGTTTGCGCTGGCGGGCTCACGGTGATGGATCTGGACAGTTCTCGTTTAGCGGACCCGGCCCTCGACGTGGGATACTTCTTGGCCGACTGGCAATTCCGGCAACCCCACCTTGACCAAGCCGGAACCGACGAGATGTATGAGAGTTTCCTTGCGCTGGTGGAACGCAGCCAAGCGCTGATACACGATGTTCAACGTACCCTCGTTTTGCGCGGACGATTCCCGCTGGCTCGTAGCTTTGACCCGAGGTCGGCGGGGAAGAGCAGGTATCTTCATTAAGGGAGTTGCATCGTGCGCTGGACCGCTTCTATCGATCGGCCTGCTCGACAAGCATTGGGATGCTTCGGTCAGCGGCGAGAACCTTCGACTTGGACCAACACAAATCTGGAACTCCTAAACGGACACCACGCCCGTGCACATCTTTCCAGCGACGGGTTGTCTGTGACTTTTGCGCCATCGCAGCCTCTGCTCTCGAACACTCCCTATAACGTTCAGGCTCAAGGTTTGCGCGACGCTGCTGGAAACCTCATGACGCAAGTCTTCCACAGTTCGTTCACAACGGGCACATCGGTCGATACGACGCCGCCTCAAATCGTACTGACTGTCCCTGCAAACGGGGCTGTCAATGTGCCCGTGAATGCTCACTACACGGTGCAATTCAATAAGGCCATCGATCCATCAAGTTTGACCTCAGCGAGTTTTTTTGTCGTCGATAACATTACAGGACTGCACCTCTCTGGAACGATTCAAGTGGATCCGAACGGGTTCACCGCTTCGTTCGTGCCTGCCACTTTGTTACCGATCGGCCGCTCGTTCGGCGTCAATTTCACGACCGCTATTAGGGACCCGGCGGGCAACAACTTGCCCAACAATCTCACCTTGAGTTTCTCAACCGGATTTGGACCGGACACTGACGCCCCACACCTGCTGACAAACAGTCCTTTGAATGGGAGAGCGGCGTCCCGGTGAATTCGCTGATTGACCTTGGATTTAATGAGCCACTGAATATAACAACGGTTGCACCGAACATTCAGGTCTTCATCGGCGGTCAGACAATACCGGTGCTGTTTGCCCTGTCCAACGGCAATCAGCGCGCGACGATCACACCCGCATTGGGTTTGGCGCCGAATGCTCAGTACACAGTCACGGTTGGAGCGGGAGTCGCCGACCTCGGAGGCGTCACGCTCGGCCGTCGGATGCGCCTGGCGGCGTAGGCGTTTATGGAATCGGGATGAAACGGGCCATATTCAAGATGGGGCTAGCTACCAATTATGCTTTCATCATTGACAAAGGTTTCGACGTCAAGATCAACGGCGACACAGTAAAGCCTCGTCCGACGCACTTGGTATTCGATAAGAAGGCCGGCGGAACGAAACGCCCTGCGATCCAGCCCTTCATTTTCAAAACCAAGGTCGATGGAGTTGAAGTGTTTCTGGCAGTTGGGTTCACTAGACCGATTCCCTCGCCAGACGAGGAGTTTCTCGGCGGCTTCCCCCAACCCCGGGGCTTAAACACACAACTCTTGCATTTCTCGGGAAGACCTCCCCGCTGAAGATACGGGCGAAGGAGGATTTCCCGATGGACGAAAAAGCAGAAAAAATCGCCCTGTTTCGCTATGGATTAATCGCCCCTTTAGTCGTGGAACCTCTTCCGCGCGGGGAACTCACGCGCCGCGCCGAGGAGATTGCCGCCCGGCAGTACGACACCCCCGATTCTCCGCGCCGCGCCGTTTCCGTCGACACCTTGCTGGACGGGGCCCAGCGCTATCGCCAGGGTGGCTTCGCGGCCCTGGCCCCCAAACCGCGTCAGGATCGCGGCCAGTCGCGCGCCATCACGCCGCAACTGGCCGGCCTGATGGAACGTCTCAAGCGCGAAAACCCGCATCGCACCGGCACCACGCTGTTGCGCGAACTGGCCCTCAGCCAGGCGCCCCCACTCGCCGCTTCCACGCTCTACCGCTTCCTCCAGCAACGCGGCCTCACTGCCCGGGAACTGCTCCGCAAGCCCGGGCACAAGAAGTTCGAAGCGGAGTTCAGTAATCAAATCTGGCAGTCGGACCTGCTCTATGGCCCCTACCTCCAGCGTCCCGGCGGCGGGAAACGGCAGGCCTTCCTCTGCGCCATCCTGGACGACGCCAGCCGCCTCATCCCCCACGCCCAGTTCTATGCCCACCAGGGGCTGGAGGCGCTGCTGGACTGCTGGCAACAAGCCGTGGCCTCGCGGGGCCTGCCCACCCGCCTCTATGTCGACAACGGGAAAATCTTTCGCAGCAGCCAGCTGGCGCGCATCGCGGCTTCTTTAGGCATCCTGATCGTTCATTCCCGACCCTATCAGCCCGAGGGGCGAGGGAAGATTGAACGTTTCTTCCGATCGTTACGACAGCAATTCCTGGACAACCTGGACCGCAAACTCTCGCTTTCGCTCGAGGAGTTGAACCAGCGACTCAGGGCTTGGATCGAGGTCTATCACCGCACCGAGCACGACGGGATCGGAACCACGCCGCTGCTCCGCTGGCAACGCGATATCCAGCGCATTCGCCAACTTCCTCCCTCGGCCGACCTGCGCCGCTTGTTCCCGGCCCGATAGGCGCTGCATGCGTCCCAGAGGCTGGAAACGCGTTCTGACGGTATTTTCGTAACGTTTCGGGCCTTCGAGACCCGGCCTAGCACGCTCTGACGGGAATAAAGGACTTAGGTGAGATTGCAGCCTGTCGCGTTACGTCGTTTGACAGGGGTATTACGTAACATTCGACGGCCATGTTACACGTGCGGACGCGTCACCTGAAAAGCGATAATCGAAAGCGATCACAACCGATATCGGTCATCATCGCTTTCGGTCATCGGTATAGCCAACCGATCACAGTTTCACCCCCGCTTATAGAAGCGGGGAAACTGATATCGGTGGATACCCCACTTTTGGGGAGCCTTCATGCCGCAGCCTTGGCATGCTTCTCATAGGGACATTTCCCACCGACATCCTGATGCCACGGTGAAGACCCATTAGGACCGCCCTTGGTACGGTGCCAGCCCAACGCCTTGAGCGTTTGCTGGACGGTATACTTCTTGATGCCGGTTTCCTCGACCAATTCCGTCACCGTCATGTCTGGGTGGGCTTTGACCAGATCACCGAGGGTTTTGGTGTTTCGCTCCATTGTTTCCCGGTCCCCGACAGCCCGGAAATTTCCGGTCTCGTCGATGTAAGACTGTGGAAACACGGTGCCTTCCTTTTTGTATGTGGCCGCAAGGCTAAGTGAAGTCAAGCCGCCAACGCGTTCACGGTCTTTCAGATTTACGATTTCAATCTCCATCGGGCCGGGAACCACGGTTATACAGATTCTCGTCCATGCGGATTCCGTAAGCCTGATCGTACATCGCCCCGAAATCGCCCGTGCCAGAAAGCATGTTCTCCAAGGTCATGGCCTGTTTCTTCTGGTTAGCAGCTTTGGTTGCGTGGTGCAGGATGATCACGCAAACAGCCCCAGCCGCTCGAAGATCGATGATGTTGGCCACCAGCTTCTGATTCTCAGTGTCGGAATTCGTATCCGACGAACTGTTAAACCGGCGAGCAGTATCCAGAATCACGACGGGTTTAAGCTGCCGAACAGCCTCCAACAAATCCGGGTCGGTTAACTTCAAACTAGCACCCTCCGTAATCGTCCGAGCAATGAATCGATCATAGCCAATGCGACTAGAGTCTTGCCATGCCCCGGCGCTGCACCCAGAAAGTGCCATCCTGCAACACGCCTTCGATGATCATCACGGGATCGCCTTGGTCCATTTGGGCGATATTGCGAAACTTCGAGCGCCAATTCGAAACGTCACCCAACATCGTGTTCGCTATGTCCGAAGACCCCAGGCTTGACCAGCAAGAACTCCCGCTCGTCGAAGCTCTTAAGCAGATCGTCGGACGCGGCATGGGTACCGTCCTCTCCTGCATTCCCGGACGCCTCGCATTCGTCGAGACAGAAGACGAACGCTTCATCCTTCAACGTCACGGTCCGCTAGAAAAGTGCGAATATGTCCGTTTCGTCATCGGCCGCAAAGACGAGGACAGTCATGTTGAACAAGGAATCTTTCAGGCGGCAGCGCAGGCGCTGGAGTGGCAAACCATCACGGGCTGTGACGCCGACGAACTGAACGAGCTGCGAGAATGGTTCAGCCAAAATCTGGAAAAGCCAACTTCCTTCGGACGCGACAAGCTTCGCCTGGGTATCTGCTGGTTGAAGACTGGCTCCACCGAGCACATCTCCCGCATCTGGGAGATGATCCACATCCTCGAACGCAACGGCGTTTACGTGAAAAAAATCAGAACAGACAAGCCTGGCTACGTGATCTACGAAGACGAATGGCAACTGGTAGCCGAACCCTTCCGCAAAGGCACAAGGCCGAGAAGTTAGGGAAACCCGACGCAACGACTATAGCGACCGAGTTGATTGTTCCCCTAGCTTAGCTAGGGTTTTGCCTTAAAGGGATTAAAGACCGAAACGCCGAGACGGCCGAAATCGCGTTCGTTCCGAGTGGCGACGGTGAGGCCGTGAACGCGTGCCGTCGCCGCGATCATGGCGTCTTCTGCAAGCGTATCCGAACGACCGTACATCAAGCGCGCATATTCGCGAAAGCACGGTGAGTCCATAGGTAAAACCTGCGAGGCGCGTTCCAAATGGGCTGCCCAAGCTTCGATTTCGTTCGCCTTCAGAGGGTCCTGTCGGCGGGTGATCTCCACGCCCCGCTGAATTTCTCCGAAGGTTACCGCAGAGAAGAAGACTTGCCCCAATTCGAGGCTTTGAAGCCAGGCGAATGCACCGCCGTGCGGCTTCGGCTTGCGCATCTCAGACACGACATTCGTGTCGATTAGGTAGCGAATCAATCGTACACCGGGGGCCGGCGCGATTTCACCATGCCGCGATTGGGGAGGGGAATCTCGAATCGTGGGCCATCACCGAGGAGGACATCCTTCCAGGTCAGACGTTTCTCGTCCCTGAGTTTGCGCCATTCCTCGATGGAAACGACGACAGCAGTGTCAATTCCACGTCGGGTAACGACTTGCGGTCCCTTTTCGATAGTGTCGTCAATAAGTTCGCTGAAACGCGCTTTGGCTTCCTGCAACTGCCATTTGGTCATGGACTACTCCTCAAGTCAGATTATATGGCTAGTCAGATGGCTAGTCAAGTTAGGGTTGTCCTGTGGCTCGGGTTCATCTTCGCGAATGGGACGTGGGCTGGTATCCCACGTCCCAGACAGCGGATTTCGTCGGAGCAAATGTACTTGCTGAATTTTCGAGGTGGAAGAAGGCGGCATATCGACCTCCGGAGTTCAAAATGCCTTGTTAGGAACCGGGAGGTAACATCCCAAGTTGAGGATGGCGCCGCGTAAATCATTTGCGAATTCGTCGGGTGATCGGGTTCGACCCCCACCGCCCCTACCAACCAACCCATGTGCTAAGACGAACTTAGCGATTTCGCGAGGCGGCAAAAGAATGAGCCCCAAGGGTGGCGCCTATGGCTCTCGCAAACAAAGAAATGAATTCCGACCACATAAGCACCGCGCTAACTCTTAAGTCTGCACTCCGCCTAACTGAGGGAACACCGACCATGTTTTCGACCTTTCAGGAGTGGCCGACGGCCTCTGCGGTGTAAGAAGTGAGCTGGCTGTAGCCCTCCGAGTGCCGGCGCTCGCTATTCATTTGACGTCCTTCAGGTATTCCGCGCGACGCTTGTGGTAGTAGACGGCGCACAAGGACCCAAACCCCGATCCCAGAGCTAGCGTAGCGATCTCGTAGCCGGTTCGCATCTAACCTCAGAACGCAATTCGCCGCGCCCTTTTCGTCTGCCTTCAGTAGACTTTGTTTTCAAAGCTATGGAAGAAAACTCTCCGTGCACAAAGCATGCTTGCTAAACTCACGGCTCAACAGAGCGGCGTTTTCAAGATCCCAATCAAACGTTAGTATCACCGAATTGTTTGACGTATGTCTGAGCACCTTTTGGCCGTTAATAACAACGAGACTCTCTGCAGCGCGAAAGCTTCTTCTTGAATCCGCGCCTGTCCTATTGCAAACAATCAGCGGTAGCCCCGTTTCAAGGGTCCGCTGTTCCCACTCTCCGTTCGGGCCGTACAGTCCAGGTCCCCACGCCGCGGGGGACACCAGAATCCGGGCTCCCTTGGACCTGAGTGTAGCTGCAACATGCGCAGTATAGGCATCTGCGCACAGCAGGATCCCAACCTTCGTGCCATTCCACTCGGCAGGCTCAATAACGCTGCCCGCGGACGACCAACCGTCGCTCGCCGTGTTTATTTTTCGGTGGCGCGCGGAAATTGCTCCACCACTATGAATGAAGAATACAGAGTTGTAGAGAGCCGTGCCCTCAGGCTCCCTCTCTGGATGCGAAAGGAACACGTTCACGCGAAGTGCGCGCACTACCTCACAGAAGCTGGACATCCACTCTCCCGGCTCGGGCATGATCCAGTCAGTTCCAATGACATCAGTAAACCCATACCCGCAAACAGCGAGTTCGGGAGAAACTACCCAATCGGCGTCGTAGGAAGCAGCGATTCGCGTGGCATTTTCGATGAGGCGACGATTCGCCTCGATCGCTCCTGGCACGGGCGCCAGATGGAGCAATGAAACCCTGAGCGGCTTCATGTCTAGAGCTTCCCTCCTTCGTGCCCTTCTGACCGTTCCGGCGGACAATATTTTCCGGCCAGCAGGATTTGGCTTAGCCATTCCGCATGCGGCAGACCTGACCGTAGTAATTCCTTCGCTTCGCTTCGTACATCGTATTCCACCCGTCGGATCGTCACGTTCGCCCCATCGATCACGGCATAGGCCGCGCGTCGGTCGCCATCGTAGGACTGGCTCACGCTGCCCGCGTTCACGACTGTCAATCCAGGGAGCCGCCGGAGAAGAGGCACGTGAATGTGCCCGTAGACGACCAGGGGGACCCCCGAGTTCAGCGTAAGTCGTCTGCATTTCTTCATCTGTGGCATCGGCCATCGTCGCGCGCCATAGATTTTTGACTTGCGTGCACTACAGCAAATCCATCGCCCAAATGTACAGCCGGAAGCGTTTTCATCCAGCTCAATCGTCCGTCGCCGATGTGCGAACACATCGGGGCAACCATCTCCTGGAGCCGATTAAGCAGCGAAATCAGCTTGGGATGCGCCGCGGCCATCTCCGTCAGTCGCTCCTGAGTCCACAGCACCTCATCAGTATTCCCAACAACTCCGGCCAGCCGAGCGACTGCACTTGATCGATGATCTCGCCCGGATGCGCTCCGCCAAACGCTAAATCTCCGCCGTGGACAATCAAGTCCGGCGAAGTCCGCTTGAGGTCTGCAAGAACCGCCTCCAAGGCCCGCCGGTTCCCGTGGATATCTGTAACGACTGCAACTCTCATGAAACCCTTTCTCGAAACAAGAGAAGCGGAAATCTCAACCGTGCTGGCTATGACTCGTTCGGAAGGATGAGCGGCAGCACGCAGTCACTCGTCAGAGGCGCGAATGTGAGATCGTTCGTTAGAGACAGTTCAACCCAAATTACCTCTTCAATTTCGCCTGTTGGTTGAACATCACCGGTAATCTTTACAGAAAAGAGTAAGGCTTCAACGGTTCGTCCTGGCTCGTTTGCTGCAGGGGCAGTGAAAATGCCGAGAAAGTCGGCTTGAACTAAGGTGCATCCGAGTTCTTCAACCAGTTCGCGGACAAGACACTCTGTAGGCGTCTCTCCGTCTTCTAGCTTTCCGCCGGGCGTGAAGCTTTTTCCACGCTACTGTTTGTGGATTTGGATGTTGCCGCTCGCTATGAATCCTCCATTATTGTAGGAGAAATTTGGTCCGGTTACGCTGATGAAGAACGAGTCCTTACCCGCGCCAGGTTCAGCATTATCGCAGGCGTTTACAGTGTATGTGTAGCCCGATTTCTGGTTCACCTTGGCGTCGCCCTTGAACGTCCCGCAGTTGCCTTGGAAAGTGACCGACGGCACACTCGTGTTCGCGCTATGCACATCGATGCTCCCACCCGTAGCGCCATCATCGTGGTACGAAAGTGACGCGTTAGGCTTATCGTTCTGGGCGACAAATCCGAAGTTGGCGGTAAGACCGGGCGTTTGGGAAGTGATTTGGCCGCCGCCGGTGATCTTCTCTGCCCCTGGCGGCGGTGGCGGAGGGCTACCTGCGCAACTTCCGGTCGTGACCACCGAGCCCGCTGTCGCCATAAGCTGGTGAGTGAAATTCGCCCGGATCTTCCGGCGGCTCGTCGGGTTATCAGGACCGT
>Ga0209804_1002545_pt1 | contig 10966 bp, 10 predicted proteins | sample GraSoiAngelo_139_FD_185896 | JGI IMG/M metagenome (GOLD analysis project Ga0209804, IMG submission 185896) | Grasslands soil microbial communities from the Angelo Coastal Reserve, California, USA - 14_0929_12_20cm (SPAdes) (version 2) | ecosystem: Environmental > Terrestrial > Soil > Grasslands ... | reverse complement strand
GGTTGTAGAAGTCGCGGTCCTCCGCGGCCAGCGTGGCCTGGGGGGCCCACTGGCCCATGTCCTGCAGGTGGAGCTCCTCGAAGTACGCGCCCTGCGCGTTCCGCTGCTCGATCTCCTGGCCCTTGCTCCACTGGGCGACGGTGTACGGGCCGGTCCCGGCGTCGTGCCCCTGCGCGAACCACTTGGCGAGCGGCGTTGAGCCCGAGGCCGTCGTGTCGTACGCGGCCCAGGCATCCCACATCGCGACCGAGACGTGGAAGAGATTGCGTGCATGGACCGGCGGATTCGGCAGCGAGCGTCGGATCGCATCGAGGAGGGCCTCGTCCCAGCGACGGGCGACGGACCAAGTGGGATGGTCCGCGATCGGCGGACACGAGAGCGCGCCCTCCCAGGGACGCGTCACTCCGAGCACCGCCCCGCCCACGACGATCACCGCGACGAGCGCCGCGACGACGATTCGGCTGCGTGCGCGTGCGGCGATCGCTGGGGTGTTCACCTGCGCCGCAATCTAGGTCAGCTTCCGGCCGGCGACCATCGGCGTGCCTCGGCGACGCCTTTCGTCACGACCGTGAACTCGTCCGCCCTGACCCGGAGCCACGGGCCGGTCTCGCCGCCCGGCCACAGCACACGCACGTCCGCGGCCTTCGCGTTGCCGAGTCCGAAATGGATCCAGCCGAGCTGCCCGCCGGCGTGGCCGCCGCCGATCGTGAGCTCGCGCCGCATGATCCGCTCGCCGACTCGGACCTCGACCCATGCCCCGATCGCGCTCGCGTTCGGTCCACTCTGCACGACGCTCAACCCGAGCCAGCTGCCCATCGGGCGGGGTCGGGAAGCATCTCCCGCTCCGACGTTCCGCCACAACCGGACCGGCGCGCCGTAGTTGACCTCGATAAGGTCGAGCATCCCATCGAGATTGAAGTCGGCGAGTGCAGCCCCTCGCCCTCGGGAGAAGTTGAGGATGCCCGCGGTGTCGGCGGCCTCACGGAATGTTCCGTCCGCTTGTCCGAGGAGAAGGTTGCTCGGATCCATCTGCGCATAGTCGGCCTGGTCGGTCACGTTGCCTTTCGCGATGAAGAGATCGACGAAGCCGTCGTTGTTCACGTCGGCGAACTCGTCGTGCCACGCGGTCGAGGGCCGCGCGTCGCCACCGGTGAACGGCTGGGCCGCGTTCACGCCGCGCTTCAGGCCGATGTCGCGGTACGTCGGCTGGGACGGACCCAGGCTCAGGGTCTGCAGGCGGTTGTCGCCCTGGCTCGTGAGAAAGACTTCCGGGTAACCGTCGCCGGTCAGGTCGTAGCTCGCGATGCCCATCCCCTGTATCTGCACGGGCACCCATCCGTCGTCCGCTGTGTACAGCGAGGGCACGTCGCGCGGCGGGAGGCGCCAGAGCTGCTCCTGGCCCTCGGTCGGTAAGTAGTAGTGCTGGTCGTTGCTCACGCGAAGATCGATCCGGCCGGTGCGGCTCCAGTCGCTGAAGAGCATGGAGAGGGCGCACCAACTCGGAGTGAGGGCGATCGGTCGTGCGTATGTCGCGGCGGTCGCCGGCCGGAGGAGCTCGTTGTCGAAGCAGAGGTGGTGCGGATCGTCGCTCGCGGGATTGAGGTAGTTGCCGATGGCGAGCGTCGGCAGAGTCCTTCCCGCCTCCCAGGTCGCGCTGAACGCGGTCGTCGCGGACGTCCTCGTGTTGAACGCCCATCTCTCGTTCGCGCGCTCGAAGCGACAGCCGCCGAGACCTCTGAGAAGCACGTTCTCGCCGTTCCGGAGGACGACGAGGTCGGTGATCCCGTCGCCATCGATGTCGATGGGGTAGACGCCGTTGACGGCCGCAAGGTCGGTCGCCGGATCGCGAAGGCGGGTAAAGCGAAGCGCCCCACCAACCGGGCTGTCGTTCCGAAAGAGCGCCGCCTGGCCGTTTCCCCCGGCGACATACAGGTCAGGTTTTCCGTCGCCGTTGCAGTCGAACACGGCCACCCCACCGCCGACGGCGTACTGGAAGCCGCCGTCGTACACGAGGTCCACTCCCGCGCTGGCGGTCTCGTCGACAAAACGCGGCGCGCCGAGCGCGACAGCCGCAGTCGTGCCCGAGGGCAGTCCGTCCGACACGATCGCTGCGCTCGCTGCGACGAGGGTGGCGATCCCGATGGGGAGCCACCGGCGGCCTACCGCGAGCGTGGCCGAGCGAGCAGGAGTCAGCGGACCACCATCCCGAGATGGTCGCGCGAATGCCGCCGTTAGGCCCGGTCTGACCACCCGGTCAGGCGGCTTGGAGCGCCGAGCCATCGCCGCGACGCCGCCCGGAGTGCACTCTCTTACTCGAATGTCAGGGAGCGGGGTGCTAGCGTGGCAGCCGCGATACGTTCGCCAGATGCACCCTCACGGGGGAGGAAAGGACTTCTTGATGCTTGGACGGTTAGGTGTGCTTGGGGCAGCGGCCCTCTTCGTGGTTTCGGCGTGCGGTGGAGGCGGGACCGGCGGTTCAGCCGCCGGCTGCACGGTCGGAGTCTCCTGGAACAACTACCAGGAGGAGCGTTGGGCCAAGTGGGACGAGCCGGCGATGAAGAAAGCGATCGAGGCGGGTGGCGGGAAGTACATCTCAAACGACGCCAAGTCGTCGGCGGAGACGCAGGCGAGCAACGTCGACAACCTGATCTCGCAAGGCGCCAAGGTCGTGGTCATCCTCGCCCAGGATGGCACCGCGATCAAACCGGCGGTCGCGAAGTCGATCCAGAACGGCGTTCCGGTCATCGCGTATGACCGGCTCATCGAGGATCCGAAAGCTCTCTACATCACCTTCGACAACGTCCTCGTCGGCAAGCTCGAGGCGCAGGCCGTGTTCAAGGCCAAGGCCACGGGCAACTACGCGATCATCAAGGGCAACAAGGCCGACGCGAACGCTGACTTCCTGCGCAGCGGTATGGAGCAGGTCATCGGCGACGCCGTGAAGTCGAAAGCGATCACGATCGTCGGCGAGGTCTACACGGACAACTGGGATCCGGCGAAGGCGCAGACCAACATGGAGCAGATCCTCACGGCAAACCAGAACAAGGTCGATGCGGTGCTCTCGGAGAACGACGGTATGGCCGGTGGGGTGATCGCCGCGCTGACAGCGCAGGGCCTCGCGGGCAAGGTACCGGTGTCCGGCCAGGACGGCGACAAGGCCGCCTTGAACCGCGTCGCCCTCGGTACGCAGACGGTCGACGTGTGGAAGGACGCGCGCCTGCTCGGCAAGACCGCCGGCGACGCCGCGGTCCAGCTGTGCAAGAACGCCGACCCGAGCAAGGTGAGCGGGACCGCCATCTTTAAGACCCCCGGCGGGAACAGCCTGAGCTCGATTCTTCTGACGCCGAACCCGATCACGAAGGACAATCTCAAGGACGTTCTCGACGCGACCTGGATCACGAAGGCCGATCTCTGCCAGGGCGTTCCTGCAGGGAAGGTCTCCGTCTGCGGCTAGAGTCCTCGGACTTCGCGTAACGAAGCGCCCTGCCTCGCTCGAGCGGGGCAGGGCGCGCCTCTTTTTCCGCGGGGCATACCTATGATCAGGTCCACGAGCTGATGGGAGTTTCCGTTCCCGGCGAGGCGACCACCGCGGGCCAACCCGCTCCGCCGATTCGTTCATTCGTCGGTGCGCTTCGTTCCGCGTTCGCACCGCTCGCAGGCCTGCTGCGTCCGCTCGAGGTCGACACGCGGATGCTCGGGATGGTCGCGGCGCTCGCCGTGATCTGGATCGCTTTCAATATCGTGTCCGGCGGAACGTTCCTAAGCGCGCGGAACCTCTGGAATCTGTCGGTCCAGAGCGCCTCGATCGGGATCATGGCCACGGGGATGGTCCTGATCATCGTGTCCCGCAACATCGACCTCTCGGTTGGATCGATGCTCGGCTTCCTCGGATACACGATGGCGATGTTCCAGGCGGTATGGATCCCGCAGAGCCTGGGGCTCGGACTCGAGCAGCCGTACACCTGGATCCTCACCCTCGTCGTAGGGATCGCGCTTGGGTCCGTGATCGGGGGACTGCAGGGCTTCATCGTCGCGTTCGGCGGTGTCCCCTCGTTCATCGTCACGCTTGGCGGCCTTCTGATCTGGCGCGGCCTCATCTTTCGCTACGCGCAGGGCCAGACGATCGCGCCTCTCGATACGACGTTCCAGATGCTGGGCGGCGGTACCGTTGGCACCCGTGTCGGCGCGCTCGGGGAATGGCCAAGCTGGGCCCTGGGCGCCGTTATCTGTGTGGCGATCATCTTTCTGATGATCGCGGCGCGCCGCCGCAAGCGGAGCTACGGATTCCCGGTGCGCCCGATGTGGGCCGAGATCCTCGTTGGCGCGGTCGCGTGCGGCGTGGTCCTCGGAACCGTGTGGGTCGCGAACAGCTACCCACTCCCGCCCAACGTCGCCGAGCAGGTCGCGCAGGAGCGCCACATACCAGTGCCGCCGGGTGGCATTCCGACCGGAGTGGCGTTCCCCGTCGTGATCATGCTGATCGTCACGCTCGTCGTGACCTTTCTCGGTACGCGTCGCCGATTCGGACGGTACGTCTACGCGATCGGCGGCAACCCTGAAGCGGCGGCGCTCGCCGGCATCAACGTGCGCCGCACGATCATGCTGACGTTCGCGCTCATGGGCAGCCTCGCTGCGGTCAGCGCCGCCGTCCAGACCGCGCGCCTGAACGCCGCCGTGACGAGCCTCGGCGTTCAAAACGAGCTCGACGTGATCTCGGCGGCGGTCATCGGCGGAACCTCATTTTCCGGTGGCATCGGGACGGTCCCGGGCGCGATTCTCGGTGCCGTGGTCATGCAGTCGCTACGCTCAGGAATGGTGCTTCTGCTCGTCGACTCGCCAACCCAGGACATCGTGGTCGGCATCGTGCTCGTCGCAGCGGTCGGCCTCGACGCGGTCGTCCGCCGGAGGGTGACTTGATCACCCCGGTCGAGACGCCGAGCGTGCCGGTGCAGCGCGTTCCGCTGGTGGAGCTGAGGAACATCCACGTCGCGTTCGGCGGCGTCCGGGCCGTCGCCGGCGTCACGATCGATCTCCACGCGGGCGAGGTCGTCGGTGTGGTCGGCGGGAATGGGGCCGGAAAGACCACGCTGATGCGCACGCTATCGGGAGCACGCCCCCCTGACTCCGGGCAGGTTCTGGTGAATGGTCAGCCGGTCATGATCGGTAATCCACGCGACGCGAAAGCTCTGGGGATCGAGACCATCTACCAAACGCTGGCCCTCGCGGACAACCTCGACGCGCCCGCGAACGTCTTCCTCGGCCGAGAGCTGACTGGGGCCGGCTCGCTCAACGACGCGGCGATGGAGTCCGCGACGCGCAAGGTCATCGGTCGCCTGAACCCGAACTTCAAGAACTTCAAGACACCTGTCCTCCGGCTCTCCGGCGGACAGCGCCAGGCGGTCGCGATCGCTAGGGCGATCCACTTCAACGCGCGTGCGCTGATCATGGACGAGCCGACCGCCGCGCTCGGTCCCGCCGAGACGTCGCAGGTGCACAGCCTCATCCGGCAGCTCAAGAGCGAGGGCATCGGGATCTTCCTCGTCAGCCACGACATCCACGACGTGTTCGACCTATCGGAACGCATCAGCGTCATGTATCACGGCAAGCTCGTCGGGACCGTGAACAAGAACGACGTCACGACGGACGAAGTCCTTGGGATGATCATCCTCGGCAAGCCGCCGACGAAGCTGACCCGCCAGGAGCTCGCCGAGCTACACGGCTAGCGTCCGGCCTTCTTGGTCTCGCGCTCCCGCGACGCGTCGACTGACCAGATGCGGCGGTTGACCAGGCCCTCGAGAAGCTCCTGCTGCCCGGATCTTGGCCGCGGGTCGATCTCGCCCGCCGCCACCCGTCGCTCGAGATCGGTGAGGGTCGTAGACCCTGACAGGATCGCCTTTCCGAGGTCGCCGGACCAGCCCGCGTAACGCTGCTTGCGCGGCGCGGCGAGTGTTTGGTGCTGCACCATCTCAGCGGCCGCGAGCAGCGCTCGCGCGAGTGTGTCGATGCCGCCGATGTGCGCATGGAAGAGGTCGGTGCGGCTCACGCTCTGCCGCCGCAGCTTGGCGTCGAAGTTGAAGCCGCCCGTGGTGAAGCCACCGGCGGCGAGGATCTCGTGCAGCGCCAGCGACAGCTCGTCGACGGAATTCGGGAACTGGTCGGTGTCCCAGCCGTTCTGGTAATCGCCGCGGTTGACGTCGATGCTGCCGAAGGCGTCGACCGCGATCGCGGTGGCGACCTCATGGTGGAAGCTGTGGCCGGCGAGGGTCGCGTGGTTCGCCTCGAGGTTCAGGCGGTACTCGTCAGCGAGGTCGTGGCGCTGGAGGAAACCCACGACCGTCGCGACGTCGTAGTCGTACTGGTGCTTCGTTGGCTCCTGCGGTTTCGGCTCGATGAGCAGCGTGCCCTGAAAGCCGATCCGCTGCTTGTGCTCGGCGACGAGGGCCAGGAATCGCGCGAGCTGGGCCTCCTCCCGGGCCAGATCGGTGTTGAGCAGCGTCTCGTACCCCTCGCGCCCGCCCCACAGGACGTAGTTCGCGCCGTTCAGGCGGTGGGTGACCTCGAGCATCGTCTTGACCTGCGCGGCGGCGTAGGCGAACACCTCGGGATCGGGATTCGTCGCGGCGCCCGCCGCATAACGCGGATGTCCGAAGAGGTTCGCGGTGCCCCAGAGGAGCCGCGCTCCCGTCCGGGCCATGTGCTTCTCGATCCGGCCGACGCTCGTATCGAGGTTCGCGCGGGTCTCGGTGTACGTCCGGCCCTCGGCCGCGACGTCCCGATCGTGAAACGCGAAGAACGGGACGCCGAGCTTGTCGATGAACTCGAACGCCGCGTCGATCTTCGCCTGCGCGGCGGTCGCGGCATCCAGGCCTGCGGAAAGCCAGGGGCGGTCGAAGGTGCCCACGCCGAACACATCGGAGCCGGGCCAGTTGAACGAGTGCCAGAGACAGACCGCGATGCGGAGCTGATCCTCCATTCGCTTGCCGAGGACTTCGCGATCGGGCTGGTAGACCGCGTACGAGAGCGGATCGGAGGACGCGGGCCCGCCGTACGCGATTCGCCCTGGCACGTCGGTGAAGAAGTCGCCGCTCATTCCGATCCTCCCGCCCAGTCTTTCCCCGTATCCGAGCGATTCTGCGCTTCAGCGAACCGCGCGCGCTCCCTTCGTGGCGCCAGGCGCCGCGCGTTTGGTGCCTCGCTTCGATCCGAGTCGCGCGGCATACGCGCGGCTCATCCCCAGGTAGGGCCGGAGCAGAGCGGTGCGAGCGAGCAGCGCCGGAGGCACCGCGACGAAGTCCTTCATCACCACGCCGTTCGAGGTCGCGAGCTTCGTCCGGTATTTCTTAAGGAAGGCCTCCCGCTCGTCATCGGGAAGCCGGAGCCGGAGGTCACCGGTCGGCGACAGATAGGTGAACATCTTTCCGTTGGTCGACGTGTACGGGATGGTCACGCCTTTGCGCTCGATGGTCGGGTCTGTGGCGATGAGCTTCTCGTAGAGGGCCAGCTTCGTAGTCGGGATTGCGCTCGTTGGTTTCTTTGAGACCACCACTTGTTCCGCGAGCAGCGTACGCCCGCGAGCGTACGCTGCCTCCGAGCTCGGACTCTGGACCTAGCCGCCGCCACCACCACCGCCGGCGCAGGTCGGCGGCGTACCACCGCCGCGTACGCCCGTCCGGTGGTGCGCACCGAAGTTGCGATTCGCGACGAGGTTCGCATGAGCGCACGCCTTGCCCGGCGAGAACGCATCGGTACCCGGTGGCGGTGAGGGCACCTGACCCGGGTTGGCGCTTGCGGTGGCCCCCGTTCCGAGTGTCAGCGCGAGCACCGCGACGCCGCAGAAGAACAGGTTCTTCAAATCGAGCACCTCCACGCATGTGAGAAACGCATCAGCACCACTGGCCGGTAGGGCGGACCTTGAACGGATACAAGAGTCGAGTCCGGCGCGATCCCGCTACCCTCGCGTGGTGGCGGCGAAGGTGACCTGGCGGCAGGCTCTCGCCTGGCGAATGCGCCGGCACTTCCTCGATCCGGTTGGAGATCAGCCGGTGGCAGGTGTCGTCCGCCGTCTCTGCGGCGTCCAGGCGCAGGTCGCGTCGTCTGCCGAGCTCTGCGTGCGGGTCAGGCGCAAGACCTCGAAAGCCGGTGACGTGGCACGCGCGCTCCGCGAGGGCCGTCTCATCAAGACGTGGGCGATGCGCGGGACGCTCCACCTGCTCACGCCGGAGGACGCGGGCTCATTCCTCTCTCTGCTGGCCTCGGGACGATCGTGGGAGCGACCGAGCTGGCAACAGTATTTCGGCGTCACCCCAAAGCAGCTCGATGCGCTTCGTGAGGTCGTCCGCGAGGTGCTCGACGGCAAGGCCCTCACGCGAGAGGAGCTGATCGCGGCGGTGGTCGCGAGACGCGGCTACGGTCATCTCGGCGACGCGCTCCGCTCGGGGTGGGGAACGCTCCTCAAGCCGTACGCCTGGCAGGGCGACCTCTGCTTCGGGCCAAGCCGAGGAAATCGCGTGACCTTCATGCGTCCAAATGAGGCGAGCTCGCGGTGGGCCGGCGTCAGCGACCCGGATGAGGCGGCGCCGATCGCGATCGCGGCCTACCTTCGCGCCTACGGACCGGCGACGGTCGAGAATTTCCACGCCTGGCTGTCCCGCGGCAGGATCAGCACGCGACAGCTGCGGACCTGGTTCACGGCGTTGGGCGATCGGCTCGGTGAGGTCGACGTCGATGGCGAACGCCGGTACGTCCTCGCCGCCGACCTGGACGAGGTGGCCTCGGCGAGGCCCACCACGGCGGTCCGCCTGCTGCCGGGTTTCGACCAGTACGTGATGGGTCCTGGCACGGACGACGGCCACGTCGTGAGCGCGTCGCGACGAGCCGTGGTGAGCAAACAGAGTGGCTGGATCTCGCCGGTCGTCCTCGCCGGCGGGTCCGTCTGCGGGACCTGGGGGCTGGCGGGGGAGCGGTTACTGGTCGCATGGTTTAAGGAGGCCGGTGCCGTGCGGCGAACCGCCCTGCAGGCCGAGGTCGAACGCCTCGCGACGATCGTCGAGCGTGGGCTCAAGCTCGAGGTGAGCGTCGCCTAGCGGTCGCCGCGGAACGAACCGCCCGGTCTTACTGAGATCTCTCGCGACGCGGCGACGCGCGCCGCCGCACCGCCGTCAAGGGTCCGATCCGAGCGATGGCCTCGAGCGGATTCGGACGGCGCTCGCTGTGTTCCTCGGCGTATTCGCTCACGAGCTCCTTGAGGTCAGAGCCCTTCGGGAGCGCCTCCTGATGCAGGTACCAGTGATGCTCGGTGATCCAGAGGTAGAGATCCGCTTCGGTCCGATGGGGAAAGTCCCGAAGCGCGCCGGTCGCGCGTATCGCCTCGACTGTCGGCAGGTAGATGCGGTCGTACCAGCTCGCGACCGCGTCTGAGTACGGGATCTCGCGCTTGGCCTCGATACCCAGGTACCAGCGGTGTGTCGAGATGTGCTCGAGCAGCTTCTCGTATTGGCCCGGGAGGGTGAGCTCGATCCGGGCGTCGGGGCGCAGCTCGCTGATGCGCGTCGTCTCGTAGAACGACAACGCATCCTGATCGCGGATGAAGTCGAGAAGATCCTCGAGCGAGCGGACCGGGGCCGGCGCCGTGACCTCGATGACGTGCGCATCGATGAATGCCTGTCCCCGCTCGCGGGCGACCGACACGCGGTGGTTGCCGTCCTTTACGAAGTACGTCTCACCGATCTTGTAGAGGTCGACCGGAGGCAGCTCGGCGTGGTCGAGGTGCGCCCGGTCGACGCTCTCCCACCGATCGCGTGTCTGGACCTGTCGCGGGAGAAACGCGCGATCGAAGTCGCGATACCGACCGACGCTGCCCACGATCTGGTCGATCGCCACCTCTCGTAACCCACCTTCCCGCTGCGCCTGCGCATGAATGCCGCGGCGCACGTCGTCAAAGGCGAGGAGCGCATTGTCCTGACGTCTGAACCAGCTCAGGACACCGCGCATGAACGCTCGTCGCCTGGCGCGCCGGTAATCGGCGCTGGCGGTGTCCGCGCGGATCACAGGTCGATCGTTCTCGCGCCGTAGGCGTTCACGACCGTCGTGGCACCGAACTGTGTCTGGGTCACCGTGCGCGAGTCATACACGTGGGTGTGGCCGTGCACGTGGTAGCGCGGTCGGAACCAGCGCAGAAATGTACGGACCGCGGCGAAGCCGCGATGCGCCGGGTCCGCCCGGTCGTGGATTCCCCGAGGCGGTGCGTGCGTCACGAGCACGTCGATGAACCGCCCGCGCCGAAGGCGGTTCCCGGCAGCATCCTGAGGATCGCGATCCACATATCCGACTCGCTGGACTGGAACGGACCGTTGTTGTAGCGCGGCGATCCCTCCAAGCCGCCAACGAGGAGCCCGTCGATCGACACCACACGCGCGTGGAGATCGATCCCGTTCCACCACACGCCGATCTCGGGGTCGTCGAGGCTCTCCAGCGGCACGTCGTGGTTTCCGTGCACCGCGCGCAGAGGCGCGGCGACCGCGGTCGCCACGAAGTCGAGGTAGTCATAGGTCAGGTCTCCGCATCCCAGGACGAGATCGATGCTCCCGGCGCGCTCGGGCAGCGAGGCGGTGATGGCTTCGTCCTCTACGTCGCTGACCGCGAGGATGCGCATCAGTTAAGTGTGAGCCCGCGCGGCCGGGCGGGTGCGGATCGCGCCACGCGATACACACAGCCGCATAAGAAGACGACGCGGTGCATGTAAATCGGGTGGTCGTCAGACCCCGCGACCGTGCGTACCTTCCTTGACCAGCGGAACGAGGAGGTCAGCAAAGTGAAAAAGCTGGTCGTCGCTGTTGGGCTCACCGCCGTGTTTCTGAGCGGATCCTTCCTCGCGATCATGGCCAACGGCAGTCACTCCCAGACGGGCAGCACCGGTTCGCCGATCGGCGTGTTGCGCGACTCTGACCAGCGACTCACGTTCACGTCC
>Ga0209804_1002543_pt1 | contig 10968 bp, 10 predicted proteins | sample GraSoiAngelo_139_FD_185896 | JGI IMG/M metagenome (GOLD analysis project Ga0209804, IMG submission 185896) | Grasslands soil microbial communities from the Angelo Coastal Reserve, California, USA - 14_0929_12_20cm (SPAdes) (version 2) | ecosystem: Environmental > Terrestrial > Soil > Grasslands ... | reverse complement strand
TGGGGAATACTGGCGCGATGATGCCGAGCGCCAGCATGTCCAAGAGCACGGTGCCGAAGATGAACCAGAAGGTGGCGCGTCGCACGGGGAGGGCGCCGGGCTAGAACCGCCCGACCAGCCCGGCGATCGCGGAGCGGCAGCCCTGCTGCAAGTCTCGCTCGACGCCCGCGCACAACGCCTTCGCCTGCACGTCGGAATGGTAGTAGTACACGAAGTCGAGTACGGCGCCGAGCACGCAATACGAGCGCTGCTCGTGATCGCGGCCGAGCTTGCAGGTCGCCACTGTGGTGGGCACCTGGTCCCGGCTGAGCGTCGCCGCGTCCCGCCCCAGGCTCTGATAGCAATTGGCTCGGAACGGCGGGCCGACGCGCGCGCACAGCGCGAACACCTTGGCGAAATCGCCCTGCACCACGCCCAAAGCGTATGACGTCTGCATGTCGAAACATTCGGACTTGTATTTTTCCGCCACGGCGGTGCACGGATAGAGCGGCTCGCTCGGCTTCAGGTACTTGCTGTAGTGCCCGCCATGCGCGCCGTCCACGATCAGGTTCTCCATGAAGACGCCGTTGACGCAGGCGTTCCGCTCCATGGCGCCCGTCAGGCCGTCGCAATCGTGCAGCGCGTCGAACAGGTCGTCACTGCGAACGGCCATGATCGCATGTCCCAGGCCGTGAACGCAGTTGAAGTAGTCGAGGGACTTCCGTTCTTTTCCCGGAACGCCGGCACACGCGGCGTCGAGATCGCTCAGCAGCTGCGTGGATCCTCGCGCCAAGGCGAAGCCCTGCATCACGCCGTGATAGTATCCCGAGCCGCACGCGTTGTCGCCGTGGCGAAACGCCTCGGCGACGTCGCCGTACTTCGCCACCGCCGCCTGGCCGATCGCATGCGTGATCGCATGGCACAAGCGCTGCAGCTCGGGATCGGCGCCGTATCCCGCTTTCAAGGCGGCGAAAGCTTCGACCACGCCTTGCCGGGCCACGATCGAGCGGTAGCGCTGCTCGTAGCACCCCAGCGCGAGCGTCGGGTCGCTGGAACAACGGGTGCTCGACGGAGCTCGCGATGGGGTGAATACACGAGAGCCCAGGATGGAGACTCCCGCCACGGCGACCGCGAGCACACCGATCGCGATGATTCCCGTCCGGCCGGTCAGTTTCATGCGTCGCACCATAACACGGGCGGTGGACCGGGCGGAAGCTCGGGCCCGGGTATCTTTCCCGTATGACTCGCCTCATCCGGCCGGCGGTGCTCGCCGGCCTTGGCGCGCTCGGCTGCGCCACCAACCCCGCCACGGGCGCGCGGCAGATCATGCTCGTGAGCGAGTCCCAGGAGATCGCCATGGGGCGCGACTATGACCGCCAGGTCGTGGCCGCCACGTCGGAGCGACCGAGCCTTCCCTGGACGTTCCGCGTGGTGGACGACCCGGTGGTCAACGCCTTCGCGCTCCCCGGCGGATTCATCTACGTGACCCGCGGTATCCTCGCGCACCTGAACTCCGAGGCGGAGCTCGCCGGCGTGGTGGGACACGAGATCGGCCACGTGACCGCCCGCCACTCGGCGAGCCAGATGAGCAGACAGCAGCTCGCCCAGCTCGGCCTCGCCGTGGGCGCGATCGCAAGCCCCGAGCTGGGCCGGTACGCCGGTCTCGCGAGCCAGGCCCTCGGCGTCCTGTTTCTCAAGTACTCGCGCGACAACGAGAGCCAGGCGGACGAGCTGGGACTGCGCTACCTGCGGCGCGGGGCGTACGACCCGCGCGAGATGCCGCACGTGTTCGAGATGCTCACGCGCGTGAGCGAGGCGCAGGGCGGGGGCCGCGTCCCCGAATGGCTCGCCACCCATCCCAATCCGGAAAACCGCCGCGGCCGGATCGAGCAGGAGATCGCGGCAGGGCCGCAGAGCTTCTCCGGCACCGCCGTGAACCGCGACTCCTACCTGCAGCGTCTCGACGGACTCGTGTTCGGGAGCAATCCGCGAGAAGGATATTTCAAAGGTGGGCAATTCCTCCATCCCGAGCTGCGCTTCCGAATCGAGTTCCCGGAAGGGTGGCAAACCAACAATGAAAAGCAGGCCGTGGCAGCCGTGAGTCCCGAGCAGGACGCGTCGGTCGAGCTGTCACTCGCCAAAGAGGCGAGCGCCGATGCGGCAGCGCGGGCGTTCCTTGCGCAACGGGGCTTTACGGGTGGTTATCCCACGCGTACGAGCGTGGGCGGGCTGCCCGCCGTGAGCGCCGCCTTTGCCGTCGCGACGGACAACGGCACGCTGCGCGGGAGCATCGTCTGCGTCGAGCACCGCGGCGCCGTGTATCGCATCGCGGGGTACGCGGTGGAGGCGCGCTGGCCCGGCTACCAGCCGACGGTCGAGCGCGCACTCCAGAGCTTCCACGCGCTCACCGATCCCGCTGCCCTCGCCGTGCAGCCGCAGCGGCTGGACATTGTCAAGCTCGACCGGCGTACGACGATCGTCGAGCTGGCGCGCCAGCGCCCGTCGCCTGTTCCGGCCGCGACGCTCGCGCTCCTCAACCAGGTGGACCCCGAGACGCCGCTCGAGGCCGGCCGGTTGGTGAAGTGGGTCGTGGGTGCGCCGCTGCCCTAGGCGGACGATCCCGCCGCAGTGTTCACTCCCAAGAGCCCGTTGATAGGGCAGACCCTGGTCCGGGCCGTCTGGAATGCCCCGATCGCGACGAAGACGCCGGCGATCAGCCCCCAGTAGCCCTTGTGCACCATGGGCAGCCACGCGTCCAGCACCGAGAGGATCAGCAACGGGTAGCCGAACTGGGCCGTCCCGTCTTTGAACCCGCCCATCGCGAACAGAATCCCTACGTACATCATCGCCGCACACACGATCCAGGTGAGAAACCCCAGGGCCTGGAAGAAGCCGTCCAGCGCCGTGAGACCCCCGATGATCGCCAGCGCGCCGGCCACCTGACGCGCCCGGGCGTCGAACGGACCGACGTTGATGCCAGCCTGCGCCATGGAGCTACCTCCGGTGGAGTGCGTATAAAAGGATGGCGTCTGCGCCCGGCGCGCGATAGTAGCGCCGTTCCCGGCGACATCCGGCAACACCTTACACGGTAACGCCTTACACGGGAACGTGTCACCCGTCGTTGTACGTCGCGCCGGCGTCGTTGCATATTGGTGCCCCCTATGACCATCAGCGACGTCTGGCTGTTCCGCATCGTGCATCAGGACACGGGCAAGCCCGCGCAGGGCGTGCCCGTGACTGTGCTCGACAAGGGTGGCAACGCCGCGGGCCACTGGGTGAGTGATGCCGACGGCATCGTGGCTGTGCCGCGCCGCGACCTTCTCAAGTTGCGGCTGCGCGTGGGACTGCGCAGCGAGGATCCGATCGAGCTCGCCACGGCCACGCTGGGGGACGAGCCGACGCCGCTGGCCGCACCCAGCCACTTGCCGCCTTCCACGAGCGGGGCGGGCGAGCGGGTGGTGCGCGAGCTGCAAGTGGTGCATCCCGCTCCGGCCGCGGGAACGCCCCCCCCGCCCGCGCGCGGCCCGGATCCCGTGGACGTGCCGGGGCACGTGCTCTACTTCCAGCGCCTCGCCATGTTCGCCGAGCGCGCGCCCGCCGCGGCCAGCGCGGCGCGCGACCCCGTCGCCGACTTCTTCTCGCTCGCGGGCGAGGGGTCGAGCGCCATGCGCTATGGCGCGCTCATCGAGGTGGAAGAGTACTGGCAGTCGCTGGGTGTGCAGTGGGGTGAGCTGCTGTACAGCGCGACCCTCACGCCGGGAGACGAGGCCAAGCTGGCGGTGCTGGACGGCCGCTGGCGCCGCGAGGCCGAAGGGCGCGAGCGACCGCTGCAGATCCTCGCCCGCATGGTCGGCACGTCGATGCTCGGCGACTTGGTCAGCGCCCTGCGGCCGGAGCTGCAGCTCGACGCGCTGACGCTCACCGAGCCGGGGCTCGAGGCGGCCGCCGCCGATACGGTCCAGCTGGTCCGGGACCGCACCGAGCGCATGAGCAACGCGCTGCGGCGTCGCCCGCTCGGGGTCGTCGATGCCCCCGCCGACGCACCCGCCACCGGCGCCGTGCGAACCGTCCGGAACACGACGCGCGATCGCCTTGTGACGTTCCACTTCTTCGAGCCGCTCGAGCGGTTCAAGGTGATGGTGCGGAGCCCGCGGGCCCGTCCCGTGATCTTCGTGCCGTTCCGGCTCCCCAACGTTGCCACGCCGGACGTGGTGCGGCGCTTCGGCTACCTGTTCCGCCGCACGTTGCTCGATCGCGGCATGCTGCCCGATCTGGAGCGGCTGCTCGGCGGCGACGAGGCCAGCGTGCCGGCCGGTGCGCGCGGGCGGCTGCTCGAGCACATCGAGGCGAATCTGCTGTACTACTCGACCGCGATCATCTCGGCGGGCGATCCCGCCGCGCGCCACGTGGCGCTCTCCAAGCTGCGCGACCCGGCGGGGCGGCCGCTCACCGACGTGGTCGAGAACAACGTCGTGGGTCGCATCGGGAGCGCGATCGCGCTTCCGCTGCGCTCCGCCGCACAGCTCCCTGCCGAGTGGCGCGACGCCCTGGCGGCGTACCACGCGAAGCCGCTGCGCGTGACCGAGGGCTTCGTGGTCACGATTCCCCATCCCGGGGTGTGGGTCAGCGCGCAGGCCCACGAGCCGATGCAGCAGCAGGCGGACTCGCAGGAGGCGGCCGGTTGACGGTGCGGTCGAGCTGCTCCCCGACGCAAGGCCCGCCGGCACGGGTTTTTTTTTGGTCCGCGGTCGCGGCCGCTCTGGCGGCCTGCGCGGCGCAGCAGCCCGATGTCGCGCCGCGGCCGGCGAGCGACACGGTCGCCGTGGCGCCTCCGGCGCCGCGCACCGTGCGCGATACGGCACTGGAGCAGCGCGCCGCGCGGCTCGAGCTGCGGCTGCTCGAGCGCGACGCGCAGCTGGAGGAGCTGCAGGCGCGGCTCGACGAGGCGCGCCAGCAGGTAGTGCGCGCCATGGCCAAGCTCCAGACCGTCGCGAGCCGTGCCGAGGCGGCGTCGGCGATCGCGGAGGCGGAAATCGCCCTGCAGTCGTTCCGCGCCGCGACGGTGTCGCAGCCGGCGACGGACCTGACGCAAGCCACCACGCTGCTGCAGCAGGGGAGCGCCGAGTTCGCGAAGCAGAACTATGGCGGCGCCCTGTACCTCGCCGACCAGGCCAAGCGCGTCGCCGGCGTGGGAAAGAGCCGGTTGGGCGGCGAGGGGCGGGCGCCGTTGCGCGCCGGCGAAGTGCCGTTCGCCGTGCCCGTGCGGCTCCAGGCGAACACGCATGGTAATGTGCGGGACGGGCCGGGCGGCGCGTACAAGGTGCTCTTCACCGTGGAGCCGGGCACGGCGCTGACCGGCTACTCCTACGTGGACCAGTGGGTGCGGGTCGCGGATGAGAGCGGGCGCGGCGGGTGGATGTTCTTGAGCCTCATCGGGCGGCGCGAGGCCCGTTAACGCACGGCGCGCAGCACGCGGTTTCGCCCCTCCCGCTTCGCCTGGTACAACGCCGCATCCGCGCCCGCCAGCAGCTCCTCGGGCGATTCGCCGTCCTCGGGGAACTGCGCGACCCCAACGCTGAGCGTCAGCTTCCCGCCTACCTGCTCGTCGCGTGCCAGCCGCGCCTGAATGCGTTGCGCCGTCTCGGTCGCGCCCGCCGCCTCGGTCTCTGGCAGCAGGATCACGAACTCCTCTCCGCCGTAGCGCGCGGCGCAGTCCACGTCGCGCGTGGACTCCTTGAGAATCGCTGCCACGCGCGCCAGCGCGGCGTCGCCCGCCAGGTGTCCGTATGCGTCGTTGTACTCCTTGAAATGATCCACGTCCAGCATGAGCAGCGTGAACGGGTGCTCGAGCCGGCGTGAGCGGCGGACTTCGTTCGCGAGGGCCTCCATGACGTAGCGCCGGTTGAACAGCGTGGTGAGGTCGTCGGTGATCGAGAGCCGCTCGAGCTCGCGCCGGCTGTCGCGCAACCGGGCCACCATGTCGTTGAACACTTCCGTCACGTACCCGAGCTCGCCGCCGCCCACCACCGGCAGGTCGACGGCGAGATCGCCCCCGGCGACCCCGGCGGCGCCGCGCGTCAGGCGGTCGAGCGGTCGCGTGATGAGGAGGCCGAGCACGTAGGCGAGCAGGCCCACGCCCACGAGCAGCGCCGCCACGATCAGCACCGTGACGTTGCGGAGACGGGTCACCTGTCGGAACGCTTCCGCCGCGGGCACCTGGGCCAGCACGGCCCACTCGACATGTGGCACGCGCTTGGCCGAGGCGACCACGCGGACGCCTTGCAGGCCCGTGAATTCGAGCGGCAGCCCCTCGTGCTCGAGCAACCACCCGGCGACGGCGCTGTCGAGGTGGCGTTGCATCAGCGCCTCGTGCTCCGCCTCCGAGCCGACCAGGGGCTGGCCCGCGGCGGTGATGAGGTACACCCGGCCGGTCGCTCCCGCGGCGAAGCGCCGCAGCAGGTGATGCACCGCGGCGAGGTCGAGCTTTGCCGTGAGCGCGCCGAGGAAGCGCCCTCCCGTCTGATAGATGGGGACCGCGAAGATGACGACATCCTTGCCGAGCGCGTCGTCCCGATACGCGTCGCCCAGCACCGCATTGTCGGCCCGGATGGCGGCGGCCCAGTTCGCCGGCAGATGGGCGGGCGTCGCCTGCCGGGCGGTCGTCGCCACCGCCTCTCCCCGCGGGTTCACGACCAGCAGCTCGGGGTAATCCGCGAAGCGCTCGTGCACGGAGCGCAGGTAGTCGGTGAGGCGCGCCAGGGCGGCCGCGCCGCCGCCGCGCGTGATCCGGTCGAGGTTCTCCGAGACCTCGTACGAGCTGGCGAACACGCGCAGCTCGTACAGCCGCTCCTTGACCCACAGGTCCATTTCGCGCGCGGTCTGCGCGCTGACGCTCTGCAGCTCGCCCGTGATCTTCTCGGTGAGCGAGCGCTTGTTCTGCAGGTAGGAGATCCAGGCCGTCGTGAAAGAGGGGATGAGGGTGGCGAGGATGCCGAACACCAGCATCTTGCTGCGGATGCTGTCCAGCCGCAGCAGTCGCAATCCCCGCGAGACCACCCGCTCCCAGGACGACATGCGGTTTCCTTAGAAGTTCGGCTCGTCGGCCGTGGGACCGTACACCGCGGGGACGGGGATGCCGTTGAGCCGCAGGTACACGGTGAGCTGGCCGCGATGATGCACCAGATGATTGAGCACCGTGCGGCGGTACACCGTGAACTTCGGATTGGTGGCCACGGTCCGGCCGGCGACCTTGAACGCCCACGGCTTCTTGAACTCGGCGTCGGCGGTGCGGGCGATCGCGGCGCGCGCCGCGGCGACGTTGCGGTCGAACAGCTCCAGGATGCGCGCGGCGTTCTCGAGTGCCTCGAACTTCGCTGGCGGCGCGCCCGGCGGCATGATGTCGAGCTCGTCGCGCGTCACCGCGTTCACCGCCCATGCCGGCAGCTCGGCGACCAGCGTCGCCAGCCGGCCGAGCGTCATCGACTTGGGATGCGGCTTCCAGGAGGACTTGCCGTCGGGGACGCGCTCGAGCACGCGGCGCGTGGCGGCCATCTCCTCATCGAATTCCGGAACCAGCCACTCGGTGAGCGGCATGCACGGCCTCCATCACGGGAGTGCCGCGAAGCTAGTCACCCGGTTGGGCGACGGCAAGAACGCGGGCGCCGCCGCCCCCTTTTTGACGGCGCAGCGGGCGCGCGGTAGCGTTCTGTTCACCCCAGCGTCGGAGCGATCGCGGTGAGCGGCGAGGGCAAGGCGACATGGTACCGGTGGGACGATCTCCCCCGCGAACAGCTGCACGAACGGTTGTCCCGCCGGCTCATCACCGGTGATCGCGTGATGTTGGCGCACGTGTACTTGAAGCAGGGGTGCGTCGTCCCTCGGCACTCGCACGAGAACGAGCAGTTCACCTACATCCTGGAGGGCGCGCTGCGGTTCCTGGTGGGTGCGGACGGCGCGCAAGAGGTGGTGGTGCGGGCGGGGGAGGTGCTGCACCTGCCCGCGTACGTGCCGCACGAAGCGCACGCGCTCGAGGATACGCTCGACGTGGACGTGTTCTACCCGCCGCGCGAAGACTGGCTCAACAAGACGGACGCGTACTTGAGGGGCACACGATGAGTGGGTAAGGGTGCGCGGTGCGCCGTACGCGGTTGCCACCGATGCACGCTCACTGTCAGCGGCTGTCGATCGGCCATCGGACGCAACCGCGCACCGCGCACTGCGCACACTGCTATCGTTTCTCCAGCGCTCTCAAGAACTCCCGGTCCCACGCCGCCGAGATGCCCTCGCGCGGCGAGTACGGGCCGGGCTGGTACGCGCGCGACGACACGCCCAGCTGCGAGCGCTCGCAGATGTTCCAGTCCTGACGGTTCGTGTCGTCCCAGAAGCCCACGGCGTCCTGCGGATCGAACCCCGCCTGCCCGAACGCGTCCGGGTGGAACAGCCACTCGCAGGTGATGTGCGTGCGGTCGGGCGCCTCGGGCGAGAGCGTATGGAACATCACGTAGTCGGGATGCAGCGAGAGCAGCAGATTCGGGAAGATGGTGTAGAAATAGACCCGGTTGCGGTCTTCGGCCGGCAGCTCGCCCACGGCCGGCCCACACGCCCGGCCGCTGAGCGTGAGGCTCCCACCCGGAGCCGTGATCACCATGTACCCGCCGAGATAGGGTCCCTCGAACAGGTCGTTCGCGCCGCTCGTGTAGGGCGTGAGCTTCGCGAGCCCGGGATGGATCACCGGGCAATGCAGACATTCGGAGAAATTCTGGAAGACGAGCTTCCAGTTGGCGCGGACGTCGTAGTCGACCCGGGCGCCGGAGCGGAGCCGCTCGATGTTGAAGCGGCTGAAGCGGCGCTCCAGCGGAGCGAACGCGCGGGCGAACGGCTCGGGGTCCTGCGCCAGATTGACAAAGAGGAATCCTTCCCACGTCGCGAGCGCGATCGGGTGCAGCGGATAATCGCGCTTGTCGAAGTCCGCCACCTCGTTCATGTGCGGCGCGCCGATCAGCGCGCCGTCGAGTGTGTAGGTCCACGCGTGGTAGGGGCACTGGATCGTTTCGGACAGGCGCCCGCGCTCGGTCTCGCACAGCCTGGTGCCGCGGTGGCGGCACACGTTGTAGAACGCGCGCACCGCGCCGTCCGACCCTCGCACCACGATGACGCTCTCCCCCGCGATCGACCGCAGCACGTAGTCCCCGGACGCCGCCAGCTCGGCGGCGCGCCCGACGCACACCCAGCGCTGCGCGAACACCCGCTCCTGCTCCTCGGCATAGATCCCGGGGTCGACGTAGTAGCGGCGGGGCAGCGTGCGCTGCCCCTGCTGGTAGGCCTGGGTGGCTTTGACGAAGGTGGCCATGACGCTAACGCTACGGAGCCCCACGCCCGAATGCCACTCCCCGGCGCTCGGGTCCGAGCTGCGCCACCACGGCGCCCAGCACGAACACCGTCGCCGCGGTCAACGCCATGGCCCAGGCATAGTCGAGGTGCTCGGCGAACCGGGCCTCGAGCCACCCGATCGAGCCGGCCAGCGCCACGCCGCATTGGTAGGCGAAGCCCGGCAGGAAGCCGCGCACCGAGTCGGGCGAAAGCTCCGTGATGTGCGCGGGGATGACGCCCCAGGCGCCCTGCACGAAGAACTGCATCACGAACGCGCCGACCACGAGCAGGGGCACCGATCCCGCGAAGGCCCAGAGCGGAATCGCCGCCACGGCCGCGCCCAGGGCGAGCCCGATCGCGCGCCGGCGGCCCAGGCGATCCGAGTAGAGGCCGAACGCGACGCCGCCCATCAGCGCCCCGATCATCGACACGATGGTGACGTCGCCGCGCTGCTGCGCGCCGAAGCCCCAGTGGCGCTGCAAGAAGGTGGGGTACATGTCCTGCGTGCCGTGGGACACCATGTTCATCATCCACATGAGGATCGTGATGTAGCCGAACAACGGCAGGTTGGCCCGGATGGCGCGCCCCAGCCCGGTCCAGCTGTCGTGCCGCGTCTCGCGCCACACAGCGGATTCGCGCACGCGGGCTCGCACGAACAACGCCAGCAGGGCGGGAAGCCCGCCGATGAAGAACAGCGGTCGCCAGCCGAAGTGGGGGAACAACGAGCGGTAGCACAGCGCCGCCAGCAGGTAGCCCAGGGCGTATCCCTGCTGCAGCAGTCCCGATACCACGCCCCGATAGCGGGGTGACACCTTCTCCATCACGAGGGAGGCGCCCACGCCCCATTCGGCGCCCATCCCGATTCCGAACAGGGCGCGCAGCACGAGGAACGTGACGTAGTTCGGCGCCAGGCCCGTGAGCACCTCGACCAGCGAGTAGAACACCAGGTCGATCATCAGGGGCAGCTTGCGCCCGTAGCGGTCGGCGACGAGGCCGAAGATGAACGCGCCCACGGGCCGGAACGCGAGCGTGAGCGTGATCGAGAGCGCGATCGCGGCGTCCGACTTCCCGAACTCCCGGGCGATCGCTGTGAGGGTCATCACGACGAGGAAAAAGTCGAACGCGTCGAGCGTCCAGCCGAGGAATCCGGCGACGACGGCCGCGCGCTGGTCGTCGGCGGCGGGGCGTACGGCGGTCATTGGTGTCCTGCCAGAGGAGACTCTAGATTATACTCGTGCGCGTTTCCCCGCTTGCCTCGCTCGTGCTGTGGTTCACTGCGGTCGCCGCCCAGAGCGGCCCGCCGCGTCCGGCGGTCGCGGTGATCAATCTCCGGTTCGACGGGCAGCACGCCAACGTGCTCCAGGCGGGCGACACGGCGGTCGTGGCGGCGGCGACGAGCAAGCTGCGCGCGACGCTGGGAGCGTCCGACGTGGTGGCGGTCGCCGACTCGAGCGTGACGGCGGCGGCCGTGGCCGCGGTGGAAGCCGACGGCAATCCGTGCGACAACGCCTGCGCGGTGGCCGTAGCCCGCCGCCTGGGCGCGCGCTGGGTCGCGAAGGGCACGATCTCGAACCTGTCGAACCTCGTCTGGCTGCTCTCGGCCGAGCTGTTCGATGCCAC
>Ga0209804_1002540_pt1 | contig 10972 bp, 8 predicted proteins | sample GraSoiAngelo_139_FD_185896 | JGI IMG/M metagenome (GOLD analysis project Ga0209804, IMG submission 185896) | Grasslands soil microbial communities from the Angelo Coastal Reserve, California, USA - 14_0929_12_20cm (SPAdes) (version 2) | ecosystem: Environmental > Terrestrial > Soil > Grasslands ... | reverse complement strand
GGACGTCCAGGCGAATTGCGCGACACAATGATCGCCGGCATCGTGCTTGCTTCGCACGCGAAGCTCGCAACACGAAACACATCGCATTTTGAGGATCTTTCGGTTCCGGTAGTCAACCCTTGGTCTAGTTAAGCGAAACTGACGATAAGCGGGCTGAACGCCGCGCTCCTGCATTGGGAACGCCAATCGTGTTCGCTGAGGAAATGGCGGGGACGACGAGACTCGAACTCGCGACCTCTGCCGTGACAGAGTGGCAGTTTGCTGGAACTTAGTGAAACTTGACGGCGCTGACAGCCCGTCATTGGTATTCTAAGGAACTCTCCGCAACGACTTATTGGACCCTAATCAGACCCAGGTTTTTTATTTCACGTTTCCTGACAACAACAATTTTCATCGAACACCGAAAGCACACACCACCTCCCCCAGTGCCCGAGTGAACTTTACCTCTTTAATTCCTCGAGCAGCCTCTAACGTATGACGTATTCCCTTTCCAGCAGTTCAAATTCCTTAGCAACATCATCGAGCTCGAAAGAGATGGAGTGTACATCACGCAGTTAACTGGGACCGGCATGCAACCTAAATGTCCGTTGATACATCCGACTGCAAATGACGTCCTCCTAGAAAGCGCGGAACGACACGAACGGTAGGGTATTAGCATGAAACCCTTGCGATTGAGCCTCGCGGTCCCGATCCTGACGTTAGCGACCCTAGCCCCGACCTCATCCCTATCTGCTCAAGAAGAGAACGGTATATCCCTGGCGATTCGCTTTACTGATGGCACGAGCCGGTTTCACGTAGGGGAGGTCATTCCTGTCGAACTGTCGTTCAAAGCTCCCATCCCCGACACGTACGATATGGAAATGCGCAACTACGACCGGAGCGGTCGTCTGAACATCGAACAGTTTCACGTCACGCCACCCGGTCGGGACCCTCTCGAGCGCTACTACTCCATCGGAGGATTTATGGGGGGTGGCCTCGGAGGTTCACGCGCGCTCTCCAACGAGCCACAAACGATGCGCGAAGACCTGAATGAGTGGGTCGCGCTGGATAAACCCGGGCATTACTCCCTTTACGTAACATCCGATCGCGTTACACGTCGCACGCAGGGCAAAGATGAACCAGTCCCGCTGCGATCCAATTCCTTGGAATTTGATGTTGTAGCCGCAGACGCAGCCTGGCAACAACAGACGCTCAGCACGGCAGTGTCAACACTAAGTATGGCTTCGGGTACAGACGGTGAGAAGACATCGGCGTTGAGAGTTTTGCGATTCTTGGATACTCCAGCATCGGTGCATGAACTCGTGCTTCGCTTGGGGACACAAGGGGACCGCAGCGAATGGAACGAGGTGGCAGGGCTGTCAGGTTCGGGCTATCAGAATTTGGTGGTACGGGAGCTTGAGCAGCAAATGAGTGCTCCCGACGTAGCCTTAACGAGCAGCTATCTAAGTATCTTGGCCAAACTCAAGCTTCAACTCGATCACGAGCCCCTTCCGCCCTACCCACAAAAAGATACCAAGCGGCAGAAAATCTGGAACGAACGAATGCATGCTCAGGATGAGGACCTCAAAGGGCTACAGGACGGGCTTTATGAGAAGGCAGCTGCAATGGTCTCCATGAAAAGAGGGAGGGCCAGAGCGGAGACCGTACAAACTTTGCTGCTGCGCCCGTCACGTGAGCCCGGCGACGTCAAACCACTCGCGGGTCTTCCAGCCGAAGAGGTTGCGGCAGCGTTCCTGAATTTATCGCAGGATCAGCAGTGGGGTCTACTGATGAGTTTCTGGGAGCGGCTCAAGGACCCCGCCATGATGGCACCTCTCAAGAAAGTAGTAGAGCAGCCGAACATGAACCATCAGATGCTGCGTGACCTGGCACTGCACTGCCTCTACGATCTAGACCCGAGTGAAGCTACACCGGTATTCCTAGCAGAAATCAGGAATCCGCACTTGGACAATGGCATGTTCACGGTTAAGGGCGAAAGTCTGGGTCTGCTGCCGAACGAAACGTTGCCTCAATTTGACGAGATGCTTGCCGCCCGAATCGAGCAGAAGGAAAGTCGCACGATGGGTTTGGACGCGCAACTGATCGGGCGTTACTCGACCAATGCCATTCTGCCGAGAATTAGGAGTATTTACGACACCGCGGCTGCCCGCTGGGACTGTGTTATTGAGGACGGGTTCGTGTTGTATTTCCTGCGGGTGGACCCCGATTACGGCGTCAAGCGCTTGGCGCTGGCTCCAAGCTTTTGTATGACAAACTCCCTGCCAACTGTCATCAAAATGCACCGCTGGAGTGAAGTCGAACCTGGAATCATTGCGTGGCTTAATGGATCGGATCTCAACCGCGCGCGCCAAGCTGCCGAGACACTAGCGAAATACGGCGGTGCGCAGTCGGGGAAAGCCATGTGGGAGCGTCTGCGCAAATTTCATGAGCAGTGGTCGGAGCGGGGGAATGAGCTGGTTATGCGGCCTGGAATACGAAACGACGCCAATGAAGCCGTGAGCTTCCAATTTGGTTTAGTCGAAGCGATCGGAAAGGCGCAGGCCTGGCTTCTAACAAACGAAGAAATCACGGAATTGGAAAATCTGACGCTTGGGCAAGAGCGGGATAACGTAAAACAGTGGCACTGGAGTTCGCCGGTCAATCTGAACGTCAGTTTCTTTGGCGATAAAATCATGGCGAATATCAACCAATACACCACCATGGACCTCGCATCACTGAAGGCCAAACTTGCGCAGTATCCCAGTGGGACGAAATTGTGGCTGAATATTTTTGGCGCGCCCGAACGTGTGGTTCCCATACGGGCAGCCATAACCGATATAGCGGCGGAGCATGGATTCGAGGTGGCTGAGCCGGAAAAGTGAGAGGGGCAGCTTTGCGTCCAGCAAGTTTTCGAAATGCCGAGCTAAATCGACCTCCATAATTGCTATTCGTAACATGATTCGACCTGTGGGGTAATCCGCCATGCAGTCCGCTAAATTCCGGTCGACATCAAGGCATTGCTTTATCGCTTTTTTCTGCGTGTGTATCTCGGCCATTCCAATCTGCCGCTCTTATCCAACTTCCGTTTGGCAGCTTGAGACGCTTGGTTCAACGGCCTCTATCCTTGCAACCGTTAAGGTCCAAAATATTAGTCGTCCGCCTTCGGAACCACAATCGATGAAGCGGACGGTTCTCGGCCGCGCTGAGCTGTTGGTCCTAAGGACCTTTCCTCTATCGGCGATACGCTCAGGGGAACACATACAATTGGATTACGAACAGCTCGCCGATGAAAGTTCACGCATGAATGGGCCAGATGTGCCGCCGCTTCATCCAGGCTCGACCTTCATTGTGCCTCTCAAGTCGAATCCGAAACCTGCAAGTGATGCCTGGCGCCTGATTGCGGACGAGGGGATCGGAACGGTTATCCCTGCAATCGAGGGTGAGGCTCCATTCCCGATGCAATCAAAGAGCGGTAGGGAGTATCTTTTGCAGGAAGTTGCCTCGGCTCTGAGCAGGGGGACGCGTGAGGAGATGCCGAGGGAAGCATCATACCTAGCTTTTCAGACGACCAACGGCTATGCGTTCGAAATGACGAAGCTGTTAGCCATAGCGATGAACGGCGACACTGAGCGGTGGGCACTCGTCACGGCATCTCTTGTCAGTTCACTAGGAATACCAAGGCCAACAATCGCTGATTTTGCTTCCGGGAAGTACGGAATGAATCCGTCAAGTTGGCCAGGTTCCCTCGCCGAAACAACTGTCCAGAGGATGGCGAGGCCAAACGATGGCAAAAACGAACTAATTCACACATTTCTGAACGTTTCTGATCTTAACGAATGGGGAACCGGGGGCGCTCTTCAGGAATTCGCTCGGGAACCTAGTCTTGTGGAGGAACTCCATTCTATGCTGGAATCGTGGCGGCCGGGATCACTTTACGTTGCCTGCGATGTCATGAAAGCCGGTCAAACCAAGATTGTCGCAACCGCGATGGCGACTGCTCTTGGGTACGTGAACGACCCATCCAAGAGCCATTCAGAAATACAAGCTGCGTGTTGGGTAATTCGGGATTTCGGCACTGACGCGCAGTTCAATCAACTAGTGCGTGCGATCAGGAAATACCGGTATCAAGATCGAAAGCATTACGACGAGCTTTGGCGAAATACGGTCTGGTCAGACAACGATCGAGAGCGGGCCGTGCTAGAGATTCTTCTGGCTGACCAGCGAAAATATGATTCCAGTCAAAGCTACAGCGATATCGCGAGGTATGAACTGGCTCGATTACGCAAGCCCAACCCAAGCACTCAGTAAAGGTGCAGCATGATTTGCGTGGCAAATCCCCCTTCAGACTGGCGCTCTCGCTCCGTTGGATACGTCGCGTCCACAGCGTACCAATCGGAACGGCTTGGCAACGCCTTTGTTCGCCGTCCTGAAGGCGCACTCGAGAAGTTTCGTGAATCAATACTGAGAGTCTGTTTCTTTCTCTTCGTCTGTTTTTCTCTGTCCGCGCCGCTGGCTAAGCCCCAAACCACGCAACCCTCTGCATCGTCAATCGAAACGATTGCAGGCGGTGAGCCCACGAGTGTACCGGGCGTCGACTTCGGCTTTGCGTCGGTGTCAGGTTTGGCTGCCGATACAGATGGCAGTATCTACTTTTCAATTCAAGCCAAGAGCCGAGTGTACCGCCTGGGGCTGGACGCCAAGGTAACGGTATTCGCCGGCAATGGAGTCCGTGAGAAGAATGTCGACGGTGTTTCTGCAGGTTCGTCGCCGATCCTCGATCCTCGAACCCTGGCGGTCGATATCGCGGGTAACTTGTACATCGTGTGTGCGAATGCTCTCGTCCGAGTGGACCGCAAGACTGGACTCCTTTCCACCGTGTTCTCGATACCCTACAGCCAGCCGGGCTCACCGGACTCCATTCTGGACATCATTGACATGGTTGTGGGACCTGATGGCAACTTGTACTTCAGTGATGGCGCAGACCATCGGATCAAGACTTACTCGTTTTCATCTGAGTCGGTGAGCATCCTTGCCGGGAATGGGATGCGCGGCCCAACGCAACCTGGAGTGCCCGCGATTTCGAGTCCTTTGAGGCATCCTCAGGCCGTCGCCGTTGGATCAGACGGAACAATCTACTTTTCGACGCTGGAGCCTTACGTTTTCTGCATCACGCCTCAGGATGGGAAGCTGCAGGTAGTAAACATTGGGCTTCCGGAGCAGCAGACGCCGCTCGGCGAATACGACATTCCAAGCTACATCAGCGTAGATGAGCAGGGCCACCTATTCGTGGCGCAGTCGAACCGATCGCGGGTCCTTCGTATCGTGCTCAAGACTGGCGTCGTTTCTACCTACGCGGGCACGGGTGCCCATGGATTCAACGGCGACGACATCAAGGCAGATCGCTCCAATGTAACCGGTCCAAGCTATGTCCTTTCAGACCCGGCAGGGAATCTGATCATCGCAGAAAATTCGCGTATCCGCAGTGTCGACTCATCTACGCGGTTGATTTCGACCAGAGTCGGCAACGGTTATGCGGTCACGGATGGTGCCCCGACCGTTGCTCGTGATGCGAAGCTCTGGGAACCTGCAGATGCCACTCCAGCGGCTGATGGCAGCGTGTACATCAGCAGCAGTTTTGATAATCGGTTGATGCGCCTCGATCGCAATGGTGAGCTCATAACCGTGGCCGGCGGTGGAGAATTTGTGAGAATCGGTACGCAGCCGGGGTCGTCCACCGAAGTCGCCCTCACCAACCCGCAAGGCATCTGGCTTGACAAAAACAATGAGGTTTTTTTCTCAGACGATGACAATAGAATTATTCGCCATCTCAGCCCGGATGGTGGCAAAGTAACAAATTTCGCAACTACGCCAAAGGATTTTCACTCGTTCTCTGGGATCCTCCAATATGCAGGCGCTTTGATCGCCGATGAGAATTACTTCTATCTCTCAGACCCAAATGGAGGTTGCGTCTGGCGCACCTCGCGGAGCGATGGCACCGTGGAGCTCTACGTTGGCACAGCACCAGACCGGCACGGACGCGCCAGAGGCGGTGGCCTAGCGGGGCTGGCTGCACCCTCGGGGCTCGCGCTTGATTCCGCAGGAAACCTCTACATCGCCGATGGATACTTCGAAGGGAAAAACGGCCGCATCCTTCGTGTGGATGGTGCAACCCGCAGCATTACAACGGTTCTGTCCAATTTGCGGCAACCGTCCGGTCTGGCCTTTCAGTCGCCCGAAGTTTTGTGCTTTTCCGAATCGGGCACCCACCAGGTTCGATGTATGAATCTCGAGAGCCACACCGTCAAAGTTGTTGCAGGGACTGGTGAAGCTGGTTACAGCGGAGATGGTGGCCCGGCTGAATGCGCCCAACTCAACCGCCCCTTCGGAATCAGCTTTGGTGAGAATGGGGACCTTTATATCGCCGACACAGGTAATCAGCGCATTCGGCGCGTGCGCATGGGATTGACAGCAGCACGTTGCCATCCCTGAAAGGTGATACAGTGAACCTTGCGCGACCCCAGATTTTTTTCTGGGTTTGCTGTAAGCGCTTGAAAAGATGGCGGGGACGACGAGACTCGAACTCGCGACCTCTGCCGTGACAGTGAGCGATTCATAAGTACTTGCAAGCACTTACAAGAGCATGGACGGCATCCTAAGTCATTGCAAGGAAGTCTTAGACATTGTTATTGTGTACCTCGATGTGCACCACGCTTTCCGAGGATTCCGAACCCGTGAACTACTGAAAGGCCCATGCCTTGACGTGCCTTATTTGACAAAAGCTCTTGATGGTCTCGGAAGCTGAATCCATTTGCATCAATTCGAGTGCTGCGGACACTCCCGCAAGTCAAACAAAATTCTTACCGTTCTCATTTTGTTATCACGCTCGACATTTACATCTTCTCTTGACACATCAGGGGGCAAGATCGTCCGGTTTATTTTGAAGAATTCGTCCAGCTTGGTCCTGTCAAAAACCTCTCCGGGTTTGGGGAGCGATTCCATCAATTTCTCTCGTGTCACAGCATTTACGCCCAGAAATTCAATGCTTCCCACATGGTATGGCACCTGCTGGTCGATTTTAACCACCAAGTCGACGGTCTTGCGGTCTTCCTCAACCTCAGTGTCCGGCTCTGGAGTCATATCCACGTAGCCCTCTCGCCCATAGACCAGCGCGAGGTTTTGCAGACCAGATCGGACTTTTTCGACACTGAACAGTTCGCCTCTTTGAAGTGGAATGAGACCTCGCAAGACCTCGGGCGATATTACGAGAGGATAGCCGCTATCTGTGGATACGATTCGGATGTCTCCCATTCGGTATTGCGGTCCGGGCGTGGCACTGATAGCCACAGCAGCACCGACGTCTGCCTCTTCGCTCCATAATACCGTTAGCTTGGCTATCGCAGTAACTTTGAAATAGCCCCGATTTCGGAGTGCTCCCCTAACAGGAACTTCTGCGATCTCGTTCGCCAAATCTTTCTGGTAGGCACTGTCCGCATCCGGCTTGAACACGCGCCTTCGCAGCTCCGCCGAAATCTCCTCTTGAGCATCCGCTGGAATGTCGTCATTCGGATCAAATTCCACGCGGGTCACATGTACTCTGACCTGAGCCGGCGCTGGTTGCATCTCGCGGATTTCTTGAGCCAATGTGGGATACGGCAGGCATTTCTCCAGTCTCTTCGGCAACTGTCCGAACGCACATGGAAGGCAAGCCAGAAACAAAGCAGCGACGGGAAGCAAGCTGCGTGGCAGCATGCAACAAATATAGGCCGGTGCTTCCCAGTCTTCAAGAAAACTTATAGTAGGGGATTGGCCGAGATGGTGGGGATCTTGGAACCCAACGCCCCCCATCGCAAATTCTGGTAGTGGGTCAGTTTGAAGACCATCGGGTAGGAGTTGCGCGAGAGCAACCTTACGACAGGAAGTAGATGGCAGCTCAATACGCGCACAGCCAGGAATGGCTGTGGCACGAGGAACGACGGGACGGAAGAAGGCCGATCAGGAGACCGGCGTTCTCGGCTGGTCAAATTTTTTGCCGTTTCCAGTAGCCGCGTTTGAAGAGAAGGATGCTGACGGCGGCCATGGAGGCTTCGGCGACGACCACGGACCAATAGACGCCAGGAGCGCGCATGCCGGTGTGGATGGCCAGAAAATAGGCCAGGGGAATTTCGAGCATCCAAAAGGCGAAAAAATTGACGATGGTCGGCGTGACCGTGTCGCCGGCGCCGTTGAAGGCCTGCAGCATAACCATGGCGTAGGCGTAGCCGATGTTGCCGTAGCTGAAGATGCGCAGCGCGGAAGAGGCGAGCGGAAGGACGACGGGGTCGTGGGTGAACAGGCGAACAACCGTGTCCGCGAAAAAGACCAAGAGGACACCGATGATTCCAAGAAACAGCATGTTGTAGAGCCCGGTGCGCCAGACTGATTTTTCAGCGCGCTCGGGTTGTTTGGCGCCGAGGTTCTGACCGACGAGAGTTGCGGCGGCGTTGCTGAGTCCCCAAGACGGAAGAATCACGAAGATAAGAATGCGGATGGCGATGGTGTAGCCGGCAAGCGCGGCGGAGCCAAAGACGCTGACGATGCGGACGAGGCCGATCCAGCTGGTGTGCGCGATGGCGAATTGCAGGATGCCGGTGAGCGAAACGCGCAGCAAGCGGAAGAGTACTGAGAAGTTTAGATGGATTTGCTCGCGGAGGATGCGGATACGCTCCGAACCGCGCAGCAGGCGATAAAATTGGTAGGCGACGCCGATGCTGCGTCCAGTGAACGTGGCGAGGGCGGCGCCGGTGACGCCGAGCTTCGGAAATGGGCCGAGGCCGAAAATGAGGCACGGGTCGAGGACTAGATTGATGATGTTGGAGACCCAGAGCAGGCGCATGGCGATGGCGGCGTCGCCGGCTCCGCGGAAGATGGCGTTGTTCAAAAAGAGCAGGAGTATCGCGCCGCTGCCGCCGAGAGCGATGCGCGCGTAGCCGGAGCCGACCTGGACGATTTGCCGAGATGCTCCCATCAGGCGGAGCAGTTCCGGCGCGAAAACGAGGCAGGGAATGCCGACGAGAGCGGAGACGGTGAGGCCAAGTGCGATGGCTTGCACGCCGGCGACAGCGGCGGCTTTGGGATCTTTTTCGCCGATGCGGCGCGCAACCATGGCGGTCGTCGAGAGGCTCAGGCCGAGGCCGACGGCGAAGACGAGGCTGAGCAGAGACTCGGTGAGGCCAACGGTGGCGACGGCGTCCGCGCCAAGGCGTCCGACCCAAAAGACGTCCACGACGGCGAAGAGAGATTCCAGCACCATTTCCAGGACCATGGGGATGGCAAGGAGAATGATGGCGCGGTTCAAATTGCCGACGGTGAAGTCCTGGTGCGAGCCACGGAGAGCTTCGCGGATGGAACTCCAGAACGACGGCGTAGGTGCAGCAACGGGTTGATCGAGTGACGACATAAATAGACGCATGCTTTCTGCGCCGGCGCGATTCTAATGGAAACGCGCGGGCGCGGCCCGAGAAAACCTAGTTAAGAAAGACAAGGAGAACGGAAATCGCCCAGGAGGCGATTAGAACAAGACAGCGACGAGAGCGAGGAACATATTTCACCGCCGGCGTGATTGAACCTGTGCCGATAAAGTGATTGTATACGGTCGAAGAGCAGGGAAGCCATAGATATTTAGGGAGAGTGGCGGGCCGAATTTTGGCCCAGTTTGTCACGAACAATAAAGTTCAAACTGGCCCACCACCCAAATTCTGGCGGGCTGTCCCCAATCGAAGCGTAGTGCTATCCTCCATGGGCCGATCTTGGCCTTGGGTTGAACAGGATTTTTGACATGCCTCACATCCGCTTCACTGTCCATGCTGACTGTGACAGCCAAGAACCATGCCGCATTGTGCCCGCGCTGCGAGGCGAAATTTTCGAGTTCGAAGGAGAATCTGACAACGAAATCAGGATCGGTCAAATCGACGCGTACCTCGTTTTGCGAGGTCGTGCGCTGAACGAGCAGGAAAGCCTTTTTGAGGCGATGGATTCCATCGATTCGTCGGTCTTCGAATGTTATGAAGCATTGTTCGATCCCGAGACGGATGACTGGAATCAGTCTGTACAAGACCTGTACAAGGACCAAATAATGGGGCTTGATGTTTTGTTCATTGAAAGCATCCAACTCAACGCGAATTATCGGGGGAAGGGAATCGGTGCTCAAGTCGTGCGGGAAACGATTGCGACTTTCGGAACACACTGCGGACTGATCACTTGCAAGCCTTTTTCCTTGCAGTATTCCAATTGGGAAGATGAGGAAGACATCGAAATGCAGCAACAGCCCGGCATTGAAGAGAAGAGACTCGCTGATTTTGTCAAGCTTGCCAGATTCTGGACCGACTTGGGTTTTGTTAGGCTGGATGATTCTGACTTCTATACGTACGCTCCCGAATTGATCCAGCAACCCGGTCCCGCTTCCGACATGGCCCCCTCTCCGGTTGTCAACCGAGTTCCTCGCGGTCGGCGTCGTCGCCAATTTCGATAGAGTCGCGTCTTACTTGGTTCATCTTTTGGTTTCGGCCCTGACCTGCTAAGTGCTGCCAGGTCAGGCGTTTCCAGTTTTTTGTTCCTAGCTTCCCAAGCTTCGGACGTGGGTTCGATTCCCATCGCCCGCTCCATAACTCACGATGATTCTATTGTCCTTACGCCGCTAAACCAACTGAATACGGCAACAAAATTGGGGTTTTTGGTCCCATGATGGTCCCAACCGAATGAATTGGTCCCAATGTGCCTCAGTCCGAAGCGTAAGACTCATGTTTGTTGTGGGCTGAATTACATCAACGCTGAGAATTCTGGTAAAGTGTCTAAATACTACCCTTCTCGAAGGAGGTCCTCCGCGATGCTGTCCCAATCTCCGTTTTTCAAAGTAACTCTGGCGGCGGTTCTACTGTCGAGCTTTGCACGAATCGCAAACGCGCAGCAGCCAGTTTCGCCACAAGCTCCCGTTACGTTGTCCGAGCCAGTGCGCGCA
>Ga0209804_1002539_pt1 | contig 10974 bp, 8 predicted proteins | sample GraSoiAngelo_139_FD_185896 | JGI IMG/M metagenome (GOLD analysis project Ga0209804, IMG submission 185896) | Grasslands soil microbial communities from the Angelo Coastal Reserve, California, USA - 14_0929_12_20cm (SPAdes) (version 2) | ecosystem: Environmental > Terrestrial > Soil > Grasslands ... | reverse complement strand
ACGAGTTTGATCATTCCGCCCTCCGCGGCTTCGAATTCTATCGAGAGCATTTCTTCCGCGAAGATGGAGCGCCAAAGTATTTCCATGATCGGGCTTACCCCTTGGATGTCCATAGCGTCGCCCAGAGCATCATCACGCTCCTGGAGTTCCAATATCTGGATGAGAGCAGCCAGGGTCTGGCTGAATCAGTGCTCCGTTGGGCATTGGCCAACTTGTGGGATGAAGAAGGGTATTTCTATTATCAGAAACGGGCGTATGGCAGAATCAAGATCCCCTATATGAGGTGGGGACAAGCGTGGATGCTCCTTTCCATGGCCACTTTTCTGGAACACTTGCGTCAGGCCTCACCGGTCCCGGCACACGGCCGCGGTGGCCGAATGCAGGAGACGCCAAAATGAACACCCCCACTGGTAGTTACGTGGTCATCACCGCCGCCCGCAACGAGGCGGCTTTTATTGAGTTGACGCTCAAGTCAATGGTGGCCCAGACCGTCAAGCCGCTCAAGTGGGTGATAGTGAGTGACGGCTCGACCGATGGAACAGAGGAGATCGTCACGAAGTATGCCGCCCAGCACGGCTGGATCGAACTGCTGAGAATGCCGGATCGCAAGGAGCGGCATTTTGCCGGCAAGGCGCATGCCTTCAACGCTGGCTGCTCCAGAGTCAGTGGCTTGCAGTACGACATCATCACAAACTTGGATGCGGATATCTCCTTCGGCGAAGACTATTTTGAATTTCTGCTCGGCAAGTTCGGCGAGAATCCCAGGCTTGGAGTGGCGGGGACGCCGTTCAGCGAAGTCGGTGAGACCTATGATTACCGTTTCGTGAGCACGGAGCACGTCTCTGGCGCCTGTCAGTTGTTCCGAAGGCAGTGTTTCGAGGCCATCGGGGGATACGTTCCCGTCAAGGGCGGTGGAATTGATCTGATTGCCGTGCTCACGGCTCGAATGAAGGGGTGGAAAACCAAGACTTTTCTCGAGAAGACTTGCCTGCACTCCCGAAAACAAGGATCAGCTACACACGGCGCCTTGGGGGGATGGTTTGACACCGGCAGGAAGGACTACGTCCTAGGGGGGCATCCGCTTTGGGAGGTGTTCAGGTGGGTTTACCAGATGAGCAAACCACCGTTCATTGTGGGAGGTTGCTGGCTCGTTGCCGGATATGTTTGGGCAATGGTCCGCCGCGCCGAGCGGTCCGTGTCCCCGGAGTTGATGAAGTTCCGAAGAGTTGAACAAATGCAAGGGCTCAGGCGGTTTCTAAGCCGCCTAGTTCTTTTCCGGAGAGGAAGTTCAAAGGAACCAAACAGCGCTGCCGAACCTGCGGGTGCGGCGAACCTATCTCCCCAGAGTAATACCAGGCGCGCGTCCGATCCATGCCGTGCTGCATCGTCCGGAGACTAGGTCAATGCTCATTATCAATGCCGATGATTGGGGGCGCTGCCGGGCCGAAACCGACGCGGCCTTAGCGTGCTACTCCGCCGGGCGAATCAACTCGGTAAGCGCGATGGTTTTCATGGAAGACTCGGAACGAGCGGCCGACTTGGCCAAGGAAGCCGGATTGGATGTGGGGCTACACTTGAACCTCAACCAAACCTTTACCGCTAAGGTGCATTCGCCGCGGCTCGCCGATTATCATACGGGTATCGTCCGCTTCATGGTCATGAGCAAGTACGCCCAGCTTCTTTACAACCCTAGACTCCGCAAGGCCTTTCAATTTGTTTACCATGCGCAGATCGAAGAATTCATCCGCCTTTACGGCCGCCCGCCTTCGCACACTGACGGACATCAACATCGCCATCTGTGCTCCAACATGGTGCTGGATGAAGTGATTCCCCGAGGGGAGAGAGTTCGCAGGAATTTCTCCTTTTGGCCCGGCGAAAAAGGTCTCTTGAATCGGGCGTACCGGCGGCTGGTGGACAAACGGCTTGCCCGCAGGTACCGCTTGACCGACTTTTTCTTTTCGCTCTCGCGGTGCCTTCAGACCAAAACACTTGAGCGCGTTTGTCATCTAGCCAGAGCTTCCACCGTGGAATTGATGACGCACCCCGCTGACCCCGCGGAATACGCCTACTTGATAAGTAACGAACACCTGCTGTGGTTATCTGATCTGCCGTCCGCCAGTTTCGGCCGGTTGTAACCGAGAAGCCTGGCTCAGGCATCCCGTGCCGGAGGCTGGATCATTGCTATGGAAAAACCCTCTGTGATCCCGCACATTGCCGTTTGCGTCTGCACCTACAAGCGGTCGCGTTTTCTCCAACGCCTGCTGGACGAACTGAACCATCAGGATACCGAAGGCCGATTTACTTACTCGATCCTGGTCGCCGACAATGATCATCTGCGGTCCGCTGAGCCGATAGTCCTGGAGATCGAACGAAAATCGTCCATTCCAATCAAGTACTGCGTGGAACCTCAGCAGAATATTGCCCTGGCGCGGAACAGGGCCATCGAGAATGCCAGCGGGGATTATGTTGTTTTCATAGATGACGACGAATTTCCAATGCAAAGATGGCTACTGACTCTCTTCCAGACGTGTGTTCAGTACGGCGTGGACGGGGTGCTTGGTCCCGTGAGACCGCACTTCGAGGTCAGACCCCCCGAATGGGTTGTCAAAGGCAAGTTTTACGACCGGCCCACCTACCCTACGGGATTCGTCATCGACTGGCGAAAAGGAAGAACCGGGAACGTGCTGCTGAAGAGACACCTGTTTGTCGCAGGCGAACCGCCATTCAGGCCCGATTTTCTGACGGGCGAGGACCAGGATTTTTTCAGAAGGATGATCGAGAAAGGTCATGTCTTCGTCTGGTGCAACGAGGCGGTCGCCTACGAGATCGTTCCGGCCATTCGTTGGCAGCGTTCGTTCATGCTAAGAAGGGCGCTGCTGCGCGGAAAAATTTCTTTGGTCCACCCGACCTCGCGTCGGATCGAGATTTTGAAGTCGGCTATGGCGGTTCCGGTCTATGCGGTCGCCTTGCCATTTTTACTATTGCTGGGCCAGCACCAGTTTATGAAATACCTGGTCAAGACTTGCGATCACGCCGGCCGGCTTTTGGCGTCGGTCGGCATCAATCCGATCAAAGAACAGTACGTCACCGAATAACGGTCCCGACCGATTTCAAGAAACGAGCAAGCAGAAAGCGGCTGTGACATGGAACCGACGGATGCAATTATCAGGCCTGATGCTGTCATTCTGGTAACCGGAGCCTCAGGATTCATTGGCCCCAAAGTTGTCGAGAGTTTACTGGGCCACGGATTCCGCAATTTGCGCTGTCTGGTCCGCCCTTCAAGCCGCATTGGGAAGTTAGAGACCATTCAGCGGCGTTGCCGTGAGGCCGCGCGCCTTGAGATCGTCAAGGGAAACCTCCTCGCTCGCGAAGATTGCGTGACCGCCACGAAAGATGCTGCCCTCATATTTCATCTGGCCGCAGGGCGGGGGCAAAAGTCGTTTTCGGACGCGTTCATGAACTCAGTGGTTACGACACGCAATCTTTTAGAGGCCAGCAGGCGTCACCAATGCCTGAGGCGTTTCGTGAGCATCAGTTCTTTTTCGGTCTATAGCAACAGGGGCAAGCCGAGGGGGAAGCTTTTGGACGAATCATGCCCGATGGAAGATCATCCTGAACTCAGAGGGGACGCATACACGTTTGCCAAGGTGAAGCAGGATGAGATGGTGGCGGAGTATGGGAGGAACTTCGGCATCCCGTACGTCATCGTCAGGCCGGGGTTTGTTTATGGGCCAGGGAATGAGGGAATCACAGGCCGGGTAGGCTTGGCTACTTTCGGCATCTTTCTGCATCTGGGCGGCGCGAACCACATACCATTGACCTACGTTGACAACTGCGCCGAAGCGATCGTGCTTGCCGGTCTGACCGCAGGAACTGATGGAGAGATTTTTAACGTAGTGGATGATAATCTGCCCTCCAGCAGGCGCTTCCTGCGATTGTACAAAAGAAACGTGAGGCGCTTCCGTTCCATTTACGTTCCTCACGCGCTCAGCTATCTGTTGTGCTGGCTCTGGGAGAGATACTCGCATTGGTCGGAAGGACAACTACCGCCCGTTTTCAACCGCAGGGTGTGGCATGCGTACTGGAAAAAGACCTGCTACAGCAATGATAAACTCAAGAGCCGGTTGGGATGGAAGTCCTGTGTATCGTCAGCAGAGGCGCTAAAGCGATACTTTGAAAGCTGCAGAGCGAACGGGTCCCATGCTTAAGGTGGCCATCATCGGGTGTGGCAAAATAGCGGACTCGCACGCGTCGCAGATCCGACGGATCAAGGGCTGCGAGATCGTCGGTGTCTGTGACCGCGAGGAGCTGATGGCAAAACAGTTATCCGAGAGGTTCCAGGTCAAGCGCTATTTCAGCGACCTGACCGAACTCTTCCACCAGGCCCGTCCCGATGTTGTTCACATTACGACGCCTCCCCAAAGCCATTTCGAACTTGGGAAGCAATGCCTTCAACGTGGATGCCACGTGTACGTGGAGAAGCCATTCACGTTGAACACGAAGGAGGCGGAGGAACTCATCGGACTTGCGGAGCAGGAAGCGCTCAAGATAACTGTGGGGCACGATGATCAATTCCGTCACGCCGCAAGACGCATGCGTGACCTGGTGCGGAGCGGCTACCTCGGCGGGCCTCCGGTCCACATGGAGAGTTATTATTGCTACGAGCTTGCTGGCAGCGATTATGCAAAGGCCCTCTTGGGAGACAAACACCACTGGGTGCGCCGGCTGCCCGGCGGGTTGCTGCATAACATCATCAGCCACGGCATTGCGAGGATCGCGGAGTTTCTCACTACCGATGCCCCGGAGGTCGTTGCGCACGGTTTTGTGAGCCCGCTTTTACGAGGGATAGGTGAAGCCGAAGTGGTCGATGAGCTGCGAGTCATTATCGCTGAAGCAGAGGGAACCACAGCCTATTTTACCTTCTCCTCGCAGATGCGTCCTTCGCTGCACCAATTCCGCATTTACGGACCCAAAAACGGGCTTCTTCTTGACCAGGACAACGAGACCCTCATTAAGCTTCGAGGTAAAAGATATCCCAGCTACCTCGAACACTTTATTCCGCCTCTGATTTTCTCAAAGGAATACCTCGGGAATTTGGCCGGAAACGTGCGCCTGTTTCTGGCACGGGATTTCCACATGAAGTCGGGCATGAAAGATCTGATCGAGTCGTTCTACAAGTCGATCCTTTGTGACACGCCACTGCCGATACCGTACCGGCAGATTCTGCTTACCTCCCGGATCATGGACGCTATCTTCGAGCAAATTGATTTGAGACGGGAACAATCGGTCTCTGACTCGTTTGGAACCGGTCGCACCGAATTTCGTACGCCATTGTACCCGCACCCCGCGAGTTGATCCGCTACTGAACCGGAGCGCTTCGATATGCGTTTCCTTTCATCGCACGCGTTGAAAGCATCCATCTCTGACCTTTGGGCCATTTGACCTAACCGAGCATAACTTCATGCCACCAACAGTTGCATTGGGCCTCTGCATTCTCCTTGTAATCTTTCTTTTAAGACTTGAAAGAAAGCAGAGTCGCAGCGTGTCTCTTAGCCTGTGGCTGCCCACGATTTGGACCTTTTATTGCGCTTCCCGGCCGGTTTCCGGTTGGTTCGTTTCCGGTTCGTTGTCCGAGGGACCGAATGCCATTGAGGAAGGCAGTGCGCCCGATCGATTCTTCTTGAGTGCGCTCATCGTTTGCGGCTTTGTCGCACTCGCCAGAGCAAAGCTGAAATGGTCGGAGGTTCTGAAGGAAAATCGTTGGCTGGTACTGTTATATGCGTACATGGGTGTCAGCATCCTGTGGTCTGACTATCCGTGGATATCATTCAAGCGATGGATCAAGGTATTTGGCTCTCTCCTGATGGCCTTGGTTGTTCTTGCCGAAGCTTCGCCACTTAGCGCACTAGAAGCCATCCTAAGAAGGTCGGCGTATGTCTTGATCCCTTTTTCTCTGCTCCTCACCAAATATTTTCCGGACTTGGGGGTGCAATATGACCGCTGGCTGGGCAAGAAAATGTGGGTTGGGGTCACGACTCAGAAAAACTGTCTTGGACGCCTGTGCCTTATCTCGATCTTTTTCCTCCTTTGGTCGTTGTATCGAAAATGGAAGAGTGGGGCACTGCGTCCCCTTAAGCCCCCCATACTGGCGGATGTGGTGGTGCTGCTCCTGTCGATGTGGCTTCTCATGCGGCCATCGTTATTTGCGATTAGTGCAACAGGGATTGTTTCACTCGGCCTGGGGATTTCGATGTTCATTTTGATGGCTTGGATCAGACGCTGGCGGCACCCACGGTTTAACTTCATTCGGGCAATCGCCGTCGTTGGAATGGGTTTGGGGATCGCCATTCCGCTTGTGGGCGGGTCAGACTTGGAAGGTCTGGTTTCCCTGCTTGGCAGGGACGTAACTTTCACTGGCCGGACCGACATCTGGGCAGTCCTTGTTCCTATTGCCTGGAGGCATCCTCTCTTTGGACTCGGCTATGGTGGCTTCTGGGTCAACCCCCCTGTTCCTTGGGCGTGGTTGAACGAATCTCATAATGGCTATCTGGAAGTGTTTCTTGAACTCGGTATCGTTGGACTCTTTCTGCTTCTGGGTTTCCTGTTCTCCTTCTGTTCAAACGCCCAGCGAGCACTGGCTCGTCATTTCGACTGGGCTGCGTTCGGGATTTGTCTCCTGCTGATAGCATTGTTCCACAACATAACCGAAGCGTCATTGGTCAGAGCCTCGAGCCATCTGTGGACTATTTTGCTTTTTCTGGGAGTCCTTATGGCGCGACTTTCTCGGACAACGCCGGCCCTCAAGGAGAGTCCGGCACCACTTCCACGTTCGAGGGTCAATCCGGCATTAACGGAAAAAAACTTGAAGGCGCCTGCCCTACACTCGAGCGGATAAGTGCGTGATCCTTTGTGTTGGTGACGGTCTCCCAGAGATTCAGCAGCCCGTAAGGTACGACCGTGGTTTTCGATCTGATTAAGAATGGCCTGGCTCCGGCGCTTTTCGCGAGGCTTCCTTGGAGCGTTCTGGGAACGTTGGTCAAAGTAAGTCCGTTGATCCCTTACTATCATATCGTCAGCGATAGCGACGTTCCGCACGTTAAGCACCTTTATAGATTCAGGAACGTTGACCAGTTCAAGAAGGACATCGACACATTTCTGCGGTCTTACAATTTGCTGACCCTGGATGACTTACTGGAGGCCTTAAGACGCGGTCGGTCTTTTCCTCGACGTGCGTTCCTGCTCACCTTCGACGACGGGTTCAGGGAGCTCTACGACGTAGTGGCGCCGGTCCTTTTGCAAAAAGGTTTATCGGCGACATTTTTCATAACCACCGCCTGTCTAGACAACATCGACATGGCATATCACAACAAGATAAGCCTTGTTCTTGAGCATCTATCCCGGATGAAGAAGAAAGCGCCGGAGGACGAATTACTAAGGATTCTGTCGGAACGCGGGATTCAGAGTCCGGATGTCAGAACGGCGTTGCTGCGAATAGACTACCGTAATAAGGATGTTCTCCAAACGGTCGCGAATCTCCTGGAGCTGGATTTCGACTGCTATCTCACAACGCGCAAGCCTTACCTAACGTCAGAACAAGTCCGCAAACTGATCGACATGGGATTCTCTATTGGCGCTCACAGCATTGACCACCCGCTGTATTCGGCAATCTCTTTTGAGGAGCAACTGCATCAAACCCGTGCGAGTGTCCGGGCGCTACGCACACGCTTCTCATTGAATTACGGCGCATTCGCTTTTCCGCACGGCGCCGGCGACGTGAGTGCGAGATTCTTCAGCGAAATCTTCGCGGAAGGCGATGTCGATGTGTCCTTCGGCACCGCAGGCATGTTGAAAGACGTCTTCCCACGACACTTTGAACGGTTTTCCATGGAATACACCTCAGCGCCGGCAGAAAGAATCATTGGCCGTCACTATGCTCGTGGCCTGTTCAAAAGGGTGATTGGCCGGCAGGTGACCCAGAGGACCTAAGTCCGGCAAATAAACTAGAGTGGTGGCCTTGGCGTCGCGGGAATCATAAACCCCTATTCGCGTGACTGGCTGCGGCTACTTCTTGGCCAGTCAGACTCATTTTGGGACAGCAAACAGGCCGAGCTCGGATCTTTTCTGATGTTTTTTGGCAATTCAATAGTGCTGAGAGCATGCGAGGGTGCGCGTGGGGAGCCTGGCCGGTTCAGAAAAGCCCTCGGGAGCTTTCCGTACCAATTCATCCGTATCCAATTCTGCCGGCGAGTCGGGCAGGAAAAGGCAGCATGGCAGATTATCTGCTACCGAGCTGGCTATGATGCCGATTAACCGTCTGTTAACCGAATTTCGCGTACGACCGCGCGCTCCGTATTGGTGGAACCGGATTCTCCGTAAGCGGACCAATACTGCCTCGACGATCCTGCACATCACGACCAGAGTCGCTTTGTTTTCTCTGCTCTTAGGATGCGCGGTGCAGGCACAGATAATTCCGTCGAACCGGCGGATCGCTTGGGAGGGGTATGTGGGGATTCCGGGCGGAATCCCAACCTATCCGGTTGACAAAACCGCGACCGCCGCGCCGTACAACGCGGACAAGACGGGAGCGAATGACGCGACCGCTGCGATCAACTCAGCCATTTCCGACTGTGCCAGCGATAAGGCAGTTTATCTCCCGGCGGGCACTTATAAGGTCCTGGGCGCGATCAAACTCAAAAAGCACTGCGTGCTGCGAGGCGCGGGAAGCGGCACGATTCTACAACTGGGTGACAATGGGGAGATTCGGATGGAAACAACGCTCACGGACTCGACTTCAATCGACCTCGCGAGCGGTTACACCAAGGGCAGCACGAATCTGACGCTGAGCACCAGCAGCGGCGTTGCTGTTGGCGAGCCGATCCTGATCGATGAGCTCAACGATTCGAGTTTGGTGGAGCGGGACGGGACGCAGGGGGGCAATTATCTGAGCCGGAATTCCGGATCTCGCGTCTTGCAGTTCATCCATTTGGTGGTCGCCAAGAATGGAAACACCCTCACCATCGAACCGCCCGTGCCCTTGACTTTGAATTCGAGCATGAACCCGCAGGTTTATCGTTTCGTCAATCCGAGCGGACTCATGGAATGGGCGGGGGTTGAAGACATGAAGCTGATTCATGTCGGGGAAAGCGGAGGGACTGATGGATTTGGCGTTGAAATCCGCTACACCAAGTATTGCTGGGTTAAGAATGTGGAGATCGAGGATTTGTGCGAAGCCGGTGTTTACATGTTGCGCACGTACAGGAACGAAGTGCGTGGCTGCTATCTTCATCACGCTGCGCTCAACAACTACGCTTCTAGTAGAGCCTACGGCGTTGATTTGTGGTGGGGCAGCTCCTACAACCTCATTGAAGATAATATCTGTTATTATCTGCGGCACTCCCTCGTGATTGAAGGCGGAGGAGCGGGAAACGTGTTCGGTTACAATTACAGTGATCGGATGTTCGATCAATTCTACCCCGACACGGATTATCTCATGGGGGACCTGCTGCTTCACGGTTCGCATCCAATCATGAATCTGTACGAAGGGAATGTTGCCAGGATACTGTATTTCGATAATGTGCACGGTTCCGGCTCTCACAACACTGCTTTCCGAAACTGGCTGGTTGCCGAATCGCAGGGAGCAAATGTTCCGTGGATGGATTGGGGTCTTACGCCGGTCGGCATAGATCAGAACCACGTCAGCAATAATATCGTCGCGAATGTGCTCGGTAAACCCAGCCAAGGTCCGGGGATTTATGAAGCCAAGACCGTCACCTCCAGCCCAACACATTACGTGTATATCCTGGGCCAGCCGGACCGGGCAAACCTGGGCACTGCGCCCGGATGGGACCAGGTGCGGGGCTCGCTGCTGCGCCACTGCAATTGGGACTTCAATACGACCACCAACCAGGGAGTCAGATACGATGACACGGGTTCGACGAGCGACGTGAATTTGCCAGCGTCATTGTACCGTTCGAGTAAGCCGGCGTTTTTCGGGAGCTTGACCTGGCCGCCGATTGATCCGAGAAACCCCTCCCTCGCCAGCATCACCAGCATTCCGGCGGGCTATCGTTTCGTTCATGGAACCAATCCGGTGGGATCGACCGACCCGGTGATCGCGATCAGCCCGGCCAGCTATGATTTCGGTTCGGTTGCGGTGGGTTCCGCAACCAACGCGACTTTCACGGTTCGGAACGTGGGTGGGGGAACCTTGACGGGAACGGTGAGTGTGGGCTTGCCCTTCAGTATCCTGGGCAGCAGCAGCTACTCTCTGGGGAGCAACGCGAGTCAGGTCGTGACCGTGCGTTACCTTCCGACGCTGGCCGGCAACGACCGCCAGACGTTGACCTGGACCGGTGGGGGTGGCGCGACCGCCACCGTCAGTGGATCGGGCTGGGCAGTGCTGTCGAGCCTCTCCTTCGACTCGACTGCGGGCACCATTAGCGGTCCCTTTACCATCGGCACGGATCAAACGATATCCCAGTCCGTTGAGAGCCTCGATCCCGCCAGTGGCGGGTTGGCGGTATATCGATTTAGTATTACCAATGCAGCCGATTACATCGTATCGGCGGCCGTCTATGGACCGGCTGACGACGGCAACTCGTTTTTCGTCAACATCGACGCGGAGCCGACAGATCCGGCGATGATTTGGGATTTTCCTATGGATTCGGGGTTCGCGAACCGAACGGTAACTTGGCGGGCCAGTGGAGGTGTGAGCCCGCAGGTATGGCACCTGGGTGTCGGCACGCATCAGTTGATTGTTCGTGGCCGAGAGGCCGGTGCGAAATTGGGACACATTACGATCTTCGCGTATCGCCCGGTTTCCCCACCGCCGCCCCCGTCGAATCTCCGAATCGTAGGCTCGAACTAATTCGACAACGTCGCGGACAGGCCGCCGAAGAGCGCCTGATCAAGCCGGGTGACGGGGGTCAAGTCGTGAGGAGGTAAAGTCCTCAAAACCTTTCTGAAACCTGCGTA
>Ga0209804_1002537_pt1 | contig 10975 bp, 13 predicted proteins | sample GraSoiAngelo_139_FD_185896 | JGI IMG/M metagenome (GOLD analysis project Ga0209804, IMG submission 185896) | Grasslands soil microbial communities from the Angelo Coastal Reserve, California, USA - 14_0929_12_20cm (SPAdes) (version 2) | ecosystem: Environmental > Terrestrial > Soil > Grasslands ... | reverse complement strand
CGCCGGGTTCTACTTCCAGATCGCGCCGGGCGACTCGTTTCTGGGCGGCGGCATGTGGATGCCGCAACGCGAGGCGCTGCGCGCGCTGCGCGAAGCCATCGCTCGAGACCTGAAGCGGTTCAGCAAGATCGCGACCGACCGAAGGGTGCTGCGGCGGTTCGGCGGCCTATCCGAGGAAGCGGAGCTCCGCCGGGTGCCGCGCGGCTTCGCCCCCGATCACCCGGCGGTGCGGTGGCTCAAGTTCCAGTCGTTCGTGGTGGGCCGGGCGTTGACGGACGCCCAGGTGGTGGGCGCCCGACTGCCGGCGCTGCTCGAGGCCGACTTCCGCCTCATCCTGCCGCTGGTGCGATGGATCAACGCCGTGCTGGGGTTACGGGCGGCGGAGCGGCGCTAAGCGGGCGCGAGGCGTTGCCGGATGGCGCCGAGATGGTACGCCGTGTGTGCGACGGCGCCGAGCGCCACGCCCAGCGCGTCCTCGTCCCAGTGCGCGTGCATCTCCACCGCGACCACCAGCCGGTCGTATTCGTCGCGCAGGCGCGCGCGTAGCGCGGCCCACGCGGCGTCGTCGACCACCGACACGGTCCAGCTGCGACTGCGGTCGCGCGACGTGGCTGCTCCGCGCAGGCCTTCGGTCGAGAGCGTCAAGCTCGAGGTCAGGTGGTGGACGTGGCCGGCGATCGTTGTGCCGCCCGGTCCTCCCGTCCGGGACGCCTCGGCGGCGCTCAACCCGCCGATCGTGCCGAACACCCCGGTCCCCGAGGATGTGTCGGTGAAGTAGGTCCAGGGACCCGGCGGCCCCTCGAAGGCCTCACGCAGCAATCTGATGAGCAAACTCGCGGTCACGGCGGGCGGCGTACCGGTCATACCGGGTTCTCCTCACACTAGTCTGGTCCGAATGTTGATCTCCGACGTGAGCGTCCGATGCACCGGACACTTCTCGGCGATCTCGAGTGCTTTGGTACGCTGCTCCTCGTCGAGCGCCCCGTCCAGAGCGATCTCGCTCTCGATCCGGTCGAGCAGGCCCTGTTTGGTCTCGCATTCGGCGCAGTCGACGGCGTGGATTCGCGAGTGGCGGAGCCGCACCGTCACGCCCTTGAGCGGCCACCCTTTCCGTCGCGCATACAGCGCGATGGTCATGGACGTTCAGGCGCCGAGGGCGGCCAGCAACAGATCGTACGGGCCGGGCCCGCGGTCGGCCCCACCGGCGGAGACGGGCTCGTCGGCGACGAGCCGGTGGCGCCCGACGGTGATCTCCTGGACGAATCCCTGCGCGCCGCCGCGCACGACCACCAGGCCTTGCTCCAGTGGCTCGATCATGATGTGACCTCCTGTGACCGTCTCAAGGAGTTAACGTCATTACCCGCTCTCAGGGTCCTCACGCCCCCGTCCCCTCGGGGTCCTCACCCCCTGTCCCCCTCTGAGAAGGGGGACTACGAACCGTGTATCGATGAGCGAGGACTCAAAGACCGTTCCGCACGATAGCCTCGAGCGCCGCCCGCGTGACGTCCCCGTTCCGCACGTGGACCACGCGGAAGCCAGCGGCTTCGAGCACCTCCGCGCGGGCAGCGTCGTATGCTCGTTGGTCCGGTCCGTCGTGCGCGTCGCCCTCCAGCTCCAGGACGAGCCGCTTGGCGGCGCAATAGAAGTCGACGATAAACCCGCGCAGCACGTGCTGGCGGCGGAATTTGAAGCCGAGTATGCTGCGCTCGCGTAGCAGGGACCACGCGTGTCGCTCCATTGGGGTCGCGGTGCGGCGCAGCTTGGCCGCGACCGCACGCTTCCGGGCGCACGTGACGCGCCTGAGCGGATCCATCCCCGCAATACTGACGTCTCCAAGGGTACGGCCCTAACCCGAACAGCGCAGGTTGGCGCATAACCTTGCGTGGTCCTGTGAGGACAAACGGGGCCGAGCCGCGGCTTCATCCGCGACTCGCGGGGTCTGGTGTCACTCCTTCGGAACGATCTTGAGGTTCGCGAAGTCCCCGTCCGAGCCGTTCCCCACCCACAACCCCACCCGTCCCTTGGCACGATGACTCAGCTGGCTCACCACCAGACTGGGCTCCGTCGCGTCCGCGACGAACACGCTCACCTTCGGGCTCGCGACCACGACGCGCACGTGGACCCAACCGTTCGGGTCCGGCGCCGGAGTGACGGGCTGCTCGTACTCCCCCGGATGTTCGGCTCGCAGCTTCTGCCACGGGTAGGTCGGGTGGGAGACATACTGCACGGCGTGCTTGTGTCTCACGGGGTCGTCGGTCTTGAAATTGAACGGACGAAGGTACACGGCGTCGTACGTCGTGTCGTCCACTCCGTGAAACGCCACGCCCACGAAGCTCTGCCCCTGCACGTCCTTGCCCCTGATATCGAGCTCGATCGTGCCGTTGCCGAGCTCGACCCCCTGCAAGTACGCGACGCCGTTGTCGGCGCGCGCGCTCAGCCGCACACCCGTTCTGGCCCCGTCGGTGAGGCTCGTCGCCGTGCGGTTGAAGACTTCCAGGCTCGCCGGATCGAGGGTCTTCCCCTGACCACCGACTGGTGACGCGCTGCACAGTCCGCCCGCCGCCAGCATCAAGGAGACAGCCAGGTACCTGTTCATGAGGTCTCCGTTTCATGGAGGTAGTCGACCCGTACGAGCGAGCACTGCATCCAGTTTTGCCACAATGTCGTCGGGGGTGGTGGTGCTAGTGCGGGCGTTGGCATAACATACTCGCCCGCAAGCACCCGGAGGGCCGAGCCATGGATCGCCGAGAGTTCCTCGCCCTGTCCGCGGCCGCCGGAGCGGCCGCTCACGCCGCCCGCCCGCTGCCTGCCGCGGCGGTCCCCGCGCCGCCGCCCACCTGGTACGCCACCATGCGCCGCTGCGGACAGCTCAACTTCAACGAGCGTGATCCGCTCACGCTCGACGTGGCGGCGTGGATCGACTACTGGGCCTCGCTGCGGGTCAACGCCCTGCTCGTCAACGGCGGTGGGATCATGGCGTTCTACCCGACCGAGGTGCCATATCACCACCGCAGCGCGTTCCTGGGCACGCGCGACCTGTTCGGCGAGATGGCGGCAGCCGCCCGCGCCCGCGGCATCCGCGTGGTGGCGCGCATGGACTGCAACTACTCCTGGGAAGAAGCGCTGCAGGCGCATCCCGAGTGGTTCGAGCGCGACCGCGACGGCCAGCCGCGCCGCCACGGCGAATCCACCTGGCTGTTCAAGACCTGCATGTTCTCGCCCTATTTCACCGACCAGATGCCGGCCATCTACCGCGAGATCGCCGGGCGTTACGCCGTCGACGCGTTCTTCACCAACGGCTGGCCCAGCACGGGCGCGCTGGGCGTGTGCTACTGCGAGAGCTGTCAGAAGGTGTATCGCGAGCAAGTGGGCGGCGTGCCGCCCGAGCGGACCGACGCCACGAGCGCGCTGTACCGTCGCTACTACGCGGTGTTCATGGACCGCCTGCTCGAGGTGTGGCGCCTGTGGGACGCGGTGGCGCGGGAGCGCCGTCCCGACGCGGTCTACGTGGGCAACCTGGGCGGCGGCATCCGCGTGGTCAAAGACCTCGCCCGCATCGGGCAGGTGGCCGGCTGGTTCAACGCCGACCACCAGGGCCGCTCCGGCGATACGCCGCTGTGGGACTGCGCGCAGCAGGGTCGCGTGGCCCGCTCCGTGATGCAGGGGCGCACGATCACCAACGTAACCGGCGCCTACAGCAACAGCCGCCCGGTGTGGCGCCACGTCGCGAAGCCCGCGGCCGAGACGACCCTGTGGATGGCGCAAACGGTCGCGAGCGGCATGGTGCCGTGGTTTCACTGGCTGGGTGGCTCGCCCGAGGACCAGCGCTGGCGGGACACGGGGCGCGAGTTCTTCTCCTGGCTCGCCGCCCACGAGCCGCACTTCCGCAACACGCGGTCGGTGGCCGACCTCGCGGTACTGTTCCCGCAGAGCACCATCGCCTTCTGGCGCGGCTCCGACAGAGCCCAGGGCACCGAGTATCTGCAGGGGCTGTACGCGGCGTTGCTCCAGGGGCGCTGCGTGTTCGACTTCGTGCACGAGAGTGATCTGTCGGAGCGGACGCTGGGCCGGTACCGCGCGCTGCTCGTCCCCAACGCCGCGTACCTCGGCGACGAGCCGTGCCGCCAGATCCGCGCCTTCGTGCAGGCGGGCGGCTCGCTCCTGGCCACGTTCGAGACGTCGCGCTACGACGCTTGGGGCGACGCGCGCAGCGAGCCGGCCCTCGCCGATCTGTTCGGTATCAGCGTCGCGGCCGACGTGGTGGGCCCCGCCGCCAACAGCTACATGCGGATCGAGCAGCGCCATCCGGCGCTGGCCGGCTTCGACGGCACGGCCCTGCTGCCGGGGCCCGAGAACCGCCTCCCGGTGCGACTACGCGAAGCTGGCCAGCCCCCGTTGACTGTGGTCCCATCGTATCCGGCATTCCCGCCCGAGATGGTCTACCCCCGCACCCCGCGCACCGACGAGCCGGCGGCAGTGTTCCGGGAGCGCGGCGGGTCGCGCGTCGCGTATTTCGCTGGCGACGTGGACCGGACGTTCTGGCGCTCGGGGAATCCGGATCTGAGTCGCCTGCTGCAGAACGCCGTCCGTTGGCTGCGGGGCGAGCGGCAGCCGCCGATGGCGATCGAAGGCGAAGGGCTGCTGGAGGCGTTCGCGTGGGAGACGGAGCCGGGGTACGCGCTGCATCTGCTCAACTACACCACCCCCAACTTGACCTGGGGCATGGTCGAGCGCTCGTACCCCATCGGGCCCCAGCGGGTGCGGTTCGAGGTCGCGCCGGGCCGCCGGATCAGGCGCGCCGAGGCGCTGCGCAGCGGCCGCGTGCTCCCGTTCGAGCAGGATGGCACCGGGGTCCGCTTCGAGGTGCCCAGGCTGGTCGACTACGAGGTCGTGGCCCTCACCTGAGGAAAGCGCCGGGAACTTCGCGAGGCCATCCTTCATTAGTGAAGCATGACTCCGTACGGCGCTCAGTTCCGCCTCGTGGCCCGCGGGCTGGTCGACTACCTCGCAGGTATCGATCCTAGTGGCGCGGGCCTGATGGGAACGCTGCTCACCCTGATCCGGCGCGATACGGCGACCTCGCCCTCAGAACGCGACTGACAGCTCGAGGCCCCGCGCAAGCGGGGCGACGGACGCTTGCCAGCGCTCCGTCTTCACGGTGTAGCCGAGCGCCGCCCCGACGGCGCCACCCACCGCAGCGCCGATGAGCCCTCCCCGAGCCACTCTCTCGTACCATTCCATCGAACAGAGGTCGATGCGCTCCGGTGTGCGGCAAGACTGCAACTTGCTGGCCGACACTCCCCCCAACACGGCTCCCGTGATGGCTCCAAGCCCCGCGCCGATGCCGGCGCCGCGAATCGTGCCGCGATCCCAACCGCGACTGACTTCGAGCCGTGCGGCGCGGCGGCGTGCCACCGCCACCGGTGCCGCGCGCCCGGGGAGCGCGACCCACAGCGAATCCGGATTCTGACCGACCAGGCCGCCGACGAGCTGGTGTGACGCGCCCGGCCCGAGCGTGAGCCGGATCCGGTCGCCCGTCTCTTGGGCAGCACCCTGCTGGAACAATGCGAGAAGGGTCGCGACGACGAGCGGGGAGAGCGGGCGCATGTGCAGACTCCGTTGAGGACGGAGCCACGATGCGTCGAGACCATCAAGCTCCTGTCAAGCCTTCGACCCTTGACCGCCGCTTGACCGCTCTCCTGCAGTGTTGGGTGGATCAAATCCACCACAGGAGGAGCAGCCATGGTCGGTCACGTCACCCGCACCTGCGCATTCGCGGCTGCAGTAGCCATCACTGCCGCGTGCGCGAGCACCGCCGGACTACGGTCCGCACCCCTGGACGCCGGAGAGACGAAGTTCTACGCCGCGCCCCTCGCCGTCGTCGGCCCGGCGGCCCGTCAGGCGGTGCTGGCCGCCGGTCTCAACGTAGATACGGTCTCCACCCCCGACTCCCTGACCTGGATGATCATCGCTAAGAAGGGGATGTCCCTGTTCAGCTACGGCGAGCTGGTGCGGGTCGTCGTCGCGCAGACTCCCGATCGAGCGGTCGCCGTGCGGGTGTACACGAAACGCCGCCTCGCGACGAACGTCACGGCGAAGGGCGACTGGTCCGGACCGATCTTCCAGCAATTGGACTTGATCCTCGCGGAACCCTCGCACCGGGAGGACTAAATGCTCGCACGGAGGGGTTGGTGGTTCGCGCTCGCCGCCGCCGCGTCGCTCGCGGGAACGGGCATCATGCTCGGCGGCACGCTCGCGGGCGTCGCGATCGGCAGCGGCGCCAAGAGCTGGCAGCTGCGCTATCCTTAAAGACGACTCGATCAGGAGTTCACATGTTCGGCGACCGTCCGATGTCCGATTGGATCGCGCGCTACACCCAGAGTCACCAGAATCCGGTGAACCGCGTCTGCCACACGATCGGTATTCCCCTGATCGCGGCGTCCATCCCGCTATTTGCGATCGCGCTGTTCGTGGACGGCTTCTGGCCGGTGCCACTCGGGCTGTTCGTCGTCGGGTGGGCGTTTCAGTTCATCGGCCATGCGTTCGAGGGAAAGCCGCCGGAGTTTTTCAAGGACTGGCGCTTCTTGTTCGTGGGCCTGCGGTGGTGGCTGGCGAAGCTCCGGGGACGCGCCTAGGCGGCGGGAGATCGTCCGGCAGCCTCGAGAATCCGCCGGCGCTGGCCCGGGACTACCATGTCACGGTCCACGACGTCGCGTACGATCCGGGCAACGAAGCCATAGCCGCGCGCTTCGGCGACGAGCCAGCGCTGCCACTCCAGCTCGTCGAGCGCCGCGGCGAGCGCGTCGCCGCCCACGCCCGCCGCCCGACCCAGTAGCCCCGCCGGTACACGCCCGTCCAACACCGCCGCAGCCACGAGCACGCTCTGGGCAGCGGGCGAGAGCCGGTGGAAGTTCACCCGGACGGCGGCGGTAATCGCGTCGGGAAGATCGCCGGGAAACGTCTGCTGCAGCGTGCGCAACGGCTGCGGCCACGCACCCCGCACCGCCTGCAGGTCCAGTCCCAACGCCACGGCATTGAGGAGCTCGACCGCGAGCAGCGGGATTCCGGCCGAGTCCGCGACGATGCGGCGGGCCAGGCGCTCGAGCTGTACCGCGTCGTACGAGGGCGCGCCCCAACGCGCCAGCGCGCGCAGCGCGTCGGCGTCGAGCGGTACGAGCGTGACGGTCGTCCCGGCCAGCTCGCGTCCCAGGTGGGCCCGGATTTGATCGAGCTCCTCGCGCCGCTCGTGCGGCGCGGCGGTGATGAGCAGCAACACGCGCGAGCGCGTGAGGTCGCGCGCCGCCGCCTCGAGGGCCAGGAGCGACTCGCGGTCGAGCCAATGCGCGTCGTCCACGACGATCACGACGGGCTGCTCGTCCGCGACGACGCGCAGCGCCTCGGAAAACGCCCGCGCCGGCGCCGCGAGCGCTGCGCTGCCGCGCAGCCCGGCGAGGGTGGCGGGCGACGCCGCGGCGATCCCGGGCGCGTCGAGCAACCCGGCCCGGGCGATGCCGAGGACGCCGCTCCACGGGTCGCTTTGATCCGCCTCGACGGCACGCACGGCGGCGATCACGGCGCCGTCGAGCCGGGCACGACCGGCCAGCTCCTCGGCCAGCCTGGTCTTGCCGGTGCCTCCGTCGCCTGCGACGATCACGACGCCGCTGCGGCCGGCCCGGCACGTCGCCCAGGTCGCCACCAAGCGCTCGAGCTCCCGGCTCCGGCCGACCAGCGGGGCGCGGCGGGACTCGGGCGCGGTCGGCGCGGACGCCGTTTCGGGAAGGTGCCACGCCCGCCCCTGGCGGATGCGATCCACCAGAGCGCGCGTTTCGGAGTCCGGCTCCGCGCCGAGGTCTCGCTGCAGCCGCTCGGCGAACGCCGTGAAGGCCTTGAGGGCCTGCCCCCGGTCGCCGGCGAGCGTGAGGGCGCGCAGCCGCCCGCGGACCGCGACGTCGGAGTGCTCGTCGATCTGCTCGGCGCGGCGCGCCGCGTCCTCGGCGCCGGCCAGGTCGCCGCGCGCCAGCGCTCGCGTCGACAGGCACTCGAGTACCGCCACCGAGCGGCGCTGCCAGTGCGTCCGCTCGGAGGCCATCCAGTCGTCGAACCCGGAAGCTCCGGAAATGCTGAACCCCTCGAGGAACACACCCGCGATCAGCCGGGCCGCTGCTTCGTAATCACCCGCGGCACCGCAGGCGTCGAGCTGCTCCACGTCCAGCGATACCGCCCCATCGGTCAAGCGGACATGCGTCCGGTCCGTCTCGATGCTCTCGCCCGCGTAGGTCCGCAGCGTCGACACAGCCTGGTTGAGCGAGTGCCGGGCATCTTTCTCCGCCTCATCACCCCACAACAGCCCGATGAGGTGGTCGCGGGCCCGCGCGCGCTTGGGCGAGCGGGCGAGGTAAACGAGCAGCGCGAGATTCTTGTGCCACTGCAGACTGGCGGGCACGCTGCCGTCGTCGAGCCGAACCACGGGCGGGCCCAGCGTCTCGCACACAATCATGCGACGTCGCGACAACGGACGGTGAGAGCGGCACGCACCCGCTCGAAGAACGTGGACATGGCCGGTCGGGTGAGAACTTCCGGGCAGACGACCGGAAAGTCAAACGACGCCTAAGGTCTCAGGGGTGCGGCGGTCGGAGTGGGAGCGTCCATCCGCGCCTCATTGAACGATGGGGATGGGCGTAAGGTGATTGTTCCGTGTCCCGTTCCCGAGCTCTCCGTCGCTGCCATATCCCCAGCAGTACACGGCGTGGTCAACCGTGAGGCCGCAGGAATGACCTTCGCCGGCGGTGACCGCGGTGAAGATCAGCGTGGCCGTCCCCGATCCGGCAACCTGCACGGGCGTTGCGCGATTGGTCGTCGTGCCGTCGCCCAGCTCGCCGTTGCCGTTGAATCCCCAGCAGTAGATAGCGCCGACCATCGTCACGCCGCAGGTGTGGATGTCCCCCCCGCGGACTGACGTGAAGACGAGGGGTGCCGCCCCCGATCCAGCAACCTGGACGGGTGTGCTGGAGCTCGTTGTGGTACCGTCGCCGAGCTGGCCTTGCGCGTCGCTGCCCCAGCAGTAGACCGCGCCATCGGTCGTCAGACCGCAACTGTGAAGTCGCCGCGCGGTGACGGCCGTGAACCTGAGCGGTGCCGTCCCGGATCCCGTGACGTGCAGCGGGGCGTGACTTTCGGTGATGGTGCTGTCGCCGAGCGGGCCCAACCCCCAGCAATAGACCGCGTTGTCGGCGGTCACGCCGCATGTGTGCACGCCGCCCGCGCTCAGGGCGGTGAATAGCAGCGGCGCCGTTCCCGATCCCACCACCTGCACGGGCGCCGATCGGTTCGTTGTGCCGCTATCGCCGAGCTGACCGCTGTAGTTATAGCCCCAGCAATAGGCGACGCCGGCATCTGTCAGACCACACGTGTGGGATGCCAAGGGACCGGAGGTCAGGGACGTGAACGCGAGCGGTGCGATGCCCGACCCGGCGACCTGCACGGGCCCGTCGTGGCATTCGACCAGCAAAGTCTGCGCACCTGGGCATTGATCCGGTCCATTCGTCGTACCGTCACCGAGCTCGTCCTGATCGTTATGTCCCCAGCAGAACACCGCCCCCGTGGAGGTGAGAGCGCAGCTGTGCTGTTCGCCGCCCACCGTTTGAGTAAAGGGCGTGGGACTCGAGACGAGGATTGGGACCGAATCCGCGATGACCGCTCCGGTCGCGCCGCCAAGCTGGCCGTAGATGTTCGTTCCCCAGCAATAAGTACCTCCCGTAGTGAGGCCGCAGGTGTGCAGCCCGCCGGCCGCGAGACTGGTGAACGTGAGTCTCACGTCGAACGGCGTGCTCGACGCACGCGCCGCGCCCGAGGCAGCGGTGAGCGTGTAAGCGGCTCCGGGCTTGTCGACCCGGAGGTCCGCAAACGTCGCTACGCCGTTGTTGGCCGACACCGTGAGGGTGCCGAGGAGTCGGGATCCGGGCGCCGGCCAGGGCACTGTCCCAATCGACATCGTCACCGTGCCCGTGGGCACGAGGTTTCCTGACGCATCTCGGATGGTCACTCGGACGGCCGGGGCGATTGCGACATTGCCCTCGACCGACGCCGGTGGTTGAGTGGTGAAGGCGACGTCGGCCACCGGGGGTTGCGTCGGACTTGTGCCGCTGCCGCACGCCGCCACCGTCAGACCCCCGGCGAGCACGAACCCATCGCGCCAGTGCATGAAAGCCTCCGTTCCAGCGACCCATACCTGATGCGTCGTCGCATCGGTGACGGCACGATTAGGCGCACCACCCGCGCGAGACATCAGCCGGCCGCAATACCAATGCCAAGCATGTTGTGCGACAGCGACAGGCCTGCCATTCATTCGAGCCTCAGGATGCGCTTCACCGCGAGTTCAGCTCTCCCGCCGTCACCGGGTCGCGCCAATGGGGGCCGCCGCCGTGCTGCGGCGTCCCGAACACGGTGATGCGCGCCAGCAGGCCGGAGTGCTGCGCTTCACGTCCGCCATCAAGAATCCACCGCGTGGCGCACGCTCGCTTCCGGCGAGCGTGTGTAGATCAAGAAGTGGGTGTCCGGATCGGCGAAGTAGCGGAGGAACACCTTGAGCGGCGGTCGTGGATCGTCCGAGTCGGGTCCGCGGAACGTCGAGTAATGCGCTGCCCGAGTCGGTCAAGGTGAGGATGTGAGGATGGTCGAGCCGGGCGGAGATGAGGATCTCCTGAAGAAACCGCTCGGCGCCCAGCGCGGCCGCGAGCTCGGCCCAGCTCGCCCTCGATGCGGTAGCGACCGGCCAGGGCGGCGGTGAGACGTGGAGGATCGTGACTCACGCGCCAACATGTCCCAAGCTCAGGAGCACCGCCAGCCCACGCCCACTAGGGCCTGATCACGCCTACCCCGGGTGTTCTCCGGCCCGCGCCAGGCGTTTGCCCGGTATGCAGCGACTCAAGCCCTGGTCACATTGGGAGCATGGGTCGTCGCGCATCGTTCAGCCGTG
>Ga0209804_1002535_pt1 | contig 10983 bp, 5 predicted proteins | sample GraSoiAngelo_139_FD_185896 | JGI IMG/M metagenome (GOLD analysis project Ga0209804, IMG submission 185896) | Grasslands soil microbial communities from the Angelo Coastal Reserve, California, USA - 14_0929_12_20cm (SPAdes) (version 2) | ecosystem: Environmental > Terrestrial > Soil > Grasslands ... | reverse complement strand
CTAGCCTACAACACTCCAGAGAAGTAACTGAGGTTCAGAGGACGCAGACGAAGTCCTTCACGTTGTACCTCTTTTTGTAGCGAATCTGATTCCGCAAAATGATACTGCATCGGAATCAGCGGTCTTGCCCATGGGAGCCAATCACGAAGACCTTAAAACCTTTGTGTTTGGATGGGTCGCTGGAGGCCTATGTACTAACGTGTCTTTCCTTTTTTGCATACGGAAATAAACTGCATTCGAAGGCATTACCCAGCCTTCGGACCAACATAATTAAACACTGGGGTGTGAGCGCCTACTGTCTCTTCGGTACCGCGCTGGCACCTTGGAGGAGGTCTCGTGCGCTTGTTCTTCGCTCCCACGAGAAGCGTTTTCCGGTCTGCCTGCGTCGGTGTCGCGCTTTTCACAATGTTGATGATTGAAGCCGGCTGTGGTGGAGTCTCTAACTTTTCCAAATCCAACCAACAGCCGAAAACGCCACAGTCAGTCGCAGACGTGGTGATGAGTACACGACCGGTAATTCTGTTTAACGGAACTGGGACGATAGCGAACGACGTCTCGGCGGTTGCAGCAATCCTTAGTGAGTCAGGGCTCGCTTACGCGACAGCGAACTCGGCCCAGTTGAATGCGATGACCCAGGCGCAGTTGAATAGCTACAAACTCTTGATTGTGCCGGGTGGCAATTCGATCACCATTGGGAAGTACCTCACAAAAACCGCGACGACGAACATCCACAATGCAGTGATCAATGGCGGCTTGCACTATCTTGGAATCTGCGCTGGCGGTTTTTTCGGTGGCTACTCAATTTATAACGGGCTGAATCTGACCTCCGGTCGCTGGTTCAGCTTCTACGAGGACTACTACCACGGAATCCACAAGGAATCTCTCAACATCTCCTATCCCTCGGGCGGCAAGCTGGACGTGTACTGGCAAGATGGCCCTCAGTTCACTGGATGGGGCAGCATCGTGGCCAGATTTCCTGATGGCGCGCCTGCAGTTGTCGAGGGAAAGTCCGGAGCGGGTTGGGTCATCCTCACCGGCGTGCATGCTGAAGCTCCAGCAAGTTGGAGATACGGAATGACATTCTCAAGCTCAGTAGCTTCCAACACCGCATACGCCAAAACCTTGGTGAGCGCCGCTCTTCACGGCACCTGGTTACCTCACTATTGATTTGTGAGTGATTTGCAGGACATCCTCGCGCAGGGCGGACAGTGATTTGATCGCACCGTCCGCCCCCGCGGGTTTCTTCGCCGTGAACAGACCGGATTAGCAAGGTCGGGCTGGCGCAGGTTCGATTAGCAACTAGCCGAACCGGGGCGCTTCCGTCCTGATACTGCAAGCATTTTCTATGTAGAAGTCCCCCGCGGCGGGTCTGCCTGCGTGAACGAAGAGAGTTGCACATCGTTGCTGCTCGTCCAATGGCCGACCACGCGTTTCGATCGCGATGTCCACGCGGTAGAGGCCAGGCACTACCGGCAGGACGGGACATTGAAATTCCACCACCCCTACGCCAGGTTCAAGCAACAATGGAACTGCTGAAGACTCGCTCGTGAGTTGCGCGCAGAGATACCCGCTCGGCCAGTACAACGAGATTCGAAATACGGGGTCAAGGATGCGCTGGGTCGCGCGGTAGCCCAGCCGCGCGATCATCGGATATCCGGTGCGGATCGAATCAGAGGACTCAGGTGTCTGAAAAGAGATATTCACACACCGGGCTGGCTGCTGCGAATCCATTTCTGCTGTCATCGTCGCACTAGAGTCGGCGAAGGTGCGTTTCTGATATTGATCAATGACGGAGCGCGGCTCCCCGTCCAGGAGCACGCGGCCGCGATCGAGCAATATGGCGCGATCGCAGATGCGATACACGGAAGCGAGATCATGCGAGACAAAGACGATGGTGCGGCCGCTTTTCCTCAATTCGGCGATACGGTCGAGGCACTTTGCCTGAAACGCAACATCACCAACAGCCAGGACCTCGTCGAGGAGCACGATGTCGGGATCCAGATGGGCTGCAACTGAGAAGCCCAGGCGGACGTACATTCCAGACGAATAGCGCTTCACCGGAACGTCGATATATTTCTCCACTCCTGAGAACTCCACGATGCTGTCCATTTTTCGCGTGATTTCAGACCGCCGCATGCCCAGCATTGCTCCATGCAGATAGACGTTCTCGCGTCCAGTGAGTTCGGGGTGGAATCCGGAGCTTACTTCGATGAGCGCGGCAAGACGGCCACGAATGGTCATCTCACCCCTGGTAGGAGTGGTGATGCTCGACAGAAGCTTGAGAATTGTGGTTTTGCCGGCGCCATTGTGCCCAACAATACCCAGCACTTCTCCCTGCTGAACTTCGAAACTAACGTCGTTCACTGCCCAAACTTCGGCGACGGACTGTGAAAACGCGCCTCGATACCACCGCCTGGGAGAGGGATCGCGCTGGCGGATGCGGTATTTCTTGGAAACCCGATCGAGTTTCAGATCGATCATGAAGAAACTCTCAGATGATATCGGCCATGATTGCTTCCGACGATTTGAAATAGGCGTATGCCGCCGCGAGACTAACCGTTGCGATTGCAGCCGCCCAGGCCATCTCGGTAATGTTCGGCGGTTTTCCGTAGATAACCGCGCGACGGAAGTTATCAATTGCGCCAGCCGCCGGGTCCAACAAATAGAAGAATCGGAACCGCTGGGGTACGGCTTCGAGGGAATAGACGACCGGTGTCGCGAACATCCACACCTGCAAAACGAAGGGCATCGCCAGACCGACATCTCGAAAGCGGACGTGAACGGCCGAGAACAGCAGCGCCATAGCTGCGGCGAAGGCCGCCAGGATCATCAAGATGGGAATGCCGTAGAGCACGTTCCATGTAAGGGAGATGCGGTAGTGAACCATGAGAAAAGCGAGGATGACGGACGCAATGAGGAAGTCGATAACGCCCGCGGCCAGATACGAGAAAGGAATGATTTCACGCGGGAAATACATCTTCGTGAGGAGATTGGGATACGCGATCAGCCCCTGGACCGAATTCGTAATGGCACTCGCAAAGAAAATCCAGGGCAGCAGTGCCGAAAAAACGAAAATCGGATAAGGAATTCCGCCGGTCTTCACGGTCGTGACGTGCGCAAAAATGAAGGTGTAAATTCCCATTAAAGCGAGAGGTTGCAGGGCCGCCCATGCCCATCCAAGTGCAGATTGCTTGTAGCGGACATTCAACCGAAACATGCTTAGCGTATAAAGAAGGTCGGAATAATGCAGTAGGGTTCGCAACCCCAGCACGACCGTGCTGAGAGAAAAAGTAGCTGGTCGAATGACTCGCACGCTAGCGTCGACAGATCTAGGCCGAACTGCAAGCGCGGTGGCGCTCTCCGTGCTCAGATCCGAATGCACGCCAGTCATCATCGAGGCTGAGGAGCTATCCTGCATTCTTCCGCCTACCAGGCCGGCGCCTAACGCACGCCCCCTGTTCGCATCCCATCTCGAATCTCAAACAGCCAGTTGCGTCGCCTGCGCACCTTCATTGATTTCTCGAAGACGGGCCTGCAATCTTTCACCGATACGCTGGACGTAAGGCGGTCGTAGGAAATCGAAATGTCCGCAATCGACTTCGCAGACCTCGACCCCACTCTTCGAGCGCGTGCCCCATCCCAACTCCGGGTCGCGAACGTAGAAGAAGGGCTGTCGTGGTCGCTTGAACAGAAGAACAGGCGCTCGAAATCGGGGCGGCTGGAAATCTTCACCGGGCCAGTAGGCTCGATTCCAAGCCGTTTGGGTAGCACGGTGCCGTCTTACCCGTCGCATAAGCGCTCGTGTCACGGTGGCAAGTTGCTGCTTAGGTGGCAAGCGGTGGAACGAGCGTAACCGGTTCAGATAATAATCGACCGCCCAGAGTCGACGGTCTTGAGAATTTTCCAGCACCCAAGTGTCGAAAATTGCGAACAGGGAAACTTTTTCGCTTTGGGACTCGAGTTCGATGATCATCTCTTGTGCAATCTGTACGCCGTCACACATTCCGCCCAGACAGAAGGGTCCGTGGGGCTGCACGCTGCGCATGGCAGTGATGTACTCCTGGGCCAGTTTACGGAGCTCTTCCTTCTGGAAGGGCCGACCCGCGACCAAGGCGCCCGGTCCTTGAAGCTTGTAGACAGGCTGCTCCTCAGCGAGGGTGCGCGCTAGGAAACCAAATCCAATCGCATCTACTCCTGGAGCTGCGATGGCGAAGAATGGGATCCGGTTTGCGCCTTCACGGAGCTTCATGGACACCGGTTCTGCGGTAAAGCAGCTACCGTCCTTGATCAGCCTCGCGAGGGTCGCGACAGTGGGGGCCTTGAAAATCGCAGATACAGGAATCTTGCGTCCGGTGGCATTCTGAACTTCCCGCACGAGGCGTGCCGCCAGCAGCGAGTGCCCACCCAAGTCGAAGAAATTGTCGTGGCGACCAATCTTGGGAACTCCGAGGACATCCTTCCAAATGTCGACCAGCAATGCTTCCTCAAGCTCATAAATGCCAGGACTCTGTCGACGATTTCGCCCGAAACTCGCCCAACTCGAGGCATTGAGCTTCTTCTCCTCGGCACGATTCGTCATTTTCGATTGTGGCTGCGCAGTCACCGTTGATTGAGGAAGGCTGACAACTGGGAGCGTATCGATGCGCGCCTCGGGATCGCTTGCTATGCCGCGCAGAAGGCCAATGTAATCCTCACACATGGCTGCGATGCGTTCTTCCCGAAACAGGTCGGTATTGAAGTCAAACTGAAGCCACCAATTCCCATCACTGTCCTCAACGAATGCGGCGGAGAGATCAAAAATAGAGGTACTGGGATACACGACGTAGGGATACGCGGAAATATTTCCGAAGGTATGTGAGCGAATCGCCGACTTGATAACCGAGAACATGACCTGGAATATCGGGTTGTAACGTAGATCGCGTTGTGGCTGTAGCATCTCTACGATCTTGTCGAAAGGCACGTCTCCATTCGCGAATGCCCCCAACGTAGTCTCGCGTACTTCCGCCAGAAGGTCTCGGAAAGATGGGTTTCCGGAAAGATCATCGCGCAGGACCAACGTGTCCACGAAGAAACCGATAAGTCCTTCCGTCTCCAGTTGATTGCGCCCAGCAACCGGAACTCCCACGAGCACATCGGGTTGTCCACTGTAGCGATACAACAAGACCTTGAAAGCAGCGAGCAACAGCATGAAAACCGTAGCCTGTTGACTCGTGGCCAATGATTTAATAGTGCTCATGAGTTCGCCGGGCACGGGAAACGTTCGGGTCGCGCCTGCGAGCGTCTGTTCGCTAGGACGCGGCGCGGCTTGGGGCAAATCCAGGACCGGAGCCGCACCCTCCAACCTGTCCCTCCAATACGCAACTTGGTTCTGAACGAGTTCCGTCTCGAGAACTTGAAATTGCCACTTCGAGTAGTCCCCATACTGAACCGGCAGTTCCGGCAGGGTTGGAGCGATTCCCCTAATGAGGCTGTCATACAGAATTGAAAGCTCTTTTACAAAGACCTGCATAGACCAGGCATCGGTAATCGTGTGATGCATCGTACAAAGGAACACGTGTTCCTCTGAGGCAATACGTATTACCCGTGCGCGGAATAACGGTTCCTGGCTGAGATCGAAAGGTAGCGCAACTTCTTGCTTCGCCGAGTCGTAGACCTGCGGGTAAGGGTCAGCTGCTGCGCTGAAATCCGTAAAGGGCAGCACGACCGTCGAACTCGGAAGCGCTAATTGAATCAATTCATTACGCGTCAATGCAAAACAAGTACGCAGGCTCTCGTGGCGATCCACGATCATCTGAAGGCTGGCCTGAAGAGCTTTGAGATCAAGAGCTCCATATAGCCATAAGCCGACGTGCACGTTATAAGCAGAGGTGGGACCTTGGAGTTGATCGAGGAACCACAGTCTTCGCTGCGCTAGAGCGGCAGGATATATGCCAACCGGCAAAGTCTGAGGATCTTGGGAGAAGCCTGTTTCCGCTGAGGCGCGAGACTTCATGGCGTCAACTGCCGCGAGAAGAGTGACCCTCTGGAGCCCAGACCGCAATACAGGAAAGATTGTACTCGACCGTGAGACCTCAGTGCAGGAAAGCTCTCTATGCCGATGTACAGGGTTCACCGGATTCTCTAAACAAGGGCTTTTCAGCACAATGGGCGCGGTGTTCCAGGCCTCTGGATGAATCCATCTGCGTTTCCGGCTTCGTTTGCCCAACAGAGACTTTGGTTCCTCGACCAATTGGAGCCGGGAACTGCTGCCTATAACCTCGTCCGCGTATTTCGGGTTGTGGGCCCTTTGAACCTTGGGGCCCTGACCCGTGCCTTCGAGACCGTATTACTCCGGCATGCCTCCCTCCGAACCGTATTCGAATCGGTCGATGGGAATCCGCGACAGGTTGTCTTACCGGACGCGAACGTCCATATTGCCGTGCTCGACTTATCGGGTTTACCGTCCGACCGGGCGGAAGCTGAAGGTCTGCAAATTGCCAGGGAGGAGGGCAAAAAGCCCCTTCACTTGGGCAAAGGACCGCTCATCCGCGCGGTTCTGATCCGCACCGGGGAGGAGACCCATATCCTGGTGCTGGTAATGCACCACATCATTACAGATGGCTGGTCGATCTCGATTTTGTTTCGTGAACTGACTCAGTCCTACGCCGACCTGAGTAACAGCCGCGTTCCCAACCTGCCGCCGCTGACGATTCAATACGGGGAGTACTCTGAGTGGCAACGCCAGAACATGAGCGGAGAGGTCCTTGCGAATGAACTTCGGCACTGGCGGAAGAAGCTGGAAGGAGCGCAGACTGTTCTCGATCTCCCGACCGACTATCCGCGTCCGTTGACCCACAGCTGGCGCGGAGCTACTGAGAAGATCGTTCTCACGCGCAGCACGCTGGCGAAGATGAAGTCCATTGGACAGGCGGAGAGTTCCACATTGTTCATGGTTTCACTCGCCGCTTTCCAAACTTTGCTTTGGCGCTATACCAGGCAGGAAAGCATCCTGGTTGGAACCCCAATCGCCGCCCGAAACGATCTCGAAATCGAAAACATGATCGGTTTGTTTGTGAATACCCTCGTCTTCCGGGCAGACTTTGGGCAGCGCAATTTGACCTTCCGCGACCGGATCCGACAGGTCCGCGCATTCGCTCTCGAAGCGTACGCGCACCAGGATGTTCCATTCGAAAGCCTGGTTGAGGCGCTAGTTCCCCAGCGCTCGCTGGATACGCATCCTTTATTCCAGGTGATGTTTACGTTTCAGAACATCCCGAAACAAATCTTTGAGATTCCTGGTCTCAGGATCACTGAATTGCCCTTTGATGCCGGAATCGCAAAATTCGATCTGTCGGTCGATGTGTGGGAGGACGGAGAATTCCACTGTCAGTTCGAGTACAACACGGACCTGTTTGAGCGCTCGACGATCGAGAGGATGCTGGGACATTTCCAGCAATTGATGGAGAGCGCGGTGGAGAGTCCGGACGCACCCATTGCGGAGTTGTCGATCATGAGTGCGGAGGAGCGGCGGCAGGTTGTGGGGGAGTGGAATCAGACCGGCGAAGACTATCCCCGAGCCCTGACCATCCAGGAAGCATTTGAGCAACAGGTAGAACGGACACCGCAAGCCAGCGCTTTGATTCATGCAGGCAAGCGCTGGAGTTATGAACAACTCAATGGGGATGCGAATCGGCTGGGCGGTTGGCTCATCCAGCAAGGAATTGGACAGGACTGCCGGGTAGGCATCTGCCTGGAGAGAAGCGCAGATACCGTGGTTGCGCTGCTGGCCACGCTCAAGACGGGAGCCACGTACGTTCCGCTGGATCCGGCGTTTCCGGTGGAGCGCCTGCGGTTCATGATGGAGGATGCTGCCCTGGGCTGTGTCATCACGCATGCATCGCTGCGGGATAAGCTTCCACGGAACACCCAGAAGATATTGGTGATGGATGGGGAGGGAGGCTGGCGCCGGGAAGGGAGCGGCAACCTGGGGGTGTCGACGTCGAGCAGTCAGGTGGCGTACGTCATCTACACCTCAGGTTCAACCGGCCATCCCAAGGGAGTGCAGGGCACACACCGTGCTTCGATCAACCGCTTCGCCTGGATGTGGAAGAAGTACCCGTTCCAGCCCGGAGAGGTGTGCTGCCAGAAGACCAACCTGGGGTTCGTGGATTCGATCTGGGAGATTTTCGGACCGCTGCTGGCGGGAGTGCCCAGCGTGATCATTCCGGAAGAAGCGGTGCGCGATCCGGAACTGCTGGTGCAGGAACTGGGCCGGGAGCATGTCACGCGGATGGTGCTGGTGCCCTCGTTGTTGCGAGCCCTGTTGGAGAATGTCCCGAATCTGCAGGAGAGAGTGCCGGAGCTGAGGCTTTGGTCCTGCAGCGGGGAGATTTTGGCGGTGGAGTTGGCGGCGAAGTTTCGACAAGTGTTTCCCAAGGCGAGGCTGCTGAACATTTACGGTTCGTCGGAAGTAGCGGCGGACGTGACCTGCCACGAAGTGGGGGAGAGCGACTGGATGGCATCCTCGGTCGCGATCGGCCGGCCCATCAGCAATGCGCAAATTTATCTGCTGGATGAGCATGGCCATCCGGTTCCGGCGGGAGTGCGTGGGGAGATCTATGTGGGAGGAGAAGGGCTGGCGCGGGGATATCTAAACCGTGCGGAACTAACGGCGGAGCGCTTCGTGGCCAACCAGCTGGCACCGGAGCAGTCGGCGCGACTGTACCGGACTGGGGATGTGGGGCGCTACCGGGGCAACGGGGATCTGGAATATGTGGGGCGGGTGGACCAGCAGGTGAAGCTGCGCGGGCAGCGGATCGAGTTGGGAGAGATCGAGACGGTGCTGGCACGGCATGGGGCGGTGGGGCAGGCGGTGGTGGCGGTGACGGGAACCGGGGAGCAGCAGAAACTTTCGGCCTACTTGGTGATGAAAGAGGGAGTGGAGGTACCGAAAGCGGGAGAACTGCGGCAGCAGTTGCGGGCAAAGCTGCCCGAGGCAATGGTGCCGACGAGCTACTGGCGGATCGAGCGCATGCCGTTGCTGCCGAGCGGGAAGGTGAATCGGGCGGAACTGGGGGGCGCGGGCGGCGTGCTGCTGGGAGATGAGCAAGAGCAGGTAGGGGCGAGGAACGAAGTGGAAGCCAAGCTGGCGGAGATCTGGCGAGAGCTGTTGAAAGTGGAGCAGGTGGGGATGGAGCAGAACTTTTTTGAGCTGGGCGGGCACTCGTTGCTGGTGCTGCAGCTGACGGCGCGCATCCGGCGATCGTTGGAAGTGGAGTTGCCGGTGCGTAGCGTGTTTGAAGCGCCCACCATCGCGGGCTTAGCGATGGAAGTAGACAAGGCCCGAGCCCTCGGACTCAAACCCCGTACCCCCATCGTTCAACCTCGTCTGCGCACTCCGGGCGGCATCAGCCGCGAAGCCCTGATGGCCCAATTGGACAATTTGTCATCTTCGGAACTGCAGGGTTTGCTTCAACGCGTACTTGATGGCAAATCAACCGCGTAGAGGGGGTAGATTCGAGCCAGGCAAATGAACCTATATGTTTCGATTTCAACTGGATGAAGCATGGCTTAGACAGAGCGCTAGAAACGGGTGCGCTCATAGCCACTAGATGTCAGTGGCAAGATGAAGGAAGTGATGTTCCATGGTCCGTGTCTGCGTACATGAGTTGATCGAGGCTCAGGCGAAGGTCAGGCCGGATGCGGTTGCAGTCTATGAGGGAGACAAGCGAATCACCTACCGCGAACTTGACCAGCGTGCCAACGAGTTGGCGCTCCGGTTGCAAGCGTCGGGGGCCCACGAAGAAGTTCCAGTTGGGCTATGTATGCGGCGCTCCGCGGACTTTGTCGTCGGCGCGCTCGGTGTGCTGAAAGCTGGTGCAACCTATGTACCACTTGATCCGAGCTACCCCAAAAATCGGCTGGCTATGCTCCTGGAAGACTCCGGCGTTCGGTTGGTCGTGACCCATCCATGTGTCGCTAAGCAACTGCCACAAGGGAGTTGGCAAGCGATTGTCATGGAGGCTTGCGCTCTGAATCTGGATGCCGGCAGTCAGGTTCGCAACGCTGATCGCGCGAACCTGGCGTATATCATCTTCACTTCTGGATCGACCGGCCGGCCAAAGGGTGTACAGATTACGCATGCGAACCTGTTGAATCTCATTAGTTGGCATCAGCGAGCTTTCGCGGTAACTCCGAATGACAAAGCCACAATGCACGCGAGTCCCGGATTTGATGCGGCTGTCTGGGAAATCTGGCCGTATCTTGCAGCGGGCGCAAGCGTGGCTGTCGTCGATGAGAACATCCGCACGTCCCCTGAGGGACTTCGCGACTGGATAGTCGCGCACCAGATCACGATCAGCTTTCTTCCCACCGCGCTCGCGGAAGCGATAGTCGATTTACCATGGCCGGCCCAAACTGCGCTGCGCTTCTTACTGACTGGCGCGGACACGCTTCGGCGCTATCCTCCTGTTGGATTGCCTTTTGATCTGGTCAATAACTACGGGCCAACCGAATGTACCGTGGTTGCTACATCTGGAATTGTTTCTTCTGAAGCACAACCTGCCGCAATGCCTTCCATTGGGCGCCCCATAGACGATGTCCAGATCTATTTGGTCGACGAACAACTTCAGAGCGTTCCAGACGGCACTCCGGGAGAAATCCTGATCGGAGGCGCCAGCGTCGGGCGCGGATACCTGAATGGTCCGGATTTGACAGATCAGAAATTCATCGCCGATCGGTTCGGGAACAAAGAAGATGGGCGTCTATATCGCACGGGTGATCTGGCGCGCAGGCTGCCCGATGGCCAGCTTGCGTTCCTGGGTCGCATCGATGAACAGGTGAAAGTCAGGGGGTACCGCATCGAGCCTGGGGAGATCACAGCGGTGCTGGAACAGCATTCAGCGATTCATTCGAGTTTCGTCACGGCTTGCTCAGATAATTCTGGGGAGACCCGCTTGATCGCCTACATCGTACCGGCTGCCAACGCGCATTTAAGTGCTGACG
>Ga0209804_1002530_pt1 | contig 10997 bp, 8 predicted proteins | sample GraSoiAngelo_139_FD_185896 | JGI IMG/M metagenome (GOLD analysis project Ga0209804, IMG submission 185896) | Grasslands soil microbial communities from the Angelo Coastal Reserve, California, USA - 14_0929_12_20cm (SPAdes) (version 2) | ecosystem: Environmental > Terrestrial > Soil > Grasslands ... | reverse complement strand
CGGCTCTTTCGGGGCTTTGGAGAGGTGGGCAGCGGGCCGGTGTGCGGGCCAGGCATGGCGCTGGCGTGGTCGTGTCAATTCTTCCTTTTAAGCCTGGCCACTTCGCGGTGGATGCGGCGTGTCATGCGTGTGATCGGCCGATTAACGCTGTTCTGGCTGAAGTACTTTGATGCCGCTCTGATTGACAGACCAGGAACGTACGATGCCGCGTCGGGATTTTTTTTTCTGGGAAAGAAAAGCGACAAGGTTCTCTCTGATCGCGAATTGGTGACGCTCTATCGGCGAGCTCAGTGACAAGAACGCGTGAAGCGGTTTACTTCATCACAGATGCGAGCGACATCCCGACATTGAAGTGATGAGGCAGGACGCTTTTTCCCACCAAACAAATAAATTCTCTCGAACCTGACCATGACAACATCTGAATTCAAGCCGTTGGTTTCGATCGTGCTGCCCTGTCGCAATGAGCAGGGCTATATCCAGGCTTGTCTGCAATCCGCTCTCGATCAGGACCCGCCTGAGGGCGGCCTTGAAATCCTTGTCGCGGATGGAATGTCCACCGATGGCACGCGCGAGTACTTGCAGCAGATGGCCACGCAATATCCCTCAATCCGTATTCTCGACAATCCCGGTCGCATTGTGTCCGCGGTGAAATCATCGTTCGCATGGATGCTCACACGATATATGCGCCCGATTATGTGCAGCAGTGCCTGGCGGTCATGAGCGAAACCGAAGCCGACAATGTCGGCGGGCCAATGCAAACCACGGCCGAGACATTTATGGAAAGGGCGATTCGCGCCGTGTTTCATTCGGCCTTCGCGGTGGGCGGCGCACGCTCGCACCAGGCGGGTTATGAAGGCCATGTGGACACGGTGATTTACGGTTGCTGGAAGAAGAGCGTTTTTGAGCGCATCGGCTATTTCGATGAAGAATTGGTCCGCAACCAGGATGACGAGCACAATCTCCGCCTGAGCCGTGCGGGAGGTAAAATCTATCAGTCCACGCGCATTCGCAGTTGGTACCATGTCCGAGGCTCGCTCAAGGCGCTATTCCGTCAGTACATGCAATATGGGTACTGGAGAGTTCTGGTCATTCGAAAGCACCATGCGCCCGCTTCATTCCGACATCTCGTGCCTGGAACCTTCGTCGGCTGTCTCTGCTTGCTGGCGGCCCTGGGATTGTTCTGGTCCCCCGCTTTGTGGGGGGTTGTCGGGCTGGCTGTTCTCTATGCCGCCGCAGCGCTGGTGGCATCTCTGGTCACCGCCGCATGCACACAATGGGCATTGCTCCCGGTCTTGCCCGTGGTCGTTTGGTGCTTTCATTTTGGCTATGGGTACGGATTCCTTCGCGGAATCCTGGATTTGGTGCTCCTCCATAATGCGCCCGACACACAGTTTGTCCAATTAACCAGAAAACAATGTCCGAGGCCGGGCAGTGTCCGGTCTTGAATCGAATCGGTGTATGAGCCTGGCGCAAGCCTCAAAACGCGCTGTTGCCGAAGGGCCGCAGCCGACGGGACTGGAGAGCTGCAGGGAGACCCGCTCCGAAGTTGATCGCCTTAAGGAGGTTTACCGGGAATATGGTGAACGCTGTTGGCGCAAAACCAAATGGTCAGTCACGAACAGAGGCAATCTAGCCATCCGACAGGAACGCGAGCGGAAGCTGGAGCAGTTGCTGCAACGCACGGGATTTCTCCCGCTGGGCGACCGGCGCATTTTGGATGTGGGCTGCGGCGCGGGCGAAACGTTGGCCGGCTTCGGAGCGTGGGGGGCGCAGCCGGAAAATCTTTTTGGGGTGGATTTGCTGGCCGACCGCATTCGACGCGCAAAAGAGAATTTCCCGAAGCTGACGTTTCAAGAGGCCAATGCCGAGGCGCTGCCGTTCGGGAGTGGCTTTTTTGATTTGGTCGTGCTGTTTACCGTGTTCACTTCGATTCGCGATCATCAGATGGCGCTCAACGTCAGTCGGGAAATCAATCGCGTCCTCCGCTCCGGGGGGGCGGTCGTCTGGTATGACCTCCGAATGAATAACCCGTTTAATCAACATGTGCGCGGCATCTCACGCAAAGGAGTTCGCCGATTGTTTCCTGAGTTTGATTCGCGCCTGATGACGGTCACGGTGCTGCCGCCGCTGGCCCGGCGGTCGGGCTGTCTGATTGACCTGCTGTACCCTTGCCTTGCGTCTTTGCCGTTTTTGCGAAGCCATTATCTCGGGGTACTGATAAAACCTTGAGAAAAACAGAGGGTTTGCTGGTTCGAGGAGGTTTATGCACTCAATCCCGTTTTACAAGCCGAGCATCGGCGAGCCGGAAATTAATGAGGTGGTGGATTGTTTGCGGACCGGTTGGCTGACTACCGGCCCGAAGACAAAACAGTTTGAGACGGAGTTTGCCCGCTACATTCAGCACACCCACGCGGTCGCGGTCAATTCCTGCACCGCCGCGCTGCATCTGGCATTGGAAGCGGTCGGGTTGAAAGCCGGCCAGACGGTCGTGGTGCCGACGATGACGTTTGCAGCCACGGCTGAGGTGGTCCGCTATTTCAACGCCACACCGCTGCTGGTCGATTGTCGGGCGGCGGATCTCAACCTCGACGTCGCGGATGCCGCCCGGCGAATCGAAGCGGCCCTGGCGCGAGGCGAAGAGGTCACAGCGATCATCCCCGTCCATTACGGAGGACAGATTGGGGACGCCGCCGGCGTCACGGCCTTGGCCGAGCGCTACGGTTTGAAAATCATCGAGGATGCAGCCCACTGCTGTCCGGCCTATTACCGCGACCAGGAAGGCGCGCCCTGGAAAAGCGTCGGCAGCGCCGCAGAGATCACTTGCTTTTCCTTTTACGCGAACAAGACCATCACCACCGGGGAGGGAGGAATGGCTTGCACGGAATCCCAGGAGCACGCCGATCGAATGCGGATCATGTCCCTGCACGGCATCTCGCGCGACGCGTGGAAACGTTACACCGCAGAGGGTTCGTGGTGCTATGAGATCATCGCGCCGGGATACAAGTACAACCTCACCGACATTGCGGCGGCCATCGGATTGCATCAACTCCGCAAAGCGGATCGGTTGCACGAGAAGCGAGCGCAGTGGGCGCGACTTTACTCCGAGTACCTCAGCGAGGTGGACGAACTGATCTTGCCGAAGGAGATGCCGAACCGCATCCATTCGTGGCACCTCTACTCCGTCCGCTTGAGGTTGGACCTCTTGAACGTCGATCGTGCGGCAGTGATTTCAAAAATGAAGAGCGCTGGCATTGGCACCAGTGTGCATTGGATGCCGCTCCACATGCATCCCTACTATCGCGAAATGCTCGGCTGCCAACAATCGGATTATCCATGCGCCGCCGCTATTTACCCGGAGTTGGTGAGCTTGCCGCTTTACCCGGACATGACCCCCGAGCAGGTGGAGTATGTCTGCCGGACCCTGAAAGAAATCATTGGCCGTTCGCGGGTGGTAATTTCGGGCGTGGACCTTCCGGTGCTCCAGTCTTCGTAACGCATTCATCAACACGGTCGTTTCCGCGATTGTCCTGGTCACTCCTTTATCTTGATCGGAGCCGCCTGTGAAATGGAGACAAAAATCCGCGATTCAAAATCTGATGGGAAGACTGCCGCCCCATCTGGGCAATCCCATTTACTACCAGCTTCAGCGCAGGTTTGGCGGCTTGCGCAGCCCGACTCCCGTAAGCCGGCTAACCGCCGGGATTGAAATTGCCCGCCTCATTTACAAATTCGAACACACCGTGGAATCCAAAGTGTTTCTTGAAGTTGGCACCGGCCATCGCCTGGACCTGCCACTGAGCCTCTGGTTGTGTGGGGCTTCCGCAATCACCACTGTGGACTTAAATCCTTATCTGAAGGAGAAGCTCGTGATGGGTGACATCGACTACCTGCGTCGGCATCAAGAGGAAGTGAGGAATTTATTTGCGTTTATTCCCCGGAGTCCAGCATTCGATGAGCGGTTTGAGCGACTGATCGCGCGCGCGGACAGCCTGCCAGAGTTACTGTCCACAACGAACATTCGATACTGCGCCCCGGCCGACGCAGGCTGCTTGGCCTTGGCCGCTGAAAGCGTTGACTATCATATTTCGTACACCGTCCTTGAACACATCCCTTCAGACGTTTTGAAGGGTATCTTCGAGGAAGGTCGGCTCCTTCTAAAACCAGACGGACTCTTTGTTCATTATATCGATTTCTCCGATCACTTCGCTCATTCGGACCAGGCAATTTCTTCCGTCAATTTTCTGCAGTTCTCGGAGAGTGAATGGGAAAGTCTGGCGGGCAATCGATATATGTTTCACAATCGATTGCGCGTCGATGAATTTCGGGCTCTGCTGCTGGGTCTGGACCTGGAGATTCTTTCCATGGACATCAGGGTGGATGAAACCGCCGTTGATCTCTTGAGAAAGGGCTTTCCGCTGAGCGAGAGATTTCGGACCAAGGACTGGAGCACGAATGCTGCGATGGACGCGTGGGTTGTTGCTACACGCGGCAGCGCTGCCCGACCGCGAGCAACCGCCGGCAGGGACTCCGCATCTCCTTTGAATCTCTTCGCGGGCCGCGGGCCAGGTGGGCCACGGGAGGGAAAACGAGCTTCGTGAATTGTAATTCCGCAGAAGGGAAAATTACCGAGGAACCCGTTTGCCTCGGCGGTCGCGCGGCTTTTGCTTTCGGCGCCGGTGCCAAGCGTCTTTACGACGTTGTTTTTTCCTTGGCCGGTCTGGTGGCGCTCAGCCCGGCATTTCTGCTGATTGCCGCGCTCATAAAAATTGCCGACGGGGGAGACATTTTTTATCGGCAAATCCGGATCGGTCTTCAGGGACGGCCGTTTCGAATCTGCAAATTCCGCACCATGGTGCCTGCGGCGGAGCAGGCCGGGCCATTTGTCACGAAGGACGGGGATGCTCGGGTTACCTGGATCGGCCGGATTTTGCGGAAGACCAAATTGGACGAATTGCCGCAGCTTTGGAATGTGTTGAAGGGAGACATGAGTCTCGTCGGTCCGAGGCCGGAAGTACCCCGCTACGTCCAGTATTACACTCCGGAACAGCGTGACATTTTGAGGTGCAAACCGGGGATCACCGATCTGGCATCGCTGTGTTTCCGCGACGAGGAGGTGTTGCTTAGAAACGCGGACAGCCTGGAGGAGTTTTACATTCAGCAATGCATTCCGCGAAAGTTGAGGCTCAATCGGGAATACGCCGAGCGCGCGAATTTGTTGAGTGATACCTGGATCATCGTCCAAACCATCTGTCCGTATTGGATCGGCGTGCTTGTCAATTATGGAATCATCCTGACTGCATCCTTTTGGCTCTCCTACGGGCTGATTTATGATTTCGCTCCGCCAGCCATGTCCGCGCTTCAGTTTTGGCGTGAGCTTTCCGTGGCGCTCGCCTTGCAGCTCGGATGCTTGACGTGGCGCAAGCAGTGCCGGGGATTGCTCAGCTACTTCAGTTTTCCCGAACTGCGGCAGGTCGGCACCGCGCAGGGCCTGGCTGCCGTCGGGCTGCTCGCCTGGTGGGCTGCTGGCGCCGGCAGCCCTCCGCGGAACGTCATTCTCGTCAATTGTCTCTTGTCGATTTCTTTGCTCAGTGGCTTTCGGGTCTTGCTGCGGCTGTGGCGCGAGCGCTCCGCGGGAGAGGAAGACGCGCCAGCCAGTCCACCGGCGCGGGTCGGCATCATCGGGGCCGGAAGCACCGGCGCGCAACTCGCGCTGGAATTGATCCTTAAAAAGAAATTCGGTCGAATCGTTGTCGCCTTCTTCGACGATGACTTTCAGAAATGGCAGAAGCGCATCCACGAAGTGCCCGTGGTCGGCATGCCTGAATGTCTGCTCGAGGGCTGGACCGAAAAACTCGACGAGGTGGTCATCGCCATGCCCAGCGCTCCTGCGGAGCGAATTCGTGAGCTTGATCAACTGCTCCACCAAACCGGCTTGAAATTCTACACGGTCACCTGCCCGATCAAATTCTGGGGCCGCCAATAGACGGCGTGATCCATCGTTAACGCCTCCTGGCGCCAGGAGTGTTTCAACTATTTAACCGGGATGTTATCGCCATGAGCTTTACTCGCATCAGCCTTGTCCTGTCCTACGCTGCCGCCTTGGTCGGCAGTCTTTGGTTGGGGTATCAACTTCGATTTGACTTTGCCGTGCCGCAGGAAGCCGAGCGAACTTTTCTGCTCGTGTTCGCCTGGGTCATCGGCTTCAAGCTTTTTTGTCTCTGGCGATTTCGCCAGTTCGAGGTGCTCCTGGGCTATTTGAGCCTGCCGGATTTTTCGCGACTGTTCTGGGTTTTGCTCGCCACGAGCCTCGTTGTGTTCGGCGTCTCCACGCAACTAGGCTCGGATTACGCGCCGCCGCGGAGCGTGGTATTGGCCGATTTCAGTTTCTCCATCATTGCGCTGGCCGCCGTCCGTCTGGCGTTTCGCCAGGCGCGCAATCGTGGCGCCAACCGCGCGCCCGGCCCGCCCCGGCAACGCGCGCGACGCGCGGGAATCATCGGCGCGGGTCTGGTCGGGACGGCGCTGGCGCAGGAGTTCGCCTCGCGACGCGATCTCGGTTTACAGGCAGTCGCGTTCTTCGACGACGATCGCATGAAATGGGGAAAGCGCGTGCAAAACGTTCCGGTGGTCGGCGCGCCGGAGATTTTGCTGAACGACAAAATGAATTTGGAGCTGGAGGAAGTGATCATTGCCATGCCGAGCGCCACGGCCAGACGGGTGGCTGAAATTGTCGAGACTCTGCAGCGGCTTCAAATCAAATTCAGCACCGTCCCATCCATCTACGAACTCACCACCGGCCAGGCCAAGGTGAGCCAGTTGCGGTCCGTGGACATTCATGATCTGTTGGGACGGGAGCAGGTGCGCCTGGCCACCGACGACATTCAACACCTTCTGCGGGAACGGGTGGTGATGGTGACGGGCGCCGGCGGGAGCATTGGCAGCGAGTTGTGCCGGCAAATTGCCGGCTTTTCTCCGCGTCGGTTGCTGCTGGTAGAGCAATCTGAAGTTCAACTCTTTCAAATCGAGCAGGACTTGATCCACTCCGGCTGCGGCAAAGTGATCGTGCCACTGGTGGCGAATATCCTGGATCAACCGCGGTTGGACTCTATTTTCCAGCACCATCATCCCGAGGTCATTTTTCATGCCGCAGCCCACAAACATGTGCCTATGATGGAAACGCAACCGGGCGAGGCTGTCAAAAACAACGCGCTGGGAACCTTGCGGCTCGCCGAAACGTCCTTAAGACACCAAACGGACCGTTTCGTCCTCATCTCCAGCGATAAAGCCATCAACCCGACCAGTGTCATGGGGGCAACCAAGAGGCTGGCGGAAATGTGCGTGCAATCGCTCCACGTCAGCCAGCCGGGAGCCACCCGCTTTATGGCGGTGCGGTTCGGCAACGTGCTCGGGTCCTCCGGCAGCGTCGTTCCGATTTTCAGCAAACAAATTGCCGCCGGTGGGCCGGTCAAAGTCACTCATCCGGAAGTGACGCGATATTTCATGACCATCCCGGAAGCAGTCGGCCTGGTATTGCAAAGCGCCGCGCAGGGCTCTGGCGGCGAAATTTTCACCCTGGACATGGGTAAGCCGGTCAAGATTCTGGACCTGGCACGGCAGTTGATCGAGCTTTCCGGCTTTACTCCAGATCAGGATATTCGCATCGAATTTACCGGGCTCCGTCCCGGTGAAAAACTTTTCGAAGAGCTCAGCTACCGAGGCGAGAGAATCACCGGCACTCGTCATCCCAAGATCATGCGATTGCTTTGTGAACCTCTGCCCTACGAACAGGTCCGCGCCTTCGTGCTCGAATTGGTTGAGCAAATAGATCAGCTGCGGCCGGACGAGTTCAAATGGTTCTTGAAATGCGCTGTCCCTGAATACCAGCCGCAACTGAGGGAATTTGCTGCCAGCGTGCCCCGCCAGAGAGAAGCACACGTGGGAAGCGAAGGCAAAGACAAGAGGAATGGCAGGCCTCCCAGTTCAAAGCTCGGCTTCGAGGAACCTTTCCACCACGTCGCGGGCCTGGACGCGCCCGGATGAGAAAATTCCGGGGTCTCCCTTTATGCGAATCCTGGCCATTACGAATATGTACCCTTCGGCGGCCTTCCCGGGCAGGGGTGTCTTCGTCCACGAACAAGTCAGGGGCCTGCGCGCCATCGGTTTGGACGTGCGCGTTTTGTTTGTGGATCGGCGGCAAGAGGGGCCGATGGCGTACTATCGGTTGCGGAGCAACGTCAGCAGCGCCGTCGCCGAGTTCGATCCCGATGTCATCCACGTGATGTATGGCGGGGTCATGGCGGACCAGGTCGTGCGCGGCCACCATGTCCGCCCGACAGTGGTGACGTTCCGGGGTTCGGATTTACTGGGCGAGAATCTTTCGGGCTTGGCGCGGAAAATAGTTTCCCAGTACGGGGTGTATTGTTCGAGAAGGGCGGCAAAAGCCGCTGATGGCGTGATCGTCGTGGCGCGGCAGCTCGTGGAAGCTTTGAACGGCACCGCCACCGACGACAAGGTGCGCGTGATTCCATCTGGCATCGATCTGGAACGGTTCAAACCCATGGATTCGCTTGTGTGCAAGCAGCGGCTGGGCTGGAGCGCCCGAGCCTTTCACGTGCTGTTCGCGTCGAGCAACGGCGATCCTGTGAAGCGTCCACGGCTGGCCAAAGCGGCGGTTGCGCAAATGAGCCGTCCAGACTCTCCTGTGGAGTTTCATTACATGATGAATATCCCCCCGGTGGAAGTGGCATTCTGGCTTAACGCCAGTGATGCTTTGCTCCTGACTTCGCTGCACGAGGGGTCACCCAACATTGTGAAGGAAGCCCTGGCGTGCGGCCTTCCGGTAGTCTCGGTGGACGTCGGAGACGTTGCCGAGCGGCTCGAAGGCATTGAAGGCTGTTATTTGACGCGACCTGAGCCGGCAGAACTGGCCGAAAAGCTTCGTCTGGTTTGGCAGCGCGGGCAGCGCCTCGACTGTCGAACGCGGCTTGAGGAGCTTTCCATCGTGAGCGTTGCTCAAAAGTTGAAGCGGTGCTATGAGGACATTACGCGCAAGGGCCGGGCCGCTTCGCCGAACCGGCGGCAGTGGCGCCTGAAACCACATCTATCACCGCGCAGTTGAGCCGCAACCAAAGGAGCGCGGCTGTGTCCACAGGACCAGCCGCAGCGGCAATGAATGGGTGTTGGCGTGAATGCGAAGAGTCAGGGCGTCTCGACGCGCTCGGCTGGTGCTCCGTACACAGCCGCGGTCCGGAAGATTCGCGAGGCCTGCGCTAATCTGCACGGATAGTATCATGAAACACCTTGTCAGTTTCTCGACGGATCAACCGCTGGAAGCCTCCGTGGAACTCAGGATTGGCGTTCGTTCCGTGCCGTATTTGGCGGATCACGGTTTTCAGGACATGGTCGTGCTGCCGGGATCCTTCTATATTGACGTGGCTCTGGTCAGGTATCGTGAACTTTTCAAGCGCGTTCCGGGCCTGGTACGAAACGTGACCTTCCAAAACCCCATCATTCTTTCGGCGGAGGATACCGCCATCAGGGTCGAAGTCAGCGACAATGGCGGCGGGCCTGTTGAATACACGTTCTACGAAGCAGGTGTCGGGGATGGCAGCGTCCGGCCTCCCGTCCGCCAATTTGCCGCCAAGCTCGAAATTGACCGGAACCCGTCAACGTTTCCGGAAGCGGGCACCGACGCGTTTTCGATCGAAGCATTCCAGGCGCAGTCGCATGCCGTGATCCACTCGCAACAGTTTTACAAAAAGCTGCGTGACAATGGCAACCAATATGGGTCCCGCTTTCAAAACATCTCCGCGATTTGGCGGGCGGGCGATCAATCTCTGGGAAGGCTTTCCGTGGCGCGCCAGGCTGGCGAAATCGAGGCGCATTACTTGCACCCGAGCCTGCTGGATTCGATGACACAGTTGCTGGCGCCCTTCATCATGGAGCAGGGGAAGACCTTCATCTTGCGATCGATTGAGAAAATCGAAGTAACCAACGCCCATTTTCCCGATACGCTGTGGGGTCACGCAACACTGCTGGCGCAGGATGAACGTGCTGAAAACGGTTTTGTCGGCAACGTTCGGGTCTTCGACCAGTCGGGCAAACTGTACGTGGAACTCTCGGGCGTCGCCTTTACCTTACTGGACCGCGTTGACACCGCCGACGAAAAGACAGCAGCCAGCCTCGTCATCGCCGCCAATTTCACCGCAGAGCCAATGGAGGATTCACTGAAATTCTGGGGCGACCATTTCGGCGTTCCAATCCATATCCAATTCGCGCCCTACAATCAGATCTTTCAGCAGTTGCTGGACCCGGGCGGCGTGTTTCGCAAGAACCGAGACGGGGTCAACGTCGTTCTGTTGGGCCTGGAGGAATGGGCCGGGGAGCATCGGCCTGCGCTCCTGACGCTCAACGAGGAAAGCTCAAAGTTATGCTTTGGCGATCGTCCGAGATACGTCCTGCCGAATGGTTTGGAAATTGTTCATTTGAACCAGTATGAGACCGACTACGTCTACCAGGAGGTTTTTGAGGATGAATGCTATTTGAGGCACGGCATCCGTCTGCGGGACGCCGCGACCGTGGTGGATGTCGGGGCGAACATCGGGCTCTTTTCTTTGTTCGTGATGAGCCGCTGTGCCAACCCAAGGATTTTCGCCTTCGAACCGGCACCGGTTGTGTATGACCTTTTGAAGGCAAACTGCGCTGCTTACGGATCGAATGTCCGGGCCTTGAACGTCGGGGTGTCGGACAAGCCCAAGACCGCAACGTTTACCTTTTACGAAAAATCATCGGTCTTCTCCGGTTTTCATTCGGATGAAACGGAGGACCGCGAGGCCATTCAAACGGTCGTGCGGAACATGCTGAAGAGCGAATCGGTCGCGGGCGAATCTGTCGAGGAATACGTCAACGAGCTCACCGCTGACCGGCTCCGTCGCAGGACCTACGAGTGCCGATTGACATCGGTGTCGGACATTATCCGGGACAATCAGATCGACAAG
>Ga0209804_1002524_pt1 | contig 11011 bp, 9 predicted proteins | sample GraSoiAngelo_139_FD_185896 | JGI IMG/M metagenome (GOLD analysis project Ga0209804, IMG submission 185896) | Grasslands soil microbial communities from the Angelo Coastal Reserve, California, USA - 14_0929_12_20cm (SPAdes) (version 2) | ecosystem: Environmental > Terrestrial > Soil > Grasslands ... | reverse complement strand
CCCGGCTCGGCAACTCACAGTACATGGTCGCGGAGGCCGACGAGAGTGACCGCTCATTCCTGAAGCTTTCGCCCATCCTGGCGCTCGTGACCAACATCGACCGCGAACACATGGACTGCTATCGCAACATGCGTGACGTGAAGCGGGCTTTTTTGGACTTCATGGATCGAGTGCCATTTTACGGGATGGTCGTGCTCTGCAACGACGATCCAATTCTGCGTCGCATGCTGCCTCAGATTCCTCGCCGGGTCGTGACGTACGGTACGCGGCGAGGCTCGGATTTTCGCATCAAGGTGCAGGAGTGCGGATTCGATAACCAGCAGAACCACCCGATCAGCCGTTTCGACGTGATCTACCGTGGAACCAACCTGGGAGAGTTCCGGCTGCGCGTTCCCGGAGCCCACAACATCTTCAACGCGACGGCGGCCATTGCCGTTGGGATTGGCCTGGATCTCCAAGTCGAGCAGATTCGCGCGGCTCTCGAAAACTTCCACGGCGTCGACCGTCGCTTCCAATTGCGGGGCAAGGTTGCGGGGATCAGCGTAATCGATGACTACGGCCACCATCCCACGGAAATTCGCGCCACGCTTGCCGCCGCCCGGCAATGCGGCTTTCGCAAGATTCATGTGATCTTCCAGCCTCATCGCTATACCCGAACCCGCGATTTGATGGACGAGTTTGCAACTGCGTTTCAAGACGCGGACAACCTAATCATTCTGGATGTCTACCAAGCGAGCGAACAGCCCATCGAGGGCGTGACGGGCGAGGCGTTGGCACGGAAAATCATCGAAACGGGGAAAAGAAACGCTACATACGCCAGTTCCTTTGCAGATGCCGCCAAATTGGTTTACGAGGTAGCGACTGAAGGAGACATGATTCTAACCCTTGGCGCAGGAAGCGTTTCCCAACTGGGACCTATGATCCTGGAGAAGCTGCAAGGATCTGAAAATACAGTCATCACACAGCCGGTCAGCCAAGTCTGACTTCGATCTATCCAGAGTTCTTTACCCTCCTTTCCGACGATGTTCAGGGGAACTATTTCGCTTACAAACGCGTAAATACCCGCATGCTCGCCCGCGATAACGAATTTTCACCTCCCCCGTCTAAATTTTGAGTAACGGCAAAGAGCAATATCGTGAATTCCGATAGAGGATGGTACCTGGTGGCAGTGGGCGTGCTCGCACTTGGAATCAGCAACTCATCGATTGGCAACTTATCAATCAGCGATTCGGTTCGAGGCTTCCTTGATCGTGGCGTGGCGGTAGCAGACAATCTGTCCGCCGAAGCGATGCGGGCATTCGCAGTTGCCCAACTAATGTCCGGCCGAGGCGAACCCAGTTGGGCTCATGCTCAGGCTACTATTGCTCGTGCCCAAACCCGCCAGGCGCTTGTGCAAGCGAAGATCGATGCGAAACGGGCTGTCTCGACCAGAGTGCATTCATGGTGTGCGATGGGCACTCGGCGAAAGGTCACCCCCGCATTGTCTTCGCCCGAGGATGGAGATTGGGACGTCGAGGACCTCCAATAATCCGGCAGCACGTGTCTTCGATGCTGCGCTGCAGAAGTGCTGCCTTCCTGTGCAAAAGATCCGCAAATTTTTCTATCTCAATTCGCGAAAAGAAGTTATAGTGGTTTCGCTCGCGATTCCCTGACGACAACTGACCTGGGTTGATGGCCAGGAAAACTCCTACCATCTCGCAGGAAGAGTTGTATCTGCAACCCGACGAGCCGGTCCGCGAAGAACTAGATGACGCGCGGCTGCTCGACTTGGATGCGGAAGAGGAATCACCGTTTCTGCGTGGACAAAAGCGCGTCTCCGTCCGCCGCGGGTCTCTGCCTAAGAAAACTGCTGCCCGGTTGACCTGGGCGGCCCTTGCTCTCGCGATTGTTTTTCTCTCCGGAATTGCGGTCGCTTCCCTCTATCACTACGGCGAACGCTCCTGGCGCTTTCGAGTGGAATCGAGCGATGACATCGAAATTGATGGCACTCAGAATGTCAGCCGCGCGCAGGTGATGGAAGTAATGGGCGGTGACATTGGCCGAAACATCTTTTTCGTGCCGCTGGATCAACGCAAGAAGCAACTGGAGCAGATTTCGTGGGTGGAATCGGCCAGTGTCATGCGGTTTGCTCCCAACCGTTTGCGAATTGAGATTCATGAACGCACTCCAATCGCGTTTGCGCGGGTCGGCTCAAAGATACTGCTCACGGACTCAGCCGGCACGCTGATGGAGCTTCCCGCGAAAAAGAAGTACTCATTTCCCGTGATCATCGGAATGAATGCGGGCGAACCACCCTCTACGCGCTCCGCCCGGATGAAAATTTACAACGATGTCGTTAGCCAGCTCGACTCAGGCGGCGCTCATTATTCCCAGGATCTCAGTGAAGTCGATCTCTCCGACCCCGACGATGTAAAAGTACTCGCGAATAATCGTGATGGCGAGGTGCTGGTGCATCTTGGGTCGTCAAATTACCTCGAGCGATACAAAATTTACGTGGCGCACGTGCAGGAGTGGCGGCAGCAGTTTTCCAAGCTGGAATCGGTGGACTTGCGCTATGACCGGCAGATCATCGTAAATCCCGATCTGCAAGGAACCGCGAAGCAAGTACCACTAACTCCGTGGGCGGCGAAAAAGGCCATGGCGGCCGGAGTGAAGCCAGCAGCCTTAATCAGCCACCTGCGGCCAGCGCCTCACCCGCCTGTGGCGGCAACTCAGGCGAAGACGCCCGCAAAGGCCACAAAGTCTAAAGCGCCGAAACAGCGACGCAAGCGTGTGGTCAGGAAAGCGAAAGCTAAGGCGGTCAGCCCGGTTGTGCACAAGACCGTGCTCATTGCGCCTGCGGGGAAAACCACTCCGGCTCCGGCTGTGCCTGCGATAGGCGGAAAGAAGCCGAGTCCGGCGATTCCCAAAGCAGGGACATTCATGAAAGACCAGGGGCATTAATTTAAGGATGGCGAATCAATATCAGCATCTTCTGACTGCAATCGATGTAGGCAGTGCCAAGACTTGCGCGCTGGTAGCTGAGATCACCGATAGCGGCTTACGCTATCGAGGACACGGTGTCGCCGAATCTCGCGGATCGCGGAAAGGTGTGATCGTCGAGCTTGATAAAGCCGTTGGCGCGATTCAGAAAGCAGTTGAGCAGGCAGAGGATATTGCCGGAGTCCCAATCGAACATGCTCTGCTTGGCGTTTCCGGCGGGCACGTCCGTGGAGTGAACAGTCATGGCGGCCTCAGCTTTGGAAACCGGGCCCGTGAGATTGGGCGGGATGAAATCCGCTCAGCGGTGGAAAAGGCGCGGGCAATCCCTCTTCCCTCCGACCGCGAGATTCTCCACCTGCTTCCGCAAGAGTTCATTCTCGATGATCAAGCTGGAGTACACGATCCTCTCGGCATGATGGGCTCACGACTGGAAGTTCGAGTCCACATGGTGACCGCGGCCTCAGGCGCTACTCAGAATGTCGTAACCGCCGTGAATCGCGCCGGCGTTCATGTGGATGACACGATCTTCGAGCCGCTGGCCTGCGCGGATTCCGTGCTGCGTGCCGACGAGCGAGAAATGGGTGTTTGCCTAGCCGACGTGGGCGCGGGCTCGACCAGCTTGATTGTGTTTCTGGAAGGTGCGGTTGCGCACACCGCGGTGGTCCCGATCGGCGGCGATCATTTCACTAGCGACCTCGCTGTTGGGTTGTGTACGCCGGTTGCGGAGGCAGAAAAAATCAAAAAGCTGTATGGCAATGCGATTGTGACGCTGATTCCGGAAGGAAACGAAGTTGAAGTGCCGTCCGTCGGCGATCGCCCCTCGCGCATGATTTCACAGCGGATGGTCGGCGAGATTCTGGAACCGAGAGCGCGCGAGCTGTTCGAAATGCTGCGTGACAATTTGCGTCATTCGGGAATGCTTGAACTATGCCTGGCGGGTACGGTGCTAAGTGGTGGCGCGTCTCGTTTGCCAGGGCTTCTCGATATCGCCGAATCGACGTTGCGCTGTCCGGTGCGCCTGTCATGGCCAACGCCTCTGGCAAAAATGCCAGCCGTCCTTGCCGAGCCGGAGTACGCAACCGTGATCGGGATGATTTTCTACGGACATCGAGCTCGCATGGCGCGAGGAATGCACGGAGATGGTTGGAGTTCGAAACTGAAAGCAATGTTAGTGGGAAAGGGAGCATAGGTAGAACAGGTCTCGGCGAACTTTGCGAGTTCTTTGCGAACTTTGCGGTTAAGAGTCTTCAACCGCAGAGTGCGCCAAGGCAGCGCAAGGGACGCGGAGGAAAAGAAAGGGAAACCAAATTTCAAAGAAGGGCGGCGGAGATGAAAAAAGAAAACGACATTCGCATCAGCTTTAACGAAGAGGCCCGCAACGACGCCAAGATCAAGGTTATCGGTGTGGGTGGAGGCGGCAACAACGCGGTCAATCGCATGATTGATGCCGGCATGGAGGGCATCGAGTTCGTAGTGGCCAACACAGACCTGCAGGCGCTGCGCATGTCGCATGCGCCGTTGAAAATTCAGCTTGGAGTCAAGTTGACGAACGGCTTAGGTGCGGGAGCAAACCCCGAAGTCGGGCGCAAAGCCGCGCTCGAAGATTCCGACAAGATCATCGAAGCGCTCGAGGGCTCAGACATGGTCTTCGTCACCGCCGGTCTCGGCGGAGGTACGGGGACCGGCGCCGCCCCGATCATCGCTTCACTGGCAAGCGAGATGGGCGCTCTCACGGTTGCAGTCGTCACCAAGCCGTTTGCTTTTGAAGGCAAGCGGCGGATGCAGCAGGCGGAGCGGGGCATCTCCGAACTGATGGATTCCGTGGACACAACCATCGTCATCCCCAACGAAAAGCTGCTGGCCGTCGCGCAGGACGCCGGTTTCTTCGAGTCTTTCCGCGTGGCTGATGACATCCTGCGACAAGGCGTGCAGGGCATTTCAGACATCATCACGATCCCCGGCATCATCAATCGTGACTTTGCCGACGTGAAGGCGATCATGGCCGGTATGGGATATGCGGTGATGGGCACAGCCACGGCCAACGGAGCGCGCCGCGCAACCGATGCGGCGCAGAAAGCCATCGCTTCGCCTTTGCTGGAGGCTGGTGCAATCGATGGTGCGCGTGGAATCCTCATCAACATTACCGGCTCAAGCTCGTTGAAGCTGGCTGAGGTACAGGAGGCTTGCAGTATTATCCAAGGCGCCGCTCATGAAGATGCCAACATCATCTTTGGCGCGGTGCTCGATGACAAGTCTAAGGACACAGTCAAAATCACCGTGATTGCCACCGGCTTCAAGGATTCCGATATTCGCCGGCGCCAGCAGGAAAGCCGGGCTGGATTTGCAGCCTCGCGGGATTTTTTCGAGCCGGAAACCGAGTCTGAACCCACTCCGCCGCGGATGGTAATGGAGCAGGCTGCAACCCAAGCCGCTTCCACTGATGTGGTCGCGGTTGACGCGGTGCGAAACGCCGTGGTCGCCAATTTCGAGAAGCAGGATCTTGATGTGCCTGCCTTTCTCCGCAAACGTGGCGAAGTGAATTGAATCACGACGGCTGAGAATCAAGAGAGGGGCAGGGCTGGATCGAATGCTGCCCCTCCAGCTTTGGGGGATACGAGGTGTCAGTTATCTGTTCCCTGCTTTCAGCTACGCAACGACTGCTGCGAACAACCTAGCATCCTAGAAAAACTTACGAACTCTGTGGCATTGTGGTAGAGCGGCGCTTTAGCGCCGCGTAAGTAGCCAAAATCCGTGAGGGCTTTAGCCCCTGAGGCGGCGAATCGCCTCAATCCGTATTTTCTCCGCCGCCTGCAAGAGCCCTTTTGCTTTCCTTTTCTCAAGACGCTGGTCTAAGCTCTTACGGAACGCCCGACCGCCAGCTTGCGTATCGTTTTGGCAACATTTTGTGGGGAGCAACCATGAAGAGAGTGGCGTCGATAGTCACAGCAATCGTTGTTTGTTTCGGCGCGTTGCAAGCTGCGCCCGATCAATCCTCGGACAAGCCGCAGTACACCAGCGATAACAAACTCTTGCCACCAAAAAACTTCCGCGAATGGATCTTTCTCTCTTCCGGCCTGGGCATGAGTTATAGCCCGCAGGGCGCCGACCACCAGATGTTCACGAATGTCTTCGTGCCGCATTGGGCCTACTCAGAATTCCTCAAGAACGGCAAATGGCCGGACCAGACCATGTTCGTCGTCGAAGAGCGCAGCTCGCAAACCAAAGGCTCGATTAACAAGGCTGGTCATTTCCAAACGGATTTGATGGGCTACGGCGTGGAAGTAAAAGACGAAACGCATTTTCCAGAGAAATGGGCTTATTTCAATTTTGACGAAACCACAAAATCAGCCCAGGCCAATCCCAAGGCCGCTTGCTTCCAATGCCATGAAGATCATGCGGCGGTTGAGCACAGCTTCACTCAGTTCTATCCGACGTTGAAGCCGATCGCAAAAAAGTTCGGTACATATAAGCAGGAGAGGGAAAACGTCGACTGACGTTCATAAATTGAGGGCGAGTTCCCCCCAGGTTTTCTGTGATCCTCTGTGTCCTCCGTGGTTAGTCCATTAACCACTCAGAACGTTTGGTCGCAGTTTAGTCCAACCGCACCAAAAAAATTGATCCTTGCGGAGTCTGGGTCTCGTGCGCCAGCTCCTCCGCTCGTTTCTTGTCGTCACCTCGAACCCGCACCCGTACCCACCAGTCGCCGACCGGGCTGTTGAAACATAGCACCTTGGCAGTGCGGTATCGCTGCGAAAGACGGCCAGCCAGCGTGCGTGCGGCGTTCTCCTGGTCGAACGCGCCAATCTGCACCGCCCATCGCCCACTGGTCTCAAGCAGCGTAGGCGTTTGCAGCACTTCAACTCGGACTCGGGCGATGCCGGGTTGCCAGACGTCGGTCTTCTTTGCGGCCGCCAAGGAAAGATCGACAATGCGCCCCGGCACAAACGGCCCGCGATCCGTAATACGCACGACCGCCGCGTGTCCGGTCTTGACGTTAGTCACCCGCACAATCGAGCCAAGCGGCAGCGTGCGATGCGCCGCGGTCATGGCGTTCATGTCATAAACTTGGCCATTCGAGCCGCGTCGGTTGTGATAGGGCGCTCCGTACCAACTGGCAAGCCCCGTTTCCGCCGCCACGGGCCGAGCGTCCGGAGCTAGGGGTGGAGGTCCGATCTCAGGAGCAGGCCCGGCTGGAATTTGAGGCGTTTTGGCTGAAGGTTCTAAAGGTGGTGGCGCAGGAGGGGCTTCTGAGCGTGATCGGGCGACCGAGGGCGGCGATGGCACCTTCACTCGCGCTTGCTTGTGCCCGCCACACGCGGTAAGCAGGAGAGTGAGGGAGAGAAACGCAGTAAGCCGCGCAGCTATTTTTGCTGCTTTTGGTGTTCTTCGAGGTATTTCGCCATCTGAGCGAGCTTCTCGGATGCAATCCTCAAAGCTTTGGTCGAGTGCTGGCGGACGGCTGGCACCACCTCGTTGTTTAGATATTTGATGAACTCCGCGGTCTCTTTCTCCACGCGCTCTGCGGCCTCGCCGACGGACTTGTTCACCCGTGCCGAGGCTTCTTCGACCTTGCGGTTGAAGTCGGTCATGCTGATCCTCTAAGTTTCTCGATGCAAAAAACGTCACGCAATGTTTGCGGACGCCAGGCTCCGACATTATTTCGTGTAAGCGGCCAAGGGTCAACCTGGGAGCATCGCGGATTACACCCCCAGGGAAGTTTCAGCGTTCGGCCTTCGGGCCGCGAGAACACACCGGCCGTCCTTCGGATTGCTTGCCCCACCCGTACGCGCGGAAGCGGTCGGTGCGAATCACTTTGGTGCGCACGCCGTCGATTTGGGTGGGAATGGCGCGGGAAGCAACGTCTTTATCTACGTAGATCACCAGCGCTGCCTGCGAGCGATCATCGGTGCTCCTGCCGACGCCGACGCCGAGAATCGCAGGATCAGACATCAAACGATTCGCATGCTTTTCCTTGGCCGTGGTCGCGCGGGCGACTTCAGCATCGGACAGTGCTTCTTCTGGCGGACTCATGTTGGCTGCCTGTTCCTGATCCGAAGTTGCGTGGAATCTATCTGTAGCAATTACCTTCGTTCGCACGCCGTCAATCTGCACAGGAATCGCAGCGAGGGTTTTTTCCCGATCAACATACAACACAAGAGCCGCCTCGTCCCGATTATCATCGCTGGCTCCCACGCCCACTCCGATGACAGCCGGGTCGCTCATGAGCATGACTTCGTGCCTCAACTTTACCGCCGTCGCGCGCTGTACTTCTTGTTCTGAAAGCATGACAGAGTTCGCCTGTGCCGCGCTGCTGGCTGGGCAAGCCACCGAATGCTGCGGCCCCCCAACGACCGCCGGCACAGCGCCGGAGCTGGGGTCTTTCAAGGCCGTCAGCACGGCCTGAATCGGATTTCCTACTGTGCCTGTACTATTCCCGCCATAAAGGAGTGCCACCGGCTGCGCCGTCTGCGAATCGACGATCAGCGACCCGGAATCTCCAGCGGCGCTAAAACTTCCGCCGTTGACCACCACTTGGTTGTTAAAGGTGACCGTAAAAGTTGTTCCGCCGTTACAACTCGTTTGATAGTCAATTCGAACCGAAGTGTTAATCGTCTGAACCGAGGAGCATGTGAGCCCACTGGAGCGGCCGCTCTTAGCCACTGCCATTCCCATCGCGGCCGTTGCCAGTGTTCCCGCAGGGGGCGCGGGATCCTGGTTTGTACCCAGGTCAAGAATTGTGCCGCTGGAATCTACTGCGCCTGACACCACGGCCGCGAGCGCTGCATCCACACCGCTGGTCTTTAATGGTGCAGCTTGCGTGAGATGAGCCACTGTGTTTCCTGCTTTGCACCTGTTATCCACTAGGCCGGGCTGTGAAATCGCCTCGCCGGGCTTTGCCTGATCTGACCGTGCTAGCACGTGATTATTGCCCAGGATGAATTCCGCGCCTCCGCGCGAAACCAGCGACCCTAGCGTTCCCGAGCAGCAGGTAATAATGCTTCCCTTTATCGTGAAGTCATTGACATTCCCTCCCGTTGTGCCGAGCTTGATAGGAAAGGGTTGCGCTTTCTGATTATCCGGCGGGTTAATCACTGTGACGCTGGCGCTTCCCGTCAGACTGGGGCTAGCCTGGTCAGCGGCTGTCACTTGAACAGTCGCAGGATTCGGGATTGATGAAGGCGCTGTGTAGAGGCCACTAGCAGAAATCGTTCCTACAGTGCTATTGCCGCCGGCAGTCCCGTTTACGCTCCAATTTACGGTCGTATTGGTGATGCCAGTTACCGTGAATTGCTGAGTGGTGCTCGTCGCAACGATCGCCGTGGAGGGCGACACATGCACCGCCGTCGATACACTCGACGAAGAGTGGCTGCTTCCGCCTCCGCATGAGGTCAGCCAGAAACAAATCAGCACTATGGAGCCGAGCGGAAGAACAAAGCCACGTCGGGATTTGGATTTCAAGGCGCCTGCTCCGAGCGAGGTATACGGGGTTCGATGCTGCTGTTCCCCCACCCCGTTGTAAGTACGTTGGTAATATGAGCTATATCTTCTCAATTCAATGAAGACCGCCAAGATTGAATGTGTCGTGTGCACGTACAATGCCGCTTCTGCACCATTCGCCATGGATCGTCAGCGAGTTCCTGTCACGCGCGGAGACATCCTGCAATTCCGCCGTCGCCTGTTGCACTGGTACGACCGGCACAAGCGCGATTTGCCATGGCGCCAGGACCGCGACGCCTATCGCGTATGGCTGTCGGAAATAATGTTGCAGCAAACGCGAGTGGCGGCAGTGCTGGAGCACTATCGCGAGTTTGTGAAGAGGTTTCCCTCGGTACAGCGTCTGGCGAGGGCACGCGAGTCCTCCGTTTTGGCTGCTTGGAGCGGGCTAGGTTACTACCGCCGCGCCAGAATGTTGCGCCGCGCGGCCACAGAAATAGCTTCGAAACACCGCGGACAATTTCCTGACACTGCCGCAAAGCTGCGCGACCTTCCCGGCATCGGACCCTACACCTCGGCGGCGATTGCCAGCATTTGCTTGGGCGAGCGGATCGCGGTTGTGGACGGCAATGTCGAACGCGTTCTCGGACGTGTCATGGGTAGAAATTTGTCACGCGCCGAGGCGTGGCAATTCGCACAGAGATTCCTTAACCCAAACCGCCCCGGTGATTTCAACCAAGCCATGATGGAATTGGGCGCTACGGTTTGTGTGCCGCGACAGCCAAGGTGTTTCCTTTGTCCCGTATCCGATTTGTGCGCCACCAGGGGTGAATTGCCCAGGATCGCAACCAAAGCTCGCCAGAAGAAAAAAGAAATAAGTTATCTACTGGATCGCCGCAATGGCTCGGTGTTTCTGATACACAGAACGCAACATTCTTCGCTAATGCCGGGAATGTGGGAATTGCCCGAAATCCCATCCGCAAACGGCTCTGGAGATTCCTGGATCACAGTCCGCCACTCGATCACTACGACTGATTATCTTGTGCGAGTCGTAAAAGGCAGGGCTCCGGATGGAACCCAAGGCTCATGGGTACGTGTGAGCCGCCTCGCTGAGCTACCCCTTACCGGCCTGGCCCGCAAAATCCTGCGAGTGGCGAAGGTCATCTAAAATATAGCCAGTCGGATGAAGTGGCTGACTCACATCTTTGGAGGACGAACCATGGCGGCCTTGAGCCCAGGAACGACAGCACCCGATTTTGCTTTGCCTACAATGGATGGCAAGAGATTTTCGTTGCCCGAGGCGCTCAGCCGCGGGCCGGTGGTCGCCGCATTCTTCAAGATTTCTTGTCCAATCTGCCAGTATGCATTCCCATTCCTGGAGCGCATCTACAAAGCCTATGGGAAGAAAAATGTGAGCATTATCGGCATCTCGCAGAACGATAAGAAAGATACCGCCGGGTTTCTGAGAGAATTTGGCATAACGTTCCCCATCTTGCTCGATGACACAAACACATATCCTGTGTCGAATGCCTACGGGCTCACCAATGTTCCAACAATTTTCTGGATCGCTCAGGATGGCGAAATTGAGATCTCC
>Ga0209804_1002516_pt1 | contig 11022 bp, 10 predicted proteins | sample GraSoiAngelo_139_FD_185896 | JGI IMG/M metagenome (GOLD analysis project Ga0209804, IMG submission 185896) | Grasslands soil microbial communities from the Angelo Coastal Reserve, California, USA - 14_0929_12_20cm (SPAdes) (version 2) | ecosystem: Environmental > Terrestrial > Soil > Grasslands ... | reverse complement strand
AATTGCAGCGCGATTGGAGTTTTTCGTTAGGCAGCGGCACCATCGCGCGAGGGATGTCTCCCGCCAAGTTCAATTTCGACATCAACGCTATAGTTAGCGCCTCCAACTGCACTACCGATTATGTAGTCTACGGTTTGAATGTCGCCGGAGTGACCGGGGGGCAGGCAAACCTTGTCGTGCTACAAAATCTGTACTCGGGCGTTGCTCCGGCCGGACTGTGCGGCGCCAATCCTACTGTCAAATGGGCCTATAACGTAACGACGGTCGCCAACGGGAAAGTGGTCACGTCGCCGGTTTTGGCGCTGGACGGTACAAAGGTCGCCTTTGTAGAAAGCGTGGGCGCGAGTTCCGTCCTCCACGTCTTGCGGTTCCTGACCGCAGGCAACGAGGGAACGGTAAGCGCGAGCGTTGGGCCGGCCACGAGCACAAACGCCGCCGCCACCTGGACTGCATGCCTGGCAGGCACTACCTCTTGCATGTTCAATTTGACGTTCGGGGCCTTCGGAACAACCCGTTCTTCACCGTATTACGACTACACTAACGATGTCATCTATCAAGCGAACGATAATGGGCAGATATTCAAAATAACTGGCGTCTTCAATGGAACGCCGGCTCTGGCGACTACGGGAGGCTGGGCGGCAGCGGGCGTCAACATCACCGGAGCAGCAGGAACAATCATGACCAGTCCGGTGCTGGACGACGCCAGCGGGCAGATCTTCCTTGGGTCCTCCAACGGGAATGGGTATGCAATTCAGGCAAGCGCGCCGGCCACGCAAAGCAGCATGACGGTGGGGAGCGGCCTGACGACCAATGCCGGCGGCGTCATCTTCGATGGGCCGATCGTGGACACTACCAATAACACAGTCTTTTTCGCTTCGGCCTCCAATGCCGCCAGCGTCGGCAATACAAACGCCAATACCGCTGCCGTGCTGGTGCAGGCCACGACCACACCGGTCTTGTTCGGATCGAAAAACGTGGCGGTGCTCGGCAGGGGAATGGCAGGCTCGGGGGCCGCGACGGTCAACTATGTTCACGGCGGCGCTTTTGATCAGGCTTATTACAATTGGACCGGCGTGGGCAACAACGCCGGCCACTACTTTGTTTGTGGAACAGTCTCCGTGGCCTTTAACTCCGATCTCTACGCTGTACCCTTCGCCACCGGGGCCGCCGGCGCGACCATCAACCCAGGAACGCATACCGATAATACGGACACGCCCTCCGGCAACCTTATCGCCTCGCCGGCCAACTTGGTACAACACGATGATTGCACTCCGATCACCGAAATCTATAACGGCGCGAACGACCGCGTTTTCGTCGGCACCGGTTTGGCGGGCAGCAGTTCTGTCGTAGCTATGATCCAGGGTAGAGGTGCTGGCGGCGCATTCTTGAATGCCGATATCACCAACGCCGCGAACATTACTTCTATCGCAGAGCCCGCTGCCCAGGGTGGCGTTAGCGCTATCGTGGTGGACAACGTGAGTGTTCAGGCTCAGGCATCGAGCATCTATTTCACCACCCTGGCTACGTCCAACAACTGCGGAACCGGAACGTTCTGCGCCGTGAAAGTGACACAGGCGGGTTTGCAATAGAAGTGGGGACGACAGCTCGCCCGCCGCTCCTCACCATTGGGCTTTCCTCAACAGAATTCGGAGATCCCTGACAACAGTTGCCAAGAGCAGCGAGACTTCGACCAAGTGCGCGACCTGGAAGGCCGACGAACAAGGAATCCTACTGGAGCTCCCAGTTGGCGATTCCGCGGGGGTGCATTTGGCCCATTTCCTTGCTGCTTACCAAGCCCGGTCCGAAGAGCAATTACGCTTTTCGGTTCGCGAGATTCACTCCATCACCGCATGAGCACAGAAGTCTGCGAGCAAGGTCACAGCGATGTTTAATTTCTGAGCATTTCTGTTAGAAGATGTTGAACATATTCGTTAGGCATCGGGAGTTCGTAAGCAGTCTTTACGCGCCTTGAAGTGCCTTGGCTTCGAGCCGCCGCCTGCCTGTCACGGCAAAGGCCGGACTGGTTCTTTTTCGCCTGTACTCGGGGTACTTAGCTCCGGCAGGTTCTCGAGAGCCGCCCGCAGCAAATCGCAGTTCGGCTCGAGGCTGACATCGGCTGCCTCAGGGGGGGAGGGAGCCGCCTCGGTGCCCGCATCCTCCTGCGCCATCTCGGTTGCGGCAGGCGTGTTTCCGATCTCAGGGCTGACTGATTCCCTACCAGTCCCGGAGGTCACGCTCTCCGATTCCTCGGGAATGCCGACTGCGGGCTGCTCCGCACTCATCCGGTCCTGGACTGACGCAAGATGAGTGGCGGGAGGCGCGTCCAGCTTGCGAACCTCGGCCTCCCACTTCCCTTTCAGAGAATTGGTTGCACGTTTGTACTCGGCCAGCGCATGTCCGATCTGGCGGCTGATCTCCGGGAGTTTTCTCGGACCGAAAATCAGCAGGGCAATGACAAAAATGAACAGCATTTCCGACAAACCAAGGTTCATAGTGAAACCTACGCTTTATGCTCCGGGTCTCCATCCTTCATGGTCGACCGGAAACCGCGAATTCCTTCACCCAAGCTCTTTCCTAGGTCCCCGAGCTTCCTCGGACCGAAGATCAGCAGCGCAATAAAAAGAATGATCAGGAGTTCCGGTAATCCAAACTTTCCAAACATAAGTGCTCCTTCCCTGGCTTTAACGGTCGTGAGTTCGCCAACTGCCTCCGGTGCGGGCGTCGTCTTCTTGATCCCGAAGTGGCATCTCCAGATCGGCAACACTGCGGTCGTTTTCTATGATTAAAACGCGCAGAAGTGTAAGAGTTGGCCGGAAGGGTGACACTAGCCGGTCGATTGTCACTCATGTGGTCGAACCTGTGATCCGTGGGTTCTGCAAGGGGAGGGTAGTCAAATGCTAAAACGAGATTGGCAGTGAAACCACTGCAAAAATCGCCCCATTCAAGAAAACGACCCGAAGATTCCCAAAATGGGAACCAGAAACCGGCGGTCAGTAATTTAGAAAGCCGTCCATTTCAGGCTGACGCGTGGCTAGGCAACGGCTGTGGTGCGCAAAAATTCCGTCCGCCTTGAAGTCCCGAACGTCTCATCGGATTTCCTGCACACGATAATCCTCGTCACCTGGGCTTTCAGAGGTTGTTGTCCGCTAAGAACCTGCCGTAATCGTTGGTTTCGAGCCAATAAATAATAGAGGTGAACCTGGTAGAGGTACGAGGCAAGAAACTCTTCACCCGGTTCGTGGGTCTCAGCACACAGAAATGGAACTTGCAGACCTGCGAGCATGGCAATCAGAGACTGGGCAATGCGATTCGGGTTGCCAGCATAGGCGTAGGGCGACTTCACTTCACTCAAGGCGGCCGCGATTTCCGGCAAGCGATGCCGGTACCTACTCATGAGCCGGAGCCGACGGACAAATACATCACGGTCCACAGTCAAGGAGTGGACGAGGTCCGGAAGGTCTTTTCGCTCCACCACACAAACATCCTCCAGCCCGGCAATGGAGTAGTCTCCGAGCTTGAGTGCTTTGTTTTCGATTCCGGCGATCGCGACGCGATCTTTTCCGGGGATCTGGACCGCGAACTTCAGGCATTTGATGTGAAGGTCCTATGAACGCCAGTGCGAGGGCCGAAAGCGAACGGGTTTTCGACGATCAGAGAGCTGCGGGAACGTAGGGCCACGTTCATGAATCGGAGCAAGTCGACGAACAGCTCCGAAACGGTCGAAGCGAGTCGCAGGGGAGGGAAAGCTCGAAGTCGAGGCAGCGCCGACCGCATTGTACAGGCCAGGTAGAAAATGACTGAAAATTGCAGGCAGACGCGACGAGTAAAGCGAGTCCTGCTCCGGGCCTTCGACTTCGCCTCAAAGGCTCCGTTTTTCTGCCAGTTACGCTCTCCGGATGGAATTATTGCGCACCACAAGGGGGTCGGTCCGCTTCTTGCCTTGCGTTACAGTAGGCGCTCTCACTTGCTCTGTGTGCGAAGCTTTGCGAGGACGCCAGCCCGCGTGGGCGGACGTCCTTCATAATCTGGCAGAATCGTACTTGGGACACAGCTTACCAGTTCGAGTGTCGTCAGCGAGCGCTGAAGCCGCGACACCCCTCGGTTGGTTCAAGGTGTGTGATCAGCCTACTTCGCAAGGCTGTCGCGGCCATTCGGAATCGCGGAGCAAACCGCGCTCTTGACCTTCGAGAGGACTCCGTTATCGTCTGCTGCCAAGAAGAGAGAAGCTAACTCACTCAACCTAATACCTCACTTGTTTTTTCGGAAAATAATGAGTCCCACGATTCATCGAGTTCCGTCCACCGTGCCGGATCTAGCCAGCAGACGTCGGTCTCAGTGACATGAAGCAGGCCATGGCCTGCAGGACAAGCTAGTTCGGTTCCAACCCAGCCCAACAGTAGGCATCCTGAGCGCCCGATGTGTGCCGGTAGAACCAACCTTCTGAGACAGATACGGCACCGCGCCTGCTGGTCGTGGAGGGACCACCACAGCATGAACACGCAACCAACCGAGAAAATCCATAGCGACAGCGATTCTGTCACGAACGTCGTCGAACCGGATGGAAACACGTAGGGCTCAGGAGTGAACTCGATTACGGCGGCTAGAAGAATCGAGATGAGAAGAGAGGATTTCATCGCGAGAAAGGTCCACCATCGGCATGCGGACATGACTTTTGCGTTCCGAGGATAGAGGTTGAGCCGCCCTGACCAGAGGGCCGCAAACATAATCAGCAGACTGATGCAAAAAGCGCCCGCATAAGAGATCAGCGGTTGTCGGATTCTTTCCTGGACCGACCACACCTCTAAGGCACGACCCCAAAAAGGTTCGCCAGTCATATTGAAAATGTCACGCTCCAGAGCACCCACGGCCCCCTGTTCGGACATTTCCGGGCGCAACCGCGCAACCACTCCAACGACTTCGCTTGAGAACGAATCGGGGTCCGCTAGCTGCCATGCGTCGACATCGGCAGAAGGGAACCAAAATCGTTCCGGCAGGATTCCGATGATCCTGGCTTGGTGACTGTCAATGGTTGCCACTTTCCCCAGAATGTTGGGATCGCCAGAGAAATAACGTCTCCAGGCGCTGTAGCTCAGCAGTAGACCGATGCGGGAATCTTGAGCATCGCTGGGTCGGAAAGTCCGGCCCATGAGGGCCCTGACCCCGAAAACGTGAAATAGATCATCCTCCACGCGGACAGACGCAATATGCGCATGCCGCCGGCCAATCGTCACGTCCGTTGCATGAGGTTTCCAGGTGTACGCCGCGACGCCCTCAAGTGCACGTTTTTGCTTCCTCCAGATTCCAACCCACGAATAGGGAATCACCCACTCAGCGGAACTGATAACCCCGGTTCGGGAAATGGTGACAATATGCTGGGGATCGAAATAGGGCGGTTTTAACAGGATCGATCGCATTCTGGTGAAGTTGCCGCTGGCCAGTGCAAGCAGCGCAAGTGCGCCGGCCAGCGCCACCAGGGCAGAGGTTGGCCTTTGCAACCAGTGCTTGCCCGTGGGACGGGCGGGTTCACGATTGCATCGATGCCATGCCGCATCCAGGAATGCTCCCCAGCACTGGCATCGCAGCCGGGTCGCGGCGTACGGCTGTCCTTTTTCCTCTGCCCTCTGCCATGCAAAGGCAAGCTCGGCTTCCCATTCGTGTCGCCATTCAGCACGTTCGTGCCGCGGTACGATCCAGCTGGCCACGCGCAAGATCATCCGGCATTGACGAAGGATATTGAGCCGCGGTTTCAAGACTTGCTCCCTAGCGTCCCGGTGTTTTGGCCTCCGGCGCCAAACGTTCCAGGAGCGGATAGCGTTTGACGGCATTCTGGAGGACCTCGTTTCCCAAACGGGTAACTCGATAGTACTTCCGTTGCGGACGATCCTGGGCCACCGCTTCGCTTTCCCACTTGGACTGGATTAGCTGATCCCGCTCCAATCGCCGTAAGGCAGGGTACACGGTCCCGCTCGGCAGACCCGTGACGTCCATGATGTCAAACCCATAGCGGTACCCATGGCTGATGGTCTGCAGAATCAGCGCGGAGGTGTGCGAAAGGTTGACCGGCGTTTCCATCTTGGAATGGCCTATGTAGAATTCTACTGCACCAGGCGACATTTTGTGCTAACGTAGATTTCTACATAGGGTCAAAGTCGGGGAAAACAGGAGCTGCCCACGAGAAACCGATTGCATTTGGCCGTACCAGTGGCTGCCTTGAAATCGGTGCTGCCGGCTAGCGCAGGAGTCAACGTGACCTGCCCCTGGACCGGAGAGGCGAAGGGCGAAGAGGGCGGGACGGCTCACCTTCGCGTCGTTCTGCGGGAGCAAGGCGATCGAATTCTAGGGATGGCCGGACCAGCCGGCAAGCAAAATCCGGCGCACATCTACGACGCGAGATTCGAAGGAAAACATCTCCAGTTTGCTCTCCGCGCCACTGACGATACCGGGCTCACCTTGACGTACCACCGTGACCTGAGCGTCACGAACGATCGGATGCAGGGCAAAGCGCATGGACGTTCAGGCGACAGGTCCTGGACTCTGGACGTTGCCCTGACCCGCGAAAAATAGCCGGGTGGCAAAACGGGAAGCCTTCGGCGCAAAGGAACGCAGGTGCTTCAAGCGATTGCGCTCACGAAGTATTACGCATCCATCCCAGCCGTGGAGAGTGTCACCTTCCATCTGACAGCAGGACAGATCCTGGGATGCCTGGGGCCGAACGGTTCGGGAAAAAGTACGACGGTCAAGATGATTACCGGTCTGCTCGAACCAAGTCGCGGCCGGGTGCTGTATCGGGGTGAGGACATTCGCAAGGACCTGGTCGGTTTCCGCAAGAACCTGGGATATGTTCCGGAGGAGCCGAATTTGTATCCTTACCTTAGCGGGCGGGAGTACCTAGAAATGGTGGGCATTCTGCGCGGAATTCCGCAGCCGCGGCTCGGCAGGAAAATCGACAGCTTGTTAACTCTGCTTTCTCTGTACCCCAGCCGTCATTCCGCAATAGCATCTTATTCCAAGGGTATGCGCCAGCGAGTGCTTCTGATTGCCGCACTTCTGGACGACCCGGAAGTGCTGGTTCTCGACGAGCCGCTTTCCGGGCTTGACGTCTCTTCCGCTCTGATTCTCAAAAACCTGATTCGTGCCTTAGGCGAGCAGGGGAAAGCGATTTTCTACTGCTCACACGTCTTGGAGGTAGTCGAGCGCGTCTGCTCCCACGTGCTGATACTTCGTAAGGGCACAGTCGTCGCGTCCGGACCAACCGGCGAAATTCAGAAGCGCATTGGGCACTCGTCCCTGGAGGGTACCTTCCACCACCTTGTTGAGGATGTTAACCCCGACAAAGTAACGCGGGACATCCTCGAGGTCATCAGGGCAGCATGATGCGGTTGACTTCGCTGGCGGCCAAATGGAACGCGTATGCACGTAAGCCGTTCCCTCTGCTTGTCAGGCTCTCGATCGATCGTATTGTCCACGGCAGCAACGCCAGCGAGGACGAAGAGCTGAATATCAACTTCGGCGTTGTACTGGCGTTGCTGGCCATTCCCGGCGGCTTCGCCTCTATTTTCCTGTTCGACAAATACGGTTCATTTCTCCAGTGGTTGCGGGGCCAAACTAACTTCGACCCGTTGGCCGCCGCCTTCCCGGACGAGTATTTTTTCATCGTGCTCTCGATGGCGGTCGCCGGCGGAGTTGCTGTCTGGTGGTGGGACAGCATTTTTCCGGACAGGAGAGACTTTCACAACCTGGTGCATCTCCCTGTACCGATGTCGAAGATTTTTCTAGCCAATTCGGTGGCCGTACTGATCCTGACCTCCGTGTGTGCTATCGATGTAAACGGTGCCTCCGCGATACTTTTCCCTTTCATTGTCGGAGGCGCACAACCGACATTCAGCTTTATGGCACGGTTCGCGGGAGTGCATGCGCTGGTTGTGGTACTGGCAAGCATCTTCAGCTTCTTCGCCGTTTTCGCAACTGCCGGACTGTTGATGCTGGTCTTGCCCTACCCCCTGTTCCGCCGAGTGTCGCTCTTGGTTCGCAGTGCGCTTGCCGCCCTGCTGTTGGCGATGCTCTCAACCAGCTTTGCGGTTCCCGACATGATCCGGGACTTGCCCCGTTCCCCGCACTCTCCCGTCCGGCTCCTACCTTCAGCTTGGTTCGTCGGATTCTGCCAGTTACTGCGCGGACGCTTCGATCCGGCGCTTGCCGAAATTGGACACCTGGCCCTCATCGCGCTTTTGTGCGTGTGTGCGGTGGCTGTAATTACTTACGCTCTTGCTTACCGGAGATGTTTCGTTCGGCTTCCCGAGTTGGCCGACGTCCCTCGCGGAAATGTAGGAACATGGACATCAGTTGTCTATCGCGTGTTTGATTTTTTCATTTTTCGCACGCCATTTCAGCGAGCAGGATATCGATTTGCGGTAAACACTGTGCTCCGAAACGAGGCACACGCTATGTGCACGGGAGGGTTCCTCAGTTTAGGGGCGGTCTTCGCATCACAGGAAATGGTGTCGGCCCTCAGTGGTAAAGGCGTTCCCGGCTTTCCGACAGCACACCTGCTGTCGATCCCTCTCATCCTGGGTTACTGTCTGCTGCTCGGAATTCGCTTTGTCTTTGATATCCCTGCCTACATTCAAGCCAACTGGATCTTCCGCTTCCTACTCGACGAACACGCGCGGGAAGCAGGCGCCTTAGCACGCCGCATAATGCTGTGTTTCGTAGCATGCATCTTGTTGGCTGCTCTTCCGATCTATGTCTATTTTTGGGGATGGCTCATTGCTGTGTTGCACGGGAGCCTGGTGGCAATCTGGCTATTGCTGCTAACCGAGACTCTCCTTGTTGGTTTTAGTAAGGTGCCGTTCACCTGCACCTATCCACCATTTCACCCTGCAGCCGTGGTTTATGTCATAGCCTGCGCGCTGGGATATTTTGGCTTCACGGTTGTGATACCCGTCCTTGAGGCTAAAGCTCTCGCTGATCCCGTGGCCGAAGCCGCTTTTCTCGCAGTAACACTCGGGGCGTGGTACGCAGTCCACCGCCTGCGCACAAACTCCGTGGAAGTCAACCGGCAACTCATCTTCGAAGACGCGCCGGCAAATCATTTCGAACTCCTCAATCTCAGCGATGGTGGTCTTTGAAGCGATGAGTGTCACGCAACCGTGGCGTCAGGACAGCTTCATGGTCTGTTGCTGATCCGGCACAAGCAACCTGGATCGGCCCGCGCCTGCTGGCACCGGCCGCACAGCAAAACAAGCGGCTGGTCCCGTGCTCAGCCAGACGATCACTGCCTGAGAATACGGTTGGGGCATCCAGAGCAATTGCGGCAAGCCTCTTGCTGCCCCTGCCTTCGATTTGTACCGCAGTACAAAGCGGGCAAGGCACCGAGGAACCTGTTAAACTCAATTGAGTCAACGAGTCCCCGTCGTCTAGCCCGGCCTAGGACATCGCCCTTTCACGGCGGTAACACGGGTTCAAATCCCGTCGGGGACGCCAAACATTCCAAAAGACTTAAGTTCGATTTGGCGTCGTCGTTTCATGTAACTGTATATAACGTTAAGCTGGCGCCACCTGTGAAACCGCTTTTTTCGGCACAATCATCTCAACAACCTTCGATTGCGCCTTGCGTTTCGCATCTGTCACTGCCTGCGTGTAGACGTCCATCGTGATCTTGATGGACGAGTGCCGCAGCAGTTCCTGCACTACCTTGGGATCTTCCCCGTTGGCGCGCAGGAGCGTCGAGTAGGTGTGGCGGAACGTATGCCAGTTGATGTGAGGAATCCCCAGCTTCTTCGCAACCGGCTGAATGAAATGCCGCATGATCGTTGCGGGCCAGTACGGCTGTTTGCCGCGCTTCGCGCCCGCGCGGAGCGAGTCGCTAGCGAACACCCAGTCCCCAGGCTCTTTGTACGGCGTAGCCCTGTGCCAGGCCCACAATTCCTCGATCATGAAGTCATCCAGCGGCACGGCCTTCTTCGAGGCTTCGGTCTTGACATCCCCCAACACCATCTCCACCACGGATCGGACGACGTTCATCTGCTTCTTTTCGAAATCGACGTCGCCCCATTTGAGTCCGATCAACTCGCCGCGGCGGAGTCCGGTTCCGCAATCCAGCAGCACCATGGTCCGCTCTCTTTGTTTGAGTGCGGCAAAGAGCGCTTGAAATTGGTCGACTTCGAGAACGACAGGAATACTCTGCCGTTTCCCGCTTTGCCGAACGTACTTTATCGGGTTTGCTTCCTCAACGCGCGGAAGAAATTCATGGCGCATTCCGTGCCGAAACACGGCGCTCATGATGTTGCGGAGTTTGACCTTGGTTCCATTGGCTAATGGCTTTCCTTTTTCCTCCTCTCGGTAATCGTGGACCAGTCCGTCCAGCCATTCCTCGACGGCTACCGACTTGATGTCGCCGGGGCGATACTTGCCCCAGCGGGGCAGGATCCATTTTCCCAAGTAGGTTGCGGTGCGCTTCTTGGTGGAATAGGACTTCTTGACGTGGCTGTCCATTTTCAATTCCGTGAGGCGGTAATGGTCAACCAGCGACTTGAAGGTGGTCAAGACCGGGGTTTCCGGTGTGACGGCTTCCCGGTTTACGTTGGCTCTCAGGACTTCAATCTGATGCAATGCCGCGGTCCTGGTCCGGTATTGGGCTACCGTACCGATGACCACGCATCGCATCCGTTTGGTCCCATCCGGTTGTCGCTCGCGGAAGCGAAATTCCCAAACATCGCCGGATTTTCGTTTTGCTCGTGTCAAACATCCTTCCTGATAACGCGCTCTTGTCAATGAGTCTCCTCCTGGTAAGAGCGCAGGTGGTGGTTTGAATGTAGCCGAGCTTGCATCCAGGTGTCCAACTCCGATTTCAGGAATCGCCATCGACGCCGGACTCGATCCCCTATCGCATGGGCGGGGATCAAGCCTTCGCGAGCCAGTCGCGTCAATGTCTTGGGACTGATGCTGAGGAAGCGGGCTGCCTCCTGTGGATTGATGTAAGGTTCAGGAATCGTTACAGGTGTTAAAGAGTTGGCTGGTTCA